>Ga0070741_10001710_pt1 | contig 64011 bp, 59 predicted proteins | sample Coa_R1_4_FD_66440 | JGI IMG/M metagenome (GOLD analysis project Ga0070741, IMG submission 66440) | Surface soil microbial communities from Centralia Pennsylvania, which are recovering from an underground coalmine fire - Coalmine... | ecosystem: Environmental > Terrestrial > Soil > Unclassified ...
GACGTTGTGACCATGCCCGTAAGGGCAATCGATGAGGTCGATGCTATCACAGAAAGGAGAGATGCGCAATTCCGCTGTCGCGTCAACGCGACAGTCCCCTTGCGCTAAATTACCTATGGCAACGACGGCAGATTCGACTTCAACGGCACTTGCAGGCGTCCCCGCCACGCGCGATTGGCTGCGCTGGATCAGTGTGGCGCTGGCCCTGGTCGGCGTTCTCATCAGCGGCTATCTGGTCTGGTCGGAAGTGACCAACGTCGCCACCATCTGTCCGCAAACAGGTGGGTTCAACTGCGACCTGGTCCAGAACTCCATTTACTCGAAGGTTGGCCCGATTCCAGTGGCCGTGCTGGGGCTGGCGGGCTATCTGGCGATTCTGGTTTGCCTGCTGCTGGAAACGCGCGTGCCCCTGCCGGTCGAACGTGGCCGGCTCATTATTTTCGGCCTGACGCTCATTGGCTTTCTGTTTTCGCTGTACCTGACGGCGATGGAAGCCTTTGTGCTTCATGCCTGGTGCGTGTGGTGCGTGGGCAGCGCGATCACGATGACGCTGCTGTTTGTCCTGTCTTTCGTGCGGCTGTGGCGCGAGATCAGCCAGGTGGAAGCAGAAGGGGAACCCGCCTAGTTCGCCTCACCCCTCCGCGCTGAGTTTCTTGCACCTGGGGGCCGTCTGGTGGGTCGGTTGCCATGCAGAGCGGGTAAAAATGGCGACGGGATGGACAGGCAGTCGCCGCTCCTGAAGCGCCGAGCCGATGATGCTTAAGCGCAGTGTCGTAACCCCACCCTCCGGCAGTCAGTTTACCCGGCAAATCGCCATTCCTCAATTCGCCAGCAGCATCCATCGGCGTACACATAGAATCGAACTGGGATGCAGTCAGGGTGGGTTTAGCACCAAAGTTTAGCTAAACCTCGATGGCTATCGCTTTCAAGCAGTCCCTCAGTTCCTTTGTCTGCGCTTGATCGCGTCCAACTCCGTTCGATAACGGATGAAACGACTGATCAGGCTACCGACATACAGCCCCGCAATGACCAGGATTGCACCGAGTCCCAGATAGAGATAGGAAGTGGTCTCCGGAATTGTACTTTCCATCGGTCTATTCCTTCATCAGTTCCGCCAGCCGCGCCTTGAGCATTTTGCGCTGTCGCTGGTAGGCGGCCTTACCGAGCTTGCCCTGTTCGTGTTTCTCGTCAAGCCGGGCCAGCTCGCCGATGAGGGCCTCAACCTGCTTATCCTGCATTTGGGCGTTTGCTTTCGACAGCGCGCCGACGGTCTTTTGAGGATGCGTGGGCTGTCCCTTCCGCCTGTAGTCGCGGATGAGCAAGATCAGGCCGATGGCAATGGCTGCGATCCCCATACCGATCAGCGCGCCGACCAGCAGTTCGCGGGCAGAAACCATCGGCGAGTCGCCCGAAGCAGATGGACCACCGGGCTGCCCGGAGAGGTTGAAGCGCAGGACATCGCCTGCATTCATCTCAACCTGTCCGCTGTAGACCTGGAAGGTCGTCGAACCCATCGTCTGAGTGCCCAGGGAGATCAATTGCTGGCTGGTGGCGCTCAGGGTTGGCGGGTTCAGGAGTAGCTGAAGTGGGCCATCTACTGCGTAACCAATGGGCCACTCGAAGGATGTTCCCTCCGGGCGGTACGGCAGGCTGTAAATGTAGTGGACGACGTGATCCTCATTCGGGATGACGGGCAGCGTGTCAGTGAATGAGGAGCCATCCGGCGCGAGGACAAACCGGCTGCTTTCGTCGGCGAACCCCATCAGCACCGCGCCCTTCGGCAATGCCAGCGTCACTGACCCATACATCTGCCCGCTGATGGGTTGGGCGGTGCCAAAAACACGGTCTGATCTGTTCCTGAACCGGATGACCTGGGCCACTTGAATGCTGTCCGCTGTGCCGTTGACGCGCATGACCATGCTGGTAATGCTGATCACCCCAGGATCGGACGTGACCTCGTACAGCTTGAGCGGAAGGTTCATGTTCCTGGCATTGGGGTCGCCGGTGGCAGTTTCGCTGACGAACTGCCTCTTCTGATAGATTGTGCTGACCGCGTAGGTCGCGCCAACTTTGATCGGAACGTCTGCAAAGGCGAAGTCCCCGTTTGCATCAGCGGTCTTATCCAGTGTGGTGTCCCCGCTGTCATCCACAATATGCAGCGTGACTTTGATTCCTGGCGGGACTGTGCCGCCCGCTGTACCATTCGCAACGTGCCCGGTCACGCTCCCCGTCGTGCCAGCGGCCTCCTCGGTTCTTACGACACCCCACGTGCTGCTGGCGGCGACTGTTGGCGAATTGGCCGCCGGGCTGGTCGCCGCCGGTGCGCTTGCGGTGGAAGGCGGAACCGTTGGCGCAGTGGTCGGCGGGATCAGGGTGGAGACAGTCTTGGGTTCGGCGCTCAGGCCACCACAACCCGTCGCCAGGGCCAGCAAAACGATCAGGCCCCCCGTGCGGAGGAACCGCCTGAACGGAAGCGATACTGTCATTGATCGTCCTGATTGTCTGGTCATTTGGCGTAGGATTTGGCCTTGCGCCGGTAGGCTTTTACGGCTTCTTCGATGGCCCGGTCTACCGATTCATCCACCGCAGCGCCGTGCGTGTAGGCTGTGTTCGGGATAGTGCCATCCAGATCATCGAGGGCGGCCAGGATATGAATGCCGCGCTGCACCAGTGTTTCACGGTCAGTCTGGTAATCTTCGACGCCGATCTTGCTGGTGGCGAAATCTTCTTCCAGGTCTCGCAGGTTGTTGAGGACACGTTCGTAGTGCGCCAGCAAACGCTCGCGCTGTTTCCGTTTCGCCTCGGCCTTCAAGCTGTGGGCCTTCGCGCCGAACAGCGGCGACCCGACCCAGAGCGCCACGATGACCAGCATCGTGAGCGAGACAACGAGTGCTTCGATACTCATAATAGCGGCCTCACCCCTCTGCCAGCATCTTGTCCAATACTGAGCTGATCATGGACAGATTCAGCGGCTCCATGAAAAACCTTACAATTTTGCCGTTCCGATCAATGAAGAAGGTTTCCGGCACGCCGCGAATTCGATAGTCAGTCGAGATTTTCGTCCCGATGTCAAGGCCGTTCGGGTATGTTTGCTTAAATTCCGCGATGAACGCCCGCGCCTGGCGTTCCGTATCGGTGTAGGCCACGCCAAGCAGCACTACACCTTTGTCCCTGTATTTCTCCCAGGCTTTTTGCAGTTCGGGCGCTTCTGCACGGCAGGGGCCGCACCAGCTTGCCCAGAAGTTGACGACGGCGATCTTCCCGCGCAATTTTTCGAGCGTGTAGGTTTCGCCGTCGAAGGTGGTGAGCGAGAAGGGCGGCGCAGCGCCCTCGGTGGGCTGGGTCTGCCCGCGCCGTACCAGTTGAATGCCGAAGATGGCCGCCAGTAAGATGACGACGGCCAGCGGAACCAGTACAAACACGGGATGGATGTGACGCGCGACGGGCACAGCTTCCGTTTCGTTCAATTCCAGGTCAAGGTCAACCGGGTTGTCCATGTTTCGCCCTCTTCTCTCCACGATCAGCGCCGCCGGGCCAGGTCCTGCTCCAGACGGGCGCGGTATTCTTCCAGGCGCCGAGGCGTCAATTCGCTGCTCCTGGCAGACGTGGATGCTGCCGGTACGGGAATCCCCGTTTGAATGCTGCGCGCCTGCGCCGTTCGCCAGCGGACGAAGATGCCCAGCGCCACACTCAACGCCACCGCGCTCAGAAGCCAGGGCGTCACCAGCGACAGCCCGCGCAGTGTCGGGTCCTGGGGTGTGCCGACCACGCGGTCACCGTACCGGGCGACAAAATCGGCGATCACCGCCTGTTCGCTTTTGCCCGCCTGCAACTGCAAGCGAATCTCGTCCCGCCACTGGGCACACGCCTGCGTACCGCACACGTCGAGCGGAATGTTCTCGCAGACAGGGCAATACAACTGACGCGCCACGCGGTTCACGTCGTCGTCCGTGACCGGCCCCTGGGCGAAGGCTGGCTGAACCAGCACCATCATCGCCGCCATCAGGCAGCCAGCTATCACCGGCCAAGTGCGAACTTTATTGCTGATCATGCGGCTGCTCCTGTTGCCCTGGCGCGCGCGCGACTGGATACTTTTGTGTCCACGCCGACAGGCTCGCCCTCGTGCGGCCACACCGCCACACACGTCCCGATGACCAGGATCAGGCTGCCCCACCAGATCAGGTTGATCAGCGGGTTGATGAAAACCTTGAAGGTCGCACTGCTGGCGTCAATGTCATTCCAGCCGACCAGCAGAACATAAACGTCATTTTCGAGCGTGCTGTACGCCCCGGCAATTGTACTCTGGTTGCTGCCTTCAGCGCCGGGATAAAAATCGCGGCGGGGCCGCAGCGAGGCCAGCCACTGCTCACCGCGACGCAGTGTCACCTGGGCGATGTCCATCACGCGGCCATCTTCGGCCACCTGCCCGCCCTGGAAGGTGTCATAACTCAGCGTGTAGCCGCCGATCTGGAGGCTTTCGCCGACGGCCAGGGTCTTCTGCGTTTCCTGCTGGAAGAGCGTGCTGCCGAGCACACCCAGGCCGATGACGGCGATGCCCAGGTGAATGGTGTAGCCGCCATAGCGCCGCCGGTTACGCCCGAAGAGCGCGCGGATGGCCTGTGCCCAGCTTTCCCCCAAACCCCTGTGCCGCGCCACCACGCCCCGGTACGTTTCGTAGATCGCCACCATTCCAGCCACAGAAACCACGCCGTAGCCGACAAGGGCCACAGGCGTAGCCATCCCGCCCAGGGCGAGGACTGCGACCAGGATCAGTGCTAACACGAATGGGACGACCAGTGCCCTACCCATCCGACGCAGCGAGGATACGCCCCAGGCTGAGATCGGGGCGACTGCCATCAGGACGTACAGCGCCAGGAAAAGAGGTGGCGTGACGTTCAGGAAGTAATCCTTGCCAAGCGTGATTTTGGTATTGGCAAACAGCTCCGAAATGATGGGCGCGCCAAAACTGCCCCAGAAGATGGCGACGAACAGCATGACGAAAACCAGGTTATTGAGGACGAACAGCGACTCGCGGCTCATCAGGTTGGCGAAGCTGCGCTCGTCCCGGAGTTCGCCCCGCCGCCAGCGCCATAATATCAGCCCGACAGACACGACGGTGACGATTGCCCAGAAAAAGAACAACGGGTAGCCGATGCTGCTTCGGGCGAAGCTATGGACACTGTTCACCAGGCCAGAGCGCGTGGCAAATGTGCCAAAGATCACGGCGGAGAATGTCCCGATCACCAGGAACATGTTCCAGACCTTTAACATGCCGCGCTTTTCCTGGATCATGACGCTGTGCAGGAAAGCCGTGCCGATCAGCCAGGGCAGGAACGCGGCGTTTTCCACCGGGTCCCAGCCCCAGTAGCCACCCCAGCCCAGTACGTCGTAGGCCCAGCGCCCACCCAGGATCAGCCCCAGGCTGAGGAACAGCCATGCCACCAGCGCCCAGCGCCGCGTGGCCTTGATCCAGTTCGTGGAGAGGTCGCCCGAAGCCAGGGCCGCCATTGCAAAGGCAAAGGGGATGACAAAGCTGACAAAGCCCAGGTACAGCATGGGCGGGTGGATGATCATACCGAAGTGACGCAGCAGTGGATTCAGCCCCTGCGCGGTTTCCGCCAGCCGCGCCGCGGAGGGTGCAATGCCGTTGGCGGGCATGAATACGCTGCGAACCACATCGTTCGAGGGCATGATCCACAGGCGCTCGAAGGGGTTCTCCATGAAGACCGTCAGGCCCAGGAAGAATGCCAGCGTGACCATCGTGTAGGCAATCACGTAAGGCATCAGGCGGTACTGACTGCGCCAGTTCAGGATCAGCGCGGCGGCAGCAAAGGCGCTCATCAGGAACGACCAGAACAGGATGGAGCCTGCCTGCGATCCCCACAAGGCCGTGATTCGGTAGAACAACGGTGTGTTCGGGTCGCTGACTTCCCAGATATACGCCACCTGATACTGCTGGCTGATCAGCGCGATCCACAGCGCGCCAACGCTCACCGCCAACAAGGGAAAGGTGGCAATGGCGGCATTACGGGCGCTCACTACCAGATGGTCAGCGTGCCGGCTGGCTCCGTAAAGCGCAGCCAGAATCGCATAGATCGCGGTCACAAACGCCAGCAACGCCGCCAGAAATCCGATTTCAGCTAACATGGCGTTACTTCCCTGGCTGGGCAATAGCTTTGTTGGGATCAGCTTCCTGGAAACGGCTGGGGCACTTGAGCAGCAGTTCGCTGGCGTGGAACACGCCGTCCGCGCCTAGTTTGCCCGTGAGGATGGCCTGCGCTTCGCCCTTCAGCAGGTCGGGCTTGACCTGGTTCTCGACGCGAACCGGAAGGCGCATGGCGTTCGGGTCATTGGCGGCCTGGTAAAGCGCTTTTTCGAGGTTCTCGGCGTTGTTGGGAACATTGGCGATGCTGAATTCGATAATCAGTTTTTCACTGTCATATTTGATGCTGTCGCCGATCACGGCCCCGGTTAGCCGGACCGTCTGACCAGCATATTTGTTGGTGGTCAAGAGGTCCGCGACAGTGATGTAGTATTGCGCGCCCAATGTCGTCTGCGAAATGATCAGGAAGGCGATTGCGCCCAGAAGGATCGCCCCGCCCAGCACGAATTTCCACTGGATACCAGCTCGCTTCGCTTGCGGCAAGCTGTCGATTCCGACGGGTTTTTCCCAGGTCACCTGTGTCATGTAGGATTACCCTCCTCCGCCAATTACCCCATAGCATTCCACAGCCGTTCGCATTTTCTAAGTGACATTCATCATTTCTCGGTTGGTCGAATGTCCGAGGTTTTCAGATGATTTTGAAGCGGCTATAAGCTGAGGCAGCCAGCCTCGGAGCCAGTGGATTTGCGCAAGGGCACAGACCTGGAAAGGAAAAGGGGGCTATTCTGTTCCATTGGGCGGATCGAGGTTGAGTTTGTGCCAGTCTCCGATGGCAGTCGCCAGCAGCAGGAGTGGGATGATCGGCCCGCCGATGAAGATGATGATGCTCAAAACGTTGCTGAGGACTTCCAGGGTAATCATCGATCACCGCCGGCAGGTGCTGCGGTTGCGGGTGCGTTTGCGACCACCGTCGTAGAGGGCGCTTCGGCAGGTACAGGGTCAGCCCCTCTGAAAGCAGGGAGGTATCGCATACCCAGGCTGAAGAGCAAGGTCAGACCAGCGACAATGCCCAGGGCCGTTGCCCATTCGACAACGCTCGGGGAGTAATGCACAGTCAGGGGCACTGTCGTGGCCGGGTTGGTGCTCAGGGGTTGGGTGAAAGCCAGCATGGTTGTGTTCCAGCGGTTGGCAATGAGGCCCGCCATCGTCAGCCCGGAACCGATGAACAGCAACGGGATGCTGTTGAGCCGCCGGGCGCCGATCAGCAAAGTGGCGGCGACCACCCCGCCCAGGATGATCTCCCAGCCCCAAAAGGACAGCCCGAATGTCCCGGTGCTCAGGAAGGTATCGGCTTCACTGCGCCCCGGCACGTAGCCGTAATTGCCTGCCGTGCTGTCCCAGAAGCGCATGTAGAGGTAGACCAGCAGGATCATGCCGGCCATCTGGCCGACCTGGAACAGCACCTGTCGTGGCACGAGAATCCGGCGCTTTAGCCACTGCACGATCAGCGTCATCTGTGTGGTGAAGGCCATACCGCCTGCGACGGAAGAAACAATGAACAGGAGCGGCATGGTCGCCCGGTACAGCGCGGCCCGGCCCGCAACCACCCCATACGTCCCGCCCAGGCTCGACTGGTGCAGAAGCGACAGGCCCATCCCGATCAGGGCCAGCACTGGTGTGAACCGGTGCAGGGCATGGCCCAGTTGCCGCAACCCCTTGAACCGGGCGAGGAAAGGCAGCTCGACAAGCATCGGGAATACTTCCAGGACCAGCACCAGGAAGTAGAAAGTGATGCACATCGTCACTTCCCACAACATGGAGTGGACGTTCCAGAAAACCCAACCGTGCCAGAAACGCTCCGGTCTGCCGATGTCCAGCAGCAGGCACATCATCGCGCCGCTGTAGCCGAGCAGGCCAATGAACGTTGCGATGCGCGTGATAGGCTTCAAAAAGTCCCGCCCCAACAGATACGTGAGCGCAGACAGCGAGAAGGCTCCGGCGCTCAGGCCGATGCAAGACAGATCAACCACGATCCACAGGCCCCAGGGCGCCAGATCCTTCAGGTTGGTGACGACCAGACCCCGCGTAAAGACCAGGAAGGCCGCATACAGCCCTGCCATGACGAATATCATCAGGAAGGCCACCCACACCCAGAACCGGTTGTTGCGCAGGATTCTCCGCATAGCCTTGACTTCTCTCGTCTACGCCCGGCTTATCTCGGCAACAGGTAAAAGACGCGCGGCTTTGTCCCCAGGTTAGCCCTCAGCACCACCGTCTCTCGCCCCTTGATGGCCTGCGAAACCGGGCTGTTCGGATCGCGTAGATCGCCGAAACGGCGCGCCTGGGTCGGGCAGATCACGCAGCAGGCAGGCGTCGCCGCCCGGTCATAGCCGGGGCGCAGGCCGCGTTCCGACGCCGCATCCAGTCGGTGCGCGCAGAACGTACACTTCTCCGGGACGCCGCGCGGACGGCGAGGCACTTCCGGGGAACCCCAGGTCGGCACCTGCGGATTGGGCGCCGTGTTCTCCTGCCAGTTGAAAACGCGCACACCGTAAGGACAGGCCACCATGCAGTACCGGCAGCCGATACACCGGTCGTAGTCCATTGCCACCAGCCCATCCGGGCGGTGATACGTCGCCTGAACCGGGCAGACTTCCACGCAGGGCGCGTTCTCACAATGCATACAGGGCCGCGTCAGAAACACCGCTTTGGGGAAAGTATCCTGATCTTCTATCAGGATATTCCACAGATGGCCCTCGGCGGTATCGTTAATGGCCTGACAGGCGTACACGCACCGGTAGCAGCCGATGCACGCCTCCAGGTCTATTGACATGGCCCAGTATGGCTGTTTGCTATCGGTCTGGCCGCCCGAGGCCTGCACCTCCGGCGCATCCAGGGCAAAGAACTGCTGCCTGAGCAGTTCGCCAGCTGCAAGGCCGATCCCCAGACCTTGCAGCAGTTTGAGAAATTCACGGCGCGAAAGCCGGCGAACCTGCATCTTCGTCGCCGTCAAGCCTGTGTCCTCGGTCATAAGAACTTTCCACGACGTAGTATGAGCAGTCCGATGATGGAGACAATGAGCATCCCGACGGCTCCGCCCGCGATACCGCTGGCCCAGTTGGTCTGGGCGACGTTCTGTAATTCCGCAACCTGTTTTTGCAGCGCAGTCACCTTCTCGCTCTCCTGAGCAGCCGTGCTGCCCGGGCCTTTACCGGCAAGGACGTGAGTCTTGCCGTGACAGCTTGCGCACACCGACGGGTCGATGCTCATCGAATGGCCGGTCTTGATGACGAAAACGCCCTGCGCATCTTCTTCCCGCTTCATATGGCAGTCCACGCAGGTCATGTTCGTGCCCATGTGGACTTTATCTGTCGTGGCGTCCTTATGGCAGTTGCCACAGGTGGAATTCACGTCGCCCTGCTTGAGGCCGTTGTTGTGCGGCGTGTGGCAGTCCACGCAGTCGATCCCGCTTGTGTTGTGCCTGCTGATCAGCCACTCGTCGTAGGTCGGCGCGTGGGCACCGCTGTGACAGTTCCCGCAGGAACTCGCCTCGCTGGCGATCTGTACAGCCGCAGGTGGGTGTTTGGCCCCATTGGCAGTGGTGTGACAGTTGCTGCACACGATGCCTTCAAAAACGTAAGCGCCCGTCTTCGGATCGTAGCCCGACGCATGACAGCCCAGGCAGAAGGCTGGCTGCTTCTGAGCGGCGAATTCTTTGCGGAACTGTTCGTTGAGCGACGCCTTGGCGTGCGGCGAGGTCACCCACGTCTGGTATTCCTTCTGGTGACATTCAGAACACTCCGCCGGGTTCAGCATCGGCTTGTCGCTGGGCAGGCCGGGCTTGTTGACCTGGATGATTCCAAGCTCAACCTCGACAGCGTTCAGCAGTGTGGCCGTATAACGATGGTTGTGGATGCCCTTGCTCCCGTCGCCCTTAACGAAGTCGAGCGCGGTCTTGACCCAGGCCGGGCTGCCTGCCTTCAGCGCCGCATAATCGATCCTCAGCCGCTCAGTGGTATCAAGCTGGCTGTCCGTGATGAACTTCAGCATCTTCTCCGGCGTGGTGTCTTTGTGACAGGTGGTACACGAATCCTTGAGGGCCTCGGTGTTGAGACTGGCTCCGGGTAGGATCGGTTTGAGCAGGTGACTGGTCAGCGTCAGTGAGGATTCAACGGGTACTTTGGGCAGGTGGCAGGTCGTGCATTTCGGGCCATTCTTATCGGTGAAGTGGACGGAGGGTACGCCCGGCACTTCCTTGACGATCTGCTTGCCCTCAAACATTTCCTGAACCGGGTGGTGCAGGCCGGTTGCCACATTCGTGTCGTTGTGGCACGACGTGCAGAGCGCGTAGGGTTCCTGGGTCAGGTTGAAGTCGATCTTGCTGTCGCCGTGCGAATTGTGGCAGCTCGTGCACGTCACGCCGAACTGCGCCGATTGCACGGTGACAGGCGGCGGTGGCGACCCTTTGCGCGTGCCCGCTTTCTGCGCTTCGGCCAATTTGTTGGCGAACGATACGTTTGCGCTGTGACAGGTCAGGCAGGTTGAGCCGGGGTTCTGGCTGGCCTTCAGGTCGGTGAGCGCTTTGGCGTGGCCGGACTTCGACCACTCATTAAACTGCATATTATCGAGCTTGCCGTGCCCGCTTGCCCACCAGTGGTCGGTGCTGTCTGGAGCCGCAAGCGCGAAGGTTCCACTGCTGAGGAGGTCGGTGCCAGGTCGGTACTTGACCGGGTAAGGCAGCTTGTTTTCCGGCTCCGTGCCCTGGCTGTGACATTGCCCGCAGATCTGCGCATCCGGACTGAGCACGATGGCCGCGCGAACCTCAGCCAGATCGGCGTCGCTCGGCGACTCTCCGATCTTGTCGGCGCGCTCGGCATGAATGCTGCCAGGGCCATGACATGCCTCGCACTGGACACCAGCATCCTTGAACCGCCCGCGTGAGCCGAGGCCCGTCGTGTGGCAGCCCGCACAGTTCTCCGTCCAGTCGTAGGTCGGGTCGGGCCACACTTTGCCCTTTATGTAGGGTTCCCAGGCTTTTTTCGCCACGTTCCATTCAGCCGGAAAAACGGCATACTTGTTACGCTCGACCTTGTACAGGTAGCGTTCCACGTACCGCCCGGAACCGACCACGTAGGCGATGTCATCGGCGGTGAATGGGCGCGGCGTCGATTCGCCAGGGAAGGTCACCGTCCGCTCTTTTTGACCAGTTGTGAAATCGGCTCTGATCGCCGCCTTATCGGTTTCCACATCCTGCAAGGCCAGCGCATGGCGGGACGCGCTGTGTGCGTTGGTCAGTTCGCGGTGACAGGAGGCGCAGGCTTGCGAACCCACGTATTCCGCACCGTCTTGCTGCGCGGGCTGTGCTTGGACGGTGGGCTGTCCATCGAGGGCCAACGCCACCCCACACAGGATGAGTCCGCAGCCCAATAGAATGATTTTCCCTGGATTGAGGCGTAACATCAGGCTATTTCCTCGGTGGTCAATACAGCCTAAGCATGTCCGGCCTCTTCTCTCCGTTTCTATATTTGAGCCTGAAATCCACTTTTTTAGTTAGTGACAAACATCATTACCTTGTCAGATGCCTTTGCCCTGAACTGTGCTATCGATAGACCCATGTCACAGACCGGACGCGGGATTCGGTCTTCATCATGTATTGCACTTGCATCGGGAACAGCGTGAAAAAGAACGTTGAAACGTTGGCAAGTGATGTTTGTCATACAGGTTGAGTGAGTAAGTATCTGGTGTTCCTGGCCGGAGAGTCCCGATAATAAGGTATTGTGAAAACATGCCGTCGTCACAGGCTATGGGGGCGAGTCTATGTCAGGCTTGGCGCACCAGAGACCGCGTAGCTCGTTATTGATCGGGATCGGCCTGCTCCTATGCAGTCTGGGCATCCTCTTGAGTACAAGCCGCGTCTCGCACGCCCAGGAGGGTGAGCGGGCAACGGCTGAGTACGTCGGCGCTAACGAATGCTCCTCCTGCCACAAAAGCCTGGCCGCAAGCCATTCCGGTTCCCGGCACTCGCTCGCGTTGCAGGACGTCAGCAGCGAGAAGACCGCCCTCAAGGCCGATTTCACAACTGGTCAAAAGGAGCGGACGGTCACCTTCCCCGGCGAATCCGCACCCCGCCCATTCACCGCCGACGACATCGAGTACATCGTCGGTTCGGGCCGCTATGTAGAGCGCTATCTGTACCGGATCAGTCGTGGCAAATATGCCGTCTTCCCCGCCGAATGGAACGTGGAGAAAAGAGTCTGGCAGCCTTACGTTCGCGGGGAAGGTGTTAGCAAATGGCCCGACGATCCAGCCTATGATTGGGTTCAGAATTGCGCAGGCTGCCACACCACCGGCTTGCTGGGCAGGCGTGGCCGCTGGCAGGATGATGGCGTCCAGTGCGAGGCATGTCATGGCCCCGGTAGCAACCACGTCGATCTCGCCAACAAAGCAGGCAGCGAGCCAAGCGATGGCGATCTGGCGGAAATTCACAAGGCGATAGTGCTCAGTCCTGACTCGCAGGTCTGTGGACAGTGCCACAGCCAGGGGCTGAATGCGGATGGAAAGTTGCCGTACCCAACCGGCTACCTGCCCGGTGGGGTTTTGCTGGACAAGGGCGTGTTCAGTCTGGTCGCCAAAGACGACAAAGATCACTGGTGGGACACCGGCCACGCCAGACAACAGAACATGCAGTTCAACGAATGGCTGAAATCCGGGCATTCCAAAGCGCTGGCGACGATGAAAGGCAGCAAAGACGCGGCTGCCCCGTGCCTCGAATGCCACAGCGGCGACTTCCGGCTGGTCAGGGCGCTTGAGGACGCGCAGAAAGCCGACATCCTGAAAAGCGCGCCCGCACCGCTATCCCTGGACAACGCGCAGTTCGGCGTGGAATGTATTAACTGCCACGATCCGCATGGCAGCAATGAGGCCGACAAGAACGAATTCGAGCTTGTCAAGGGCGATGCTTACGCGCTCTGTACCTCCTGCCACCGCGCTACGGACGTAACCCAAAGCCTGCACCATCCCTCGCAAGAGATGTTTGAGGGGCTGGCCCTCGTCAAAGGCATCCCTGGCATCCCCTCCGTCCATTTCAAAGATGCGAAAGGCCCGCGCTGCCAGACCTGTCACATGCCCCGCGTCCCGGTGCAGTCCTTCGCCAGCGCCAGCCACGTTTTTCTGCCCGTGCTGCCCGTGCTGCCGGGGAAAGCAGCGGGCAAGCTGCCGGACTCCTGCTCCGGCTGTCACGATAAGCTGACCCCGGCTGACCTGCAATCGCTGATCGACGACACACAGGATGCAGTGCGTGCCCGTCTGTCTGTGGCTCTGGCCCGCCTGGGGACGGTCCCCAAACCCGATGCCGGAGCGCCGTCCTTTGACGCCTATAACCAGGTGGTTACGGCGCTGACCTTCATCCAGAATGACGGCAGTCTCGGCGTGCACAATTACGCCTATGTGGACACGCTGTTCAAGGCTGCCGAGAAGACTCTGGCAGAGTTAAGCGTGCCGGGCGCGACCATCAGCCCAACCGAAGGGCCAGCGCCGACGGCCACTTCTTCAGTTCCCGTTGTACCCCTCCATCCGAAGGTCGTTTCTGTTCCGACGGGCTTCCGCCCCGTCACGGCGCTGTTCATCGGCAGTGTGGTTCTCCTGCTGCTGATCGGGGCACTCATATTCTTGCGCAGACCAAAGCGCCGGGAGGGATGAGGTATGAACCGGCGAACACCGTTGCTGATGGTTGTCCTCGGCTTGCTGCTGATCGTCCTGGCGCTGCTGCTCCCCAGGGAGAGCCATGCTGCTATCCCTGTCGCCGGGCCGGGCGATGTGCTGCTCGACGAAGCCCCCAGGCCCTCCAATGCCTACTGCCTGTTGTGTCACGCCCAAGCGGGCCAGACCTGGAAACTCCCCAGCGGAGAAACAGTGTCCCTGACCATCGATGCCAGCGTGCTTGCGAAGTCTGTTCACGGCGACACCAGCAGCAAGGGGCCGCTCACCTGCGCGGATTGTCATGGCAACTTCCGCTATCCACACCCCGTCCAGACCGCTCAGAGCCTGCGGCAGTTTACCCTGACGCGCTATGCCTCCTGTCGAAACTGCCACGAGGATCAATACACCCGCAGCCAGGACAGCGTGCACGGCGCAGCCCTGCGAGCCGGAAGGCCGGAAGCCGCCGTCTGCGTGGATTGTCACGGCGGCCATGACATCCAGCCTCCCGACAGGCCCCGCGAGCGAATCTCGCTGACCTGTGGCAGATGTCACGGCGCGATCTTCGACCAGTACCGTAACAGCGTGCATGGCAAAGCGCTCTTCACCGAAAACAATCCGGACGTGCCGACATGTATCGATTGTCACGGGGTGCACAACATTCAAAATCCGACGACAGCCGCTTTCCGGGTGCGATCACCAGAGGTCTGCTCCAAATGCCACAGCGACGGAGCGCTCATGGCGAAGTACAAGCTCAACACGCACATCCAGGAAAGCTACCTGACCGACTTTCACGGCTCGACAGTCGCCCTGTTTGAACAGCAAGACCCCAAGATTCCGACCAATAAAGCGGTGTGCTTCGACTGTCACGGCGTCCACAACATTCAGCCTGTCAACAACGGGAACACATCACCAATACGGGAAAACCTGCTTACGACCTGCCGCCAGTGCCATCCCGACGCGAAAGCGAACTTCCCGGATGCCTGGATAGGCCATTATCCGGCAACCCCGGAATCGCACCCGGTACTCTACGCAGTGAACGGCTTCTACAGCTTGGCGATCCCTGGCTCGATTGGCCTGGTGGTCATTGTGGCGGGTGCGGATTTCTTCCGGAGGCTGCGGCAGCGCTTCAGCCGCCGTCGCCAGACAGGAGCGTGACGAATGGCGCAGGATGTACAGCGGACTCATTACAGACGCTTCTCGCCGGCCCAACGCTTCGAGCATTTTGTGCTGATCATCGCCTTCATCGGGCTGGCGATCACCGGGCTGCCGCAGTTATTTGCGGGCGAAGCCTGGGCACAGTCGCTCATCCTGGCGCTGGGCAGGATCGAAAGTGTTCGCATTCTGCACCGTTTTATGGCGCTCCTGCTGATCGTCGAAGTGCTTTATCATGTCCTGTCACTGGCTTATAAACTGCTGGTGCTGCGGCAGAGCGCGTCCATGCTGCCGCGCCGCCGCGACGGGCGCGATCTGCTCGACTGGCTGCGCTATACTGTGGGCCGCCTCCCCGAACGGCCACGTATGGCGCACTACAATTTCCTCCAGAAGATCGACTACTGGCTCACCGTGTTGAGCATTCTAGTCCTTCTGGTCACGGGCCTTTTGCTCTGGAATCCCATTGCCGTTACCGGCGTGCTTCCGGGGGGCGCCATTCCCGTCGCTCAGGCCATTCACAAGAATCAGGCGCTGCTGCTCGTCCTCCTGGTCGTCTGGCACACCTACAACGCCTTCCTCAAACAGTTCAATGTCAGCATCTTCACCGGCAATCTTGCGCGGCGCATTATGCTCGAAGAACACGCCGAGGAACTGGAAACCCTTGAATCCGGCGAGCAGACGCCAGGCGCGTCCGGCGAGCAGGTTGCGAGTCGGGCACGCCGCTTCTGGCCGGTAGCAATTGTGGTGACAGTACTGGTGGCAGCGGGCCTGATCCGTTATCTCACCTATCAGCAGACGGCCATTACCACCGTTCCACGTCAGAACGTGGCGATTTTCGCGCCTGACGTGCAGCCCGCAGCGGGTGACGCAGCCATCGGCGGGGCGCTGTGGTCTACGCTGCGCTGCCCAATCTGCCACGGCCCACAGGCGACAGGCGGCCCGGAAGGCGCGCCTGCCCTGAAAGGCAGTTCCGGAAGCGTCGGGAAGACGCTCACCTTTGAAAAATTCTATGCGCAGGTGCGCAATGGCAGCGACAAAATGCCTGCCTTCCGCCCAGAGGAACTGCCGGATGGCTATATGGCGCACCTGTGGGCCTGGCTGTCCTCGAAATCGACCTCGTGACTCTGCTGATCTGAAGCAGGCGTGCAACAGGGACAGGTCCGCACGCCGCTCATTTTTCCGGCGCTTTGTCCGCGATCCACTGCCTGAGCAATTCCAGTTGGTGCGCCGTGAGCTTGGCGAAGTGTCCCTTCGTCAACACTTCCAGGATTTTGCTGTTGTCTGGGTCGCCCGGTGTAATGACCGGCCCGGCGCTGCTCCCGGCCATAGCACGCTGGTAGTCGATCAGCTTCAGACCCTTTGAAGGAACCGGCCCGTGACAGCCGCCGCACTGCTGCAAGAAGAGCGGTTGCAGCACCTGGTAGGTGGGCTTGCCGGTAAATTTCTCCAGCAGCGGCTCCGGCTGCACCTGATAGATACCCAGAACAGTGGCTAAACCCGGTGCATCGAACCCGGCAAAGCGCCACCGGATGCCGTGACACTGGCTGTTGGAACAGAAGCTGCTGTCGTCCGTCCCGCCGGGATTCTTGACGTTGTGGCAGTTGGCGCAGCTTGCATCGAACGTCGTGCTGTGCTTGCTGATCCAGGCCGAATCCAGGTGGGAGGCCGGCTCAAGGCCGGTGGTCAATGGCAGCAGCGGTTCGATCTTGCCTGGCCGCACGACCTGTGGGATGGAATGGCACAGGTTGCATTCAAGGCGGACGATCTGCCCGTCCTTGCTGAGGTGTTGTCCATCGTGGCAGCGGAAGCAGCCAGCGGAGTTCAGATGCCCGACGTTATTGGGATGGGTCTTCCAATCCAGGAGTTGTTCGGGGAAATTGTTCTGTGCCCAGACATCGTTCAGAACGGCAATGGCCTTGCTGACCTCGGTGCTGCCCGTCGCGTAAAAATCGGGATAGTTGTCACGGTAATACTGATCGAGCGTCTTGAAAGCACGGCTTGCGTCTTCTGCGGACGGATAATTGCCTGAAAGCAGCTCAATCGCCCGTGTCCGGATGAAGGGTATTGTGGACGGCAGCGCCCCTTGCGCCAGCGATGTGTCCACGATTTCAGCCGGCGTCTCGATCTGGTGTGAGATGCGGTTGTGGCAGGTGATGCAGTCCATCTGCCGGATGGTGTAGTTTTGCAGGTTGTTGGTGTCAATGGGCGAGTTGATGGCATTATAGTCGATTGTCTTGCCATCCACCATCTGCACCCGAATCCAGGGGATTTCCTGCTCAGAGTTGTCGGTTGCAATGTACGAGATTTTGTTCTCAATATGCCAGTGGATGCCTTTGCCCAATCCTACCCGCTTCGTGCCCCCACCGGTGTGCATCAGCAGGTACACACTATACGGGTCGTTTTGCCGGTTGTTGTCGAAGTGCGGGATGACTCGCAGGCTGTCGTCGGCAAATTTCTCAGGGAAGTGGCACAGTTCGCACGTTTCCCGCGCCGGGCGCATCTCAGAAACGCGAATCGGATATTCGTAATTGTCCAGGAGCGTGGCCGCGATCAGGCGCATGTGGCCCGACTTGCGCAAAGCCTGGATCAGAATCAGATCGCGCCCGATATGGCAGTCCACGCACGGCACACGGGCATGAGCCGAAGCCAGATAGGTTTTGAACTGGGGCGGCATGGTGTGGCAGGTCGTACCGCAAAACTGGGCAGAGTTGCTGTACTCCCATGCCGGGGGAAGGGCCAGCAAGACGGCGACAAACAGCAACCCCCCGCCGATCAGGAACGGCAGGGCGCGGCGTCTAAAAGGGCTGCCCGGCGGCGAGAAAAGACTGCGCAGGCGTTTCATATTCCACTTCCGTATCCTGAGTTTCTGCAATACTAAATGTAACCGCGTTGAGCAAGCGCCAGACCCATCTCCCCACACGAGCGGGGAGACCTGTTACGTCTCCCTGCTCGTGTCTGAGTGCTCCCTGTGGCCGTTTGGACAGGGATGCACGACTGCGGTTATTTCAACAAACTATCCACGATCTTCTCGGCTTCCTTGAGGATAGTGTCCGTGTATTCGGGATTGTGGAAGCCCCAACTGCCATCGGACTCGACGAACGAGACCAGAGTCACTGCTCTTTCGTAGGACAACTGCTCTTTGGACTTGTCCTTTGCCTTCGGATCCCAGTCCTTGTGTTCGTCGGCAATGGCCTTCAGGTCTTCCTTCAGGCCATCGACCCGTTTCTTGGTGCCTTTCTGCACCTTGTCGATATAGGCGCTGAGGTTCTCCGGCGTATTGTCCTTACTCTTCTCCAGAGTATGGCACGTTGTACATGAATCCTTCTGGCCTTTCGCTGCGCTGCCCGGCTTGACCACCTGCCAGGTATGGCTGGGCAGGTTGGGAATGCCGGATGAATCGGAGGTGACTGCCGTCGCAACCATGTGGCAGGAGGCGCAGACCGGCCCAAATGCTTCATTGGAGTAGTGCTTGCTCGGCTGTGGGCCAAGCCCGAGCAGTTTTTGACCCTCGAACATTTCGCGCATCGGGTGATGGACTTCGCCACCGGCCTGGATGGGCGACTTGCCGGTCTTGCCAGAGCCACTGTGGCAGGTGATGCACAGGTCATACGAGTCTTGCCGCAACTGGTCTGCGAGCTTTGCTTCCCCGTGCGGCGCATGGCACATCACGCAGGTGATGCTGAACTGAGCGTTCTTAAGCGTTACCAGGTCCTGAGCAAAGACTTTGTCCTGGTTGGCAAAGTCGCTGCTGTGGCAGCCGACACAGTAATCGGCGGCCCCTGGGTTTGCTTTCAGATCCTCAAGCGCTTTGCCGTGCTTGGACGCTTTCCACGCCAGGAACGTCTCCTGATTTTGCTTCTCTGTCTTGTCCGGCCAGAAGAACGGATCATCTTCCTTGCCGGTTGGGGCGACAGAAATGAACATCGTATCATCCAGCGGGCCACCGACCACGTAGCCAACCGGGTAAGGATGCTGTTTGTCCGCGCTGGTTCCGCGATTGTGGCACTGGCCGCAGACATTCGCATCCGTCGTCTTGACGATGGCCTGGCGCACAGCGTAGACCTCATCCGACATCGGGCCGGTGCCAGCCTTGAGCGCTTTGGCCTTCTCGACATGGACGCTGCCAGGGCCATGACAGGCTTCGCAAGTCACGCCTGCTTCGCTCCAGGTCATCTTGGCAACGTCGAGACCGGTGGTATGGCAGCCAACGCAGTCCTTTGTCCAGTCAGCGGCATCGGCCTTGATCCATTGCTTGGCAGCGATGTCCCACTCGCCGGGAAGGACCTGATAGCCTTTATCGGTCTTCTGGACGTATCGCTGGCGAGCTTTGCTGCCAACGGTATAGGTCACATCGGCTGCCGCATAAGCCTTGCCATCCACCTGGCGGAATTCGTCACCGGAGGCGAAATCCGCCAGCACCGCCTTGGGGTTCGCCGCTACTTCCTCGAAAGCCTTTGAGTGTAGGGTGTTGCTCCAATCACGATGCTCCGCACTATGACAGGTGAAACAGGTTGTCGAGCCAACATAGGTGGCCCCCTGGGGCGGGGTCCGGTAAGCCCCTACATCAGTCGTCGGCGCACGCGGGGAGGCCGAGGCCACGACCACCCCTGTCGCCACGACAATGATCCCCAGTGTTAGCAGTTTTAGTCCCAGATTTCTCATGGAGCCTACCTTTCAGTCGTAGGACTAACACAAGCGGGGAACGAGGTAATGCAAGACGCCTGTGGAACGGCCACGCGCAGGCGTAGAACACACGAGGGAGAAGAGACAGGAGGGTGGGACGCCTGCTGACATCCTCAACAAGCCGGATGCTTCGGAAGAAGGCTGGTCGTTTCAAAATTGTTGATCTTCTATGTCCGCCCAACTACTCACTAATTTTCTGAAGAAGCCTTGCCATGACTGCCGATAGCTGCTGTTAGCTGCTGTCGAGGCGACAGGCGATAATCGGCGAGAGTCCACCCCGGTTTTTATACTATAGGAGCGACTGGCTCTGTCATCCAGTGAGATTTGTCACTAATGCTGTAACGACTGGTCAGATCGATGATCAAAATGGGCCAGGAATGTGCTGTTCCTGACCCACTATAAAACGCTGTTCGGATACGAAGACGGCTTATTCGCTCGCCTTCACCTCGGGTCGAATGAACCTGGCGACGGCACTCTTGCCGCCCAGCGACTCGACACTGTCGTACAGGACTTGCAGGATGTAGGACGGATTGTGCGTAAATGAACCCGGATCCTTCGTGGCGTACTGGTAGTTGTACGCCGCGCGTAGCAGGTTCGGCGTCCATTTGTTGTAGGCGTTGTCGGCCTTAAGCTCGTCCGGATCAGCTTTCCCGTTACTATTCTTGTCGATGAACCAGTACGGATAAGTTCCCGGATCGTAGACGATTGCCAGCCCCGATTTCTTGGTCGCATAGCTGTAGATCTGCGTCAGCAAGGCGTCCTTGAACGAGGCGATCTCCGCTGCAATCGGTTCGTCAGTGTTGCCGTTGCGGTTGTAGTCAACCGCGTCCTCTTTGGCCCGGATATCCAGCGGGTCCTTGGCGTTTTCGTGACACTTGGTGCATTCCCCGAACTTGACCTGCTGCGTATGGGTATCGTGGCAGTCAACACAGGTCTGATACGGGGTCTTGTGCAGATTGCGCCCGCTGTATTTCTTGCCAGCGTACTGGTAAGCACCCTGCGCTTCACCGCCGAAGAGGGAAGCACCCGCCGCGAAGTAGTGCACGTTGCGGAAGTTGAGCTTCGGCGAAACGGTGTCGTCCTTGGCGCCCGAGGCCGCAATGGCTGCGTTCACACTGACGGTGGATTCACGCCCCTGGTGGCAGTTCAGGCAGATATTGGCGTCCTGCCTTCTGCCGAAGGACAGCACCGCCCCGCTTGGGAATGTCACCTTCTCCGACTGGCGTACCGTGAATTCGGGTGTCATCTGGTCGTGGCAGGTTGTACAGGCCAGCGAGTTCGACGGCTTGACGCCGATGGTGACACCGTTCTGCAAGAAGGTGGGCAGCCCGGACGCGGTGTGACATTTCGCGCAGTTAGAGGGGCTGCCGGGCACCAGGTCCTCTTTGTCCCAATGGCGGAAGGGTTCGCTCGCTGCATTGAAGTGCGCTGGCGGATTGCGGACGATCTTCGCCTGGCCCGAACCAGCACCGCCCAACCCTTGATTCAAGGAGTCGATTGAGTCGAACAGGAGTTGGATGACATACTTCGGGTTGTGGGCGAAATTGCCCGGATCCTTCTGCGACACCTGGTAGTTGTAAGCGGCCTGGAGCAGGCGCGCCGTGAAACTCTTGTACCCGTTGGCGGCTACAGCCTCGTCTTTATCGACTTTGCCGTTGCCGTTGATATCGTAGAAGAAATAGGGGTAACTGGCGGCGTCGTAGGCGATGGCCTTGCCCGTCACTTTGCTGGCATACGCCTGCATCTGCTGCATCAGAATGGCCTTCAGTCCGGCAATCTCGGCAGCAATGCCTTCCTTGACATCGCCGTTGCCGTTAAAGTCGGCCAGCGAGCCGTTCATACGGATATTGACCAGGTCCTCTTCGGTCTTAACGTCCTTGTGGCAGGAGCCACAGGCTTCGACCCTGACCTTCAGCGTATGCTGGTCGTGGCAACCGATGCACGTGTTGTACCCGTCCACATGCAGGTTGCGTCCCTGGTAAATCTTGCCTTCATATTCATAGCCACCATGTACGGCTGAACCGTAGAGCGTAGCGGCAGCAGCGAAGTAGTGGACATTGATGAAGCTCAGTTTGGCCTCGACTTTATCCAGGTCTTTGCCCAGGCCAGCTTTGTCGATAGCCGCATTGACCTGCACGGTGGAAGCGCGCCCCTGATGGCAGACGATGCAACGGGTGGCATCGCCGATGTCACCCACGACGGCCCCCGAAGGAAAGGCTACGCTCTTGAGCGCGGCAGCCGCTTGGTTGTGGCAGGCATCGCAATTGATGACGCTGCCAATCGGCTGGTTTTTGATCGCCTGTCCGGGCTTGGCCGGGTCCAGGTTAACAAACTCGATGTACCCCGGCGAAGAGTGGCACCGGGCGCAATCGCCGGGAACGCTGCCTTCAGCATCCCAATGCTTGAAAGGTTCGGAATCCTTGTCGGCATGAGCCGAACCGACCCAATCCTTATAGTAGCCTGCCAGGAAGAACGGGGGTTGGCCCAGAGGATCCTTGATGGGTTCGGGGGTTGGCTCCTTCGTTCCTGCCTGTGCCGCAGCTACCGTCGCAGCCTGCGTTGCGCCTTGTGCTGCGCCGGGTGGCGCGTCCGACAAGCTGAGTCCTGCCAAGAGGAGCAGGATCAGCCCTGTCAATACAAAGTGTAGGGGTTTCATAAGCGTCCTTTCTCTAGTGAAAGCTCGCGCATCAACTTCCAGATGTGGCGTGTACAAACAAAGACGAAAGCAACGCTATTGTTCCATCGGGTGATAACGTTTTCTGGCGCTTGTGGTAAGCCCGGCCCGATCCATTGCGGGCCGTGATCCATCGCGTTTAATTTCTTTAGATACAATTGTATGTGAATTCACGAACAAATATTTCAGGAGAACCTGAAATATGGCCGTCCAGGATCAAAAAAGTGCGGAAAGTCACATCTTTGATAGGACTTTCGTCCGCATTTTTCGGGGAGAGCCAGGATCGGAACGCCAGGCAGCAGCTAATCGGGTTAAATAAATCGCTGATTTAGCGAGCCGCCTTAACCTTGGATACATTCCAGGCTGCCCCGCTCATGTGACGTTTCTCTGTTCTTTGGGACGCACTTGTTCGAGCAAGCACAGCATCGGCGACTTGATCAAGAAATTACATTCGGGCATGACGAATCGCCAAAGGTCGTGATAAATGACACTGGATACCTATCGCAGCCCATATATACTGCGAGAAGCTATAGAATTCTGATAGGAAGGCACGCTTTCCCATAGATTTGTGAGAGAAGGAAAGGGGTCATTATGCTTTATCCGCCGCCGCGCCTGATTTTTTGGGAGACAACTGCCGGCTGTAATCTGCGCTGTATCCACTGCCGGCGCATTACAGTCGCCGACCAGCTCACCCCGCAAGACCTGACAACCAACGAGGCCCGGAAGCTCATTGACCAGATCGCCGCCGTCGGCAAGCCGGTGTTTGTGCTCTCCGGCGGCGAGCCGCTGTTCCGTCCGGATATTTTTGAGATCGCACGCTATGCGACGGACGCCGAACTTCCGGTAGCGCTTGCGACCAACGGCACGCTCATCACAACAGAGGTTGCGGCGCGAATCAAAGACAGCGGAATAAAACGTGTCAGTATCTCATTCGATGGCGTAGATGCCGCCACGCACGACGCCTTTCGGGGGCTGAACGGGTCTTTCGAGGCGGCCATTCGGGGCTTCAAAGCACTGACCGCCGTCGGATTGCCTGTCCAGATCAATACGACGGTTGCCAGGCACAACGAACGCCAGCTTGAAGGGATGCGCCAGCTTGCCAAAGACCTGGGCGCAGTGGGTTTGCATCTCTTCCTGCTCGTGCCCGTCGGCTGCGGCCTGGAAATCGCCGAGGAGCAGATGATCAGTGCTGCTCAATACGAGCGCGTCTTGAACTGGTTGTATGATGTCGAGCAAGCCGAGCCGGACTTGCAGCTTAAGGCGACCTGCGCCCCACACTACTTCAGGGTGATGCGGCAGCGTCGCGCTCTTGAAGCGCGGGCGGGGACACAGCACAACATGCCAGCCAGCTATGAACGCCAACTACACGGACACCCACACGGCCAGATGCACGCCGCGACGAAAGGTTGTCTGGCTGGCACGGGTGTGTGCTTCATTTCCCATCGCGGCGAAGTCTTCCCTTGCGGCTATTTGCCTGTCGAAGCAGGGAACGTGCGGCGTGAGCAGTTCGGGGACATCTGGCAAAACAGTACCCTCTTTGCCGAGTTGCGCGATCCGGCACTGCTCGGCGGCAAGTGCGGCGTGTGCCAGTTCAAGACGCTGTGCAGTGGGTGTCGGGCGCGGGCCTACGGCATGATGGGCGATTACCTGGCCGAAGAGCCGTTTTGCGCCTATCAACCCGAAACACGCTCTGTAACGCTGTAGCCGTTCGCACTGGCTTTCGCGGCAAACTTCAGGGATTGGGTTCTTATGTCACTCGTTCTCGTTGGGCTGAATCACCGCACAGCACCTGTCGAAATGCGTGAGCAGTTCTGCCTGGTCGGTTCCGGGCTGCAAATGTCATCGGGCGAGTTGCACCTTGCCAGACAGGGCAGCGCACTATCGCCCCTGCATGAAGTGGTAATCCTGTCAACCTGCAACCGCCTTGAAATTTACGCTGTCACCCCCGGCACCGCACCCGACGCCTGGACTCATATTGAAAATTGGTTGTTGTCCGGGCGGGCCATCGACTGGCAGACCCTCCACCGGCATCTGTACTTTCTAGAAGGTCAGGCTGTTGTCCGCCATCTGTTGCGAGTGGCCGCGGGCCTGGATTCGGCTATTCTGGGGGAGCCACAGATCCTCGGCCAGGTTGCGCAGGCGTTTGCCGATGCACAGACGGCGAGCACTACGGGCGCGATCCTGTCGCACCTTTTTGCGCTGGCCGTGCGTGCCGGCAAGCGTGCGCGCACCGAGACAGCGATCAGCCGCCACACCATGTCGATCAGCCACGCGGCGGCCCAACTGGCGAAAGGCAAGCTGGGCGAACTGGACAATGCGAATATCTTGATCGTTGGCGCTGGCGAGATGGCTGAAGTGGCGGCGCAGGCATTGCACAGGCACGGCGCCCGGCAGTTCACCTTCATCAATCGCACCTACGGGCACGCCGAGAAACTAGCCGGACAGCTTGGTGGCCGCGCCCTCAACTGGTGCCAGCTTAGGGAGGCACTAGCCTGGGCCGACGTTGCGATCACGGCCACTGGCGCCCCGCACACTGTCATTTATGCCAGCGATATAGCACAGATTCTGACGGAACGGCAGGGCCGCACGCTCATTTTCATCGATATTGCTGTGCCCAGAGATGTTGAGCAGTCAGTCGGTGAACTGCCAGGTGTGCAGCGCTTTGACATTGATGACCTGGAAGCCAACCTCGATGCAAACCTGGCACAACGGCAGGCCGCCATACCTGCTGTGGAAGCTATCGTCGAGGCCGAGAGCCTGAACTTCCTGAACTGGCTGCACTGCCGACAGGTTGTACCGGTCATTGCCGAACTACAAAAGAAAGCCGAATCCGTAGCTGACGCTGAACTCCAACTGGCGCTCCACAAGTTGAAAGGGCTGACGCCTCACGATCAGACTGTTGTCGAACGTCTGGCGCATCGCATCGTCGGCAAGCTGCTGCACGATCCAACTATACGCCTGAAAGCGCTGGCCGCGTGCGGAAATGGGTATGGTTACGCCCACGCCGTGCGCGAGCTTTTCGACCTGGAAACTGTTTACCAGCCTCCAGACGATCTCGCCATGCCTTCCGGAACCTGCAACCTACAGTGTGTTTTGCCAGGTGTTTTGCCAGGCCGCAGCGAAATCACGGAGAAGTGATGCCACAGCCTCATGTTGCTATTATTGGCGGCGGTATTTCGGGCCTCAGCGCCGCCTGGTATCTGCAAAACCAGGTGAGCACCGTGCCGCTCACCTATACCCTTCTAGAGCAGTCAGGGCGCTGGGGCGGCAAGATTCGCACCGAACATGTCGGGGCCTTTGACGGAGAATTTGTGGTCGAAGGCGGGCCGGACTCGTTCTTGACACAAAAGCCCTGGGCACTCCAATTGGCACGAGCGCTGGGTTTGCAGGAACAGTTGCTTGCTACAAATGACCAGGCCCGGCGTGTGTTTGTCCTCAACCATGGAAAGCCGACGCCGCTGCCTGAGGGTGTTCTGCTCATTGTGCCAACTGAATTTGTCCCGTTTGCGCGCTCACCCCTGATGTCACCGCTTGGCAAGCTGCGCATGGGCCTTGATTTGATCATCCCGCCCAAATTGGATGGGGCCGATGAGACGCTGGCCGATTTCGTGCGGCGGCGGCTCGGCGCAGAAGCACTGGACAAGATTGCCGAGCCGATGATGTCCGGCATCTACAACGCAGAAGCGGAACGCCAGAGCCTGTTAGCTACCTTTCCTCGCTTCAGGGAACTCGAGGAAAAATACGGCAGTCTGATCAAGGGAATGCTGGCGTCGCGCCGGGCACGACCAGGCCCCAATGGGCACCGTGCCTCACCTGTCAGCGGCCCTTCATCCGCGTTTGTCTCACTACATGACGGCATGGAAGCGCTTGTGAGCGCGTTGGTCAAGAGCCTGACCGGGCATCTTCGTCTTGGGATCGGCGTTCAGGGTATCGCCCGATCCGACGGCACGCAGTACGAGTTGGCTCTGACCAATGGCGAACATCTGCGAGCAGATGTCGTGATTGTGACCACGCCAGCCTACGTCGCCGCTGATCTGCTGCGCGGTCTTGCGCCCGATACCGCCGCAGGACTGGACAAAATCCGCTATGTCAGCACTGGCACAATCTCATTGGCGTTCCGCAAATCCGAAGTGGTACACCCCCTGGATGGGTTTGGGCTGGTCATCCCTCGCAGCGAGAACCGTCCAATCAATGCACTGACCTGGACCTCCACCAAATTCAACCACCGTGCGCCCTCGGACTGTGTATTGCTGCGAGTCTTCTTCGGCGGTTCTCGTAATCCTGCGATTATGAATGTGGATGACGAACGGCTACTTCGCGTTGTGCGCGCCGAACTGAAAACGCTGATCGGAATCGATGCCGAGCCTTTTTTTTATCGAATTTTCCGCTGGATGCGGGCAAATCCGCAGTACGATGTCGGCCACCTTGATCGACTGGGGCAGCTCGAGGCACAGCTGCCGCCTGGCATCTTCCTCACCGGCAGTGCCTATCGTGGCGTCGGCATCCCGGATTGCGTACACCAATCGCAGCAGATAGCCAGCCGCACCGCTGAGATATTGTCACAGCGCATCAGAGAAACGGGTTAGCCGCAGAAAGCTGGCGATAATCGAAACGGGGGCGAACCCGGAAGGAGGCAGAACCGGCAGCGCGAGCCGAAACAGCATCGAAAGTGAAGTCCTGACTGTCTCACCCGAAGAAGCTCACAAGCTCTTTGATAACCCGAAAAACATGCTGAGGGGTATTTCGTCGCGTGTGAGTATAGTGCCCTGATAACTTTACTTGGAAAGACTCTCTCCCAGGCTTTACCACATGCCACGCCACGAGCGCATATAGCAGGGAAGCAAGGCAGAGCCGGGTCGCCAATTCAGACGTGCGCCTCCGTTGCCACCGCCCCAAGCTGCGCTTTCACGATGGGCATCAGTTCTTCCCATTCGATGCTCGTCTGCCGCCCATTGTCGAATTCGGCGCTGACCCACGCCTGAATGCGCTGTAGGGCCGGGTCATCTTTGGCGAGATCGAGGCCGAGATGCTGGCGAATGAGGAAGATCAGCCCGGCCAGGCCGCTGTCTTTGGTCAGCGAAACCTCAAGCGGGCGACCCAGGAGCGCAGGCACGTTGAAGGGCGCGTACATCCACCAGAATTTGTTGAGGCCGTCGGCGTGCACGCCCGCGCGGGTGCGGTGCGCATCTCGCCCGTAGAGCGGGTACTTGGGCGGAATGGCTTCGCCCATCTCAGCGTACAGATCGACCAGTTCATTGAGCGCCGTAAAGTCCGGCGCGTTCGCCTTGAAGTATCCCATCCCGATCAGGTGGAGCAGGATCATTTCCAGCGGCGCGTTGCCGGTGCGTTCGCCCTTGCCGAGCAGGGTGCCGTTGATCACCGCGCAGCCTTCCCGGATGGCCGCCAGACAGTTGGCGACGACCAGCCCTGTGTCGTTGTGCGGGTGGAATTCCACATCGGCTGGCTCCAACCCCATCCGGTGGAGTGCCTGGAAAATGCGCGGAATACTGCGGGGTAACGCCACGTCCTCATAGGGCAGCCCCAGGCCCATCGTGTCGCAGATACGAAACTTCGGGCGTTGCGCCGTGCCGTAAGGCTCGGCCAGCCTTTGCACGGCCTCGATGAAGGGCTGCATGAAGTCCATCGGCGCGCGTGTGGCGTCTTCGAGATGCAGGCGCGGGCGGATACCCGCATCGAGCGTCACCCTGACCGCTTCCAGATAAGTCTGTGCGGCCTGGTTGCGCCCGCCCGGTTTGAACTTGTGGAAGGTATGGTAATCCGAAGCGGAGGCCAGCATTCCGGTTTCGCGGATACCCAGGCTGCGGATCAATTCCACGTCCTTCGCCGTCGCCCGAATCCAGGTGGTCGGCTCCACTGGCGCGCCGTTGTGATACCGTTCGAGAGCGCCTTCCAGCGCCGCCCGATCCGAAGGACGATAGACAAAGAACTCCGCCTGCCGGATCGCGCCTGAACGCCCGGTGAACCGGCACAGGATGTCGTAGATGCGCAGGCTTTGCTCGGCGGTCAGCGGCAGGCCGCCCTGCTGCCCGTCGCGGTGCGTGGTTTCGGTAGTCCATACGTCAGCCGGTAGAGTCTCCGGGCGCTTCTCCCACACGTACTGTGGGAAATTGTCGCGCGGGAAGCTGTCCAGGAAGTATTCAGGGGCCTGGGGTTCTGGAATAGACATGGCATTCTCTCCTTGCCCACGATCATAATGAGGCGTAAGATAGGTTGTCAATCTTGATTGCTAAATCAATATATTTTTGGGGGGATGATGAAACGCAAACGCTATTTAACTGCTGCCGAAGCCACCGGGCTGCTTGGCATTAACACGGGCACGCTCTATTCCTACGTGAGCCGGGGCCTCGTCCGCTCGGAGAAGGTGGAAGGAGACAGCCGCCAGCGCCGCTACCACGCGGAGGACGTGTACCGGCTCAAGGAGCGCAAAGAGCAGCGCCGGAACCCGACGAAGGTGGCCCAGGACGCCATCCACTGGGGCGCGCCCATCCTCGAATCTGCGCTGACCTTGATCACCGACAACAACCTGTACTACCGGGGCTACAGCGCTCTGGAACTGGCAGCCACGCGCAGCATCGAAGAGGTCGCGGCACTGCTCTGGTTGGATGACTTCGCCCGTGCGGAGTCGCTCTTCAACGTGCCTGATTCATTCGAGGCATTGATAGATGTGGGCCGGGCCGACCTGCCCTGCGTGCCACGCCTCATTCAGGTCTTAGCGCGGGCAGGCAGCGAAGACCTGGATGCCTACTGGCTATCGCCGGATAGAGTTGCGCGGACGGGCGCGCGCATCTTGCGTCTGATGGCCTGTGTCCTCGCCGAAAAGCCATCCGCCGACAGGCCGGTGGCCCGTCTGCTGAATGAACGCTGGTGCCCTGTCCAGGATGCTGTCCGGGTGCTGAACGCCGCGCTGATCCTGTGCGCCGATCACGAGTTGAACGCTTCGTCCTTCGCGGCGCGCGTGGCGGCTTCCGCCGAAGCGCAGCCTTATGCCGTCGTCATTGCCGGGCTGGCCGCCATCCAGGGCTTCAAGCATGGCGGGAATACGGAGCGGGTCGAGGCGCTGCTGTGTGAGATGGAACGCCCGACCCCGGCCCTGATCGCCGAGCGCATCCGACGAGGCGAGCGCATTCCGGGCTTTGGGCATCGCCTGTATCCTGATGGCGATCCGCGCGCAATGGTGCTGCTCGGCATGTTAAGGGAGCAGTTCGGCGCTTCGCCCGCGCTCAAACAGGTTGACGACCTGATCGACTCGGTACGAGAGACGATTGAGCTTTTCCCGAATATCGATCTGGCGCTGGTGGCGTTAGCCAGAACGCTGAACCTGGCCTCCGGCGCGCCGCTGGCCCTGTTCGCGCTGGGCCGAACCGCCGGGTGGATCGGCCATGCCATTGAGCAGTACCAGCGCGGCGACCTGATCCGGCCCCGCGCTACCTACGTGGGACGGCCACCCCGCCAGGAACGCTAAACGAAAAGGGCCGGCTCGACCTTGATCCGGCCCCTGACAACTCAGCATCCAGGAAAACGGTATGACCTGGTTTAGAACTCTTCTTCCTCTTCCTTCTTGCCCTTCTCGATCACTTCCGGCTCGGCAGCAGCCACAGCGGCCTCGGCGGCGGCTTCTTCCTCTGGCTCGACAGCGCCGAGGGACTCGATACGGGCCAGCACCTCGTGCGGGTCGGACAGAATCGTGACGTTGGGGATCGGCGGAATATCGCCCACCGTGACCTGATCGCCGAGTGCCACCAGATGCTCGACATTGACCTCGATCCGGTCAGGAATGTCCATCGGCAGCGATTCAACTTCGATGGACTGGATAATGTGTGCCATCTGCACGTCGGAGGCGAGTTTGGGCGTGCCGACGAAGACCACCGGAACTTCCGTGCGCAGCTTTTTGGTCAGGTCGACGCGCAGAAAGTCCACGTGCAAAATGTCGCGCCTGATCTTGTCGCGCTGCACCTCGCGCACAATAGCGTTATGGATTGCACCATCGACAACGACATTGATCACGTTCGTGCCGCCTGCTTTTTGAAGCACGATTTCCAGCGGGCGGCGCGGGCACGAAATATGGACGGGTGCCCCGCCCGCCCCGTAAATAACCGCCGGGATCAAATCCTGGCGGCGGAGCGCCTTGACCTGCTTGCCAATGACGGTTCGCGCCTGCGCTTCGAGCGAATATGCCTCTGCCATTAGTCTTACCTCCTGATCATCGCGCCGTAGCAAGCGCGGACATTCATTAGACCAACGTCTTGCACGTTATTGCCGTACAAGGAAACCGGGCGCATGGCGCCCGCAACAGGACAGGGATTGTAGCGGATGTGGCCCGCAGCGTCAAGCGTCGAGTTGCGCGATTAGCCATTGGCACGGCCAATTGCGCTTCCCCGCCGTCACGGGCATAATCTGAGCGGCGAAACCTGTATCCCAACTTCGAGAATTTATGGCGAAAAAAACTGCCGCTTCCCAGTCGACTGCTGAACGCTATCCTTCGCTGCGCGGCGCGCTGTGGCTGTACCTGGTGGCGCTGGTCGGTACGGCGCTTATCATCTCGCTGGCCTTCAATATCGACGTTGGCTTCCTGAATCTGATGGCAGTGCTGCTGGCCTGCTTCGGGCTGACCATCGGCGCACTGTTCATCACCAACGTGCGTCCTTCAACGCTCTTCGGCCAGCGACCTGCCCGGCGCAGCCTGGTCATCAGCCTGCTGGCGGGGCTGGCCGTGTGGGTTCCGGCGTCCTGGCTGCAAGTTTCCATCTGGCACTACGTCAACGTGGTGGTTGGCCCGCTGCGCCCGCCGCTGCCTTCGACTGCTGCGCCCTGGGCTATCCTGCTGCAAGTGGTGCTGATCATCCCGCTCTGTGAGGGTCTGCTGTTCTGGGCCTATCTTCAGCGCGCAGCGGAAGGACTGGGCCGGGCGCGCGGCGCGCTCCTGGCCGCGCTCCTGTACGCCGCTTATGGGACGCTCCTGAGTGCGGGGGTCGGAGTCAGCGCTTTCCCGGCGCTGCTCATCGTGGGCCTGGCGGCGGCTTTCGCTACCTATTTCACCGGATCGGCCTGGTGCGGCATCGCCGTGCTGGTCGGTTACGGGGCGGGCAGTCCGCTGCTCGAAAGCGCCCTGTTCGACTACCTGGGGCCGCAGTTCGTCATGGAGTTCAGCTTTCGCTGGCTGCTGGTCGTCGCCGTCACCGCTTTCATCGCCTTCCTGTTGATCCAGGCGCTTCGGGTCATAGGGCCGGGTGGGGCCGCCATCGATTCGCGGCGCGAACGGCCCAAAGCACTATGGCCGGTTCCGCTGGTGATCAGCATCCTGTTTTTGCTGTTTATCGCTTATGGTGAGTATGCCCTGCGCGTCTCGCAGCGGGCACTCGGCGGGGGCAGCACCACGCCCGGATCGGTTGTCCGGCCTGTCGTGCCGCCGTCGCAGCCCTCACAGACGCCGCAGGCCAGCAATCAGTAGCCCGAACAGGCCAACGCCTGCCAGCACCATGATCGGCACGATGGGCGGAACGCCCGCCTGATTGGTCGTGGTCGAAGCGCGCGGCGGGAGTGTGGCTTCGGCCATTGGCGGCGGGAAGGTGAACGTCGGCAGGGTGCCGACCCGTTCCGGCCCTTCGGTCACGTCGGCGACAACCCGCGTAAAGACGCCCGTTGCCGACGCCTGCAAGGCAGTGGCCGTTTCAGGCGCGCCGGGCGTAGCCGTCAGGTAATTGGCCGTTTCCTTCGCGGCAGCGGTTGCCACGTTCGGAGACGGGATCGCGTCCAGTCCAACGGTGGGGATAGCCGCTGGGTCGATCCCGGTGATGTTCACAATGTCCTCGTAGACCCAGGCCCGCCCGTTGGGCGATTTATCATATTCGATCTGTATCCACTTGTTGGAGCGCCCGACGATGGCGTAGAACTGCCCCGGCAGGATCGTGCCTAGCTTCTCGGCGCTGATGTCCGGGCTGGCCCGCAGGTTCGCGCCCGTTGTCTTGTCTTTCGCCTCAACGCGGCCCTGCCCCGGCCCGCCGCTGGTCGGCGTGCGGCTGGGCGTGATCGTGATCTGGATGAGAACGGTGGGCGTCCGTGTCGGGATAACAATCGGCAGCGGCGTGGCCTGCGCGACGGCCTGTTCGTAGCTGCCGACGAGCATCAGTGCGCCCGCCAGCGACAGCAGCGACAGCATCAGCGCCCAATGCCCCTGTACCTGCTGGACGAAGTAACGCATTCGAGCATTAATGCTACGGGATGCAAACAAGATAGACCGGAAACGCATATAGAACGTGAAGCGTTTGATACAATCGAGTAAGGTAATCAGGGCCTTAACCTGACATCGATAATCTTTTGATGTGAGGTGAAGCCCATTGCTTTGATGTTACGCTGAACTTCTAGACCGATTGCAGCCATACGCTGTTACCCTGCCTCACGAATCAAGATTACCGCTATTGAACTTAATCGGCCTTGCCCAATCAATCCGGCCCGCTTCATCACAATACGGGTTGGTAAAGTCGCGCACGAACCGGTTGTACGTATTGTTCCGCATCCCCTTTCGTCGTGGCGCTAAAAGCCAAACGCCAGCGAATCAATAATGTACTTGCTTTTCTCCCGGCCTGCACCGCCGGGATCGGGTTGACCGCGCCCTGCACGGCCCACGAGAACAGCGTGTATTCCTTATTCGGATTGAGAAATTTCATTCCCTGCTGCTGGTGCTGTCATATAAACCTCTGTATGGAAATCCAGTTATTCAGCTAAAGCGTGCATAGCCATCGAGAAATTGATGCAAGCTGATCCGACTCATTCAGATTGGCAGCATTACTCAGAATACCATCTTCAAGTTGGTTCCAGATTTCAGTCGCCATCTTCTTCTCGATTGCCGCACCTATAAAGAAAGTATAGGGCGAATAACCTGCTTTTGAAAACGCTTCACGGATACGATCCAGAGCGGTACGTGCGGTTTTCCAGTGTTCATCAGCGCCTGCCGGGTCTATTCCCCCTTTCAATTCGCCAAGTGCAAGGTAAGTCTCAGCAGCCCGATATTGAGCGCCGGATAATTCTTGAGGAGTTATGTTGAACAAACACATATCGACGTTGCTTTTTACAACAGGAACAAGCAGGTTGAAAAGTAAAGTGCGGCTCCGATTCTGATTTTGCCAGGTTAAGCCTCGCACCGCTGAGTCTATGTCGGCTTCGTCATCTGCCATTTCAAGCCATTTTCGGGTTTTCAGGTGCAGCCATTGGCATCGAACACCGGCAATCTTCAGTGTTGCGATGAGTGTCCGCGTGAGTTTTTGTTGAGCCAGGATTCCACCAATGTTCCGCATGGAGCCGCCCAGGGTATCACCGCGCGTCAGCAAGAATCTGAAGACCAATTCCTCTGCGAATTTTGCGCCTGCTGGCTCTAGAAAGTTCTTGATAAGTCCGTCGATGGCTTCCTGCTTATCCTGCGGCTGCAAGTAGGCCAGCGACTTGTCGGACAGCCCCGCAGCGGTCAGTAACCCTGCCTCGATGCCTTCGATGTTCAGCAAGTCCGCTGGTGTCCTGGCCCCAGACGCAGCCGATTGCAGCGCCCGCGCTTGCTCGATGTGCGGAGTAGCCCGGCGGTTCTTTTCGAGGGCGAGTGCAACAAACCCCGCGCGAGTAGCTTCATAGGTCGTGACCAGATCGTCGCTGGATTGAAGGTGATTCTGGTACGGGCGGCGAGGCGGCTCAGTCACGCTTTTCTCCAGACGTAGACGCATTTGCGCAATGCCTCACGCCCGTGCTCGCCCATCTGCTGACTGCTGTTGCCTTTGCCATTGGGCAGCACCAGAATGTTTTCGACGTAAAAGCCCAGCTTCTCCGCGAAATCGGACAAAATCATGTCTACAGAAATGCTTGCTCCTGCGTAGCGAACGTTGTCGTTGACCATAAATACACGCGCGCCCGGTTTCAACACGCGGGCGCATTCCGCGATCACGCAGGCCATTTCGTAGAAATAGCCTTTTACCATTCGTGGAATGCCGCTGTTATTCAATACACCTCTCGCCTTTTGCTCTTCAAGGTATCTCAAAATGATCTGCAACAATTCCTGTTCGCTGGCGACGGCAATGGCTTTAGCCCATTGCGGATTCATCCTCAGCAAATCTTTCGCCCGGTTCTCAACCGTACAACTGAGCATGTCCTGGCGGAGTTTCACCACGTCCTTTTCCCCCAACCCAAGCAGAGCCAATTCCAGCGCATAGGTTCGTGTATAGTCATAACGATTGCAGTAGGGCGGCGAGGTGATAATCACGTCATAGCCATCGGCTGGCAGAGTCGGCATGATGTCCAGGCATGATCCGCCGAAAAGCCGAATCTCACCCCTCGTATTCTCCACCGGGAACAACTCGGCTTGTCGTGTCACAGGCCGCAGATCAGCGGAGATTTCATCGAGCTTGTCGCAGATGGCCCGTTCAAAGCTGAGTATTTCGCCCTTGTCAAAGGGTTTCTGGCCCTGCCTGCGCCCTGAGCGGTAGTCCCAACGCAGGTACTGACCATCTTTGCGCGTGAAGCTGATAGACTCCAGCACACACAGCAGCGCAAAACGCAACGCAGCCTGTACCCGCTCGTTTTCCCGTTGGCACGCGGCAACGTATTTTTCGATGGCTTGTTTTGTCTCTTGTGGATAGGCTCCCTGAGTGATGCGTAATTCCGGCAGCGGGCTGCTCGCTTCCGACTGCTCCCAGACTCGCAAGGCTGACCACCGCCGCAGCGCTTCAAAGTCTTCAGGCGAAAACCCGGTTTCAAGCAGTTGTCTGGTCGAAATGATCTGCTGGCCTATGGGCAGCAATTCAATGCCATCGGCGTGGATACCTGCGGCGCTTGCGGCAAACAGCGCCGTTCCGCTGCCCGCGAAAGGGTCTAGCGTTTTGCCTTCGGTAAGCTCGTATTTGTGGAGTAGATACTCAACCAGGGAAGCCGAGAAAGCTTCTTTGTACTTGTACCAGCGATAGACAGGACGTTCTTTGTTTGCCTGGAAACTAACCAGAGAGCGCGTTAACGAAGGCTGAACGATGAACCTGGCCTGGAAATGCTGCAAGAGCCGTTGATCGAGCTTCTCGATCTCCGCGAGTTCTGCCTCTTGCGCACTTAGAGAAATACCGGAGGAATTAACCAATGTCGGCTCTACCGCTAAAACCCAAACGCCAGCGAATCAATGATGTACTTGCTTTTCTCCCGGCCTGCCTCCTGATAAATATCAAGCAACTCTTCATAGGCGGTTGGCCCGCCTACAAGCTCCCAGAACTCCTGACCGATCAGAACGCCCTCATCAAAGGGCAAATAGTTCCTCGCCATCGACCATTCATAATCATTCCGCGACGACCCATATGGGTTATAGGCCATTGCAAAATAACCCTGTACTCGCGGGCGAGGTTGTGCGCGTAACAAATGGAATCGCAGGATGCGTTGAGTAACCTCAACACATTGCCCTTTATTGGGAACCGGGGATTTTATCTCGAAGAACAACTCTTCTCCGTTGTGCTTGCGAATGTACAAATCAGCGCGAACTCTGAGGAAGCGTTCATCATCTGCCTTACGTGCTTGCAGGGCAGCCAGTATCATCGCTGTGAAGTCTGGCCTTTTTGTTCCAACGTCAGCAGCTTTTTCAAAGAACTCGACTTGCCGCTCGATCTCCTCCAATGCCGCTTGGCTGACGTAGCCTTCAACATCATAGTGGCGCTTCACTTCGGCATGATGCTCAAGGGCAACCAGGAAAGCGATGCCAGTGAAAGTCGATTCAACTTTCCTATCAAGACTGCGCTTGAGGGCACTGATCTTTGAGATTTCTTCGGGCATCAGGGCAGTGTAAAACGGGTTCAACCGATGCTGCTGGATTTTTTGATTCTTACTTTGCTCAACGAGTTCATTGATGAATGCTTCAAGGTATCCTTTGATTCGGTAGCGAGTTTTGGGGCTGAAAGTGGTCATACAGCTTATCCTTTCTTACCCTTCCATATTGCCACTGTTGAACTTAATCAGCCTTGCCCAATCAATCCGGCCCGCTTCATCACAATACTGGTTGGTAAAGTCGCGCACGAACCGGTTGTACGTATTGTTCCGCTCTATCAGATAGTTGTCATTGTACCTTTTAGCTTCGTATCCCAACGGCTCGATGATCGTGATATACAGGTTCGGATCGCCAGAAATAAATTCCCAGAAGCGCTGACCACATATCTTTCTGTAAATTCCCTTCTCCACTGTCCTACTCTTACCATAGCATGTGCCCAAGACTGCCTGCACGTGTGTTATGTGAGGAGATTGCCGAAGTACCTTCAGCGCGTTTTTGAATCGTACTTCAAGATCAGCGTGTTGGCTGCTGTTACCCCAATTTGGCCCCGATTTGACAGCAACCAGGTATCTCACACCGTCACGGGTAAAGTCCAGGTCTATCCCTGGCGAGGGAGATTTCTGTCCGCCAAAGGTGATCTCGTTAACAAAGATTGCCAATTGTTCCAGAAATTCGCCGAAAAGTTCTTCCTCCGATGAGGATATAGTTGCGTCCAGAACGGACGAAATTAACTCCGCTGCCGAGGTGATATTTTTGGCTCTAAACAAATAGGGGTTCTTGCGAGTGAGAATACGGTTTAGTGTCCAATCCTGAATTCTGGCAAGCCTCCTCGAATGAAATGTGCCAATATTCTGATTGACATATTCAGCAACGCGGTCTAAGTCCAACGTATTCATATCAGTTTTGTTGGCTACAAACTGTCGAGCGAAGTTTCGGCCAGTTTGGCATATTCCTCCATCAGTTCTATACCCAGGTAATGCCGCCCTAGCATCCTGGCCGCTACAGCGGTAGTGCCCGATCCTATAAAGGGATCAAGCACAAGGTCGCCTTCCTGTGAAAACAGCTTGATAAACCACTTCGGCAGTTCCACCGGGAATGCAGCGCTGTGATTCTTATTGCTGCTCTCTGTCGCCAGATGCAGCACGTTGGTCGGGTAGGCCATTGCTCGCCCCAACCAGTTGGAGACATTCTTACCGAATCCGCTCAATGCCTTGGACTCATCACGGCGCTTGTCGGTTTCGCTCAGGTTTTTCAGACGCGATTTGGCCCACTCGCCCATCGGAACCATAACGCTGTCCTGATACATATTGAACTTCTTCTGCTTGTTGAATTGCAGGCAGCGTTCCCAGGAATCGCGGAACCGGTTCGGCCATTTGCCGGGGTAGCAGTTTTTTTTGTGCCAGATGAATTCTTCCGTCCAGAGCCAGCCCTGCTTGCGCATCTCTAGAATTAGCTCGATGACGTAGGTGTGCCGCTCGCCATCAACGACCTTTTCTTTGATGTTCAGGATAAAGGTTCCATCGGGTTTCAAGACACGCAGCAGTTCGGCGCTGATCGGCAAGAACCATTCAACATATTTGTCGGGGTGAATGCCCCCATAGGTGTTTTTTCGGCTGTCCGCATAGGGTGGCGACGTAATGATCAGGTCTACCGATGCGGCAGGCATCTGTGGTAGCACGGCAAGGCAATCGCCCTGGATAATGCGATCCAGCCATTCATTCGGTACGTCTGATGATCGGGTCGTCAGTGGTAAAGCGAGTTGTGCCATATAAGTCTCATAAACACCTGTTCTACTGCGCTATGCTATTGTAACATGCCTTGAGGAGCGGCATAAGGGGCGGTCTTTCACCGCCCCATCGATGCCCCTACACTACAGCACCGCCGCGTATGCGTTGCGCTTGAGGAACTGCCCCTGCCCAGGATGGCCCGTCCACTGATCCCCGTCCACGATCTGGCTGCCGCGCAGGAACACCTTGTCCACGCCGCCCTTGATCTTGCGGCCCTCGAACAGGTTGTAGTCCACATTCATGTGGTGAGTCCGGGCGCTGACCGTCTCGCGCTTCTTCGGGTCCCAGACCACGATGTCGGCGTCCGAACCGACAGCAATCGTGCCCTTGCGCGGGTACAGTCCGAAAATCTTGGCCGGGTTGGTAGACATCAACTCGACAAAGCGGTTGGCATCGAAGTGCTCCCCGTTGACGCCGTAGTGCCACATGATCTTCATGCGGTCTTCGATCACGGGCAGGCCGTTCGGAATCTTGGCGAAGTTGCCCTTGCCCAGTTCTTTGCCCGCGATGCGCCCCTTCACGCCGCCCTCGAACCAGAATGGGCAGTGGTCGGTGGATACAACCTGCAACGTCCGGTCACGCAGCGCATTCCACAGAATTTGCTGATCGTACTCGGTGCGGATGGGCGGCGAGCAGACGAACTTGGCCCCTTCGTAGTTGGGCTTCTTCAGGTCGTCCACCGTCAGGAACAGATACTGCACACACGTCTCGCCCATGACGGGCAGCCCGCGCTGCCGTCCGAGCCGGAGCTGCGTCACCGCCTCGTCGCAGGTCATATGGACGACGTACAGTGGGCAGCCCGCCACGCCCGCCAGCGCAATGGCGCGGCCTGTCGCTTCGCCTTCCACCGCTGACGGGCGCGACACCGCATGGTAGTACGGGTCGGTCTTGCCCTCGGCCAGCAGCTTGTCGATCAGGTCAGCCACCACGTCGCCGTTCTCGGCGTGAACCATGATCAACATGCCGTGTTCGGCGGCGGTCATCATGGCGCGGAACAATGTCGCGTCGTCAACCTGGAACACGTTCTTGTAGGCCATGAAGAGCTTCAAACTGGTCACGCCATCGGCCACCAGCGACGGAATCTCCTTCATCACTTCGGGCCGCAGGTCGGTGATCGCTAGGTGGAAGCCGTAGTCGATCATGGCCTTGTGCCCGGCCTTCTTGTGCCACTCTTCCAGCCCATCGTGCAGGCTGCCGCCCTTCGGCTGGATCACAAAGTCGATGTGCGTGGTCGTGCCGCCGAAGGCCGCCGCGCAGTGCCCGGTATTGAAGTCGTCGCTGCTGATCGTGCCACCGAAGGGCAGTTCCAGGTGCGTATGCACGTCGATCCCGCCGGGCATCAGGTATTTGCCCTTTGCGTCCACGATCTTGTGGTTGCCGTTCGGAATCTTCTGCCCGATCAGCACCACCTTTTCGCCTTCAACCAGCACGTCCGCCGGGAAACTGTCCCCGGCATTGATGACCGTGCCGTTCTTAAATAGGGTTCCCATCTCTAAACGCCTTTCTTGACTCTCGCTCTTTTTCGCTGGAATTTGGGGATGACGTGCTCGGCGTATTCGGCAACGATGCGCTCCTCCTCGCCGCACATCAGGTAGATGTTGAACTGCGTTACGCCCACCGACTCGAGTTCCTTGAGCTTATCGACGTGCTGCTTGACGTTGCCCAGGACGCCAAAGCTGTCGATGATGTCGTCCTTGATGAAGTCCAGGTGATCGGCCCCGATGTCGGCGTGGTGCTTGTAATTGTAGCCCTTACGTCCTTCGATGTAATCCGTCAGGCGCTTGGGCACGGTGTGGCCCTCCTTGCCGTAGCGCTCCACCAGGTCAGCCACATGGTTGCCGACCATCGCCGGGAACCAGCCCGTCTGGTGGCGGGCGGTCTTCATGTCGCCCACCCAGACCGGGGCAGCGGCCATCACCTTAAAGTTGGACATGTCGCGGCCTGCGGCTTTGCCTGCGTCTTTGGCCTGCTGCGTGAACCAGTTGACCAGCCAGGGATCGGCCAACTGGATGATCAGCCCATCGGCGTGCTGGCCCGCTGCCGCCAGCGCCTTCGGCCCATAGCCCGCGATCCAGATCGGCAGTTCGGCCTTCGACCAGACCAGTTCAACGTCCTGGCCGTCATACCTGATCGTGTCGCCGCGCACCAGTGCTCTGAGCGCATCGGCAAATTCGACCATCGTCTCGACGGTCAGCGGCTTGCGTCCCAGCACGCGGCGCGAACTATCGCCGCGCCCGATGCCGATGTCCAGCCTGTCGCCGCCGATCCGGATCAGCGTGGCGAAGGTGCTGGCGGCCACCGTCCAGTCGCGCACGCCGGGGTTCGTGACGCATGGGCCGAACTTCAAGGTATCGGTGTGCTGCATACACATGGCTATCGTGGTGTAGCATTCCTGCCACAGCACGTGGGAATCAAAAAACCAGGCGTACTTGAACCCGGCCACCTCAGCCTGTTTGCAGAGCGCCACCACACGCCTGGGTTCAATGTCGCCTTTGAAAGTAATACCAAACTCCATAGGCAATTGCGCAAAGTGGACTGTCGCCTTCAAGCGACAGCGGAAATGCGCCTATCTCCTTTCTGTAATAGAATGTGGGATAGCTTTGCCCTGTAGGGCACGATCACAAAGTTCTTTAACAACTCCAAGTTTGGCGGCTGTGCAAGGTAGTCCTGCACGTAAGACTTGAAACGCCTTAAAGGCTGCGTGATCAAGTCGGCCCGGATGCCTGACGGCGACGTTCCGTTCGGGCCGTCAGGCGTCAACGTAGAGCACTGGCTCATGCGCAGCCTGAGAAGCTGTTGTTGAAGCAAACTGCTTCTACCCATGAGGTTGTCTGCTTTGGCTGACAGAGTGATCACAGGAGCCGTCCTTGTCTGGCACGTAAGTTTCGGCGTCAGAGTCTCAGGCAGTCACCGCCCCTGCCGCGACGGGCACGGTATCCTCGACCAGCGCGCCGTACAGTTCGGGCCGCCGGTTGAAGTAGAAGTTCCACGTATCGCGCACCTGCTGGATCAGGTCCATTTCCAGGTCCCGGACGATCAACTGCTCGTCGTGGTCACTGGCAACCTCGCCCACGAACTCACCGCGCGGGGTACAGAAATAGCTTTCGCCGTAGAAATCGTCGTCGCCGTATTCCTCGATGCCCACCCGGTTGATCGTGCCCACAAAGTACGAGTTGGCGATGGCGTGCGACGTTTGCTCGATCCGCCACAGGTGCTGGCTCAGGCCGCGCGATGTGGCCGACGGGATGAACACGATCTCCGCGCCGTTCAACCCCAGGGCACGCGCGCCCTCCGGGAAGTGCCGATCATAGCAGATATAGACGCCGATCTTGCCCACCGCCGTATCGAACACCGGGTAGCCCAGATTGCCGGGCCGGAAATAATACTTCTCCCAGAAGCCGGGAACCTGTGGAATGTGTGTCTTGCGATATTTGCCCTTGTACGTCCCATCCGCATCAATCACCGCAGCGGTGTTGTAATAGACGCCCACGCCATCCTGCTCGTACATCGGCACGACCAGCACCATCTTCAACTGCTGCGCGAGCTTCTGCATCTTCTCGGTGGTCGGGCCGTTCGGGATCGCCTCGGTGTAGGCGAAAAACTCTGGCCGCTGCACCTGGCAGAAATACGGGCCGTAGAACAATTCCTGGAAGCACATGACCTGCGCGCCCTGGTCGGCGGCTTTCTTCGCATACTCGATGTGCTTGTCGATCATTTTGTCTTTGCTACCGGCCCAGGTCGCCTGTAACAAAGCACCGCGAACGATCCTCGCCATGAGAGTTCCTCCTCTTTGAGTTACCTTCCGGTTAAAGAAATCAGTGGGCTGCCCCGCTGGGCAACCCACGACACGTAGAACCTTACCCCCGGCCCCACCGAAACGGAGTTTCGGGCCTTCGCAGGCAGAGAGGGAAGCCATCCCATCCTGAGTGCATCGCCCCTCGGTTCCCCCTCTCCACCCTGTGGAGAGGGGTCAGGGGGTGAGGTTAACCGCGCCCCCCTCAGCCCGCTGAACTACTTGGCTGCCGTCGCGGCGGGCGTCGCTGCCGCGCCACCGGAGATAGTCGAAGTCTTACCGCCCTCCGAAACCGTGACAGTCAGCGGCTTCCAGTCCTTGCCCATTGCGTCGAACTTGTCGCCCAGCAGTTTCAACGCCTTCTCGGCCAGATCGGTGCGGTAGGCGTTCTTGTCAGGAGCCTTCGTGATGACCTTGTAGTTCAAAGAGATATCCGCCGTCTGCTGGAAAGCAGCCGGGTCCATGATGCCGATGCCCTTGTCGTTCGGCCAGATCAGTTTGTTGATCTCGTTCATCTGCCAGGTCTGGTGGCCTTCCGGCAGCGCTGTGCCCTGTGCCAGCACCGTCTTCACGCACTCGGCTGCGTTGTCACGGCAATAGGCCCAGCCCTGGAAGGACGCCGCCAGGAATTTCACGGCGATGTCTTCACTGCCAGGCTTGGCAAGCCAATCCGCATTGGCGAAAATGCCATCTTCCAACATGCCCGTGCCTTCCTGGTTGAAGTCAATCACGTTCAGGTCATCGGGCGTGTACTGCTTGTTCGTCTTGGGGTTGATGGCTTCCAGCACCTGCGCATACTCGTTATAGGTCATGGCTGCCGCCGCATCGACCTCGCCCTTGAGCAGCAGCGTCATGTCGAAGGGCTGCTTGACAATCGTGACGTCCGCCGGATTCTGCGGATCGATCTTGTTCTTGTTCAACGCGGCGAACAGTTCAAACTCATTACCGCCCAGCCACACACCGACTTTCTTGCCCTTCAGGTCAGCGCTGGACTTAATGTTCTTGTCCTTGAAGCTGACCTCGCGCATCCCGCTGCGGCTGAAGACCTGCGCGATGTTCACCAGGTTTGCGCCCTGTTCACGGCTGTTGAGCAGGCTCGGCAGCCAGTCAATACCGAATTCCGCACCCCCGCTGGCAACAACCTGCTCCGGCACGATGTCCGGGCCGCCGACCTTGATCTCCACGTCCAGGCCCTGTGCCTTATAGAAGCCCTCCTCGACGGCGGCGTAATACCCGGCAAACTGCGCCTGGGCCACCCACTTGAGTTGCAGGCGCACTTTGGTCATTTCCTGCGCTTTAGCAGTGGGGGTCGAGACGGTGGCAAACGCCAGAGCAACAATGACCAGACCAAGCAATAACCGTTTCATGATAGACAATCTCCTCTTTCGGCAATACGTGGTATCGAAGCGCAAACTTGGGTGGAGCAGCCCTGTTGGCTCCTTTGATGAACCTCACCCCGCGGCCCCCTCTCCGCAAGCAGAGAGGGGGAGCCAAGCGCGGCTACTTTCATGATACATGTGCAGAGATTTGTTTTAGCACATCGTGTGGCGAATTAAAAACCTGGTCGTTGGTAAAGCGCATAACACGGAAGCCCTGGCTTTCGAGAAATTCCTGGCGAATAGTATCCTCCTCCTTGCTGTAATCATGCACAGGGCCATCAACCTCAATGATCAATTTGGCTTCTGCACAGTAAAAATCAACGATAAAGCGCTCGATGCTGTGCTGTCGGCGGAATTTCAACCCTGCCAATTGTCTGTTCCGCAAATACTGCCACAACTTATCTTCGGCCTCAGTGGGTATGCGACGCATCTGTCGGGCAAGGGGTTTCAGCTTATCCCACAGTATTGCATCACTATGCCACGACTGGCTGCTTGCATACTCGCTCCCCCTCTCTGCTTGCGGAGAGGGGGTTGGGGGGTGAGGTTCTCTCTTCATCCCTCCGCCTCTCCCCGGAACGAGACGTGCCAGGGCATGACCAGCCGCTCGACCAGCGACACAACAAAATAGAACATGATGCCCAGCGCCGACGCGATGATGATCTCCGACCAGACCATCGGGAAGCGGATGAGGGCCGCATCGTTGGAGATGTTGACGCCCAGGCCAGTCGTCGGCCCACCGAAATATTCCGCCACAATCGCCCCGATCATGCTCAGGGTCGTCGCCACTTTGAGCGCATTGAAGATGAAAGGCAGCGCCGTCGGGAGCCGTACCTTGCGGAAAATCTCAAACTCGCTGGCCGCATATGAGCGCATCAATTCCAGCGCCGAGGCATCCGCCGAAGTCAGGCCGCGCACCGTATTGATCATGGTCGGGAAAAAGGTCAGGATGACCACAATTGCAACCTTCGACAGCGGATTGAGCACGCCGAACCAGGCGTTCGTGATCGGCGCAAAGGCAATGATCGGGACCGAGTTCACGGCGATAGCGTAGGGCATCATGGCCCGGCTGAAGCCCACAAAGCGCGCCGACAGCAGCCCGACCAGGATTCCCGCGCCGCAGCCGATTCCGAAACCCCACAGCGCATTCTGGAAGGTGATCCACCCTTGCGCGACAAGGCGCGGATAAACCCGTGAGAACGTGTCGTAGATCACGGTGGGGGCGGGCAGCAGGAAGCGCTGAATGTTGAAGACGCGGATGACCAGTTCCCACAAAACGAGGACGCTTATGGCAACCAGCAGCGCCGGCAGAATCTGCCGCAGCGATTTGCGGTACAGCTTGCTGCGGTTCCAGGGCTGCCACAAAACCACCACGCCGATCAGGAAGGCGAACTCGGCCAGCGTCGGCAGAAGGCTGTCGGTGAGCAGTTCCAGGGCCAAGAAGGTGAACGATGCAACGTACAGCGTGTACAGCCCCAGAATCGCGCCGGCCACGATCCGGATCGGGTTGGTTGCGCCAACCTTTTTGCGCTGCCCATGCTTGTCGCGCTCGCCAACGAACACCGTCAGCGAGAGGAAAGCCAGTACGACGGTCACGGCTTTGCGCAGCGAGTCCAGCCGCAGCGCGCCGCCAAGCTGCGAATTGTCTCGCAGATCGGGAACCAGCACGTGAAACAGCGCGATCCCCACGCCAATCGCCAGCAGTGCCGCGATGTCCAGCCCAGTGGTCTGGTCGGTGACGATATCGACAGCCTCGACGTAGACCTGCTCGGAGGCGGCTTCCACGTCGCTCTGCTGGCTGGGCGTCAGCGACAATGTTTCTTCGGTACTCATGCCCGCAACCCCGAGCGCACTTCGCTGACCAGGTGGAAGAATTCCTCGCTGTCGCGGATTTCCGGCCCGCGCGGATAGGGCAGTGTGATCGGAATGTCCTTGACCAGCTTGCCGGGCCGGGCCGACATGACGATTACCCGCGACGACAGGTAAACGGCCTCGTGGATGCTGTGCGTGATGAAAATAACCGTCTTCTGCGTCTTGGCCCAGATTTTAAGCAACTCGATGTTCATACGCTCGCGTGTCATTTCGTCCAGCGCCCCGAACGGCTCGTCCATCAGCAGGATCGACGGCTCGAAGGTCAGCGCCCGTGCAATGGCGACGCGCTGCTGCATCCCGCCCGAAAGCTGCCAGGGGTAGTGGTCGGCGAAGTCGGCCAGTTCGACCAGGTTCAGCATCTCACGCGCCCGCGCCCGGCGCTTCTCCGGCGGGTACTTCATGATTTCAAGCGGTAGTTCGATGTTCTTGATGACCGAGCGCCAGTCGTAGAGCACTGCGGCCTGGAACACCATCCCATAGTCGCGGGCAAGGCGGGCCTCGTGTGGCGTCTTGCCGTTGACCGTGACCTGGCCGTCCGAGGGCGAGAGCAGGTCGCCCACGATGCGCAGCAGGGTGGACTTGCCGCAGCCCGACGGCCCGATGATCGAGATGAACTCGCCCGGATAAATGTCAAGATTCACGTCTTGCAGCGCGGTCACGATCTGGCCCGTCGGCGTCTTGAAACGCCGGTTCACGTTTTTGATGGACACAATTGGCGCGGTTGGGGTGGTGTCGGCAGGGGCGCGGGCGGGGCTGCTGGCGGTCACAGTAGGTTCTCCTCGACTGGTATCGTTTGGTAGCGGTCAGTTGCGGTCAGCGGGCGACCAGCGCACCAGCAGCCGCTCTACGATGGCAACGGCCACAAAGGCCACGATTCCGGTGAGTGCTGCCATCAGGTTGGTCGCCCACAGACGCTGCGGCCCTTGCAAGTAATACTGGTTGAAGTTGATGATCGCGCCGCCCAATCCATCCTGGATGCCCGACGGCAGCTCGCCGATAATGGCTCCGACCACGCTCGCCGTCGCCGAAATCTTGAGCGCGGTGAAGATGTAGGGCAGTGCGTGAGGAATGCGCAGCTTAAGCAGGATTTCCCGGCGCGTCGCTGCGTAAGATTGCATCAATTCCAGCGCTGTGGCCGGTACGGACACCAGCCCGCGCAGCGTGTTGATCGTGACCGGGAAGAACGTCAGGTAGGCGGCAATGACGGCCACCGACAGCCAGCCCGCTTTCAGCCAGACCACGACCATCGGCGCAATAGCCAGGATCGGGACCGTCTGCGAGGCCACGACGAAGGGCATCAGGCCGCGTTCCAGCAGCCGCGAATGCGCAAAAATGACGGCCAGCGCGAAGCCCAGGACCGCCCCGAAGGCAAAGCCCAGGACCGCTTCACGCAGCGTGAACAGCGCCGCCCCAAGCAATATCTGGCCGAGCAGCGGCTTGCCTTCCTGGATCGGTTGAAAGAGCGCACCGAGAATATCCTCGACGTTGGGCAGCACCAGCCCGTCCAGGTTAAAGATCGCCTTGATGCCCTGCCACAGCACAACCAGCGCGATCATCACCACCACAAAACTGAGCACGCCACGAAGTGCTCTGTTCACCTCGCCGGACAGCTTCTGGGTGCGATTCGATACGTCACTGCGGAGTGATGCTTCTGCCATAGCCCACGTTTAGGTCGGATCGGTTGTCGAGATGTCTTTGGGTCGGTAAAGAATCAAATAACTTTTTACACCAGCCAGACGAATGGCGGAGATTGTACGTCTTTTTACAAAGTGTTGTCAAACGGAATGTGAAGGGCTGAGGTGCTAAGGACGAGCACATGGAAAATGTCGGATATCCCTTTTCGATCTCGCCTCACTCAGCCAAACACATACGAACACGATATCCATCACCTGTCGCAACGCCCAACCCCTCCGGGCGTGCTGCCTGCTTGATAAAGGCATAGTCTCGGAAGTTGTTCAGCGATTCTTGCTCGCAGTGTACTTTTTCGGCATCGACGTTCTGCGCTGATCGAGTTGTCTTATGAGGGGTTAATTTCCCGATGTTTCGGTAGGAACGGATAGGGCTGTACGCACCAGATCGACCACAAATTCGCGGGCATTCAGGATTTCCAGCAACACAGGCTCATCCTGCTCGGTCAGATGCAGGATAGAACGCCCTGTTTGCTCGGCATGATCGACCTTTTTGTTATCGGCAAACCAGACCATCAACACGTCGTCTTCCTGGTCGTAGCGCATCCTAAGGCTCATAACGCACTCTCCTGGCTGGATAAAACGTTACAATACGGATTGTTTCAGCCTCCTCGACAAAGACCACTCGCAGCAGATGGCGATCATTCAGCCCTTTCTGGGCAATTGGCGGATTAGCGTCGCGGGATCAGCGTCACGGTCTACATGGTCGGGCATCTGGATAGTTTCAATGACCTGCTCTCTGGTCACTGTAAAGCCGAGTTCGACCAAATCAACGAATTTCTGTTCGGCATGGCGGGTAAAGTTGATTGGCTTGCTCATGCTATTCTATCTGGCTTCATGGCTGATCGCTGTCTGCCTGCCCTGACGCGGCTCTAAGCACCATCAACAGCAATTCCCGCCCGGCCCCCGAAAATCGAAACGGCCCGCGATCACTGACAAAAATGATGTTATACCCGTCGTCTTTCAGAATCTCGACATCGGGCGGCGTGCCCAGATCGCCGATGTAAGCATCGTAGAATAGATCCAACGCCTCCTCCACTTGCTTGTTCATCAGCTTATCCAGCACCTCAATGCCGACCAGCCCTGGCAGCGGCAGATCGAGACGGGCATCTGGCTTCATCGCGGACGTTTTTTGCTTGTGTTTGCGTTTCATTCGTCTGGCTCCAGACAGATCGCCAGCCTTGAGTTTACCTACACCATCGCCAGTCCGCCATCGACGTTGATGGCCTGCCCGGTGATGAACGACGCACCGTCCGAACACAGGAACAGCACCACCGCTGCGACTTCTTCCGGCGTGCCGACCCGACCCTGCGGGTTGGTCGGCGTGATCGGCGGTTCATGCGGTTCCTGTATCTGGCCCGGACACACGGCATTGATGCGGACGTTGTGTGCAGCGAACTCCCGCGCCGCCTCGCGTGTGAAGCCGATAATACCCGCCTTGCTGGCAACATAAGCCGCGTTGTTTTCCAGCGGCAGCGGGTGGCCGTAGACACTCGCCACGTTGACGATCACGCCGCCGCCTTCGTCGGCCATGACGCGCCCGGCAAGCTGCGTGCAGAAAAACGTCCCGGTCAGGTTGATCTCGACGATGCGCCGCCAGTCGTATTCGTCCAGCTTGATCAGCGTCGAGGGCCGCTGTACGCCCGCCGCGTTGACCAGGATGTGCAGGTATGTGAAGCGATCCCGCAGCGCCTCGATGCTCGCCGACACCTGGAACTTGTTGGAAATGTCAGCGGCCCAGGGCATCGCCTGACCGCCCGCGTCGATGATCGCCTGTGCCACGTCGTCCGCGCGATCCGGGTTCAGGTCGTTGACGCCCACCGCCGCGCCCGCTTTGCCGAGCGCCAGCGCAATCGCCCGCCCGATGCCGTCGCCGGCTCCGGTCACGAGCGCCACTTTCCCGCTCAAATCTACGGAGAAGTTCATCAATAACTCCTTACGTTCTGCTGCTACGCTTCCCCCTCTCCACCCTGTGGAGAGGGGGTTAGGGGGTGAGGTTCTTTCCTGAACAGCGAATGAGCAATTTGCCCTGACCACAAACTTCGATTTTTGAAGTCACTTCAATTCATGCTAAAATGCCCATTATATTCCCGCGTCCCCTTGACAGGGACTTTGCTCCGCACGAGATTCCTGGCTGTTTGAGGTTAACACGTTGCGCGGTTTTGGAGGAATTGCATGTTCAAAGACACCAGAGAGGTCACCAGCGCCCTGAGCCAGCAGCAGTATATCGCATCGGATGAGATTTCTACGGTGCTGTTCCTGGCCGAAAAGCTGGGCAAACCTGTCCTCGCCGAAGGCCCCGCCGGAGTGGGCAAGACAGAACTCGGTAAAGCCTGGGCAAAGGCGACGGGTCGCAAGCTCATCCGCCTGCAATGCTACGAAGGGCTGGATGAAAGCAAGGCCCTTTATGAATGGGAATACGCCAAGCAGATGCTCTACACGCAGCTTCTGCGTGACAAGCTGCAAGACCTGCTGAGTGGCGCGGAGAGCCTGACAGCGGCGGCAGATCGGCTGGCGCAAGAGGAAGATGTGTTCTTCTCGGAGCGCTTCTTGCTGCCGCGCCCACTCCTGCAAGCCATTACGTCGCCCGAACCCGCTCTGCTGCTCATCGATGAAATTGACCGCTCCGACGCCGAGTTCGAGGCATTTTTGCTCGAAGTCCTGAGCGATTTTCAGGTCTCCGTGCCGGAATTGGGCACATTGACCGCCACTCACCAGCCGATGGTCATCCTGACCAGCAACAACACGCGCGAACTCTCGGAAGCGCTTAAGCGGCGCTGCCTGTACCTGTTTATCGACTATCCAAACGGCGAGGAAGAACTGCGCATTGTGCGGATGCGTGTGCCAGACCTGGATGTCAAGCTGGCGCAGCAGGCCGTCGAAGTGGTGCAAAACCTGCGCCACATGGACTTGAAGAAACACCCCAGCGTCGCCGAAACCATCGACTGGGCCAAAGCGCTGGTCATGCTCAACGCCGATAACCTGGATCAGCACACGCTGGAGACGACGCTGACCGTGCTGCTCAAACACGAAGCCGACGCGCAGCGCGCCAAACGTGCCCTGAGTGGTGGCGATCTCCCACGCCGTAGCAGCGGCTTACAATCCGGTACTGGCGGCAGTCGTCCGTCATTGCCGCCCAATCCCTTCACCGGTCTGGGAGGGCGTGGGCGGCGTGGATAAGCAGGCCCGAAACTGGCAAGTCCTCGACGAGCGGCTGCTGGTCGATAGATCGCCCTACGCGCGCATCTCTGAACAGGACTTGCTGCTGCCCAACGGCCAGGTCATCACCAACTTCGTACAGGTCGATTTGCCGCCTTACGTCATGGTGTTGGCGTTGCTGGACGACGGCTGCGTACCGTTCGTCCGCCAGTACCGGCAGGCGGTGGGCGATTTTTTGCTGGAACTGCCCGCCGGACACGTTGAGGACGGCGAGGAGCCGCTCGTTGCCGCCCGGCGTGAACTGCGTGAAGAGGCAGGCGTTGTCGCTTCCGATTGGCACTTCCTGGGCAAATACGTCATGGATGCCAACCGGCGCTGCGGCTGGGGCTTTTTCTATCTGGCGCGCAGCGCGCAGCAGGTCGCAGCACCTGATCCGGGCGATCTGGGTGAAATGACCGTCCAGCTGCGGACGCTGGATGAAATGCGCGATCTGCTTGCGGCAGGTACGTTGGTCAGTGGCCCGACGGCCTTGTGCCTCGGACTTGCGCTGAATGCCTTGCAGTGTTAAGTATTAGTAAGTCGGCAGGGTGAGAGGGTGGCTTTATGGATAAGCGAGTGGTCGAATTCATACGGACGCTGCGTGCGGCGGGCGTGCGCATCTCGGTGGCCGAAAGCGCCGACGCGATGGATGCCGTCAATACAATTGGCGTGTTCGAGCGCGACATCTTTCGCAATGCGCTGAAGACCACACTCGTCAAGGAGAAGGACGACGGGCCAACCTTTGAACACTTCTTCCCGCTGTTCTTCGAGACCGGCGCGCCGCCCATGTTCAACATGGAGCAGGAACTCTCGCCGGAGCAGCAAAACATGTTGCAGCAGGCCCTCCAATCGATGATGGGCAACGTGGAAGCGCTACAGCAGTTGCTGCAACAGTTGATGAAAGGCCAGCAGTTCAGCCAGGATCAGCTCGATCAACTCGGCCAGATGGTCGGCCTGCCCGATGCCAACAGCCAGTACCAGGACAGCTACTACCAGCGCATGATGCAGCGCGCCCTAGGGATGCAGCAGTTGGACGAACTGCTCGAACAGTTGCAAGAGGCACTTGAAGCGCTGGGCATGAGCGAGGAAGCCATCGAGCAGATCATGGAGATGATGCAGGCCAACCGCGAGGCGCTGGCCGAGCAAATCTCAAAATACGTGGGCAGCAGCATCGCCCGGAACATGGCCGAGCAGCCCCCGCCCGAGCCGCAAGACCTGATGAATACGCCCTTTCAGTACCTTAGCTCGGAGGACGCTGATGCGCTCCGTGACGAACTCAAACGCCTGGCAGCGCGCCTGCGCAGCCGTTCGGCGCTGCGCCAGAAGCGGGCCAAAGATGGCAACCCCGACCCGAAGGGCACCATCCGCAACAACCTGCGCTACGGCGGCGTGCCAATGGAGATCAAGTTCCGGGATCGCCACCTGAAGCCCCGGCTCGTCCTGATCTGCGACATTTCTACGTCGATGCGCTACTGCGCGGAGTTCATGCTGACCCTGCTCTACGAATTGCAGGATCAGGTCGCCAAGACGCGCAGCTTCATCTTCATCGACGACATGCACGAGATCAGCGATTTCTTCAAGGCGGATCGGCCAGAGGTCGCTGTGCAGAACGTGCTGAACACGCACCGCCCCGGCTCGTACAACACGGACCTGGGCAACAGCCTGCAAACGTTTTTTAACGAGAATTTGGATGCGCTGGACAGCCGCACGACGGTCATCATCCTGGGCGATGGGCGCAACAACTACAACGACCCGCGTCTTGATCTGGCTTACGACATGCGCCGCCGCTCGCGCCGCCTGCTCTGGTTTAACCCTGAGCCGGAAAGCCAATGGTCAATCGGCGACAGCGACATGCACCAGTACGCGCCCATCAGCAGCGGGGTCTACCAGGTGCGCAACCTGGCCCAACTGGTTGACGCCATTGACCGCATCATGGCCGACGGCTGACCAGCAAAGGTGTCCTTCTCAGCGTTTACCTCCTGAAAGATCAATCTCGCGGGATACAGCGCCCACCAGTTCCCCCTCTCCAACTGGAGAGGGGGTCAGGGGGTGAGGTGGTTCCCCGTCCTCTCGTCAACTTTGATACTTGCCGGAAACTGCGCGCCGTAGTAGCTTTGTCTCAGACAATCATTGGCGCTCGTGCGGAGGCTTTCGTTGATCACGCGACCCCCTCTGACGTTGGGCATCGAAGAAGAATACATGATCCTCGACCCGCAAACGCGGGCGCTGACCTCCTACGTCCAGGAGATGTTGAATCAGGGCCGCGAAATCCTGGGTGATCAGCTCAAAGCCGAATTTATGCAGTCGCAGATCGAGGTGGGCAGCCGTGTCTGCGCCAATGTTGAGGAAGCGCGCGCCGACCTGATCCGCCTGCGGCGTGCCGTCAGCGAGGTCGCCGCGCACAACGGCAAAGTCATCGCGGCAGCAGCCACCCATCCCTTTTCCAGATGGCGCGACCAGGAGATTACCGAGGGCGAGCGCTACCAGGACCTGCACACCGATATGCAGGACGTGGCACGCCGATTGTTGATCTTCGGGATGCATGTGCATCTCGGCTTTGGGCAGGACGATGCAGCGCGGGCGCTGATCATCGACATCATGAACCAGATTCGCTACTTCCTGCCGCACGTCCTGGCGCTGTCCACCAGCTCACCGTTCTTTCACGGGCGCGAAACCGGGCTGAAAAGCTACCGGAGTGTCATCTTCGAGAGCCTGCCACGCACAGGTATTCCGCCGCTCCTGAGTAGCTACGAGGAATATGACCGGATCGTGACCGTACTGGCGAAGGCAGGCTCGCTCGGCAAGGGTGGCGGCAAAGACCCGACCAAAATCTGGTGGGATGCCCGGCCCAACCCCCGTCTCGGCACGCTCGAAATACGCATCGCCGACATCTGCACGACGGTAGACGAGGCCATCTGCATCACGGCGGTCATTCAATCGCTGGCCGCCAAGCTCTTCAAACTGCGTATGAACAACCGCACCTGGCGGCTGTATCGCAGCGAGTTGATCCAGGAAAACAAATGGCGAGCCGCCCGGTATGGCATCGATGGCTCGCTGATCGATTTCGGCATTGAGGAGGCCATCCCGGTTCCGTCCCTGTGGGCCGAGATTCTGGAATTGCTGGACGACGTGCTGGACGACCTGGGCACGCGCAAAGAGGTGGAGTACGTCAACACGATTTTGCAGCACGGGACAAGCGCAGACCGCCAATTGGCGACCTACCGCCAGGCCATCACTGGCGGCGACAGCCAGGAACAGGCGCTTATCAAAGTCACCGATCAATTGATTGCCGAGACACGCCAGGGCCTTTAGCCCGGCACGACAACCACAAGGAGGGCCGGAATGATTACTGCAATCGTGCTGATCAACGTCGAGCGAACGAAGGTGGACGAGGTGGCGCAGCGCCTGCTGGCGCTGGACGGCGTGACCGAAGCCTTTTCGGTGGCCGGGCAGTACGACCTGGTAGCCCTGCTGCGCACCAAAACCAACGAGCAGATTGCCGACCTCGTGACCTCTCGTATCCTCGACATTCCGCACATCACGCGCACCGAGACGCTCATGGCGTTCAAGGCATTCTCGCGCGATGACCTGGGGGCCATGTTCTCGATTGGCAACGACGAGTCGCAAAGTACCTGAGGTACGCGGTGTTGCCCCTTTGGCCCTCGTCTAGCTCTTTGGCTCAGACCCACCTTCGGGCTGCGTTTTGGATGACTCTGAGGAAGGCGAGAGCGAGCCAGTTTTCGCCGGGGAAGCGTTGGGTTGGATAATGGTCTGCGAGGGTGATGGGGGTGGCTCTGCCATGCTTTGCGCGGGCGAAGAAGGGGCTGGTGGCTGCGTTGCGCTCAGGGCGGCGGGCTGGAAATAGACCCGCATGATCATCTGGCCGAGCCGGATTTCGTCGCCATCACGCAGCTTGTGTGGTTTTTGTGCGGGCAGCCGCGTCCCATTCAGAAACGTCCCATTGCTGCTGCCCAGGTCCCACAGGTCGAGTCGCTGTTCCGCCTCGGCGTAGCGGATGGCAGCGTGCCGCCGGCTGACGCCCATCCGGTAGCCTGCAAAGGGCGTCAAGTCGATGTCGGGCATGGCCCCCGTAGCCGGGTCGCGCCGCCCGAAGATCATTTCCGACTTCGGCTTCACCAGAAGTGCCTCGGCGCCGCCGATCTCAATGCGGAGCGTCGCCCCAGAGCTGAAAACGTCCGTCGCTGCACCTTCGATCAGGTTCGTGACCGAACTGCCGGGCACGTCCACAGGCTCCTCTTTGGAGCCGATGTTCCTTGTTCCAATTGGGGCGCCACCCAGCAAGCTGGCTCCGCAGTTTTCACAGAAGATGACCCCCGGTTTGTTATGGTGGGAGCAGTTTGGACAGACTTCCATGCAGTTCCCCTTTTAGCCAACGTGCGCGCTTGCTGCGGGCGGGCACGGCATCCGGCCCATAGCCTTAGCAGCGATCTTAACGATCTGAGAAAACCTGCTCCTAGTGTAGATTAATTTCAGCGAATTGCCAATCAACCGGCTGAGGGCACTCTATAGATAGCATCACTCCGTAGCATTCGCGGCAGACTTGACAGCATTGGCAACGCCCCCTATAACTTACTTTCAATCCGATAGACCGAATTTGCATTCGCATTGTCATCAGGAGTTAGCGATGAGTGAACAATCATCGTCGGACGCTCCCACCACAACGGTAGCGCCGAGCACTGCCGGGACACCGCCCCCACCGCCCACGATGCCGTCGTCTGCCGCACCAGGCAAGCCGCAGCCCATCGCGCCCATCTCGCAACAATCGCGCAAATTCCGCGAGGGCTGGCCCAGTTGGGCCAAGCAGCTGCCCCGCCTAAGATTTCCACCGCCCGACCCCAACTTTCAATTGATCGATCTGGCAAAGCTGCGCGAGGTACTGAAAGATGCCGATCCGCAGGCGGTGCAGCGCATTGAGCGCGACATCGCCTTCCTGGATCACGAACTGCTCCGCCTCTTCCGCGAGCGCGATTACGAGGCAGCCGTCCAGCAAAACCGTTATCGTCTGTACCAGATTAGTTATATTTTGCTGGCTGCTCTGGCGACCTTGATCGGGTCGCTGCAAACGTTGGCACTGAATGCAAACCGCCAGTTGCTGCCCTGGTTCGCCTTCGCGGAAACGCTCGTCGCGCTGCTGGCGACGTTCCTGGCGACCATCAGCGGGCGGGAGCCGCCGCTGCCACTGTACCTGAACAACCGCCGCCGCGCCGAAAGCCTGCGCCGCGAATACTTCCGCTACTTGATGAACATGCCACCCTACGACGCCGTTGATGGCCCTGATCGCCGCATGATGCTATCGGCGCGTGCCGCAGACATTAACCGGGGTGTTTTTCCAGATGAAGGCACGAGCTAAAGCCTGGGTGAAGGAGCCATAGCATGTCGCAGCTTAATCGCAAAGAAATGGAAGCGCTGTACAAGATGTTCGACCAGTTCGCCCTGGAAGATCAGCGGCGCTTTTACGAGAATGCGGTCAGCAAATATCGCAAGTCCGCGATGCAGGTCAATACTTATCGCGCATTGTTTTCCTTGCTCACCGGGCTGGCTTCTGCGCTGGCCGGCGTCCTGGTGGCGACGGCCATTCCGTCGGGGCAGTGTGTGCCCGGCGATGCGATGTGCAGCATTCTCAGTGGTGTGGTCATTGTATTGCTCATTCTGTCGGTGGTCGCGCCCGCCATTGGCGGAGCTTTTGGCACGCTGGCCGACCTTTACCAGTGGGATCGGCTGGTCACAGTGTACAGTAACTCCCTGGAAAACATTGAAGTCGCCGACGCCCGTTCCCCCGACCCGGAAATGGAGGACACAAAATACCGGGCGGCGCTTCTCGCCTACGCCGATGGCACGCTTTCGGTCATGCGGGACGAATCAGCGCAGTGGGGCCAGTTGATCCGTACCCCACCTCAACTCGAAAAATTCCTGGAAGCGGAAGAAGAAAAGGCGGCAAAAGCCGGCGGCCAACCGCTTGAGTTCGGCGCGCAGGTCGCCACGACGCCGTCTCCCCAAGCGCCCGCCGCCCAACCTCCTGCGCCGGCTGCCGCGCCCGCTTCCGACGCCACGCCACCGCCACCGCCCATCGATCCGAACGACCCGACCACAGCCGGGTAAACTGCCTGGCTTCCCTCCCATCGGGGAGGAAAGCCAGGCATTCAGTTTTTCAGTTTCAGTTCGAGGTTCAGGCTGCGTGCTCAAGCGGTGGGCAGATACCCTGTCCTCGATCCGCCTTCCTCCGCAATGGCATCCAGCGCGGCCTGGGCCGCGGCGCGCTGGACTTCGGCCCAGCCCTCCTCGGTTGCCATCCGTTCCAGGTGCAGCCATATGGCGGCCTGAGCCTCTTCATCCAATGTCACCCAGGCTGCCACGATCCGGATCGGTTCCTCACTCAGCATGTCTTCCCAGAATTCTTCCAGCCAGTCCATGATCCCTTACCCGGTTGATGATTAATGACTGCCGTTCTTCGAGGGGTGCTTGATGGACGCCTCGACAAAGCGCTTGAACAGCGGATGCGGCCTGTTGGGGCGGCTGGTGAATTCGGGATGGAACTGGCTGCCGACCATGAAGGGATGATCGGCTATCTCCGCGATCTCGACCAGCCGCCGATCCGGGCTGAGGCCGCTGAACACCATCCCGGCCTGCTCGAAGGCAGACCGGAAGTGATTGTTGAACTCGAAGCGGTGGCGGTGGCGCTCCACCACCTCTGGCACGCCGTAGGCCATCCCGGCCTTTGTGTTCTCTTTTAGCTCGCAGGGATACAGCCCCAGGCGCATGGTACCGCCCATACCCGCAATGTTGCGCTGATCGGGCATCAGGTCGATAACGGGGTGTTCGGTTGTGCCCTCAAATTCGGTGCTGTTCGCGTCTTCCATGTTGAGGACGTTGCGGGCGAACTCGATGCACATGACCTGCATCCCCAGGCATAGCCCCAGATACGGCACTTTCCGCTCACGGGCAAAGCGCGCCGCCAGCACCTTGCCCTCCACGCCGCGATAGCCGAAGCCGCCCGGCACGACGATGCCGCTGACCCGTTCCAGCGCTTCCCAGTTCCGGCCTTTTTCCAGGTCGCCCGAATAAATCCATTCGATCTCAATCTCGCGGTTGTGGGCCGTCGCCGCATGGCTGAGGGCCTCTTTGACACTCATGTAGGCGTCGTGCAGTTCGACGTATTTGCCGACGATGGCAACTTTCAACGGGTCTTTGGGGCGCTGGATGTCCTCGACCATCTTGCGCCATTCTTTCAGGTCGGGCTTATCGGCTTTCAGCCTCAGCTTCTTCACGATGTAGTCGCCCAGCCCGGCGTCTTCGAGCATGAGCGGCACTTCGTACAGGTGGCGCGTCGTGCCCAGCGCGATGACCGCTTCCCGATCCACGTCGCAGAACAGCGCAATCTTATCGGTCAGGTCTTTGGTGACCGGGTAATCGGTGCGGGCAATGATCACGTGCGGCTGGATGCCGACGCTGCGCAGTTCGCGGACGCTGTGTTGCGTGGGCTTGGTCTTGAGTTCGCCCGTCGCGCCGATGTAGGGCAGGTATGTCACGTGCACGTACATGGCGCGCTTGCGGCCCACGTCCATCCGTAGCTGCCGCAGCGCTTCCAGGAACGGCTGGCCCTCGATGTCGCCCACGGTGCCGCCCACCTCCACGATCACCACGTCCGCGCCGCTCTCCTTGCCGACGCGCACAATGCGCCGCTTGATCTCGTTGGTGATGTGCGGAATGACCTGGATCGTGCCGCCCAGGAAATCGCCGCGCCGCTCCTGGCTGATCACCTCGGCGTAAATCTGGCCCGCCGTCACGTTGCAGGCGCGCGTCAGGTTCTCGTCGATGAAGCGCTCGTAGTGGCCCAGGTCCAGGTCGGTTTCCGCACCGTCTACGGTCACGAACACTTCGCCGTGCTGGTACGGACTCATTGTACCGGGGTCAACGTTGAGGTACGGATCAAGTTTCTGGATGGCGACCTTCAGGCCGCGTGCCTTGAGAATCCGCCCGATGGCGGCTGCGGTGACGCCCTTGCCTACGGAGCTAACCACCCCTCCTGTGCAAAAGATGTATCGTGCCATATGCTGGACTCCCTGACCTGTGAGCGGGCAAAAAGAGCGGCGGGGAGGCTATTCCATCGTCGTGGTATCCTCCCCGCCGTTGAGTTCGGGTATTTCACGTCGCGCGCTGGTTAGACCAGCCATATAAGCTCATCCGTCCCGCGCCTTTTGTCTGGACAGATCGAACAGATCGAAACGAGCGAGGCGTTCTTCCACAACCGTACCGTCAGCTTTCCGTCGGTTCGCCATAATCAAAATCAACACCAGCCGTGCCTGTATCACGTCCTTCAACCCTTTTAAGTTTTCAGCAATCGCTACTCGATTGAACCAGTGTGGCGCAATTCATCATTGAATTGCCCGACGTGAGGTCATAGCCTGTGGATGGCAGGATGATAACACACCCCGCCTGGCACGTCAATCCTGGGTGTGCTGTTTTTTCAGCCTCTGTGCTTATTCAGGGATTATTCGTCGCCGCCCCTCTGCGGTACAATACATTCCAACGCAAGGACAGGCACGGATACGAAAGTGACAAAGCCAATTTACCTGGATCATGCCGCGACGACGCCAACCGATCCGCGTGTGGTCGAGGCCATGCTGCCCTATTTCACCGAGACATATGGCAATCCCTCCTCCACCCATCGCTTCGGGCGCTCGGCGGAGCGCGCCATCAATACGGCGCGCGAAACCATCGCGGGCATTCTGAACTGTTCCCCGCAAGAAATTGTCTTCACAAGCTGCGGCACCGAAAGCGATAACCTGGCGCTGCGCGGCGCGGTGCTGGCTGCCCGTCGTCAGGGCAAACCCGCGCGGATTGTCACAGCGCGCAGCGAGCACCACGCCGTGTCTGTGACGGCGGAGCAGCTTGCCGGGACGGCGGGCGTTGGCGTGACCTGGCTGCCCGTCACGCGCGAGGGCCGTGTCACTGCCACCGCACTGTCGGAGCATCTGACACCGGATACAACGCTCGTAAGCGTGATGTACGCTAACAATGAAGTCGGGACGATCCAGCCGATCCGCGATCTGGCCGAAGTCGCCCACACATGCGGAGCGCTGTTCCACACGGATGCGGTGCAGGCGGCAGGCCAGCTCTCGCTGGACGTGCAGGCGCTTGGCGTCGATCTGCTGTCGCTGTCGGCGCACAAGTTTTATGGGCCGAAGGGCGTCGGGCTGCTCTACGTCCGCAGCGGAACCGACCTCCTGCCGTCGCAAACCGGGGGCAGCCAGGAGAGCAACCTGCGCGCCGGGACGCACAACGTCCCGCTGATCGTGGGGATGGCAAAAGCGCTCGAACTGGCGTATAGTGATCTTGAAGCGCGTGCAGCCCAATTTCGCCGTTACCGGGATCGTCTGATCGACGGTATTTTAAGTAGCGTGCTGGGTGTGCAGCTGACCGGCGCGCCGGGGCAAGATCGGCTGCCGAACCATGCCAGCTTTGTGCTGGAGGGTGTTGAAGCCAATGCCCTGCTCATGCACCTGGACATGAACGGCATTGCGGCCAGCAGCGGATCGGCCTGCAACACGGGCAACCCGCAGCCCTCCGAAGTGTTATTGTCGATGGGCTATCCGCCAGCGCTGGCGCTCGGCAGCTTGCGCCTGACGGTTGGACTGCACACCACCGATGCGGACATAGACCGTGTCCTTGCAATCTTGCCGGAAGCCGTGCAAAAGGTTCGGATGGTGCGGCAAGCACAGCTATCACAGTAGTAGCGCAGTGTAGGACGGTGCTGCATGACCCAAGACAGACATTCCACCAATCTGAACGCCCTCCCGCCGGAGGAAATGTTGGGCTACGTCCTGGCCGATATGCGCTCCTATATCGGCATCGTCGGGGCCTGGGCCGAGGTGCTCTCCGGTGAGATTTACCAGGAATTGCGCCCTCAAGCCATCGAGGCTTTGCAAATCTGCGCCAAGAACATGCAGCTTTCCTACGACGAGATCAAGGCTTATCTCGCCGAGCATCAGAAGCTGCAAACGCAAGAACGCAGCGCCGAGCGCAAGCTGTCACAATAAACGTCAACCTCGGCCCCAACCCCGCCGATGAGTACATCGGTTCCGCAAGCAGAGAGGGGAGCCAACGCTTGTGCTGTTATCTTCCCGCTCCCCCTCTCCGACTGGAGAAGGGGAGTGGGGGTGAGGTCAAAGGCCAATGTCCGTAACATTCTGTATTGTTAGGGTAAATCCGTAATGGCAAAGCGTGTGGTCGTCGCCATGAGTGGCGGCGTGGATAGCTCCGTCGCGGCGGCGCTGCTGGTGGAGCAGGGTTACGATGTGATCGGCATGATGATGCGCCTCTGGTCGGAAGACGGCGAAAACGCGAGTGGCTCCAACCGCTGCTGCACGCCCGACCAGATGAACGACGCGCGCGCCATCGCCGATAAACTGGACATTCCGTTCTACGTGCTGGATACGCAGTCCGTCTTTAAGGGCGCGATTGTCCAGTTCTTCCTCGACCAGTATAGCCAGGGCGTCACGCCCAACCCGTGCCTGGAATGCAATCGCCACATCCGTTTTGAGTGGCTGCTGAACAATGCGCTGGCGCTCGATGCCGACTACCTGGCGACGGGGCATTATGCGCGCCTCCGGCAGGCGTCGGACGGCACGTTCCAACTCTTGAAGGGGCTGGACGACGCCAAAGACCAGAGCTACGTGCTGAGCGTCCTGGGCCAGGAGCAGCTATCGCACGCCCTGTTCCCGGTGGGCGAGTACACCAAGCCGCAGGTACGCGAACTGGCCGCAAAGTTCGGGCTGAACGTCGCCTCCAAGCACGACAGCCAGGATTTGTGCTTCCTGTCCGACGGCGATTACCGCCGCTTCCTTCGCCAGTACCGCCCGCAGATCGCGCAGCCGGGGCCGATCATGAACCGCGCCGGGGAAGTCCTGGGCCAGCACAGCGGCCTGCCCGATTACACGATTGGGCAGCGCAAGGGACTGGGTTTGTCGTCGCCGGAACCGCTCTACGTCCTGGCAACCGACCCCCACCGCAACGCCCTGATCGTGGGCACGCAGGCCGAACTCGGCTCGGATCACCTGACGGCAGCGCGCGTCAACTGGATCGCGGGCAGCCCACCGCCGGAGCCGATCCGTGCACAGGTCAAGATTCGCTACAAGGCGCAGCCTGCGCAGGCGGCAGTCACGCCGCTGCCAAATGCGCGCGTGTGCGTGCAGTTCGACGAGCGCCTGCGGGACATCACACCCGGCCAGGGCGCGATCTTCTACGACGGCGATGTGTGTCTGGGCGGTGGGATCATCGAGCGGCAGGCCAATTGAACTCGTATATGACCTCAAAATTGACAATTTCCTCGAGCAAACAATCGAGGTAAAGAGCGATGTTTAGCCGATCCGGTAGATATTGTGGATCGGCGCAAAGAATGGATATTGGGTTCTCTTGTTAGCGAGGTGAGAATAGCCAGGCGATGAACAAAGTGCCGATTAGTAGCACAAGCAGCACAATCAACATATCGCGTGCTAGATTAACGCTACCATTGCCGACTAGTCGTGCCAATTGAGGATTGTCAGCGAGATAGCGTACTGCAATTTTAGAACCTGCATTCGCGTGGAGGAATCGGTAGAATCGTCCGGTGATTTGTTCAGTGTTTGTGAATTCATTGCCGTGATTGTCCAGATACTTGTACGTGACGTGGGCAGTTTTCCCTGACCTCGGAGCATCCGTCGTGGAAAGCCCAATGACTTCCGCTTCAGTCTCAATACCCGATTTGCGCAGTCCTTCGGCAATGCGCCGTTCACGTGTTACAATTATGGCCGTTGTTGTCCCAACCCAGACAACCCCGAAAATACCGCATACTGATGCGAGAGGTTTGAGGTCTACTGTCATTCGGCTGTACTCCTGGTTAAGAACCCTCGCAAATATTATTGATTATATTGCAAAATAGGTTTTCCATTCGTAGTTATGCCCTGGAACCGCGATATGACGACTTTCGTTCCCTCCGAACACATTCAAACGATCCTCAAGAATCTGCCGCGCAAACCCGGCTGCTACCTGATGAAAGACGAGCACGGGACGGTCATCTACGTCGGCAAGGCCATTGACCTGCACAGCCGCGTGCGCAGCTACTTCGACAACAGTGTCACCGATCCCAAGACGCTCACCCTGCGCGGCCTGATCACCGACATCGAGTTCCTGGTGATGCCCAGCGAAATCGCGGCGCTGCACACCGAATACCACCTGATCCAGCAGTACAGGCCGCGCTTCAACATCCGCTTCAAGGACGACAAGCGTTACCCATACATTGCCGTGCGCTGGGGCATGGATTACCCGAAGGTCGAAATCACCCGCCGCATGGAACAGGACGGCAGCCGCTACTTCGGGCCGTACACAGCGGCCTGGTCGGTGCGTGAAACGCTCGACGTGCTGCGCAAAGCCTTCCCCTACCTGACCTGTGACCGGGACATCACCGGCAAGGACGAGCGGGCCTGCCTGTACTTCGACATCAAGTTGTGCAACGCGCCCTGCATCGGCAACGTGAACCGAGAGGAGTACCGGGCCGGGATTCAAAACCTGATGGACTTTCTGGGCGGGCACAGCGAGGCCATCATCCGGCAAACGAAGGCGCGCATGATGGAACTGGCCGAATCGCTCGACTTCGAGCGGGCGGCGGCCCTGCGCGACCAGTTGGCGGCGATGGAGCGCGTCGTTGAGCGGCAAAAGGTCGTCGCGCCTGTCAACATCGACCAGGACGTGATCGCCTTCGCGCAGGAGAAGGCCGATACCTGCGTGCAGGTGTTGTTTATTCGCGGCGGCAGGCTGGTCGGGCGCGAGTATTTCCTGCTCGAAGGCGCGGACGAAACCAGCGATGCCGAAATCCTGGGCAACTTCGTCACCCAGTTTTACCAGGAAGCCGCTACCATCCCCTCCGAAGTGCTGCTCCCGCACGAGGTCGAGGAGGCCAAACTGCTAGAGCAGTGGCTCCGCGACAAACGCGGCGGCAAAAAAGTCTCGATCACCGTGCCTCAGCGCGGCGGCAAAAAGGAACTGGTCAACATCGCCGTCGAGAACGCGAAGGAAACGCTGGCGATGCTCCGGGCGCAGTGGGCCAGCGACACCAACAAGCAGACCGAAGCCATGAACGAGTTGCAGTCGGCGCTGAACCTGCCGCAGCCGCCCAACCGGATCGAGTGCTTCGACATCAGCACGCTGCAAGGTACGGCCACGGTTGCCAGCCGCGTTGTCTTTGTGCAGGGCACGCCGCGCAAATCCGAGTACCGCAAATTCAATATCCGCACGGTTTCGGGCGAGCCGAACGATTTCCAGTCGATGCGCGAGGCGTTGACGCGCCGTTTTGCCCGCTACGTGGAAACCATGAATGAGACGATCACCGCGCCCGGCCAGAAGGACAAGGACGAGACGTGGCGCTTGCTGCCCGACCTGCTCATCATCGACGGCGGCAAGGGCCAGTTGGGGGTCGCGGTGGAGGTGCTGCAAGAATTTCACCTGCTCGGTCAGGTCCCGGTGGTCGGCCTCGCCAAGCAGTTCGAGGAGATTTTCCTGCCCGGCAAGCCCAACCCGGTCATCCTGCCCCGGCGCTCACAGGCGCTGTACCTGCTACAGCGCGTCCGCGACGAGGCGCACCGCTTCGCCATCACCGCCAACCGCACGCAGCGTACCAAAAAGGGCCTGGTCAGCCAGTTGGAAACCGTGCCCGGCGTTGGCCCGGCGCGGCGCAAAGCGCTGCTCAAGGCGTTCAACAAGGACATCGACGCCATCCGCAGCGCCAGTATCGAAGACCTGATGAAAGTGCCGGGCATCAACCGCCAGATCGCCGAAGCGGTCAAGGCCAATCTGTAGCGCTAACCTCACCCGGCGCACTCCCCAATGGGCAGAAGTCCCTCTTGACATGCTCGAACATTTGTGCTATCCTATCGCTCACGCTGCTCCTTCCAACAGCCGCAGACGAAATAACGCCTGATCTCGTGACCTGTTTTTCAGGTGATCAGGCGAGTTCGATTGTGCAGTAACAAAAAAGATAATAGGCCTTAGTCCGCTTCAACGGGCTTCGTAATCTCAGCTGGACTTTACACATGACAATGCTCCGTCAATCGTGAACACGTGCGGGAACTCTCAAAAGCTCTCGGACTTTTCGAATATCGGGCGAACCTTACGACATTGAAAAAAATCGAAAGGCC
>Ga0070741_10001712_pt1 | contig 63920 bp, 58 predicted proteins | sample Coa_R1_4_FD_66440 | JGI IMG/M metagenome (GOLD analysis project Ga0070741, IMG submission 66440) | Surface soil microbial communities from Centralia Pennsylvania, which are recovering from an underground coalmine fire - Coalmine... | ecosystem: Environmental > Terrestrial > Soil > Unclassified ...
GATCCGCGATCCGCGATCCGCGATCCGTAATCCGCGATCCGCGATCCGCAATCCACAATCCACAATCCGCAATCCGCAATCCACAATCCGCGATCAAATATGTACCCTCTCATGGCAATCGTGCCGGTCAAACCGTTGGTAGAGGCGAAAACGCGTTTGGCAGGCGCGTTGAGCGAACAGGAACGCGCGGCGCTGGCAAAAAAATTGTTGGAACGTACGCTGTTGAAATTGTCGCGAGCGCGCGGGCTCGACCGCGTCGTTGTGATTTCGCGCGACGAGCGGGTTCTGAAAATCGCGCGGCAGCACGGCGCATGGAGCGTCTTTGAAACGTACGCCGATTTGAATCGCGCGTTGGAACAGGCGACGCATGTTTGTATCGCCAATGGCGCGCAGGCGGTGTTGATTGTGCCCGCCGATTTGCCGCGCGTGCGTGTGCGCGATCTGGAAAAAATCATCGCGTTGGGGCAAACCGCGCCTTGCATCGTGATTGCGCCCGCGCAGCGCGACGGCGGCACGAACGCGTTATTGGTGAATCCAGCGGGCGCGTTGGCGTACCAATTTGGCGCAAACAGTTTTGCCAAACACTGCGCGGCGGCGCAGCGCGCGGGTTTGGCAATCATGCATTATGATTCGGAGACAGTGAGTTTTGATTTGGATGTGCCGGAAGATTTGGAGATTTCTCGCTTCACTCGAAATGACAGGGACAATCAAATCGCAAATCGCAAATCGAATATCTGAAATCTCCAGTCTCCAAAGGAGGAGAACATGGCGCGCGTAGCATTGTATCTTCAGGACAAACACGAAATCCGCGAAGGCATGGAATATGCCAAATACGCCGAGCAGCGCGGGTTTGAAGCGGTCTGGCAAGCGGAATCGCGTTTGGTACGTGACGCGATTGTGCCGATGGCGGCGTACGCCGCCGTGACACAAAGAATCAAAATCGGCAGCGGCGTCATCAACAATTGGACGCGCAATATCGGACTGCTCGCCGCGACGTTTCTCACGCTGGACGACCTCGCGCCAAATCGCATCATTTGCGGCATCGGCGCGTGGTGGGACCCGCTCGCGAAAAATGTGGGCATCGAGCGCCGCAAGCCGTTGCTCGCGATGCGCGAAACGGTGTACGTGATGAAAAAATTATTGAACATGGAACGCGTCACGTTTCACGGCGAGTTTCATCATGTGGACGGCATCGAATTGGATGTGGTGCATGGACGCCGCGAACCGCGTCACGTGCCGATTTACATTGGCGCGACGGGCGACGCGATGATGGAGTTGACCGGCGAGATTGCCGACGGGTGTGTGCTGAATTATTGTGTGCCGCCCGAGTACAATCTCAAGGCAATGGAATTGTTGGAAAAAGGCGCGAAAAAAGCGGGACGCACAATTGACGACCTCGACCGTCCGCAGTTGATTGTGTGCGCGGTGGACCACGACCACAAAAAAGCGGTGCAAGCCGCGAAAGAATTGTTGACGCAATACCTCGCGCAGCAGCCGCACATTGCCAAAGCGAGCGGCACGCCCGAAGCGACGGTGAAAAAAATCCAAAGCATTCTCGGCTGGCCCGCGACGCGCGAACAAATTCACGAAGCGATGCAATTTGTGCCCGACGAATTGATTGAACGCATCTCCGCGAGCGGCACGCCCGAAGAGGTTCGCAAAAAGGTCAAAGCGTACGAAAACAACGGCTGCACGTGTCCGATTCTCTATCCGATGGCGGACGATGTGAAATTGATGATTGATACATTCGCGCAGGCGTAGCGAGGAAATAGGTAGACAAGGAAACAAGTATCGGGTTCCTGTCTACCTGTTTCCCTGTTTACTTGTTTCATGCTCAATCTCCATACCATTCACAAACCCAAAACTCTCGCCGACGCGTTACGCTTGCTCGCGCAGCCGGGCGCAGCGGTGTTGGCGGGCGGAACGAATCTGATTGCCGAAAAACGCCGCGATGTCGAAACGCTCGTGGATGTGGGCGATTTGAAATTGTCGTTTCTTGAAACGCGCGACGGGAATATCGCCATCGGCGCGACGACAACATTGGCGCAAGTGGTCGAATCCGATATGACGCGTCGCGCGGCGAACGGCGTGGTTGCGCAAGGCGCACAGCGCACGCACGCGAACATTTTGCGGAATCAAGCGACGGTGGCGGGGACACTCATCGCCGAACCTGACGGAATTTTCGCGGTGGTCTTGGCTGCGCTCGAGGCGCGGATTACGCGCGCGTATTTGGAAAATGACGCGGTCGCGCAGCAAGAACTCGGCATCGCGGATTTTTTCGCGCAGCGCGAAACGCTTTTGCCGCGCGCATTGGTGACGCACATTACCCTGCCGGCGTCGTCATTCCGCCGACGCGCCGCTGTCGAAACCGTCGCGCGCACGCCGCGCGACAAAGCCATTGTGTCCGTCTGCGCGGCGCTGGAAATGGAAAACGGCATCGTCCGCGTAGGCACGGTCGCGTTGGGCGGCGTTGCGGAGACGGCGTGGCGCGCGCGCGACGCGGAACGCGAGATTCTGAATCAAGGTTTGAGCGACGATGTAATTCAACGCGCGGCGATGGCGGCGACCAGCGCGCTAAATCCTGTGGGTGATTTTCGCGGCAGCGCGGAATATCGCACCGAGATGGCGCGCGTGTTGACGGCGCGCGTGTTGCGCGGATTGCGCGGATGAGTCACCCCCCCCTTCGATTTGGCATTCTCGGCGCGGCGCGCATTGCGCCCAGGGCGCTCATCGCGCCGGCGCGCGTGGTCCCCGGCGCGCAGGTGGTCGCCATTGCCGCGCGCGAGGTCGCCAAAGCGCGCGCGTTTGCGCAGCGCCACAACATCCCGCGCGTTCTCGATTCGTACGACGCGTTGGTGAATGCCCCCGACCTTGACGCGATTTACAATCCCTTGCCCAACGCACTGCATTACGAATGGACGCTGAAAGCATTGCGCGCGGGCAAACATGTGTTGTGCGAAAAACCATTGGCGTCGAACGCGCGCGAGGCGGAAGCGATGGCGCGCGCGGCGGATGAGACGGGGCGCGTGTTGATGGAAGCATTTCATTATCGCTATCATCCGCTCGCCCAACGCGTGCAAGGAATTATTGCCGATGGCGAAATTGGCGCGGTGCGCGAACTGGAAGCCGACTTTTTTATTCCGTTATTCTTGCGCCCAAAGGACATTCGTTTCGATTACGCGTTAGCGGGCGGCGCGACGATGGATACGGGTTGTTATTGCATTAACTTGCTGCGCTGGTTGGGGCAAGGCGAGCCGCGCGTGTTGCGCGCGCACGCGCGTTTGTGGTCGCCGCAAGTGGACCGTTTGATGCGCGCCGAGCTGCAATTTGAAAATGGCGTGACCGCCAAAATGAATTGTTCGCTCGCCGCGCTGCCGCCGCTGAAAATTTTCGCGCGCGTGCGCGGGGAGAAGGGGACACTGGAGGTGTCGAATCCGTTTGTGCCGCACATGTATTTTCGCGGGTTGTCGGTTACTACGCCCAACGGGACGCGACGCGAAGCGGTTTCGGCGGAACCGACATATAATTTTCAACTGCGCGCCTTTGTTGCCGCCACGCGCGGCGAGAACACGAACATTACGGACGTGCAGGATGCGTTAAGGAACATGCGCGTGATTGACGCGGTGTATGAAAAAGCGGGCTTGAAGGTGAGAGGCACATGACGATCCAAGAATTTTGGCAAGCATATCGCGCTTCGCTGGGCGATGCCGCGCCGGGCGAAGAGGCGTACCAAGCCTGGAGTTTTGGTGATTCGCCGGAAATGGCGAATGAATTGGGTCAACTGGTGGTAGACGGCGCGAAAACAGGCACCGCGTCTTTGGCGTGGGAATACAATGTGGACAACGAACCGATCCCGCGCGCGGGGGAGCACAGCATCATAGTGGATGGCAACGGCGACCCGCTGCGCATTATCGAAACGACGCGCGTCTATATCGAACCGTTTGACCAGGTGGACGCGGAACAGGCATACGCCGAAGGAGAAGGCGACCGTTCGTTGGAAGATTGGCGCGCGGCGCATTGGGAATATTTCACGCGGCGGTGTGAGGTGCTCGGACGCGAACCCAGCGAACACATGCCGGTAGTGTGCGAGCGCTTTCGTGTGGTCAAGACCGCGTAAACATTTTGCGCTTGTGTTTGGGGCGCGCAAAACGCGAGTATAATAGCGCACATTAAATCATTTTGAGGGAGCCGTTCATGCCAATTCAAATCGGAGGCAAAGTCAATATTAACGCCCCGCGCGACCAGGTGTGGGACATGATTTTTGATGTCGAGACCATGAAGAACGTGATTGGACGCATTCCGGGCATCACGTTGGAGCGGTTGGAGCAGGTGGACGATTTGACATACGAGCTCACCGCCGTCGTCGGCGTGGCAGCGGTCAAAGGCAAATACGACGGCAAAATTTCGGTGCTCGAAAAGACCGCCCCTTCCTACGTCAAAATCAAAGGCGAAGGCAAGGGGGGGGGGAATTGGACGAGCGGCGAAGTGGCGCTCAATTTGGTGGCGTTAGAAAGCATGACCGAGATGGCGTACAATGGGCAGGGCAATTTGAACGGACCCCTCGCCAGTCTCGGACAACGTTTGGTGGATACAGTCGGCAAGCAGTTCATTGACCAGGGCGCGAAGGTCTTGGCGCAGGAAATCGAACAGCGCATTGTGCCCGCCGCTCCGGTGCCGGTTGCGCCGCCGCCGCCGTACGGTTTTGTCTTTCAAGCCTTTTACCTTATCGTCGTCATGGGCGCGGTGATTGCCATCGTGGTGGCTTTGGCATTGCAAAGCTTGCCGCGCTGACAAAAGGATGTCATCCAAAAGTGGCGGCTTGTGCCGCCATTTTTTTTGGCGCAAAAAATTTATGCTGCCACTAGACACGATCAAATTTTGTATGCGCTGCGGGCACAGCGTTGAATTACGTCACGAAGCCGAACGATTGCGCCCGGTGTGTCCGCGTTGCGGCTGGGTCTATTATTTCGCGCCTCAGGTCGCGGGCGCGGCGATTCTCACGCGAGCCGAAGACGAAAAAATTTTGCTCGTGCAGCGCGGCGAAGACCCGGGCAAAGGGTTGTGGGGCTTGCCCGGTGGTTTTGTCGAATTGGGCGAAACGGTGCAGGATGCGTTGACGCGCGAAATTTTGGAAGAGACCGGTTATGCTGTCGAGGTGGGCGCGCTGGTGGGCGTGTGGTCATTTTTCAACGCGGTCAAAAAACTCGCGGGCATTGTGTTGATTTATGAAACGCGCGTGACCGGCGGCACGCTCCAAATTGCGAGCGATTCGACGGCGGCGGAATGGGTGACGTACGCGCAGGCAATGGAATTTCCGCTCGCGTTTGAAACGCATCGCGACGCGCTGCGCGTGTGGCACGCGCGTAGAGACGTTATGGGATAACGTCTCTGGCGTGGAATAACGTCTCTGGCGTGGAATAACGTCTCTGGCGTGGGATAACGTCTCTGGCGTGGAATAACGTCTCTGGCGTGGGATAACGTCTCTGGCGTGGAATAACGTCTCTGGCGTGGAATAACGTCTCTGGCGTGGAATAACGTCTCTCGAGGCGGCATTTCGATTGAAAAAATGCGCGTGTAAATTTCGGGCTCAGCGAATCTCTACCGAACCGACTCCACCTTCAATCACCAGTTCGATGCGGTCCGTCGCCGCCGCGTAATCGTCCGATTCGTAATGCCCTAACCCGCGTTCGGGAAACCGCGACTTGTCAACATCCAGCGCGCCCAAACCCATCGTGCCGCGAATGGCGGCGGGCGCATTTTGCGGCAAGCGAATTTTGACGGACGCCGCGCCCGCATGGACGACGACGCGTTCCGTGCCGATGGGGGGAGGGAGAAGGATGTCGGTGGAACTCGCGCCGGTGTTGATTTCCAGGTCCATCAGTTTGATGCCCGACAAATCCATTTTCGTCTCCGCCGCGCCGCCTTCGTATTTCAGCGTGAGGGGCACCGTCGGATTGAGCGCAAGGTTCCACTCCAGACCGCGCGTGTGGGGGAACGCCATACTTGTCCAAACGTCACTGGGCGTTTTCAATTCCAAAAACGCGGCGCTGTCATTTTGGAAAAGTTTTTTGTCCACCCCGCCGCCGAATGTTCCCGCAAACAAGAGCGCGGGGTCGCTGCCGGCATTTACGTTCAAGCGCCCCGCGCCGTGTTTCAGTGTGATGGCAGCGCGCGTCGCCTTTTCCAAAGGCGCAGACGCGGAAACGATTTCAAGTTCGCGTGCGTTGGTTCGCCAGTTGAGCAGCATGGCAACGCCGACGAGCACGAGCAGAATGGGAAACACATAGTTCCACGCGTTGCCCGGGATGAGCCCAAGATTGCTCAGCAAAAACAAAACGCCCACGCCAATCAACACGAGTGCCCAAAAAACGCGCCACGCCATAATGCCCCTCCATGCGAATCGTAGGGGCGAAGCATTCTGTGACCAAGAACGCCGCCCGCGAATATTTCGCCTCTACATTCCCTCGACAAAATAGCAAGCGCAAGTCAAGGCGCGGTCGTGATCGGATGACGCGTTGCGTCATGATTCCGCCAAGCCGACGAGGCGCGCGCTGACGCGCCAAAATTCTTGGCGCAAGCGTTTGTCCTGCGCGAGCGGCGCGGGCGCGGCTTCGCGGCTGTTTTCAAAATATTTTCCCGTCACCCCTGCCACTTCCGGCGCGGTCGCCAGATAAACGCTGGTGCGCGCGCCGCGCTCCAAATCTCCGGCGCTCGGCTGACTGCCCGCGTGCAAGAGTTTGGTGTTGATGACGCCGGGATGCAGCGCGTTGGAAGTGACCTGCGCGCCCGCGAGCCGCGCGGCAAGCTCGAACGCAAACAAGACGTTCGCCAATTTGGAACGCGCATAGGCATCATAGCCCGTATAATTTTTTTCGCCTTGCAAATTGTCCCATTCGATGCGCGCGCCGCGATGCATCCCCGAACTCACCGTAATGATGCGCGCGGGCGCGCTGCGTTTGATTTTGTCGAGCAGCAGATTCGTCAACAAAAAGTGCGCGAGATGATTGACCGCAAAGGTTGTTTCAAACCCGTCGGGCGTCAGCGTGCGCTGCGGCATGAGCACGCCCGCATTATTAATCAAGACGTCAAGCCGTTCGTAGCGCGCGTTGATTTCGGCGGCGAGGCGGCGCACCTCCGCCATCACGGCAAAATCCGCGCGCAACCAATCTACGTGCGCGTTGTGGGTCGCGTTTTTGATCTCCGCGACGATGCGTTCGCCGCGCGCGGCATTGCGTCCATGCACAAGCACGTGATGCCCTTGACGCGCGAGTTCGAGCGCGGTTTGTTTGCCGATGCCGTCAGTGGCGCCGGTGACTAGAATTGTTTTTGTGGACATTCCTCTCTCCCCGTCGAGCACAGTTTTAATCATAGCATATTCCTTGCCCCGCGTCTTTGACCTCGCTTGGACAGGGTTTTGACTCTGGCGCAACATACTAAAAAGGGAAGTTGCATCCTCATATCATGTGCTTGGGAACCACGCACGAGTCGTGTTGGCGCGGCTGGTGCGCTGATTCAAAAGGAGTGCGTTGTATGAGAACCTGGCTGCAGGCGTTGATTCATTCTTCCGACGCAGGCGGACCCTATGTGTCGCTCTTCATGCCATTGCATCGCGGCAGAACGGGGATGGCGCAAGACCGCATTCGCCTGCGGAATTTGCTCGACACGGCGGAAACGCAGTTGGCGGCGTACGAGGTGCGCGGACCGGATGCCGTCAAGTTGTTGACTCCCGCGCGTGAATTGGATTTGGCAAGTCTCGACGGGCGCAAACGAGCCGACGCGCTGGCGCTTATCCTTTCCGCCGATAATTTTCAAGCGCACGCGCTGACGTATGCGGCGCCGGAATTGGTTGTCGTCGCGCCGCATCCGCACATTATGCCGCTTTTGCCGCTGCTTTATCAAGCCCCGCGTTTCTATATTTTGTGTCTGAGTCAAAAGCGGGTTCAGCTGTGGCGCAGTGAGCGAGGCGAACTCGCCCAAGTCGAGTTGCCCGGCATTCCGCATTCGCTGCGCGAAGCGCTTGCCGGTACGGAATTTGAAAAATTCCGCAATGTGCGACCACAACCGCGTTCGGTCGGTGGCGGCGGGCGACAGGGCATTGCGTATGGGCAGGGCAGCGCGGCGGATGTGTTAAAGGAGGAATTGACGGCGTTTTTCCATGCGGTGGACAGCGGCATCGCCAACGCGTTGAAAGCGGAACGCGCGCCGCTCATTCTCGCGTGTGTAGATTATTTGTTTCCCCTGTATCGGCAGGTGAACACGTACGCGGCGTTGTGGGAAGAATTCATTCCCGGCAATCCCGACCGCGCAGCGCCTGCGAAACTGGCGGCGCGGGCGCGCGAGCTATTGCAGCCCTATTTTGAAGAGACCCAACGCGAAGCCAAAGCGCGTTATCACGCGTTGAGTGCGACGCCGCGCGCGACGGATGAAATCAAGTCCATTGTGCCCGCCGCGCATCAGGGACGCGTCGAGATATTGATGCTTGCAACCGATGCGCCGACGTGCGGCGAATTTGACGAAACGCGCCAAGAGGTTTTGGCGCACCCCACCACGCCAACGCGCACCGAAGACCTGGGCAATCTCGCCGCGTTGTACACCCTCCGCAACGGCGGCACGGTTATTCCACTGCCGCGCGCCGAGATGCCCGCCCAAGCGCGCATGGCTGCCGTGTTGCGCTTTTGAGCACGCGGCGTAGGTAAAATCGGCTTGGCATATGGCTGCGCCAAGCTCCGCCGAGACCCCCTCGCTATCGCCCGCCATTGTTCCGCGCGAATGCGCGTGAACGCCTCCACAAAAAGACCTGTCCAACTTTGAATTTGGACAGGTCTTAAATTTGGGTTTCAAACAGTCTCCGCGCGCTGTTGACGTTTGCGCCAATACCAAAGCAGGAATCCCGCGCCGAGCGCCAGCAAGAGATATTCGTGCGGCTCTGGCACCGCCGTTACGTCGAACGGATTTTGCGGCGGTGTGTCGCCCACTTCTTCGGTCTCGCGCTGGAAGCGGTCATTGCGTTTTTCCGCTTCGTCCAACTGACGCTGCTGCTGTACGTTGACGAGAACGAGCATGGACGAATACGGCGACACGACGCTGTATTGCTTGGCGAGCGCGTGCAGTTGGTCTAATGTGTTCAACTGCGCGAGCGACGCGCGTTCGCGCTGCGCATTGGTCAAGATGAGGCGGCGCGCGGCGAACGGCGCGAACGTTTCATCCGACGCGATTTTGGCAAACCGATCGCGCACCGCGTCCGTCGGCAGAGTGAACCAGAGATAGCCGTCAACATAATCGGTGGGCACGTCGGCGGGAATGCCTTCGAGCAGCGGACCGTTTTGCATTGCCTGCGTGACCGCGACGCGTCGCAGCGCGTCTGGCAAATCACCCGTCACGCCGCCGCCGCTCGCTTGAATTTCTTGCAACGTCGCATCGTCGTACCCGAGCGGAAATTTTCCATCCAGATGCACGAACCACAACGGCATCGGAAACGACTGCGCTTCCATAGCGCTTTTGCCCAACGCATAGCCCGTGCCGTCGGTCAACACAAACACCGCGTCGTACGAATCCGTTCCGCGCAGCGCCGCGAATTGCTGTAACAATGCGGAAGGATTTTGTCCGCCGCTGTACGTCAGCGCATTGGCATCGAGCGCGGAGAGATGGGTGCGCGTCGGCGTCTCGCCGCGATATGGTGAGGCGGTGAGATACACATCCACTTGAGCGCCGCGCGCCGCGAGTTGTTTGAATTCGTCGAGCGCGGCAGTGACCGCCGGTGCGTGGGGCGCCATACTGCGCGAGCGGTCAAGCACCACCGCGTAATGCATGGCGTCGGACGGAGTGGGCAGCGCGGACGGCGGTACGGGTTGCGCAATCACCGTTTGCCCATCGGGTAAATCAAAGCGATGTGTCACAAGCTGCACGGGCGCGGTGGTCGGCAGCGATGACGGAAGCCACGCGCTTGAATCAAATGTCACAGGTTTGCCGTTCAGCGTCCGCGCCGTTTTGTCGTCCCAATACACATTTCGTTTTTCCGCGAGATACGGCAGGGTCCATTGATTGCCGTTGGCGAGCGCGCGCCATGTCAGCCACAAATGCAGCGGCGGACCTTGCCGCACAAACGAACTGCGATAACCGATAGGAGACGTTTCGCCATAGCCGAGCGTTTTGGGTTCGAGCGGATACGCGCGCACGCGATATTGACGCGGTCCGATTTGTTCCACAAGCGCGGGGTCAATGTTCATCCGCACTTGATCGCGATACACTTGTTGTGCGGCACCGCGCGGCGCGACGCGATATTCAAAACGATTGGCGCGGTCCTCCGAATTGCCGAGCCACAAACCGGTGATGACCGCCGATTCCGGTAGGGTGATGTAATACAAAACTTCTTGGCGCTGTCCCGTTTCGTTTTGATATTCTTCGTGCAATTCAAACTCTGCCCAATCGCCGTGTTCGACAATCGTCAGGTCTTGTTTGTTGAGATGAATTTCTTGGTCGGCGATGGTTTGTACGGCTTGCTGCGCGCGCGTAATGTCCCACGTCGAACTCAGTGAGCCGAGCACGGCAGCGCGTTCGCCATCCACAATTTCCTCGTCAAAGTAATTCGCGTACAGCTCGGCGGCTTGACGCGATTCACGAAACATCACGCCGTCATTCAGGCGCGCGTTTGCGACCGGGGCGCCGACGGGTTGATACAACAGCGGCGCGGCGACAATGCTGTACCAATTTTCGATTTGCGCGCCGCTCTCGTACGGCAAATTCATGGTCGCGTGATACAACTCCCGAATGTGTGTCACTTCACCGACGGAACTGACGTAACGCTGCGGCGCGAGATACGCGTTCAACAATCCGGCGCGCACGTGCGCTTCTTGCTGCGCGATGGCTTGCGCCTGCGCGCGTGTGGTCGGCGGCGATTCGAGCAAGGTGAACACGCCGCGCTGGGGTTGTTGATTAAGCCAGACAAAGCTGAGTACGCACACGACCGCGATGCCCGTGCTGAGCAGCGCGGCGGGCACGCGTCCGAAACGCGCGGCGGCATCGCGCCGCGCGTGAATCCACTCGCGCACGACGAGAATGGGTACCGCAATCGGCATCAAGACAAACATCGTCGCGCTGAAAATAAACGTTGCCGCGCCAAAGACCATGAATGGAATCCAGACCAGATTACGCAAGTCGGCGAACGCGCGAACCAAGCCGCGCAAGAAATCATCCAGATGCCAAAGAAAATCCCAGAACGCGCGCAGCAAGCCCGCGCTGATAGGGAGCGCGTAAAACGCGAGCCACACCGCCGCGTACAACGTGACCAACGCGTAGAGCGTCAGACCCAAAACGCGTAGGGACGTCGGCAGCGCGCCGCGCGCATCTATCTTGCGGTCGAGCAGCTGCCACACAAACGTCAACATGCCCAACGCGGCGACGACGAGCAAAAACGTCAGCGCGGGCGTCAACTCGCGCACGATAAAAAAGCGAATTGCAATCAAAAGCATCAACGGACCTTCGACCGCATAGCCCAACGCAAACAATTTGAGCGGTTCTCGGCGCAGCAGCGTCAGTCCCAAAATGACGCAGACGATGGGTATCGCGATGAGCAGCAGCGCATAGACCAAATACGCGAGCGGCATAATGTTCGCTTGCACCGCGTTTATCAGGTCGAACAAAACGAGCGGCGCGAAACCGAGCAGCATGAACGCGAGAAACATCGCGTTCCACGCCCAGAACAACACGTAAGAGAGACGGCGGGCGTTAATAATCTGGCGAATGGGATTTTGCATACGTTCTCTCGCCTTTCGATGTTTTCGCATTGGTACGGCGGAGCGTTCCAACGCGCGAACCATTTAGCGATTCAATTCTAGAGCCACGCCGCGATGCAGAGTTTGATACAGCGCGTGGACGCGCGCGTCGGTCTCTGGCACGGGACTGTCATACAAAATCGAAACCAAGACCCAACGTTCCGCCGGACCCGTCGTGTCCGCCCAAATGCGCGTGCCGTAATCGTCGGTGGTGCGCGTCGCGGATTGAAACCAGTACGCCGCCGCGAGCCGCGCGTCGCTCTTTGGGTCGCGCAAAGTGACCGCGCGGATGGGAAAATCAGGCGCAATCCATTGCGCGTGCGATTCGTCCAGCGTGAGCCCGTACACTTCAAAACAGCGTTCGGGGCGATGATGCGCGCGCCACGTTTTGCTCGGCACCAAAATCATCGAGCCGGAAATGCCTTGCCACGTAAAACGGAAACGCGTCGCGGATTCCGCGCCGTCGCGCGTGAGCCACGCGATTTCATCGGGCTTGAGCGGCAGTGGCGTGGTCTGCAATTCCTTTGGAAAGTTCCATACGCGCGCTGGCTGCATCAATCCGGTTTGCGCGCGCGGCGCGTACAACATTGCCATTGCGAAAATGACGACGACCAAAGCGGGCGCGTGCCAGCGCGCCGGCGTGAGCCATTTTTCATTTTCCGAAAGCGACGCGGACGCGTGGACGCGGGTGCAGTAACGCAGCAACGCGACGGCTGCCGCGCACGCGCCGACGAAACCCAACACGCCCAGCGGCACATGCAGCATTTGCGCCAACACCGGCAAATTCAAAACTTGCGCGCTAACGACGAGCGCGGCGACGCGCAGCGCGTTCGCGAAAAAAAGCAGCGCCGCAAAAATGAGCGCGACGAGGGACCAACGCGCATTGATGGCGCGGCGGTCGAGCCACGTTGCCGCGAGCAGAAACAGCGCGCCCGTCCACAAACTTTTCACGCCGCTGCACGGCAAGTCAATTTGTGCGACGCCGTTTTCCAAAACGAGAATCGTGTCCACGCCGCCGGACGCGACATGGAACGCCGCCAGTCCTTGCCGCACGATTTCGGCGGTCACAATCCGCATCGGATAGCCGATAAACGTTTGCATGTGGTCGCCAAACGGGAGAATGCCAATCAACAACAGCGCGGCGGGCAGCCCTTGACGCCAACTCGCGGGCGTGAGCCACAAACCGACCAAACCGTAACTCGCGAGACCAAATAAAATCGCGGACAGTGTGTTGATGTCGAGCCAACGTTCGACGATGAGGTACGCGATCGAACCGGCGAGGGCGAGCGCGAGGGGGAGAGGATAAAAACGCGGCGTCACGTGCGCGTGCAGCTGCCAATGGTGGCTGCGGATTTGGTACACCATCAACGCGCCGACGCCGAGCAGCACGAGTTGATTGGTGCGGAAATCTTCGCGCACCACAATCACGCCCAAATAATCGAACATCGCGCGGTACAGCCACAACCATAACGCGATGATTGTTACATCCAACAGCAGCGAGGACATCCTAGTAGTGCAACAAAATGAAACTGCGGGGTTGCCCCTTTTTTCTTGCCCGTATAATGCGGCGCGCTTTCGCATCCGTATCTCGCAGTCTCATCATGTTGTTGCACTAGCATTACGAAATGCTTGCCATGTGGGCGAAAACTTGCGAGGAAAAAACATTGGATTTGAAAAACGAAACTGCTGTGTGAATCCAACATACAGACGCCCGAAGCGGCGATTCCGTTCCCGTATCAGATACCACATCTGCGGCGGCGCGTCACGCACTCGGCGCGCGCAGGTTGTTTTTCAAATCAATTGCAGAAAAATTTTTACAACCTCCGGGTCGAACGCTTTACCGGCTTGTTCTTGAAGATACGCGCGCACTTGAGCGTCCTCCCATCCTTTGCGATAGGGACGGTCGGAGCGCAAAGCGTCCCACGAATCTACGACGGCAAAGATGCGCGCGGCGAGCGGAATTTCCGTGCCCTTGAGTTGGCGCGGATAGCCGGTCCCATCCCAGCGTTCATGATGGCAATACGGAATATCTAACGCCGGACGCAAATACGCAATGGGCGCGAGCATATCGAATGCCAGCTGCGGATGAGTGCGCATGACCGCCCATTCCTCTTCGGTCAGCTTGCCCGGTTTATAGAGAATGTGGTCGGGAATGCCCATTTTGCCAATGTCATGCAACAAACTGCCGCGTCGAATGTGGACGAGCTCTTCTTCGGGGACGCCCATCGCGCGCGCGAGTTGTTCGGTCATTTGCGTCACACGTCGCGTATGTCCTTCGGTTTCTTTGTCGCGCAAGTCGAGCGCGCGCGACCAACCTTCAATGGTCTCATCGTACGCCAGCGCGAGTTCGAGGTTCTTGGTCTGAAGATTGCGGAACAGCTCGGCATTGTCAATCGAAATCGCGGCTTGCGCGCCAATTGCCTGGACGAAATCGAGCCACTCGGCATCCGCATGTAACGGCGTGCGTTTGAACAATTCGAGTACGCCGCGCAGCGTGCCTTGCGCCACCAACGGGACGGCGACATAGGAAACAAAATTCTCGTCTTTTAAATAGGTTGCTTGTGCCAGACCGTCGAGATTGTTATTCAAGTCGGGGACGACGATGACCTGACGCTGCAAGGCGACGCGTCCGGCATATCCTTGTCCCAAACGCAGTCGGGTGTGCTGCAGCGCGGTCGTGTAGAAACCGCGTCCCGCCGCGTACTCTAATGTTTGCAGGGCTGGATGAAACGTGAGCACCGCTCCCGCGTCCATCTCCAACTGCGCGAGCGTTTGCGCCAACAAAACTTCAAGCGTCACTTGAAGGTCGGTGCTCGCCGTAATCGCGACATCAATCGCGCGCAGCGCTGCCAACTGGTGGAGACGGCGCTCGAGCTGTTCGTGTGACATGGCGCGTGCAATCGCGTTTCCTGCAATCTCGGCAAGCGTCGTCAACAAAGAAATCTCTTGCGGCTCGAGCGCGCGCGGGTGGGGCACGGCAATCGCGAGTACGCCAATCGGTTCTTGAATATTTTGCACTGGCAGGATGGCGCCGGAATAATTTTCGGGAATGGCATTTCGCGCCAACTCGCTTGTGTTCGGGTCGGTACGAAAATCGCGGACCCGATAGGTTTGATTGGTGCGGAGGACAAGCCCTGCGATGCCATCGTCCGCTGGAGCGACGGCGGGCGTATTGACAAACCAACCGCGCGCGGCAGTCACGCGCAGGCTTTTTTTGTCGTCGGCGTAAAACGCAATCTGCCCGTCGTGGGCGTTCAAAACTGCCAGTGTGCCTTCCAGCACGCATTGCGCGATTTCTTGCTGTGTATTGGCGGCGCGCAATGCGGTCGAGATTGTGTTGATGGCGTCCAATTCGCGCAGGCGGTGGTGGGTTTCTGCAAGCAGCTCGCCGTTGTCTATCGAGACTGCGGCTTGATTGGCGAGGAGTTCAAGCAGTTGTTCGTCCGCGCGCGTAAACGCGTTGACCCGATTGGCGAGAACGCCCAGAACACCGCGCAGCGCCTTCTGGCGGCGAATCGGAATCCAGATGCCGGAGCGAAGGCTCGGGTCGAGCGCAATCCAATGCGGGTTCGTTTGGGTATCGGCAAGGTGAATCGTCTTTTGAGTGAGGATTGCTTGAACGGCTGGCTGTTGAACGTCGTCAAAGGAAAAGGCGAGTTCCTCCCGCGCGCGACAGTTCACGGACTCGTCATAGCCGCAGCTCAAATGATAGTCAAGGCGCTGGGCTTGAGCGTTCAGCGTAAAGAACTCGGCGCGCTGCGCCTCCACAACGCGCATGGCGTTAGTTAACAAATTCTCGATTTGCGCTTGAGGTTCCAGCACGCGCGTGAGCGCCAATCCTGCTTCGTAAAGAATTTCCAATTGCTCAGCGCGGCGTCGGGTCTCTTCTAGCAAGCGCGCATTATCAATCGCAATCGCCAACTGGTCGGTGAATGCCTGCAAACGTCCCACCGCCGCTTCGGTGAAAAAATTGGGGGTAGGACTGTCGAGATTCAACAGTCCGATGATTTCCTTGCGCAAGCGAATGGGCGCGCAGATATGTGAGCGAATCCACGACGATTGCGGCAGATTCACCCAATCCGGGTCTGTCCGCGTGTCTTTGATGAGAATAGGACGCTCTTGACGCACAGCTTGGCGCATGATGCGCATTTGACGCAAATCCAATTCGAGATTGGCAATGCTCGATTCACTGGTGAAGGTGGCATAACCATGCGAACCGACGACGCGTGCCATGTCGCCCGAAATTAACATGATGTTCGCGGCGTGATGCGGAACGATGCGTCCCAAGTTGGCGAGCGCGCGCGCGATGACGCGGTCGAGGCGCAGGGTGCTGTTCAATAGCGCGGCGGTGTCGCGCAAGACTTCGGCGAGCCGGCGCTGTTCACGTTCCGCGTGTTCGACGCGTTTGCGTTCGGTAATGTCCTGTATCGCGCCAAACAATTTCGTCACGCGTCCGCTTGCCTCGTCGCGCATCGGTCGGATATATTCTCGCACCCAACGCACAGCGCGTTCGCGTGTGATGATGCGATACTCACTCGCGTCGCTATATCCTTCCAGAACGCGGCGCATACTTGCTTGGGCGGCGGCGATGTCATCCGGATGAACGAGGGCTTGCCAACCGCCATGCGCGTCCAATTCCGCTTCCGTGTAGCCGGTGATGCGCGTTAACGGACCAAAATTCCACACGCGCTGCATTTGCCCGCTCGCGGAGATTTCCAACGCGTAGGCGTAATCGGAGGTCAGGTCCGAAATCACCCGAAAACGTTCTTCATTCTCGGCGAGTTCGAGCAGCGATTTCTTTTGCGGCGTGATGTCCTGAATCATCGAAAGCATGTACAAGACATTGCCCGCGCGGTCGCGGACAGCGGCGCTCTGGAGAATTGCCCAAAGGATGGAACCATCTTTGCGCAGATAGCGTTTTTCGAGGCGATAGCTGCCAATTTCCCCGCGCACAAAGCGGTTCCACGTCTCCATGTTGGCGGCAATGTCGTCGGGATGCGTCAAATCCACAAAGGAGCGTCCGCGCAGTTCTTCGGCGGTATAGCCGAGCATTTCGCACATCGTCGGATTCACATCAATCAGGCGCGTTTGCAAATCGGTGAGGGCAATCCCAAGCGGTCCCTGATCAAAGATGCGTCGAAAACGCTCTTCGCGTTCGCGGAGGGCATCTTCCGCGTGACGGCGTGTGGTGACGTCATCAAAGAGGGCGACAAATTTGCCGCGTTCGGGGGAAAAAGCCGTTACCTCAAAATAGCGTTCGAGCGGTTGGGAATATTGTTCAAAATGCGCGGGTCCACCGCCGAGAGCCACCTTCCCGTACACTTCAATCCAAGAAGCTTCCAGCGTTGGCAATACTTGACGGGCAGTTTTCCCCACAATGTCGGCAGCGCGCAGACCCGTGAGCCGTTCAAACGCCGGATTGACTTGGAGAAAGCGGTAATCAATCGGCTGCCCTGCTGCATCGCAAATGATTTCGTGCAGCGCGAAACCATTGAGCATGTGGGCAAAGATTTCGGCTTGGGCATGGAGCGACATTTCAAGGGCTGCCCGCGTGGAAGCGTGGGCATGTTCGGAAGCGCGGAGAATCTGAAACAGAATAAGGGTCGCGGCGGAAAACAAACCGACCTGAAGGAGCAATCGCCATTCCCAAGACAAGATACGGAAATCGGAAAAACTCGGCAATAGCAAGGAAAGCGCGATTGCGAACAAGAACAAGCTCAAACAGATTCGTTTGGAGCTTGAATAAGACTTGGCTAGCACAAGTCACCTCTATCCCGACACAATATGAATCGTGAGCCGCGAGTTGGAAAGCAAGCCAACCGACAAATTATATAGCTTGGAGAGGTCGCAAATAAACAGTTTGGCATAGGTCATTCAGGCTAGTACGTTGTGGTGATTGCATACGTTAAGACTCGGGTTTTCGGAATCCCTTTGGGTCTTGAACGGGCACGCTTCCGGAGATACAAATAACTTCCGCAATACGAGCGATTGACAAAGTATGCATTTGTTCCTATACTCGCGCCGCCTTTCGCGATGCCTCGAAACCCACGTCAAACTTTTTCCCTCTACGGAGCCAACCCGATGCTCAAGGCATTGGAGCATTGGGAATGGACGGAGCACAAGGCGTTTACGCTGTATGGCGCGCGCATTGGCGTGCGTACGAACAGCGCTGCCGCGTTACAGGCGCTGGCGCAAGCCTTCCCGCCGCGCTGGCGCGAAACCGAAAGCGCGCGAGTGGATTCGTTGTATTCCCTGCGCATTGCCCCGCCGACGCGTTCGGGACGACGCCCGTTCCACACCCTTTACCGCAACGCCGAACAAATAGGGCGCGCGCGGGAATTGGAACGCCTGGTGGACATATTTGAAAGCGACATGCAATTGACGTTGGCGCAGGCGGCGCGGCGCAAAGTTTTTGTGCACGCGGGCGTGGTGGGCTGGCGCGGGCGCGCGATTGTCATTCCGGGGCGCACCTATACGGGTAAGAGTACGCTCGTGCGCGAGCTGGTGCGTTTGGGCGCAATTTATTATTCGGACGAATACGCCGTGCTGGACGAAAAAGGACGCGTGCATCCGTTTGCGCGCCCGCTTGCCTTGCGTGACGAAAATTTGTTGAACCGAAAATTGTCGTTTGAAGAATTGGGCGGGACGATTGGCATGAAACCTCTGCCCGTCGGCACCATTTTGGTTGTCAAATATCGCGCGGGCGCAAAATGGCGTCCGCGCGAATTGTCGCCGGGATTGGGCGCGCTAGCGCTTTTGGCAAACACGGTCACGGCGCGTTCTGGACAACCGCTCGTTTTGGAAATCCTGACGCGCGTTGCCCAAAATGCGCGCATCCTCAAAAGCGCGCGCGGCGAAGCGCACGCGTTCGCGCGACACCTTCTCTATTCGCTTGCCTGACCGCACAAAAGCGTATTCGACTCGCGTCCTTTCTATGCGCGTGCGCGCGCTCGCAAGCATTTTTGAAATTCACTTGCCGCTTGTATAATCAAGCCCGATGGTTCCCATACGCGCGTCAGACGAACAGGAACTGACGCCTTCCTCGTATTCGTCCCAATCAGTTGTCACGACCTCAACGCCTGCAGCGGAATCCGGCTCGCAGGCGATTGTTTTCACGCGAACGCTGCTGCGCCAAGATGCGCGTTGGCTTGCGGCAGCGGCGCTGTTGTATGTGATTTTTGTCATCGCGGCGACGCTGACGTTACACGCGTATTTCGCGCAGACGTGGGATGTGGTCACGTTCGTGAACGCGGGCAAGAGCATTCTTTCGCCCGATTGGGCGGGACTGTACGCGCAATCGCGCGCCGACCGTTATTGGCCCTATGCGTATCCGCCGCTGCACGCGTTCGCCGTGGCGCCCTTTGTCGCGCTCGCCGGTCCCGTTCCCGATTGGTTGATGGCGCGCGTGCCGCCGCTGTTGTTTGATGTTGCGTTGGGCGTGCTGCTGTACATTGTTGTCGCGCAAAAAACGCGCGCGCGTAATTTAGCGCGACTCGCGCTGGTCGTGTGGCTGCTCAATCCGGTGACATGGTACGATACGGCAGTGCAGGGGCACTTTGAAGCCGAGTGGTTGTTCTTTGTGGTGATTGCGTATTACCTCACCCCCAGCCCCTCTCCTACGAGGCGAGGGGAGGACGGTCTCACCCCCAGCCCCTCTCCTACGAGGCGAGGGGAGGACGGTCTCACCCCCAGCCCCTCTCCTACGAGGCGAGGGGAGGACGGTCTCACCCCCGACCCCTCTCCTACGAGGCGAGGGGAGGACGGTCTCACCCCCAGCCGCTCTCCTACGAGGCGAGGGGAGGACGACCTCACCCGCAGCTCCTCTGCTGTGAGGCGAGGGGAGGAGAAATGGAAATGGCTGCTCCCCACTTTGGCATTGGCGATGGCGTTCTTGTTTAAACAAAACGCGATTTTGTTTGCGCTGCCGTTTTGGGCGATGTTGTTTTTCAATCCCGAAAAAAAATTCGCACAGCGCGTTCTCGCCTTGTTTTCTAGTTTCCTTGTCTATCTGTTTCCGATTGTACTTGTCTCTCTCCCATTTCTTTTGTACTCGAACGATTATTGGTACATGAACGTCCAATATGTGGCGGATGTGCCGCTGCAAACGCAATCGTGGCTTGTCGCGCTGGCGGCGCTTTTTTCGCCCGATAATTTGCTTTTGCGCGCGTCGAGTATGTTGACGTTGCTCGCGGCGGCAGCAATTTCATTTTTCGGCGCGCGGCGCGACAAGAGTTTGTGGTTGATGGCGTTGTTGATTGTGTTGGCGTTCTTTTTGCTTTCCAAAAAAGTGGTCGGCTATTATTACGTGATGATTTTGCCGTTCGCGCTCGTGACGCTCATTCCCGCGAAACATTTTCGATTGATTACTCTCATCCTCGCCGCAATATCCTTTATCTTTGTCTCACCGTATTTCGCATCGTGGGCGAATCCAACGCACTGGTGGGCGTATGCGCTGCTCGGCGCGGCGAACAGTGCATTGTGGTTGGGCATCTTCGTATGGCTGTGGATTCGCTCCCCTCGCGTGTTGGGAGAGGGGCAAGAGACGAATCCGCTGCATTCCCCTCGCGCGTTGGAGCAGGGGCAAGAGACGAATCCGCTGCATTCCCCTCGCGCGTTGGAGCAGGGGCAAGAGACGAATCCGCTGCATTCTCCTCGCGTGTTGGGAGAGGGGCAAGGGGTGAGGGATATCAGCGTGAGGGAACTTGCATTTCTATCCTCCGCGCTCTTTTTCTCTGCTGCCGCTGCCGCATTGGTGCAACCATTCATCAATAGTCAAGCGAGTCCGATTCGCGCGCCGCTGGTTGCGCCCGGAACGGAATCTGTTGTTTTTGTCTCGTTTCTCGCATTCTCGCTTCTCGTCTGCCCCGCGCTCGCATTCGCGAATTACTTTTCGCGCACCCTCGCGCGCACACCGCCGCTTTCGCCGGGCGTCTGGGCATTCGTGGTATTATTGACGCCGTTGTATTTTTTGACATTTGCCTTGACCAAAGAGTCAACGGCGGGGCTCGAAGCGCTGCTCAAAGCGATTGGTATGTAGCGATTCCGCAATCCGCATTCCGAATTCCACAAGTTTCCTATGACCATTTCTTGCAGCGTCGGCATCACGGCGCATAACGAAGAAAAAAATATCGGCAAGCTGCTCGAAGCGATGCTGGCGCAAAAACTGGAGCAGACCGAGATTAGCGAAATCATTGTCGTCGCAAGCGGTTGTACCGACAATACCGTTCCTATCGTGCGCGAGTACGAGCAGCGCGACCCGCGTGTGAAATTGTTGGAACAAGCCAAGCGCGAAGGCAAGACTTCTGCCATCAATCTTTTTCTGCAAAACGCGCGCGAAGAAATTTGTGTCATCGAGAGCGGCGACACGCTGCCGGGTCCAACGACGATTGAAAATCTGGTCAAATTGTTCGCCGACCCGAAGGTGGGCATGACCGGCGCGCAAAAAATCCCAACCAACGTGCCCGACCACATCGTCGGCTACATGTCGCATTTGCGTCTCCAGATGGAGCATGAATTGTGTCTCGAAATTCCGCGCCTCGGCGAACTTATCGCGTTTCGCAAAGTCTTTACGTATCTGCCCGCCGATGTGGCGATGGATGAAGCGTTTGTCGAAGCGTTGGTGATTCGGCGCGGGCTCGAGGTTCGCTACGCGCCCGATGCAGTGGTGTATAACACCGGTCCCGAAACGCTGCGCGAGTTTATTATGCAGCGCCGTCGCAACTATGCGGGACATTTGCATCTGGTGCGCAAGTACGGCTACAAGGTTTCCTCGATGGACACCCTGCGCGTTTCGCGCATTGCGTGGGAAGAACTGTGGAAAGCGTTTCGCTTGATGTACACGCTCGCCACGCTCGCGCTGGTCGAGGGCATTGCGCGTTTGCTCGGGACGTACGACTATTACATCAAAGGGCGCAAACACGAAGTGTGGGACATCGCGTGGACGACCAAGCGCGTCGAGCCGAAAGCCGAGCCGCCCAAACCTTCCTCCGGCAAGTAATGTTCGATGTTGGAACATTGTAACGTCTATGAAACAAAATCTCGTCAACCTTCTGAAAATTCTTGTCACGATCGCTTTGCTCGCGTTGATTTTGACGCGGGTAGATTTGCGGCTGGTAGGGAACATCATCGCCCAAGCCAACGTGCCGCTGCTGCTGCTGGCGACGGCAATGTATTTTGCCGCAATCTTTCTCGGCGCGCTGAAATGGCAAATTTTGGTGCGGGCGCAAGAGATTGACGCGACGCTCGGCGATTTGCTTTCCTTTTCGCTGATGGCATTGTTCTTTGGCAATATCTTGCCGTCCAACATCGGCGGCGATGTGATTCGCGCGTACGATTTGGCGCGCGTGACAAAAGGACGCGCGGAAGCGGCGGCAATTTCGGTGGTCGTGGACCGCATGATGGGACTGTTTGCGTTTTTCGCGGCGGCGGTTGTGACGGCGGCGTTGGCGACGATGATGCTGACGCAAGCGCAGGCGCTGGAGCAAATCGAAAGCGCGACCGTGATTGCGGCGAGCGCGTTCGTGGCGTTGTGCGCGGCATTGTTCAGTCGGCGTTTGGCAAAACGGGCGGCGGTCGTGTTTGAAATCGGTCCGGCGAAACGCGTCCAGCCGATTGCGCGCAACATCTATCGCGCGCTGCAAGTGTATCGCTTTCGCTATCGCGCGCTCGCGCTCAACGTTTTGATTTCGATGACCATCGTCGTGTTGACCGCCGCTGTGTGGTTCGTCGTCGGACGCGCGGTGGGCATCGCGAATGTGAGTTTCTTTGCGTTCCTGTTGTTCAATCCGCTCATCGCGTTCGTGTTGTTGATTCCAATTTCCTTTAACGGGTTGGGACCGAAAGAAGCGGCGGTTGTTTTCTTTTTCGGACTCGTCGGCGTGCCCAGCGCCAACGCGTTGGCAATGTCGCTGTTGTTTCATGTGATTGTGGTGGTAACGAGTTTGCCCGGCGGTTTGGTTTGGTTCATGAAACGACGCCGCGCGCCCGGCGCCGAATACCAGGCAGGGGAAATGCTTCACTCTGCCCAAGTCTCTTCCACCGATTCTGCGCAGTGAAAATTCTTTTTGCCACCGATGTGTTTCCGCCCAAGAGCGGCGGCAGCGGTTGGAGCACGTTTTATCTCGCGCGTGCGCTCGTCCAACGCGGACACACGGTCCGGGTCGCTTTGCCCACACCGGACATTAACGGCACACAAGCGCGCGTATATGAAGGCATTGACGTGGTCGAGGTCGGTTATCGCGCGAGCCATGCGCCCGGCTGGCGCGCGCGCCAGCGTCCGAATGCCGTCGCAAAAACATTGGGCGCCTACCTCGCGCAGTGCGCGAACGAATTCGACGTGATCCACGCGCAGCACGTGCTTTCGATTATGGCGGCGGCGGCGGCAAAAAAAATCGCGCGCGTGCCCGTCGTCAGCACCGTGCGCGATTATTGGCATGTCTGTTTGTACGGCACGCTGTGGCGCGACAATGCGATTTGCCCGATTTGTCGCGGCGGTGAAATCACGCGGTGTTTGCGACAGCGGTACGGCGGCGCGGCAAAATTGATGCTGCCGCTGGTACCGTTCGTCACGCGCGAATTACAGCGTCGTCAACGCGCGCTGCAAGCGTCGGATGCCGTCATCGCGGTGAGCCATTACGTCGCCGGGACGCTGCGCGGGATTGTGACGGATGAGAAACTGCGCGTCGTACCGAATTTGATTGATATGGACGAAACGCCAAGAATCGCGGAAAGCGGGAAACGGAAGGCGGATACAAGGTACTTGGTATTCATCGGCAAACTCAATGTGTTCAAGGGCGCGGACATGCTGCCGGAAATTTTGATCAAGAGCGGCGCAAGCTTGCCGCTCCTTGTGGCGGGAGATGGGGAATTAAAAGACGTTTTGGCGCGCGCGCCGGGGATTGAACTGCGCGGCTGGGTCTCGAACGCGGAATCGCTGCAGCTCCTCGCGCGCGCGCATGCATTGTTGTTTCCATCGCGTTGGGCGGAACCGCTCGCGCGCACATTATTGGAAGCGCAGGCGTTGGGCGTGCCGACGGTGGCTTGTAACACAGGCGGAACTCGTGATATTATAAGCGACAATTTCAACGGCTTGCTCGCCGAAAATACTGACGAGTTTGCCGCGCAGCTGCGGCGGCTGATGGACGATGCGGAATTGCGCGCGCGTTTGAGTGAAAACGCCAAATGCATCGCCCGTGAAAAATTCAGCCCCGGCGTTGTGGCGGCGCAACTCGAGTCTGCGTACGAATCCGCAATTTGCAAGCTGCAATTTGCCATTCGCCATTGAAAATGCACGTTGCTCTTTTATCCCGCGCGGTATTTGGTCTGCACGGCTATGGCGGTATGGAACGCCATGTGCTCGAGTTGGCGCGTCATCTCACGCGCGCAAGCGTCCGCGTCACCATCGTCACGATGCCCCCGACGCGCGACGCGCAATGGCACGAACCCGGCATTGATTTGAAAATTGTGGACGCGCCGCGCGTCCCCGTGCGCGGTATTCCCGACCGCGTGCTGAATTATCCGCGCTGGTCGCAAGCCGCCGCGCGCGTGATGGCGGCGCTGCCGATTGATTTGGTGCACGCGCAGGGCGTCGGCGGTTACGGTTACGCGCAGCTGTTGGCAAAAGGGATTGCCCAAGCGCCGCTGGTTATCAATCCGCAGGGGATGGAAGAATTCAAGACGACATTCGCCAAACGCGTCGCGTACATGCCGCTTCATTTTGCCGCGCGCAAAGCGGCGCAATACGCGAGCGCGCTGATTGCGGCGGACACGTTGACCGTGCAGGATATTCCGCGTTTTTTGCGCGCGCCGTCCGAACGCGTCGTCTTGATTCCCAATGGCATTGACGTGGATGCGGCGCGCAATTGGGTGAGCATTGACGTTCAGCGCGTACTCGTCCAGCGTCTGCAATTGGCGCAGCGCCAGCCGCTGCTGCTGAGCGTCGGACGCCTCGAACAAAACAAGGGCTTTGATGTGATGCTCGACGCGTTGGCGCGCATTCGTTCTTCGCTCCCGTCCAAGTGGTTGTGGCTGCTCGTCGGCGAGGGTCCCGAACGCCAAGCGCTGCAAGCCAAAATTCGCCAATATCAATTCCGCGACCATGTGCGGATGCTCGGCAATGTGGACGACATCACGCTGCACAATTTGTACGAACTCGCGACCTTGTTTGCGCATCCGACGTTGTTTGAAGGTTCGTCGCTCGTGACGCTCGAAGCGATGTGTCACGCGCGTCCGTTGGTCGGCACCATCGTCGGCGGCATTCCGGACAAAATCGTGCGTGGGCAAAACGGCTACCTCGTCCCGCCCGGCGATGCGCAGGCGCTTGCCGACAAAATTTTGCTCGCGCTGCGCGACCAAAACCGTTTGCGCGCGATGGGTGCGGCATCGTATCAAATTGCGCGCGAGCGCTTCGATTGGCGCGTGGTCATTCATCAAACGCTCGCGTTGTACCAGTCCATTCTGCAAACGCCCGTGATGCAGCCACAGTACAGCGATGTGCCGCTTTCCGCGTGAGTTCACTCCGTATTCCGTAATGTCTCTCCCGATGCGCCCGTCCTGTGCGACGGAAACGGAATGCGCGCCGTAGAATCGGTTGTCATGAATCTTGTTTTGCTCCCGTTTTTCGTCGTCCTATTCTGTTTCCTCCCTGGTTATTGCTTTGCCCGTAGTCTCATTCGCAATTCGGAAACGCTTTCGATGGGGGCGCGCTGGTTTATTCCCATCGCCGCGAGCGTGTGCCTCACGACGTGGCTGGGTTTGACGCTCGCCGAGTTTGGCGCGTTCTCGCTGTGGGGTGTTGCTGCACTCGACGCGTTGTGGTGCGCGGCGGTGTGGTTTTTCGCGCGCAAGCGTTGGGGCGCGTGGCAGCTGCTGCCGCTCCAGCCCGATGGGATTTTTCTCGCGCTCTTGGTTCTCGCGGTGTTCCTCTTTGCGCATCCCGCCGAATATATTATCGGCAACAGTGACGCGGGCACGTACATCAATACCGGCGCGAATATTGCGCGCACGGGCGCGATTGCGATTTATGACGCGCAAGTGGCGCAGCTGCCGTTCGATTCCGCCAAAGCGTTTTACTGGCAGCTCATCAATCCGTTCATGTTGTACCACGCGGTGCGCCTGCCGGGCTTTTTTGTCGCCGATGCCGCGCAGGGTTTAGTCTTGCCGCAATTTTTGCAGTTTTATCCGGTGTGGCTGGCGTTGTGGGACTCGATGCTCGGCGTGCAGTGGGGCTTGTATGCCACACCGTTGATTGCGCTGCTGGGCAGTATCGCGTTTTATTTTCTCGCGCGCGACCTCTATGTGTCATTGCGAGCGGAGCGAGAAATCTCTGCTGGCGCTGATGAGAGATTTCTCGCCAGTGCGGCTCGAAATGACAAGGGGGGGGGAAAACGAATAAATTCGTTGCTACGCGACGCGCGCGCGAAAAATTTCGCGTGGCTCGCGTTCTTTTTGTTGATTGTGTGCGTTCCGCAATTTTGGTTTGCGCGCTATCCCGTGGCGGAAGGGATGACGCAGTTTTTGGCGCTGACGGGGATTTGGGCGTTGATGCGGATGCCCCCCACCCCCCCCCCCTCTCCTATGAGGCGAGGGGAGGAAGACCTCACCCCCAGCCCCTCTCCTATGAGGCGAGGGGAGAATGACCTCATCATTGAAAACCTTCCTCCCCCTTCCTTTGCAGGGAAGGGGGTTGGGGGGTTAGGTCTTTTCGCGCGAGGAGAGATTGGCTTGGCGCTCTTGGCAGGCATCGCGTTGGGTGAAATTTTTTTTACGCGCGCGGATGCGATTTTGCTGCTCGTGCCGCTCGCGCTGTACTTTATGATTTGTGTATTTACGCGCGCGTGGCGGCGTGAGCATTGGGCGTTTTTTGGCGCGTTGGGCGTGGTCTTGGGGCAAGCGGTTCTGCACATGCTCGTCTTTGCGCCCAATTATTTGTATTATCAATATTCGCACGCGCTGCGGATGAAAAATATTGACAAGCTGCTGCCCGGTGGTTTGCCGACGGCGAATGAGTTGTTTGCGCGCGGGGAATATCTCTTGCTGCTCGCGGGCGCGTTGATGGCGGGCGTTCTCGCGTTGTTTGTCGCCGACCGCGCCGCGCAGTGGGGGCGCGCGCGTTTTGGCGGGCGAATGCGCGCGGGCTGGACGCGTTCGGAAAAATGGGTTCGCCTCATCGGCGCGGCTGTCATTGTGGCATTGATAGTGTTTGCGTATTTTGTGTGGGCGCATCCTACCTCGCTGTATGCGTATGTGGGTGGCGAAACACCGCTGGACCGTTCCGCGAATTTAATCAAGCTGGGCTGGTATCTTTCACCGCTGGGCATCGCGTTGGCGACGCTGGGCGCGGTGATCGTGGCGCTGCGCGATTTGAACGCGCGCAATCTTTTCTTTTTTGGCACGGCGGGTCTCTTTACGCTCTTTTATTTGGAAGAGCTCTACTCGAATCCGCATTACATTTACACGACGCGCCATTACATACCGCTGGTGATTCCGTTGTTTTTGCTTTGCGCCGCGCGTGCGCTGGATTGGCTGTGGCATGAAGCGCGGGCGAAAAACGCGGCGCGGCAGCGCATCGCGCGCATTGCAGCGGGCGGCGCATTCGCGTTGTGGATGCTGTATAACGCCTACGCGATGGGCATTGTAGAGGCGAGTCGCGCGAACGGTGTGGCATTGCGCGTGCCGTTTGTGAATCAGACCATCGGTTTGGGCGCGCTCCGCATTGAACCGTTTGCCAATTCGATTGTCGGGATGAATGAATTGGGCGGCGCGTACGAGCAAATCCAACGCGTCGCCGATGCGCTGAATGCGAACGCGGTGATTATTTTTTCGGCGGGACGCGATGAACCTGCCGCGCTGGCGACGCCGTTGAAATATATTTTTGGACGCGACGCGTTCGTGTCGGTGTTCAACAATCCGCCCGGCGATAAAATCGCGGCGATGGTGGACGCGTGGCGCGCGCAAGGGCGCGATGTGATTTTGGCGTACGGCACCAACGGCGGGCGGCTGCAAATCCCCGGCTATGCGTTGGAACGTGTGGGCGATGCGTCGCTCGACGTGCCGCAGTGGGCGTTCGCGTACGATTTCATGCCGCGCAGCGCGTGGCGCGTGAATTTGAATTACACGTTGTATCGCGCTGTGCCGCGCACCGCGCCCGATGCGACGCCGTTCGTTTTGGATTTCGGCGGTGATGATTTTCCGTACTTGATGAGTGGATTTCTGGAACGCGCGCCCGAAGCGAGCACGCGCTGGATTGGCGCCATCGAACCCGACGCGCAAAAAGCGAGCGCAATGAAATTTGTTTCGGGCGTGGTGCGTGTGCCAATGTCCGCGTCGGGCGCGCTCCAAGTGCATGTGCGCGCGCGTGCGCCGCGCGATGGCGCGCGTTTGATTCTCAAAAGCGGCGACAGAAAAATCAAAACGTTCCAACTCACACCGGAATTTGCGGACTATGAAGCGGTGGTGGATGCAAGCGTGTTGAAACGGAGCGGCGAAAGCGTGCTGTTGGAATTGTCCGTCGAGGCGACGCCCGATGGGCAAGGACGCGTTTTGGGCGCGGAATTGCAGCGCTTGCAAGTGCAGCGTGTCCAGTAAAAAGCGCAAGTAAGTCAATCGCAATTTGAACTTTGGCTTTTTACTTTTTACTTTTTACCTTATAATCCTCTTGTGCTTAATCAACCGACCGCGATTGCGCCGAGCCAAGACGTCGCACCGCAATCGCTTGAAACGCCTCGCGTCCAGGACCAATTCATCAGTATCATCATTCCCGCGTACAACGAACAGGAAGGCATTGCGAAAACCTTGACGCGCATTTTCGAGACGATGGACGCGGCGCAATACGATTACGAAGTCATCGTCGTCAACGACGGTTCGACGGACGGAACAGCGGACGAAGTGAAAAAATTCCCGCGCGCGACGCTCATTTCGCATTCGCGCAATCGCGGCAGCGGCGCTTCGACCAATACCGGCGTGCGTCACGCGCGCGGCGAGATTTGCGTCATGACCGACGCGGACGGCACATATCCTGTGCAAGACATTCCGCGTCTGCTGGAAGAAATGAACGACTATGATATGGTCATTGGCGCGCGGACGAAAGAAGCAGGGACGCTGAAACTCCTGCGCGTGCCCGCGAAATGGTTTATTCGTTCGCTGGCTTCGTTTCTCACCGAAACCAAAATTCCCGATTTGAACAGCGGCTTGCGCGCCTTCAAAAAATCCAATGTGCTCAAATACATCCACATTTTGCCGCACGGACAATCGTGGGTCTCGACCATCACGCTCGCGCATTTGTCGGACGATTTGGATGTGAAATGGATTCCGATTGATTACTATCCGCGTTTGGGCACGAGCAAATTTCGTCCGGTGCAGGATACGTACAATTACCTGATGCTCGTGCTGCGCACAGTGATGTATTTCAATCCCATCAAGATTTTGTTTCCGGTGGGGATGCTCTTGCTGCTCGTCGGGGTCTTGAGGCAGATATGGTGGTTTGTGGTTGGCAATATGGTTGTGCACGCGTCCAATGTGCTGCTCGTCTTGGCGGGATTGAATTTTATCATGATGGCGTTGTTGGCGGATTTGGTGGTGCGGCGCGCGCGGCAGTGAGAAGGTTGGCGTGAGGATGCGCGCAAAATGCTGTATGTGGGAAAAGGGCGATGGCTGAGGTGTCGCCTTTTTTCATTTCCGTCGTCATTGTCAATTACAACGGCGCGCCGTTTCTGGAACGCTGCTTGACCTCGCTCGCCGCGCAAACGTACGCGGCGTACGAAATTATTTTGGTGGACAACGCTTCGACGGATGATTCATGCGCGTGGGTAGAAAAAAATTTTCCGCGCGTGCATTTGGTGCGGAGCGCGACCAACATCGGTTTTGCGGCGGGGAACAATTTGGGTTTTCAACACGCGCGCGGCGAATGGATTGCAACGTTGAATACCGATACGTGCGTCGAACGCGATTATTTGGAAAAATTGTCCGCGCCGATGGCTGCGGCTCAAGACGCCGCTGCGGTAGGGGCGTGCGCGCCGCTGATGTTGGAAATGGAGCATCCCGATATTGTGGACGCGGCAGGCATTCGGGTGGACCGCTTTGGGTTTGCCTGGAATGTCGGCGCGGGAGAAAAGGCGAATCAATTCACCACTCCGCGCGAGGTGTACGGCGCGTGCGCGGGCGCGGCATTGTACCGGCGCGCGATGCTCGACCAAATCGGATTTTTCGACGCCGCGTATTTTGGGTTTTACGAAGACGCGGATTTGGCGTGGCGCGCGCGCAAGGCGGGTTGGAAAACAATGTTCGTACCGCAAGCGCGCGTGTATCATTTGCACGGCGCAAGTTTTGGTAAAATATCTCCGCGCAAAACCTATCTGCTCGCGCGCAATCGGTGGTGGACGACGCTGAAAAATTTTCCGCGCGCGTCGCTCGCGCTGCATTTGCCGCTGATATTGATTTTGGATTTGGCGTCGCTGTTCCAAGCCGCGCGGCGCGGTCATTTTCAAGAAGCATGGCGCGGGCGCGTGGATGCATGGCGCGGGTGGAGAGAAATTCGAAACTGAAAACGCAATTCTGAAATCTGAAATCCCACATCCCCAATTCTCAGAGGTTCTTATGCAGATTCCCTTTGCGCTCGGCGCGACGCTCACACAAGCGTTCGGCGCGAATCCGCAAAACTACGCGCAGTTTGGTTTGAACGGACATGAAGGGCTGGATTTTATTCCGGTGGGTAATGACAAACAGGTGCGCGCGGTCGAGAGCGGCATCGTCGTGCAGGATGTGGACGACCCGGTGCAGGGCAAAGCGTACGGCATCAACGTCACGATTTTTGTGCCGGTGAATCGGCGTTTGTGGACATACGCGCATCTCGCGGAAAATTACGTAAACAAGGGCGACCGGGTTTTGCGCGGGCAGCCGCTTGGCTTGATGGGCGATACGGGCAATACGACCGGTCCGCATTTGCATCTCGGCTTGCGCCTCACCGACCCGAACGGCAATCCCATCAACCTCACGAACGGATTCAAAGGATTCGTTGATCCCGCTCCGCTTGTGCAGCAGTTGAATGGTTTGGAGCAAGCAGTGTTGGACCGCGCGAATGCGGCACAGCCGTGGATGCCCGTCAACAACACCGCCGCGCTGTGGAAATTCGCGCAGGCGAACGGATTGCAAGACCAACAAACGGACGAAATCAATTTTACGTACAACGGCGAGCAGTACATCACGCAAGTGTTCAATAAAGGCATCGTCTATGTCAAGGTGGGTGATTGGGGAAATATCAAGTTTATTCCCAAGTGATCGGTGATCAGTAATCGGTAAGCAGGAAGCAGGAGGCAGGAAGCAGGAGGTAGGAAGCAGGAGGCAGTGAAGCGTCAATCGCTCGTCTCTAGTCTCTGGGTTCCAAGAGGTCGCATGCAAAATTTAGAAACGATTGAAGAGAAAATTCGTCAGACGTTTGTGGCAAAGAATGCCGCGCGGGATGCGGCGCTGGCGAAATCGCGCGAAGTGATTCGGCATTGTTCGCTCTCGATTCGCGCGTCGCATCGCGCGGAATATGACCATGCCGCGAAAATTCTGGAAACGACGCGCGGTGTCGCCGACGCGATGAAAGCGGATGTCGCGCCGTATCCCGATTTGTATTACACCGGGTACGTGCAGGACGCGTTAAAAGAACTCGCGGAAGCGCACATCGTCCACGCGCTGCTGACGAATCAACCGATTCCCGACCCCGATGCGTTGGGTGTGGATTACGCGGCGTACTTGAACGGTTTGGGCGAAGCCGCAACCGAAATGCGGCGCTACATTTTGGATATTATTCGCCACGAGCAGTTGGAGCGCAGCGAAGCGATGCTGCAAGCGATGGACGATATTTATGCGCTGCTGGTGACGATGGATTTTCCCGACGCGTTGACGGGCGGCTTAAGGCGTCAAACCGATATTGTGCGCGGCGTGTTGGAAAAAACGCGCGGCGATTTGACGGTGGCGTGGCGACAGGAAAAATTGGAAGAGCGACTGCGGGAGTTTGAAGACAAGATGAGTAGGTAGCAAAAAGTAGACAGGGAAACGAAGGAGATTCCTATGTCAACGTCAACCAATTCAATGGGCTCGGATGAAATTATTCGCGCGAGCGAAGTCGGCGAATATGTGCACTGCAATCGCGCGTGGTGGTTGGGACACGTGCAGGGCGTGGAGAACGCTAACCGCGCGGTGATGGAGGCGGGCACCGCGCGACATCGCGAACACGGACAGCGGGTGTGGCGCGCTGCGTTCATGCAGAATCTTGCGCTGTGGTTGGTTATGATCGCCGCTGTGGCGGGCTTGCTGCTGGTATTGAAAATTATAAACGTTTGGTGAGTCCAAGCCGTTGCGTTGGAAGCAAACTCAAAATGGCGTCTGATGGCGCCATTTCTCCAACGCCTCCACGTGCGCGCGGAAGGCGAGACGGTCGAACGGGATTTCGTCCGCCGCGAAAAAGCGCACGTCGGTCGTATCGGTCCCCGCGCGCGGCGCGCCGCCCGTAATGTGCGCGCGGTAAATCAACAACACGCCGGAAGTTTTGTGGTCGGCGTGGCGGTACGAAAACGCTTGAAACAGTCCGTCCAGCGCGACGCGCAAGCCGGTTTCTTCCTCACATTCGCGGATGGCGCCCTCCTCCGCGCTTTCGTCCCCTTCCATAAACCCCGCCGGCAAACCCCAGTATCCTTTGCGCGGTTCTTCGCCGCGCAAAATCAAACACACGCGGTTCTGTTCGTCGGTGACCAGCACGCCGACTGCCAATCCGGGATTCGCGTAATGAACATAGCCGCAATGCAGACACGTGGGGCGCAAATGCCCGTCATCTTTTTCGCGCAGGACGAGCTCGTGACCGCAGCGCGGACAAAAATTCCAATAAAACATCGCGCTCATTGTAAGCTCTTTTGATGTGGGTTCAACTCGCGCTCCAAAACACTCGCGCGCCGCGCAAAATACCTGCCTTCTAATCCAGTATTCACGGCAACTTAATCTCCAGTCTCTAATCTCTAGCTTTGGACTCGGAGGTCTTATGAGCGTCGCACCCAATGGCGAGCAAAAACAAAGCAAGGACGATTTTGCAATTCAGGTCGAAAACCTTAACAAGTACTATGGTGAGCGCCACGCGCTGCGCGATTTGAACTTTAGCGTCAAGCGCGGTGAGATTCTCGGCTTTCTCGGACCGAACGGCGCGGGCAAGACGACGACGATGCGCATTCTCACTGGCTATATGCCGCCCTCGTCCGGCACTGTGCGCGTTGCCGGTTATGATGTGGCAAAGCAATCGTTGGACGTTCGTCAACACATCGGCTATTTGCCGGAGAATGTGCCGCTGTATCTCGACATGACGGTCGCCGACTATTTGGCGTTTGTCGCGCGTTTGCATCATGTCAAAAATGTGGACGCGGCAATTGACCGCGCGATGGAGTTGGTCAATCTCACCGACCGCGCGGATACAATTCTGGGGAAATTGTCCAAAGGCTACAAGCAGCGCGTGGGCATCGCGCAGGCGATTGTGCACGAGCCCGCCGTGTTGATTCTGGACGAACCGACCATCGGGCTGGACCCGCGCCAAATCATCGAAGTGCGCGATTTGATTCGCGCGTTGGGTAAAGAGCATACGATTTTGCTTTCGACGCACATTCTGCCCGAAGTGAGTCAGACCTGCACGCGCGTGCTGATTATTCGCAGCGGCGAAATTGTCGCCGAAGACACGCCTCAACATTTGGGCACGCGCGTCTCACAATCGGAGCATATTTTTCTCCAAGTTGCCGCTCCGGCACCGGAAATCCCCACCGAATTGGAAAAAATTCAAGGCATTCTAACCGTGCGTCCGATGCAGGCGGACACGTACGAAATTGAAACGACACTCAATCACGACCGCCGCGCCGAGATTGCGGCGATGGCGGTGCAGCGCGGGTGGGGCGTGTTGGAACTGCGTCCGCTGCGTTTGTCATTGGAAGATGTCTTTTTGCAATTGACCATGCAAGAACAAGAGATTGAGAATGTGCAAGCGATGAATGAGGCGTTGCAGAATGGGTAACATTTTAACGATTGCCGGACGCGAACTGAAATCGTATTTTCTTTCGCCGTTCGCGTGGGTCATTATTGCGCTCTTTGCGGCATTTACCGGCTTTGTCTTTGTCTTTCAAGTCATCGGCTTTACGCGCGTCGCCGATTTGTCGCCGGTCTTTGAAATTTTTGTGGTCGTCGCGCTGTTCCTCACCCCCGCGCTGACGATGCGCTTGTTTGCCGAAGAGTACAAACTCGGCACCATCGAGCTCTTGCTCACCGCGCCCGCGCGCGATTGGGAAATCGTCGTCGGCAAATTTCTCGCCGCCTGGCTCGGGTTTGCCGCGCTGTTGGTTTCGACGCTGTGGCTCGTCGTGATTCTCTTGCGCTATGGCAACCCCGATTTGGGGATTCTCGGCTCGAGCTATTTGGGACTGCTGCTGTTGGGCGCGGCGTTTGTGAGTATCGGCATGTTCGCGTCGTCCGTGACGCAAAATCAATTCATCGCCTTTATGTTAGGCATGATTATCTTTTTGTTTTTGTGGTTCGCCGACGCGCCGTTCAACGCGTTCGGTCCGTCCGATGCCATCGGCGATTTCTTTCGCTATCTCGCGCTGCCCGCGCACTTTCAAGATTTTTTCACCGGCGTGATTGACACACAGCACGTTTTGTATTTTGTCAGTCTTGCCGTCTTGGGCATTGTCTTGACTACACTCGTTGTGCAGAGTCGGAGGTGGCGTTGATGCAGCGGCTTCAAGCATGGTCCACCTATATCGGCGCGCTCGGCGTGGCGTTGTTTGTCACGGCGGTTCTGCTGGTGATCATTACCGACCTCTCGCGCAGTGTCTTGTTATTTTTGGGCGGCATCGGCGTGGTGCTGGTGGCGTTCTATTTTATTACGCGCCCGCGCGATGAAATACGCCAAGCGTCGAATGTGCGTTTGGCGGCGCAAGGCGCGAATGTGTTTGTGATTGCGCTGGCGGTGATTGGCATTGTCGCCGCCGTCAACTATATTGCGAATCGTCAATTCCCGCAGCGTTTCGATGTCACCGCGAATCGCACGCATACGCTGTCACAACAAACGATTCAAGTTTTGCGCGCATTGACGGACACGGTCCAGGTGACAGGCTTTTTTACGCCGTCCACAATCCAAGATCGGCAAAGCGCCGAGACGCTGCTAAAGGATTATCAGGCACAATCGAATAAACTCGTCGTACAGTACGTTGACCCCGACGCCAATCCCGCGCTCGCGCAAAAGTACGACAACGCGCTGCCCGGCACGGTGGTCTTTGCCAACCGCGCGGGCACGCGTACGGAAAAAGTGTACACCTTTGACGAGAATGCGTTTACAAATGCTTTGCTCAAAGTGACGCAAACGCAGCAGCCGGTGGTGTATTTCACGACGGGACACGGCGAATATGGCGCGAATGACTCTAACACGACCGGCATGTCAGCGATTGTGGATACGCTGACGCAGCTCAATTATCGCGTCCAGCCGCTGAATTTGGTGACCATCAGCAACACCTTGCCGGCGGATACCCGCGCGCTGGTGATTGCTGGACCGTCCAAGCCGTTTTCGCCCGACAATGAAAAGCTGGTTACCGATTATTTGAACAAAGGCGGGCGCGTGCTCGTGCTTGCCGACCCGAACACGAGCGTCGGTCTGACGGATACGTTGAAAGCGTGGGGCTTGAGGCTGGAAGACAATTTGGTGCTCGACCCCGCGCGTAATTATTTGGGCAATGCGCCGATTCCGGTCTTTACGCAATTTCCCAATTCGCCCGTGACCAAGAATTTGGAACAGTTCGGCGTATTTTTTCCGGGTGCACGCGCGATTACCGAGACGAATGTGACGGGCAAAACAGCAACCGCGCTGTTTACGACCACCGACCAGGCGTGCGCGAAAACGGACTTGGCTAAACTTCAGCAGCAGCAGCAAATCGGCTGCGAAGACGGCGACCCGAAAGGTCCGTTTGTGCTCGGTTACGCGGTCGAAGGAACAAGCGCGGGCGCGAGTTCGGATGCGCCCGCGCGTTTGGTGGTGATTGGGAGCGCCGCGTTTGCTACGAATCGTTGGATGTCGCAGCAAGACGCCATTGGCAATCAGCAGCTCTTTTTGAATACGATTAACTGGCTCGCGGGACAAGAGCAGTTGATTGCGATTCCGCCGCGCAATACGGATACACGTCCGTTGGCGACGCTCACCGGCGGCGAAGTGAATTTGATTGCGGGCACGAGTATTCTGCTCCTGCCCCTCGCCGCATTGTTGATTGGCGGCTTGCTTTGGTGGAGAAGGCGTTGAGTGCGTTGCGCGCATCGCAAGCCGCTTCAATTCAGCTCGCTGCGATGTGCGATACGCGATTCGCGATTTGTATCTATGGATCGTCGCATCACGATCGGATTGCTCGTCGTTTTAGCCGCGTTGGGTGGTTATATTTGGTACATGTTCGGACGTCCGGACGCGCCGCCGGTCACGCCCGTCACGCCGCAGCCAACGCCGATTGCGTTTCTGAATTTTAACGATTCCCAAGCAACCGCGCTTCAAGTGCAGGATGTGAAAACCAAACAGCTGACGCGTGTGGTGCGCGACGGCGCCGGATGGAAAATGGAACAGCCCGCGCAAGGTCCCGCCAACGCGCCGCCGGTCGAGAATCTGTTGTTCGATTTGGCGCACCTCAACGCGGACCGCAAAATCGAATCGCCCGGTGATTTGGCAGAGTACGGCTTGAATCCGCCCGCGTATGAAATCACACTTACGCTTCAAGATGGCAGCACCCGCGCGTTTCAAATGGGCAATCAAAATCCCGACAAGAATTTTTGGTACGTGATGCAGTCCGGCGATGCGGCAGTGTATTTGATTCGTTCGACCGTCGGAGACGACATTCAATCCTTTATCACCCAGCCGCCGTACACGCCGACGCCTTTGCCCACCGATACCGTCACGCCGACGCCTTTGCCCGGCGCAACGCCAACTCCCTAAGCCGTCCATGTCATTGTTGTATCAACACGCACGCGCCTACGGGCTCGACCTCACACCGACACAGCAAGAAAAATTTGAAAAATATTTTCACTTGCTCGTCGAGTGGAATGAACGTTTCAATCTGACGACGATTACGGAATACACTGCCGTCCAAATCAAACATTTTCTCGATTCGCTCTCCGCCGCGCCGCTGCTGATGCGCGCCCCCGTCGCGGGAAAAACCTTGATTGACGTGGGCGCGGGCGCGGGTTTTCCGGGCATGGCATTGGCGATTGCGTTCCCGGAATTGCGCGTGACGTTGCTCGAAGCGACCGGGAAAAAAGTGCGCTTTCTTGACCAAGTCGCGCGAGAACTGCCGGTAGAGAACGCGACGGCGATTCACGGACGCGCGGAAGAATTGGCACACGACCGGAAACATCGCGCGCGGTATGATTGCGCCGTCGCGCGCGCGCTGGCGCCGATGCGGACTTTGGTGGAATACGCGCTGCCGTTTGTGCGCGTGGGCGGCATCTTGATTGCGTACAAAGCGCTCGATGCCGAACCCGAAACCACAGAGGCGGAACGCGCCATCAAAACGTTGGGCGGGCGCGTGCGCGAAATCGTGCCAGTGAAACTCGCGGATTTGGACGACGTGCGGCGTCTGGTCGTCATTGATAAAATTGCGCCAACGCCCTCCGCGTATCCGCGTGCAGGCGGCTTGCCGAAAAATAAACCACTGTGAAACAAAAACCCGTGCTGGAGCGTCATGCCAAGCAGCGGGTTTTTTGTTGGAGCGAATTGGCGGCTCGTCAGACGATTCTCCCCGCGCCCTTTGGGAGAGGGGGTGGGGGTGAGGGGTGCTTCGCATCAGTGTTATAATCGCGTTGGATGGAACGATGGCAGAGCAGATGAACACGCCGCGCGTGACGCGGCGGCAATTTTTGCGCATGACCGGCGTGTTGGGCGCGGCGGTCGGCGCGGCTGCCGTCGGCGGCGTGTACGGTTTCAACGTCGAGCCGAATCAATTGCAAATTGAACGCGTGACGATTCCGCTCGCGCGTTTGCCCGGCGCGTTCGACGGCATGACCATCGTTCAATTGAGCGATTTGCATTTGGGACCATACGTCACAGAGGAACATCTGGCGCGCGCGGTGGAAATGACGAATGCGCTCCAACCCGACGCAATTGTCGTGACCGGCGATTTGGTGAATTCATCGTGGCGTTACATTCAACCCTGCGCGGAGCTGCTCAGCGGACTCGGCGCGCCGTTGGGTGTGTTCGCCGTCATGGGCAATCACGATTATTGGGTCGGCTATTTGGATTTGATGCTGCAATCGCTGCGCAAAAACGGTGTGACGCTGCTCCGCAATCAAGCGTTCCCGCTGACGCGCGGACGTTCGACGCTGTATCTGGTCGGTATTGACGATTTGTGGCTGCAACTCGCCGACTTGCGCCGCGCGCTCGCACGCGTGCCAGCGAACGCGTGCAAAATCGCGTTGATGCACGAACCCGATTTCGCCGACGTTGCCGCGCAAGCGGAGATTGATTTGCAGCTGTCGGGTCATTCGCACGGAGGACAGGTGCGTGTGCCGTTTTGGGGACCGTTGGTGCTGCCCAAGTACGCGGAAAAATATCCGATGGGTTTGGCGCGCGCCGGCAACTTTACGCAAGTGTACACCACGCGCGGCGTCGGCGTACTGCCTCCGCCGATTCGCCTCAATTGTCCGCCCGAGATTACGCACATCACCTTGACAATTGGATAAACAAATGCCGTCGAAGGCGAAACGCAGTTTCGCCTTCGACGGCAGAACGATGCCGCGCAAAACATTGCGCGCTCAAATTGTCTTCTTGGCGTCATCCTTTGCGCGCGAGCACCTCGTCCACACTCCACAATTTTGTTTTCAAAAGTTTCTGCGCGCGTGACACATCCAACGTGCAATCGCGCGGACGCACGAGTCCGCTTTCTGCCGATGCGGTCGGAATCAAAATATTCGCGTCGCCGTCCAACGCGCGCATCAGCTTGACGCCAAATTCGTAACGGCTCAGCGCTTGCGTTCCCGCCACGTGTAGTACGCCGCGATATTCTATTTCCGCAAGTTCCACCAACGCTTCGGACAAATTGAAAACCCAAATCGGACAGCGCATTTCGTCGGTGAACAAACGCGGCATCTCGCCGCGCAACACCGCGCGCGTGCGCGGGTCGAGCGGTCTGAATCCGTAAATGAGCGATGTGCGTACGAGCACCGCGTTGGCGCCGCTTGCCAAAACATTTTTTTCCGCGTCCGTTTTGGATAATGCGTACGGCGTGATGGGATTCGGCGCGTCGTCTTCGGTATAATTGCCGCGCTGTCCGTCGAAAATGACATCGCTCGACAAATGCACCAAACGCGCGCCTTGCCGCGCGGCGCGCTGCGCGAGGTACGCGCTGCCGCGCGCGTTCGTATCGTACATCTCTTGCGCGTCGCCTTGATTCAACGCGGCGGTGTGAAAAATAAGGTCGGGCTGAACCTTGTCCATCACGCGCGCGACAGACGCTTCCTCGCGCAAATCGAGATGATGCGCGTTGGGCATGTCGTCGGAAGGAACAATCGAAAAAAACGTCGCATGAACATCCCATTCGGGACGTAATGCGCCGAGCGTGCGCAGCATCGCTCCGCCAAGATAACCGCTGGCGCCGGTGAGAAGGACTCGCATGTTGCGTATCGCGCCTCGCGTATCGCCTATCGCGTTTCGCTTTTGCTGCGACCCAGCTCGTTGCGCCCAAGAGAGTCGCGGGCGCTTGGCGATATGCGATGCGCGTTTCCCTAACCGCTTGCTTCGGAAGAAGTGGAATCGGCTTGAGCGCTGGGTTCTGGTTCGAGAGTGGTGGTTGGCGCCGCGAGCGCGTCGAGGGCAGCTTGGGCTTCGGCGAACGCGGCGGCCGACACTTCTTGTTCCAACTGCGTAATCGCCGCACGCGCGGCTTCTTGTTCCGCCGCTTGTTTATTGCGCCCGCGTCCGATGCCGTACACGCGTTCGTCCAGTAGGACTTGGACGGTGAATTCGCGCGCGTGGTCCGGACCGTGCGTTTCGACGAGCCGATAGACCGGCGTCACTTTCAAGCGTCCTTGGCTCAATTCTTGCAATAAACTCTTGGGATTGCGGTCGAGCCGCTCTTGCAAAATTTCTTCGGTCTTGGCGTCAATCAGGCGTACAATGAGGCTGCGCGCGGCGTCGAGCCCTTGGTCGAGATACAGCGCGCCGATGATCGCCTCGAACGTCGCCGCCAACAGCGCGGGGCGCGCGCGTCCGCGTCCCGCTTCCTCGCCGCGCGAAATTTGTAAATAGGGACCGATATTCAATTCGGCTGCAAATTCCGCCAGGGTTTCGCCGCGCACGAGCGCCGCGCGCAAACTGGTGAGGTCGCCTTCCTTCATTTCGGGAAAGCGATGATAAAGATGTTCGGCAGTGACAAAGCCGAGGATGGAATCGCCCAGAAATTCGAGGCGTTCATTGTCGAGCCAAGGCAGGTCGGGATTTTCGTTGAGAAAAGAGCGGTGCGTGAGAGCACGCTGCAAGAGCGATTTATCTTCAAAAACAAATCCCAATGTAGATTCCAGGTCTGTTAAATTCATACCGAACAGAGTGCCGAGTGCTGAGGATTGAGCCGCGCTGATTCGCGCGCCCAGTCCTCAGCACTCGGTCCTCGCAACTCAATTCTTCCACTTTTCAAAAATGACACAGGCGTTGTGTCCGCCAAAGCCAAAGGAATTGGACATGGCGATGTTGACCTCTTTTTTGCGCGATTTGTTCGGCACATAGTCGAGGTCGCAGTCCGGGTCAGGATATTCGTAATTGATGGTCGGATGAATTTCGCCTTCCAACATCGTCTTGACGGTAATGACCGCCTCGACCGCGCCCGCCGCGCCCATCAAATGTCCGAGCATGGATTTGCTGGAACTGATGGGGACGGCATACGCGTATTCGCCGAACACGGCTTTGATGGCTGCCGTCTCTGAGGCGTCGTTCAAAACGGTGGACGTGCCGTGCGCGTTGATATAGTCCACTTGCTCGGGTTTGAGCTGCGCCTTGTCCAATGCTTTTTTGATGGCGCGGCGCGCGCCGTTACCGTCGGGCACGGGCGCGCTGATATGATACGCGTCGTCGGTCGCGCCATAGCCGATGACTTCAGCCAAAATTTTCGCGCCGCGCTGCTTGGCAAAATCGAGCCGCTCAAAAATCAAAATGCCCGCGCCGTTGCCGTACACAAAGCCGTCGCGTTTCGCGTCGAACGGACGCGACGCGTGTTCGGGGTCATCATTGCGCGTGGACATGGCTTGGGTGCGATGGAACGCGGACAAGGCAAACGGCGTCATCACGGTCTCCGACGCGCCGGTAATCATTGCCAAGGCGTCGCCGCGCCGAATGATTTCGTACGCTTCGCCAATCGCGTTCGAGCCGGTGGCGCATGCCGAGACGACGCAAAAATTCGGACCACGCGCGCCGAACGTAATCGCCACCTGTCCGCCCGCCATGTTGGGAATCATCAACGCGCCCGTGAAGGGATTGACGCGCATCGGACCTTTTTCGTTGAGCGTTTTGTAGCCATTGTCAATCACGATCAAACCGCCCAGTCCGGTGCCAATCAAGACGCCGATTTCGTCGCGATTGTCGTCGTCAATTTTCAAGCCCGCTTGCCGCAGCGCTTGTTCGGTTGCCATGACGGCGTACAACTCGAACGGGTCGAGCCGCCGCGCTTCTTTTTTGTCAATCACATGCGCGTAATCGTCAAGGGGTACGTCATCCTCGCGAATGTCCGAGCAAATTTGCACGGCGAAATTCGACGCGTCAAAACGGTCAATGTGCCGCGCCGCCGATTTCCCGGCGATGAGATTTGCCCACAACGTGTCCACCGTATAGCCCAGCGGAGTGATGGCGCCCATTCCGGTGATGACGACGCGTTGGTCGTCGCGCCCGTCGTGATGTCCGTTCATGGTCATTGAAAACTCCCGTCAATAATGTGCGGTCTGGAAATTCTTTGTTCCTTCAGAGGATGCGAACGCCTTGTCCCGCCGCAACGGTGCCGATAGTCCAATGCGCGACCCCAAGCCGCGCAAATTCTGCCGTAAGCGCATCGGTTTTGCCCGGCGCGACGGCGATTAACAAACCGCCGGATGTTTGCGGGTCGAACAAAACGGCGTCCCATTCATCGCTCAAATCCTGTGGTAATAACACCTTATCGCGCAAATAGTCACGGTTGTTCGTCGTGCCGCCGGGCACGCTGCCTTGCCGCGCCATCTCGAACGCGCCTTCCATTATGGGGATGTTCTGCCGTTCCAAGACAAACTGCGCATTCGACGCGGACGCCATTTCGTACGCGTGCCCGAGCAGCGCAAACCCCGTAATATCGGTGGCGGCGTGAATGCCAATTTTCCGCGCCGCTTGCGCCGCCGCGCGGTTCAGACGCATCATCCATTCGATGGCGCGTTCCAGCACCGGCTCGGCAACGATGCCGCGTTTGCCCGCCGTTGTCAGAATACCTGTTCCCAGAGGTTTCGTCAAAATCAAAGTGTCGCCCACCTGCGCGCCGCCTTTGGTGAAAATGTCGCGCGGGTTGACCATGCCCGTAACGGCGATGCCGTATTTGGGTTCTTTGTCGTTGATGGTGTGACCGCCCGCGATCAGCCCCCCCCCTTCGCGCATTTTTTCCGCGCCGCCGCGAAAAATCTCGCTCAAAAGTTCCAGCGGCAAATCATCGCGCCACGCGGCAATGTTCAAACCAAACAGCACTTCGCCGCCCATCGCGTAAATGTCGCTCATCGCGTTGGCGGCGGCAATTGCGCCGAACGCATACGCGTCGTCCACGACCGGCGGAAAGAAATCTATCGTCTGGATGAGGGCGCGGTCTTCCGCCACGCGATACACCGCCGCATCGTCAGGCGCGCCAAGACCCACGAGCAAATTGCGCGCCACTTCGGACTGCGCCAAATTTGTCGCGTCGAAAAGTCCGGCGAGAGGGCGCAAAACTTGCGCCAGCTCGGCAGCGCCGAGTTTCGACGCTCAGCCCGCGCACGCCGCGTACGCCGTAAGGCGGATTTTTTTTGCTGTCGTCATAAATAAAAAATCGCTCAACGCAAGAATCGTCAAGAGCTGCCGCACGCAGAAACGTATGGCAACTCTTGGCGTTGTTCTGTGGAGCGAAAAGCGTGACGCAAAAACAATTCCAATGCAATCAAAAGCCCGCCGTCGAGTCTTGCGCTTGGTCGCGTTGACAGACGTGTTCCGTCGGCTGGACAATTTGGAAATGGACTGTCGCGGGCTGTGCTGTACCAAGTTGCGATTCGTCGTTAAAGGTCATGGGCGCGGCGAGAGCGGGCGCTGCCGGCAGCGCAAAGCTTTTGGCGCCAATATGCAGGTTTTGAAGCGACGCGGAAAAGGCAAAGGCGCAGACGAGCAATACCACCAGCAGCATTGTCACACTTGCGCCGATGATCAAATTTTTCATATCCTTCGCTCCTTTCGCGAATCTGTCGGTCGCACGCCTCACGCCAAATAGCGCGAGCATGTACGGCATCACATCCATTCCCACGCGCAAACGCTCTGGAAATTCAACTCCAAAACGTCGTCCATTCAATCCACGCGCACTTGACTATTATCCGCCGAATGGGACTCGAGGCAAATTGCGGCATCGTCCCGAAATCGCGCGTTTCGCGCGCGATTGTTTGTGGCGCTGCGCGAAAGCGAATGGGTTATTGTTGTTTCCACTGTGCCAGCTGCGCGAGCGCGTCGTGGACGGAAATCGCGTTCGTTTGCCAAAGCCAGCGCGCATCCACCACCAAACCGTCAATTGCCACAGAACGCAAGAGATTATCCGCTTTGACGCGGCTGTCGCGCGTCACTTGCATAGGTCTTGGGGTCCGCGCGGGTGTGCCAAGTTTTACAAAGGCGCTTTTAACCCGTTGCCCGTCAAACTCACGACAATCGTTTCGTGTTCCGGTATCGTGGGCAAAACTTTTTCCAACACGGCAATCGCCGTTGCGCTCGTCGGTTCGACGAAAATGCCGTGTCGCGCCAATTTCAAACGCGCAGCGCGAATTTCGTCTTCGCTCGCGGCGACGGCAGCGCCGTGCGTTTCACGTACGATACGCAACAACTCGGCGCCGTGCACGGGTTGGCTGTTGGCAATGCCTTCCGCGATGGTCACCGCCGGTTCGACGCGCACGGGTTCTGCCGCGCCGCGTTCGTACGCCAACGCGACGGGCGCCACCCGCGCGGCTTGAGCGGCAATAAAACGCGGCAGCGTGGGAATCAAATTCGCCTCGCGCAGCGCCACAAAGCCGCGATACATTCCGACCAAATTGGTGCCGTGTCCTGCCGGCATGATGACAACGTCGGGCGCGTGCCCGAGCTGTTCCCAGATTTCCCACGCCGTCGTTTGCAAACCTGCTGTGAAAAATGGATTGTAATAATGCGACGCATAATACGCGCCGGATTGTTTCAGCGCGTCCTGCGCGGCGCGCGCCGCGTTTTCGCGCACGCCTTTGATTTTTTTCAATTCCGCGCCATACACCTCGATTTGCGCGAGTTTCATCGGCGACGCGTGCGCGGGTGTGTAAATCGTTGCGTGCAATCCGGCATACGCGGAATATCCTGCCAGTGACGCTGCCGCGTTGCCCGACGAATCTTCGACGACGTGCGCATAGCCGAACGCTTTGACCGCGCTGACGATGACGGTGGCGCCGCGATCTTTGAACGAGCCGGTGGGATTCAGAAAATCCAGCTTGCAATAAATGTTACGTTGATTATACGTAAGCGGGATGAGCGGCGTCCATCCTTCGCCCAGCGAAATCGGCGCGGCATTTTCGGGTAATGGAATAAAGGCGCGATAACGCCACACCGACGCGTCACCGCGCGCGATTTGGTTGGCGTCGAACGCGGGCGCGCCGTAAATTTCCAACAGACCGCCGCACGCTTCACAGACCCACGCGCGTCCGTTTACCGGATACACCGCGCCGCATGAACTGCAACGAATGCCCATCTGCTTATCTCTTGTGCGGAGCGGCTGAAGGCAAATTGAATGTTTTTTGCGGTTCCGCGCGTCGCGTCTCGCTTTTGCCCAAATCCGCGCCGAGCATTTGCGTGACAATGCCCGTCATGTGTTCCAGACGCTTTTCGCTGTTGGTCTCGAGGCGCAAGCCGTGCGGCGTCACTTCAATCGTGCCGATGACCAGCTGTCCGATTTCATTCACAATCGGCGGATGCGCGGGCAGCGCCCATTCGGCGCGCGTGTCGCTGTCGTCCATCGCCAAAAGTCGTTTGTCGTTTCGCAGCTGCTGGCGCACGTGCGCGAAATTGATTGTGGGAAAAATGCGTTCGAGCAATACGACGGGGCTGTACATGCGGCGGTCGGGGTCGAGCGAAACGTACGTCCAATCATCGTCGCGGCGGTGGCATTTGGCAAAGCTTTTATTGCTGCCGCACCAACATTTGTCGGCTGCCAAAACGCGTTTGAAAAAAACCATCGAAGTTTTGGTCCCCAGCTCCTGCGCGGCATTCGCGCGGCGCGGTTTCGTATTCAAGCGATTGGGCGCTTGCCACCAGTATTCGACAATGATGACACCCTTTTCGGGCGTGGCGTCGAGGAACGATTCGTATTGAGGTAACATCAACAATGCGGAATGCCGAATGCCGAATGCAAAATGAAAATTGCTGTTCATTAGGCATTAGGCATTAGGCATTTTGCATGATTCATTCCAGTTTCAATTCGCCGCTTTTGCCGCCGGCTTTGTACACCAAACGAATATTGTCAATGCGGACGCGGCGGTCCACCGCTTTGACCATGTCATAAATCGTCAGCGCTGCGTGGGAGACGGCGACCAGCGCTTCCATCTCGACGCCGGTCCTGCCGACATTTTTGGCAGTGCCCGTGATTTCGATACACGCGTGTTCCGCGTCGGGGGGGGGGAGGTCGGCGAATTGGATTTCGACATCGGTCAACAGCAGAGGATGACACATCGGAATCAATTCGTGTGTGCGCTTTGCCGCCATAATGCCGGCAACGCGCGCGACGGCGAACACATCGCCTTTCGCAATGCCGCCCTGCGCCATCAACGCGCGCGTTTCCTGGCGCAAGACGACGTGCCCTTTCGCAATCGCAATGCGCTCGGTATCGGCTTTGGCGCTGACATCCACCATTTGCGCGCGTCCTTGCGCGTCCAGATGCGTTAACATGTTTGCGAAATTATACAACAAATCAGTTCTCAACCTGTTGATGGTATAATCAAAAGCGCTATGGCAAGTCTGAAAGTTTTGAACGAACAGCCCGAAAAAATTGTTTTGGGCAAGGGCGGCGTCGGCGGCGTCGGCAATCTGATTGGGTTGATTATCTTTGCTATCGCCGCGTGCGCCGGTTTGAGTTCCTTTTTTGAACAAGGCGGCGAGTCAAACCCGATTGTGGTCATTGTCGGATTGATTATCGCCTTGGCGCTGTTGAGTTCGGCGTTGAGCGCGCTGCGTTCCACGCGCGTTGTCATTGACGGCAATCAACGCGTCGCCGCGCGCACCGAGTCGTTTTTGTTGTTCCCCGTGAATCGCCAAGAGATGGCGCTCAATCTGATACGCGATGTCCAAGTCACCACCTCCGGCGGCGCCGGCGCGCGGCGTCAAAGCGCGCTGCCCGTTTGGCAAGTGCAGCTGCAAGGGACCGATGGCTCCACGTTGGTCGTGAATGACCACGGCACGCGCGCCGAAATGCAGGCGCTCGCGCAAAAAATTGGCGCCATGATGAATCGCCCCGTACGCGATGCCGGCGCGCGCGTCAAAACGACAACGGCGACCGCCACAACGACCGCGCCGTCCGCAGGGCTGGGTTCCTTGATTGAAAATCTCGGCGCGTTTGCGCAGTCGCTCGCCGAATCTTCGACCATTCTGTTGCCCGAAGGAGCAGCGCCACAACCGCCGCCGATGCCGTACGCGCCGCGCGGCGCGCGTACGGGCGCACAGCGGTTGGCTGCCGACGCGGCGGTGAATGACACGAGCGCGCGTATGGCGGCAGACCAAGTCGCCGCGTTTGAATCGGACGCGGCGGTGCAAGCGCGTATGAGCGCGGCGCAGACCGCAGCAAGCGCGCCGTATCTTGAATCGAGCGCGCGCGTGATGACGCAGCAGGCACAGGCGGACGCGAGGATGGGATATTCCATGCCGCCTTTGCTGACGATGCCGCAGATGCCCGCGCTGTTGTCGTTTGCGCCGGCGATGAATTTGCCGTCTCTCCCGCCGATGGGCAGTAGTATGTCCATGTACGATGTTCCCGCATCGCCGACGGCGGAGATCAAGCTCGTCGAAAATGAAACGATGCCGTCGTCCGATTCGTATGCCGATACCGCTGCTGTCAGCGCGGACGATTCGGCGGCGCAATATCGCCGTGCGCGGCAAATGTACGCCGCGCGCAATTTTCAAGACGCGCAAGCGGCGTACGAACGCGCGTTGGATTTGGACCCGGGCAACGCGGCAATTCACAATGACCTTGGCGTTTTGTTTTATCAACAAAATAAAATGCGCGAGGCAGAGCGCGCGTTTCGCCAGACGATTGCGCTGGACCCCTTTTCGACGGCGGGACGTTACAATTTGGGTTTGACGTTACAGCGGATGGGCAAATCCAAACAGGCGCTGGAACAATTTCGTCTCGGCGCGCGCAATGCGCCGCGCGCGCAGGCGCAAGATTTTCAAAACGCGATGCAAGGAGTTTTGCACGCGCCCATCTCGAGTTCATGACGCGCGCGCGAACGCCAAGACAATGATGATGACTTTTCCAACGCTTGACGCACATTCCTCCAAACCAGAGTTGGTCGCAGCGATTCGCGCGCATTTGGAGGAACAAGGTTTTACCATTGCAGAAGAGGATGCGGCACGCCCGTGGGGCGCGTTCTTGCGGATTGTGAACGCGCAGGCGGATCAATTTATTGCCGCGTACTATGACGGCGTGCGCGTGCCGCCATCAGCACAGCAAGGCGAACGCAGTCCGAAAATTTTGCTGGTCGCGCCGCAGCAGCGTTTATCGTGGCAATATCACGACCGCCGCAGTGAATTGTGGCGCGCGGTGAGCGGTGTCGTCGGCGTCTATGCAAGCCAAACCGACGCGCAGCCCGCCGAGATGCAGACACTCCACGTCGGCGAGACGATTGAACTGACGCAAGGCACGCGGCATCGCCTCGTCGGTTTGGACGGGTGGGGCGCGGTGGCGGAAATTTGGATTCACACTGACCCGCGCCATCCGTCGAACGAAGACGATATTCATCGTTTGCAAGACGATTACGCACGCGATTAATACAAGGTCATTTCGAAGGCAGTGAGAGCTCTCATCCTCTCGCGCGAGATTTCTCGCTCTACTCGAAATGACACAGGGGCACAATGAAATTCTCCGAACTGGTAGATTATCTCGCGCAATTGGAAGCGACGTCCAAACGATTGGAAATGACGCGCATTTTGGGCGATTTGTTCAAACACGCGGACGCCGACGAAATCGCGGCAATTGTGTATTTGACGCAAGAACGGCTCGCGCCGAATTACGAAGCGATTGAATTCGGGATGGGCGAAGCGTTGATTGCGCAAGCCGTCGCACAGGCGACGCAGACGCCATTGGCGGACGTGAAAAAATTGTACAAAGAGCGCGGCGATTACGGCATCGTCGTACAAGAATTGAGCAAAGCGAAAAGCAAAAATTTGCGCGTCGAAGAGGTGTTTGAAAAATTGCGCGAGATTGCGACGACGAGCGGCGAAGGCACCGTCGAAAAACGCGTCGGCTTGCTCGCGGATTTGTTGAAACAGTGCAGCCCGCGCGAAGCGCGCTATCTTTTGCGTATCCCCATGGGGCGTTTGCGTCTCGGCATCGGCGATGTGACCGTGCTCGACGGTTTGTCGTGGAGCGAAACGGGCGACAAAAGTTTGCGTCCCGAATTAGAACGCGGTTACAACATCACGAGCGATTTGGGTCTCGTCGCGACGACGTTCAAAAAGGGCGGCATCAAAGCAGTCAACAAATTGAAAATCACCGTCGGCAAACCAATTCGTATGGAACTCGCGGAACGCGCCAAAAGCGCGGAGGAAATTATTACGCGGATGGGCGAATGCGCGCTCGAACCCAAAGTGGACGGCTTTCGCGTGCAGGCGCACAAAAACGGCGACACGGTGCGGTTGTTTTCGCGCAATCTGGAAGAAACAACTCAGATGTTTCCTGATGTCGCGGATTCCATACGCCAACAAATCAAGGCGCACCAAGCGATTGTGGAAGGCGAAGCGATTGCGTACGATCCCGACACGGGCGAGTTCTTTCCGTTTCAAGAAACGATGCAGCGCAAACGCAAGTACGGCATTGCCGAGATGACCCAATCGCATCCGTTGAAATTGCTCGCGTTCGACGTATTGTTCCTTGACGGCAAAGACGTGACCGGCGAGCCGTATCAAAAGCGGCACAATCTTTTGGGCGACTTGATTGCGGACGGTCCGGGCATTCAACTCATCGAACAAGTCATCGTCCGCGAACCGCGCCAAGTGGACGAATTTTTCATGGCGAAAATCGAAGCGGGACTCGAAGGCATCATGGCAAAGCGTCTCGATTCGACGTACATTGCGGGCGCGCGCAATTTCAATTGGATGAAATTCAAACGCGCGTATCAAGGGCATTTGCGCGATACGGTAGATGTGGTCGTCATCGGTTATTTGCGCGGGCGCGGACAGCGCGCGAAATTTGGCATCGGCGCGTTGTTGTGCGCGGTCTATGACAAAAAGAATGACCGTTTTCGCAGCGTCGCCAAAGTCGGTTCCGGTTTGACCGAAGCGGAATGGGCCGAGTACCGCGAAAAACTTGACGCGATTGCTTTGCCGCACAAACACGCGCGCGTGGATTCCAACATGACGCCCGATGTGTGGGTCGAGCCGAAATATGTGATGGAAGTGCAGGCGGACGAAATCACGCGCAGCCAAGTGCACACGACGGGCATGTACGGCGACGAAGCGGGCTACGCGCTGCGTTTCCCACGCGTGGTGAATCCGAATCGCGCAGATAAAGCGCCCGAAGACGCGACGACGGAACAAGAGATTATCGAGATGTTCAAGAAACAAACGCGAAGTGAGGTGAAGGATTGAGGAGTTTTCGATGAGCCAACGGCTCACTCCTGACAAATGAAAATCTCCCCTCGCCCAATGGGCGAGGAGCTGGGGGTGAGGAGTTGGTCATTTTCAAGAGAAGGCACGATGGAAATGCACGAATTGGTTATCGAGATGAAACTGCCGGAAATCAACGCGCTGCCGCTCTGCAATCTTGTTTTGCGCCAGGCTCCGCTGGTCGCCGCTTGATGGTGTGTTCTGTTGAGATGACAAAAGTTGAACTTGACCTCTCCCGCGCGACGCGTCTGCTCCAGCCCGGACCCGTCGTTTTGGTCACGGCGAAACATAAAGACAAGACAAATGTGATGGTCGCCGCGTGGGTGACGAATGTCAGCACCGACCCGCCGATGGTGGCGCTCGCCGTGTATCCCGCGCGTTTCACGCATGACTTGATTCAAAAAAGCGGACAATTCGCGTTGAACATTCCGCCGCGTCCCATGTTGTCGCAAGTGGAAAAAATTGCCCAAGTGTCCGGCGCGGACGTAGATAAATTCGTTTTGACGAAACTAAATTTGTATGAAGCGAAACAGGTGAACGCGCCGCTCATCGTCGAATGCATCGGACATCTCGAATGCGGCGTGGTGGACACTCTGCGCGTCGGGAATCACACATTGTTCCTTGCCGAAATCGTCGCGGCATCGGTGGAAGAAACCGCCTTTGACGGCGAACACTGGACCTTGGCGGACGAAACGGTCAAACCGCTGCATCATTTGGGCGGGAACGCGTACGCAGCGCTAGAAGAAAAATTAGAAGGATGAAAGATGAAACGCGGCGTTCTTGGTCGTATCATCCTTGATCCTTCACCGTTGTCATGGCGCGCTGCTCGTGAGATTTAACCCAACCGCGCCGACAACGATGAGCGCGATAAACAACAATTTTGGCAAGGTCATGCTTTCGCCCAGAAACATCATGCTGATGCCGACAATGAGCGCGGTGCCAAGCCCTGACCAAATCGCATAGGCGATGCTGACGTCAATTTTGTTGAGCGAGAGCGCGAGCAAACCGAGACTGACCAGATACAGAATGAATGAAGCGAGCGCAGGACCGAGATTACGCAAGCCGTCGGAATATTTTAAGAGAGATGTGCCTGCCACTTCGGTAAGAATTGCCGAGACGAGCAAAATCCATTCCATCGCGTGTGCTCCTTGAATGTGAGTTGTGATGAGTCGAAAACGTGCGTATTGGTTCCCCAGACATCTTTTTTTGCAGGGGCTGGCTGCAAGTGCGTTGTTGTTGTTTTGGCTTGGAGTGGTCGGCTGCGCGCCAACCCAAACCTATACTGTCCAGCCCGGCGATTCCCTGCCCGCTATTGCGCTCCAGTACGATATTCCGCTGAGCGCGTTGATTCAAGCCAATCAAGACCGCTATCCCTCGCTCGCCGTTGACCCCGAACATCCACAGCCCGGTATCGAACTGGTGATTCCCAATCAAGGCGATGTGGGAATTGAGCGCTGGTTTGGACGTTTGGCGCAAGCTGCCAGTCCGCCCATCACGCCCGCGCCCGATGTGCCCGCCGCGCCGAATGAAAAAATCAACGCGGTGGTGCAGTTGATTCAACGCGGCATCAATCACGAACGCGTCGCGCGCAATTTGCAGCCGTTGGTGTGGGACGCGCGCTTGACCGAAATTGCGCAGACGCGCAGTAATGATATGATTCGCCGCGCGTATTTTTCGCATCAAGACCCCCAGCGCGGCACCGTCGCGTTCCAAGATTTGATTCGGCAAGCCCAGTACCATTTTGTATTTGCCGGCGAAAATATCGCCGAGATCAAAAATCAAGGTTCGCTCGTGCCGTCGGGTTTGACCGTCTATGCGCGTTACGGCGCGAGTGAAATTGCCGACCAGTTTGTCGTCGGTTGGATTAACAGCAGCGAGCATCGCGAAAATATCGTCAATCCCCATTTCCGCAAGACCGGCATTGCGTTAGGCGTTTCGGTGGACGGCACCCGCATCGTGGCGACGCAAATTTTTTCAGACTGAGAGGCGCAAGGAAATTTCTATGGCAATCGAATTGAACGAACGAGATGTGCGTATGTTGTCGCGCGAGGAGAGAGCGTTCGCCTATCTCGCTTTGACCCTGTCCGATGGCACGCCGCAAGTGACGCCGATTTGGTTCGATTGGGACGGCACGCACTTTATTATCAATACCGCGCGCGGACGTGTCAAGGACAAAATTTTGAAAAAGCATCCGGTGGTTGCCATGACCATCACGGCGGACGACCCGTATCATTATTTGCTCGTGCGCGGTAAGGTCGTCGAAGAGACCGAAGAGGGGGCGTACGAGATGATTTGTTCGCTCAATGAAAAATATCACGGCAAGTACGAATTCCCGCGCCGCCCCGGACAAGTGCGCGTGACGTACAAAATTCTGCCCGAGACAATTACCTCTCACGATTCGTAAGCGCCCGACCGGACAGTTCTCCATCGAATGATGCGACGAACGGCGCCGCCTTCGGCGTCTCAAAAAAGGGTCGTCAGGAACAAAGCATTGGATGTGTCAATATGCGTAATTCATTTTCGTGGCTCGTGTTATTTCTGATGGTGTTGGGCGCAGGCTGCGCGGCAGCGCCCACGCCCGCGCCGCCGACGGCAACCGTTGCGCCAACCGCGATTCCGATGGCGACGAATGCGAATCGTCCCACATCCGTTCCCGCAACGCCCGGACCAACGCCCACACTGCATCCCGCATTGCTGAATGCGACGTTGCCGCGTCTCGCGGCGCGTCAATATCTTGGCAGTGACATCACATCCGTCCGCGTTTTGACGACCACCGCCAAGTACACCGAATCGCTCGTCACGTACATGTCCGACGATGTGCGCGTCAGCGGTGTGTTGGATGAACCGGTTGGACAGGGACCGTTTCCCGCCGTCGTGTTGGCGCACGGCTATTACGACCCCGCGCAATACCAAAGCGGCGCGGCAACGCAACGCGTCGCGCGGCTGTTCGCCGAGAATGGTTTTGTCGCGTTCGCGCCGGATTTTCGCGGCTATGGCAATTCACAGCACGGCAGTAATTTGTACATGAGCGGCTATATCATTGACGTGTTGAACGCGGGCGCGTCGCTCCAAAAACGCGCCAACGTCGAACCCAACAAAATCGGTTTGTGGGGACATTCGATGGGCGGCGGCATTGCGGCGCGCGTGATGGTCGTCAGCGATCTGTTTCGCGCCGTCGTGCTGCTTGCGCCCATCAGTTCCGACAATAATGAATTGGTGATGGACCCGTTGGGCGGTGAAACGACGGGCGTTGACACGGATTTGGCAGTCTCGATTTTGCAATCGGTGAACGACGAAGATTTATTGAATGCGCTTTCGCCAAAAAATTATTACGCGCAAGTGACCGCGCCGGTGAGCATTCATACCGGCACCGCCGACGACGTTGCGCCGACGGCGTGGGCGAAGGCGATTCGCGATGGCTTGAAACAAGCCGGCAAGTCCGTCGAATATTATGAGTATCCGGGGCAGGGGCACGTCATCACCGGCGATCTGCAAAAAGTTTTGGATGAGCGCGTCTTGAATTTCTTGACGCGTAATCTGAAATAAGGAACGTCTTGCGCTCCGCGCGTGGTCCCAAAGGGTTTCCCAGGACCCTTCGTGTCCTTTGGTGGATTACACGGTTGGCAGAGATGCTCGATGCAACTCGCCAACCTTTGGTTTGAGGTTTTCATGCAATTCGCGTTTCAAAGTGTGGGCGGCAGCGCGCTGCTGCTGCTCACGCTTGCGGCTTGCGCAACGCCCACGCCGCCAATCACGGCAACGCGCGCAATCGAAAGTGTGACGCCAACGCGCGTCGCCATCAGCGCGACCCTTTCCACTGCAACGCCGACCGCCACATCCACATCCACATTTACGCCAACACTCACGCCGACGCGCACCGATACGCCAACGCCGACACCAACGCCGACGCCGCATCCCGATTTGATTGCCGCGACGATTGAAGGTCTGCGCGCGCGACAGTATCTCGGCGGACAAATTCGCATCACCAACACCATCACCGTGACCGATGCGTACACGCGCACGTACATCACCTATCCATCCGACGGCTTGACCATCAGCGGATTGATGCACGTGCCGTTCGGTCCGGGTCCGTTTCCTGTTGTCATTCTGAATCACGGTTACATTCCGCCATCGCAATATGTGACGGGTTCGGACACATATCGCGCGGCGGACATTCTCGCGCGGCACGGCTATCTCACCATCTCGCCCGATTTTCGCGGCTATGCGCGGTCGGATAACGGACTGAACTTGTTTCGCACCGGATACATGATTGATGCGCTCAATGCCGTCGCGTCCGTCAAATCACTGCCGTACGCGGACGCGACGCGCATCGGCATGTGGGGACATTCGATGGGGGGGGGTGTTACGACGCGCGCGATGGTCGTCAGCAATGCCATCAAAGCGTTTGTGCTTTATGCGCCAGTGAGCGCGGATGTCCACGTGCGGCGATACAATTACGCGTTCGGCGGCGCCACCGCGACGACCAATGAACCCGATTTGTTGGACTCGATGTTTTATTGGTCGAGCAATTCGCAGATGCTGGACGCTTTGTCACCCATCCATTATTTCCAATACGTCAGCGCGCCTGTCCAAATCCACATCGGGCAAATGGATACGACGGTGGACCCGAAATGGTCGGCGGACATTCGTGATGAATTGAGCAAACAGGGAAAATACGTAGAATACTATGAGTATCCGCGGCAAGCGCATGCTTTTGTTGGCAGCGCTTGGGACTTGTTTAACCAGCGCGTGGTCGCGTTTTTCGATACATATCTAAAGCGTTAGAACGTTGAACATTTTGGCGTTCGGCAGGAGGAAAAATTATGACCGAATTGGCACGTCAAGTCGGTTTTGGATTGGCGTCGCGCGGCAAAATTGCCCAAGTGGTGGAATGGGCGGAGTGGGCGCGGCGCAAAGGACTGCATTCAATTTGGATGCACGACAGTTTGTTTGAACGCGATGCGGTCACGTACGCGTCGGCGATCGCGAACCAAGTACCCGACATTCACATCGCGCTCGGCGCGCTGTCGTCGTACACGCGGCATCCGGTGCTGACGGCAATGACCATCAGCGCGTTGGACGAAGCCGCGCCGAATCGCATCATTCTCGGCTTGGGCACCGCGCTGCCGCTGCGCCTCGCGCAAATGGGCATTCCGTACAATCCCGACGCGGGCGTCGAAAGCGTCAGCAAAGCGATTGACACGATGCGGACAATGTGGCGCGGACAGCGCATTCCATCGGCGACGCCGAATTTGCCGCCGATTCAACCGATGTTTCCGCCAGTGCATCACGTGCCGATTTATATCGCCGCGTATCGCACGCCGTTTTTGAAACTCGCGGGCGAAAAGGCGGACGGCTATCTTGCGCGCCCGTGCGAATCCATTCCCAATCTCAAACGGCTCTTGCCGAAATTGCAACAAGCCGCATTGGACGCGGGGCGCGACGCGGATGCCATCAACGTCGCGGGCTATTTGCTTACGCACGTGGACAAGTCGCGGCGCGAAGCGTTGAACCGCGCGAAACGCGAACCATTTGTCATTTATATGATGAGCGTGCTGTCCGATTTTTCATTACAGCAAGCGGGTTTTGACGCGGAATTGCGGAATAAAATCGCGGCGGCATGGCGCGCGGAAGATTATCACACTGCCGCGCAGTTGATTCCCGATGAAATGCTCGACGCGTTCATGCTCGTCGGCACGCGCGAAGAGGTGGCGGAAGGCGCGCAGCGTTTCCACGAAGCGGGCATGAATCTGCCGCTGCTCCAGCCTGTCTTGCAAGAAGAGGACCAGGTGAAAGCGGTGCTTGACGCGGCGGAGATGTATGGCGCGTTCAATCGGCAGACGGCAGAAAGCAGACGGCAGCAGGACGTTGTACAGATCACGCCTGCGGTGGTCGGTCGGTCGTCGTCGTTGGGGGATGACCGTTTGTCGCTGCCGGAAAAAGTGTGGCGGCGCGCGAGCGCGTATTATGAAATTGCGCGTCCGTTCAGTTTGTCGGCGTCTTCGATTTCTGTGTTGGCGGCGGGCGCGTTGGCGTGGATGGACGGCGCGTTCAATTGGGTGTTGTTCGCGGCGGCGCTCATCGGCGCGCTCTGTTTGCACATTGGCACGAATATCACAAATGAAATTTTTGATGTACGCAACGGCGTTGACACCATCACGTCGCCCGGCGCGAGTCAAGCCATCTTGAAAGGACGCGTGCGCGAGCGCGAAGCATTTGTGCTCGTCGGCGTGTTCTTTGGCATGGCGGCATTGATTGGCTTGTACCTGCTCACGGCGCGCGGGCTGCCGATTCTTGTATTTGGCATTGTGGGGCTGATTGCCGGTTACATGTACACCGCACCGCCGCTCGAATACAAATATCGCGCTGCCGGTTTGCCGCTGGTGTTTTTGATGTTTGGTCCGCTGATGACCGTCGGCGCGTATTACGCGATTACAGGCGCGTTTAGTTGGCAAGCCGTCGTGGTCAGCATTCCGGTCGGTTTGCTGGTCACCGCGATTTTGCACGGCAACGAATGGCGCGACATTGCCGACGACAAACGTTACGGCATCGGCACGCTGTCGTCGTGGATGGGCAGCAAGCACGCGTATCGCGTGTATGTGGGTTTGATTGTGGCGGCGTATCTGGTGTTGACGATGGCGGTGTTGCTCGGTTGGCTGCCGACGCCCGCGCTGCTCGCGATGTTGTCGCTGCCGTTGTTCGTGCGCGCGATTCGCAATGCGGAATTGGGCGTGATGGGACAGCAGCGCGCGATTGCGATGATAGATTTGCAGACCGCGCAGCTGCAAGCGTTGTTCGGCTTTTTGCTCGTCGCGGGTTTGATACTCGCCGCGTGGTCAGCAATGCCAAAGTAAAGCGAACCGCGAATCTACACGAATCGTCGCGAACATAAAAAAAATCGCGTAGATTCGCGCAGATTCGCGGTTTTTATAGTATGGATTTTTTGAGACGGAATGCGCCCGCGCCGATTGTGTGGTTGAGTTTGGCGCTGGCGTTTGTGTTGTTTGGATTCACGTTTCGCGGACCGCGCAAACAATTTTGGCAGCGCATGACGTACACGGGTTTGACGCTCGGCACGTTGTCGCTCGTCGCGCAGCCAGAGTTACGGCGAACGAGGTTTACGTGGAAGGATGTGCTGCTCGGCTTGGGCAGCGCGGGCGTGTTGTACGGCATTTTTCAAATCGGCGACCGGCTCTCGCGGAAAATTTTGCCGGGTGGGGCGCGCGACATTGACCAAATCTATGGTCTGGACGCGTATCGCCCGAAACAAGAAATCGCCGCGCGGCTTGCATTCATCATCGGACCGGCAGAAGAATTGTTTTGGCGTGGATTGATTCAACAGCGGTTCATGCAAGCGTACGGACGCGTGGCGGGGACCGCAATGGCGACGGCGGCGTACGGCGGCGCGCATTTGGTGACGGGCAATTTGACGCTCATCGGCGCGGCGACGGTGGCGGGCGCGTTTTGGGGCGGGATGGCAATGCTCGGCGTGCCACCCGGCGCGTTGATTATTTCGCACGCGTTCTGGGACGTATTTATTTTTCTCGTTGCGCCGACGCAAGAGCGCATTACATAAAAAAATGCCCTGTGCGGAAACGCACGGGGCATTTTTCTTTTCAGACGATATCGTTGTCTATATAACACCAGCGCCAATCTTCGCCGCGTTCGAACGATTGAATAATCGGATGTTTGGTTTCGTGAAAATGTTTGGTCGCGTGTTTGTTTTTGGATTGGTCGCAGCAGCCGACGTGTCCGCAAGTGAGACACAAACGTAAATGCACCCACGTGTCGCCCATTTCCAAACACTCTTTACATCCTTTGCCGCTTGGCGTGACGTCGCGAATTTCCGCAAGATGCGTACATTCTGACATGACATTCCTCCGCTTGAGATGACGCTATGGTGATACGAATGCCGTGCCTTGTCAAGCGGGGGAGCTGCCAACGGCTAGTAACGAATGGTGCTAGTCCCTGTTTTGAGCATGATCTTTGCCTTGGACAAAGGTGACGCACCAAACATCACTGTTGTTTATAGCACAGACTAGCACCATTCGTTAGTAAAACGGATAAGCGGATGAGCGCGCGCTCATCCGCTTGTTTGTTTTGTGTAATCCGTTGTCAGACTATCGCGTCCCCACCGTCAGCGGCAGTTCTTGGAGCTCTCCGCCGCGAATGATTTTCGCGTTCACGGTGCGTCCGCCGCTTTCGTTGGCGAGCCAGCGATTGAGTTCGCGCACGCGCGCAATCGTTGTGCCGTCCAAGCCGATGAGAATGTCGCCGGGCACGAGTCCCGCTTTTTCCGCGTTGGTGTCGGGTTCGACCTGCAAAATCATCAAGCCCGTTTCTTGCTGCAAGCCGAGTTTTTGTCTGAGCGAGGATTGCAATGGAATCTTTTGGACGCCGATGCCAAGATAGCCGCGCTTGACGCGCCCGTTCGTCAAGAGCTGCTCCGCGATGCGCGCGACGGTTTCGCTCGGAATGGCAAGCGAAAGGTCGCGTCCGAGCACGCTGCTGTTGATGCCCACGACGCGCCCGCTCGCGTCCGCCAGTGGTCCGCCCGAAAAACCGGGATAAAGCGTAACGTCGCTGTGAATCAAGCCGTCCTGAAATTGACTGCCCCAACCGTTCACGCGTCCAAATTTGCCGAGCGCGCTGACAATGCCGCCGCTGACAATCGCTTCGTCGCCCCACGGTCGTCCGACGGCAAAGACCAAATTGCCTTGCTTGAGCGTCTTGCTGTCTGCCACTTGCGCCGGTATCAAATTGGATGCCTTGATTTTGAGGACCGCCAAATCGGTCGTTGGGTCGCGTCCGGCGAGTTCCGCGTCATAGACGGAACTGTCCAAGACGACGCGAATGTTTTCCTCGCGCTCGATGACGTGGTCGGCGGTGACGATGGCGCCTTCGGCAGTCCAGACAACGCCGCTGCCCGCGATGCGATGCCGCGCTTCGACGCGCACGACAGAGCGCGTGACTTGAGCCACGACGGCGGCGAGTTCATCCGAATACGCTTGCAAATTTCCCAGTGCCATTTCTTCCTCCGCTTTCGATGAATCGTAAGGTAACGTTACCCCTACCTGCTGATTGATTTGTCGCGAGTGTATCAAATCTGCAGCGTCGCTGCACCCCTCTGATGGGTAGGTTGTCGCTCGCATCGCCTAGCCATTGGAACAGGGGTCGAAAACGGGGACTATTTCAGAGAATGCGAGTGTGATAAAATCCTCGCAGGTGCGTGACGTGAGCAGAGATTCGCAAGCCGTCGGACATGTTTTGTTGATTCAAAAGGATTGCCGTTCCGCGAACGCGCTGGACGCGCAATTGCGCGCGCAGCGCGACTTGGTTTTTCAAGTTGAGTGTGTCCAAGATGTGGAGGCGGCGACGGAGCGGCTGAGCCGACAAACGCCGGATGCTGTGCTGCTTGACCTTGATTTGCCCGGTTCGTATGATTTGGACGCGTTGATTACACTGCATCTCCATGCGCCGCAAGTTCCGATTTTGGTTTTTGCCGAAACAATGGATTTGGAACGCGGGCGCCGCGCGGTCCATGCCGGCGCACAGAGTTTTTTGACACGCCATGAAATCGAAGCGCCTTTGATTGCGCGCGAGTTGGTGTTTGCGATAGAGCGTCACGCGCTGCGCAGTGCCACGCATTCGCACAGAGCGCAGCTGCAATTTAGCGAAGCGCGTTTTCGCCTGCTCATCAATGAGAATGCCGACGGCATTGTCGTCGTCAATACGCTTGGCGCGATTCGTTTTGTGAATCCTGCTGCCGAAGCACTCTTTGGCAAAACGCGCCAAGAACTGCTTGGCGCAATGTTCCGCGCGCCGTTGGAGCAGCCCACGATGGCAGTGATTGAAATCGCGCGCGGGCGAGAAAAAATTCTGGCGCAGCAGCAGGTGGTCAAAACGATGTGGGACCACGAGGACGCGTATGTGGCGACATTGCGCGACGTGACCGCCCAACAGCGCGCCGCCGACGCGCTGCGCGCGCGTGCCGGGTACTATCGAGAATTTATCGAATCGAGTTCCGAAGGGATTTGGCGCTGTCGTCTCGCCGCGCCGCTTTCGATTCACTTGCCGGTGGAGGATCAAGTGCGCGCCATTTTTGACGCGGCGTACATCGAGGAGTGTAATCCGGCGCTGGCGCGGCTGTACGGTTTTCAATCGCCGCAAGAATTGGTCGGTCGCGCTCTGTCTGAGAACATGCGCCGCGATGAAGCGGTGAATTTGGAGACGTACCGCGAGTTCGTGCGTCAACAGTATCGCTTGAACGAGGGCGAGACACACGAGACCGACCGTCTTGGCAATCCAAAAATTTTTCGCACCAATTTGTATGGTATCGTCGAAAACGATGCTTTGGTGGGAATATGGGGCACGCTGCGCGATGTGACGGCAGAGCGCGCGAACATGGCAGAAATCCAGACGGCGAAAAAAGCGGCAGTGCACCATCAGCGAATCGCGCAAGCGTTGGCGGACAGCGCCGCCGCGTTGAACAGCACGTTGAGTTTTGAGCGGGTGCTGGACCGCATTTTGGAAAACGTCGGGCGCGTCGTGCCGCATGACGCGGCAAGCATATTTTTGATTGAGGGTGACGAGGTGCGGATTGCGCGGGCGCGCGGTTTTGAGGAACGGGGCTTGGGAAAATTGCTCACCGATTGGCGTCTGCCGCTGACCAACTTGGTGAGCCTAAAGCAAATGCGCGAGACGCGTGAGGCGTTGGTGATTCCAGATACGCGCGCCGATCCGTATTGGGTAAATTTGAGTTTCGAGTGGATTGCCTCGTATGTGGGCGCGCCGATGTGTGTGCGCGATGAGGTGATTGGCTTTTTGAATGTGGACAGCAGCATCCCCAATTTTTATGATGAGACCCATGCGGCGGCGCTGAAATCTTTTGCCGACCAAGCCGCCACCGCGCTGGACAATGCGCGTTTACACGCGCAGGTAAAAAAGCGCGCGGAGGAATGGGCGCAAGTGTACGATTTGGTGCGTGAGTTGGGAATGCAATTGGATGTTTCGCTGATGCTGGAAACGCTGGTCAAGCGCGTGACGGAGCTTGTACATGCCCCGTGCGGCAGTGTGTCTTTGTATTTGCCCGAAACGCAGGAATTGGAGGTGCAGTACATCGTTGGGGAACCCGAATCATTGCTGGGAGCTCGATTCAAGCTGGGGCAGGGAGTTGTGGGGCGTGTGGCGCAGACGCGGCAGCCGTTGATTGTCGAAGATTATCGCACCTTTGAACATCGGCTGCCAGAGGCGCTGGAACGGCAAATTGCTGCGGTGTTGAGTGTGCCCATGTTGTTCGGCGGCGAGGTCGAAGGTGTGCTAACTGTGCGCGAACGCGGGGACTCGACGCGGCGTTTTACTCAAGATGATGCCCAGCTGCTGACGTTGATTGCCGCGCAGGCGGCGGCGTTGATTCATAATGCGCGCTTGCATCAAGAGACGGAAAAACGCGCGCAGCAGCTGGCGTTGGTGTATGACGCGGGGTTGACGTTGAATCGCGTGCTGGAGCCGCGCACGCAGCTCGATTTTTTGCTGCGAATTGCGATGCGTTCCGTACGCGCGGACCGCGCGATATTTTTTCGTTACGAGCCCGCTGCGTCGGAATTGGTGGTGGACTTGGAGCTGGGCTTTGATACTGCCGAGAAACCGTATGGCTACAAAAGGCGCGTGCCATTGACTGCGGCGCCGGGGATTGAAGCATGGGTCGCGCGCGAGCGCGTTCCCGCGTTGCTGCCGGATACGGCGCGTGACGCGCGCTTTGCGCGTTCGAGCGACCGACTGGGTTCCGGAATTTGGGTGCCGGTGGAGCACGACGAAAATTTGTTGGGTGTGCTCGCGGTGGCTTCCGACAAAGCTCACGCCTTTTCATCAGACGATGAACGCTTATTGGTCTGGTACGCGAGTCAAGCGGCGGTGGCGCTCGAAAATGCGCGCTTGTATCAAAGTGTGCTGCGGGAAAATGAGCGCCGTACTATTATGCATCAGGCAAGTCAAGAGGTCATCAGCGCCGGGCTGGATGCGGAACGCGTGTATGCGGCAATTCATCGCGCGGTCTCGCGTTTGATGCCGTGTGAGGCGTTCGGACTCGCGTTGTTGGATGAGCAAGAAGAGCAAATTCTATTGCCGTACTTGTATGACCGGGGTGGACGTCAGCACGTAGGCGCAATTCCGAAATCGCGCGGGCTCAGCGGGCACGTGATTCGGACGGGCAAGTCGTTAATCATAGATAATTTGGCAAAGAGTGAAATCGAGTCCATCAATCACGGGTATCCGATTCAAGTGGTCTCAGTGCTGGCGGTGCCAATGCGTCACGGTGGACAAGTCATCGGCGCGCTGTTGGCAGAAAGTTATGAAGAAAAAGCGTACGATGATGCGGACCGTGTGCGTCTGGAAATGTTGGCAGCGTACGCGGCGGCGGCTTGCATGAATGTGCGCGGGTATGAAAATTTGCGCCGTGCGTTGGAACGGAAATCATAGACTGACCAAACCCTTTTGCAAGGCGAGAGTGACGGCTTCGGTGCGATTCGCCGCGCCCAGTTTTCCCAAAATGGCGCGGATGTGAAATTTGACGGTGTGCTCGGTGATGACAAGTTCGGCGGCGATTTGTTTGTTTGCCTTGCCGCGTGCCATGAGACGCAGAACGTCGAGTTCACGCGCGCTCAGTGGTTCAATCAATTCCATTCCTCCTTCATCCGGATTTTCGCGTGCAGTCTCCTCCGCTTGTTTTGCCGCTTCGATGAGCGGCGCGGCGAGCGCCGGATGCAATACCAGTATGCCACTGTGCGCGGCGCGAATTGCGTTTGCCATTTCGGTTACGGTTGCATCACGCAAAATATAGCCGCGCGCGCCGAGGGAGAGGGCGTGCGCGACACGGCGGTCCTGCGCGCTGTCGCCGAGAATGAGGATTGTCATGGCAGGCAGGGCGCGGCGTAATTGATTCAATACATCCCATCCTTCGCGTTCCAGCACCTGCACATCAATCAACAAGATCTCCGGTTTGTCTGCCAGCAGTTCGTCGAACCAATCGTCGCTCGGCGCAAGCGGCATCACGCGAAAATCGCGCTCGTCCGCCAGCAGCGCGCGCAGACCTTCGCGGATGAGTGGAATGTGGGCGAGGATAGTGATATGGAGTGGCATAGTTGTTGCGTGTGTAATTGCGGAAGAGTCTTACGTGTGAATTTTGTGCGGAGAGAAAAAAGAAAGCGAGAAGAAAATTCTTCTCGCATTATACCCCCGGCGAGACTCGAACTCGCATCATAGGTTTAGGAAACCTGTGCACTATCCGCTTGTGCTACGAGGGCTTGCGAAAATTATATCACATGCGCGCAGGATTTGCCTTCACCGTGCAGTCATGCTAGAATCTTTGACGATTGAATGCGGCCCGCTAGCTCAATTGGCAGAGCAAGGCACTCTTAATGCCAAGGTTCGGGGTTCAAGTCCCTGGCGGGTCATTGCAAAGCGTCAGGCGAAAGGGATTATTCGCGAAACCTTTCGCTTTTTGTTTGGATCGTCCAAGGTTGCTGACCGATTTGGATAAAGGTCGAGTGTGTTGAACTCGCGTCGCGCGCGGTCGGACGAGATTATACCTTTGAGCAATTGCCGGGCGGAAAAATTTGTGTGATTCGAAAGTATTTGGTGGAAAATTTGTATTGTGGAAAATCTTTAAGGTGAAAATGCAACTTGGGGTATTGACAAAAGCGGTTTCAATGTTATAATACACTCCGCCTGTCTGATGGAGCAAATACACAAAAGCAAGCGGCACGGTAACAAACCAAGACGAGGAGGGCAAAGAGAACAAATCTAAATTGTTCAGGGAAAGCGCAAGTTTTCCGTATGCCTTTCTGTGTCCGCCGCCTGCAAGTTTTTGCTCGGCGGATTTTTATGCCCGTCGTAAGAAACTCCAGCTCAAGGGCTCAAGTACATAGAAAAAGTGTACCTTAACAGTTAAAGAGTGGAAGGAAGAGTGCGAGAGCGCCTGCGGGTTGATGTGTAGAGAGCACATTGACCGGATTGAGTAAAAAGGAAAAGGAATCAAACGGAGAGTTTGATCCTGG
>Ga0070741_10001713_pt1 | contig 63861 bp, 61 predicted proteins | sample Coa_R1_4_FD_66440 | JGI IMG/M metagenome (GOLD analysis project Ga0070741, IMG submission 66440) | Surface soil microbial communities from Centralia Pennsylvania, which are recovering from an underground coalmine fire - Coalmine... | ecosystem: Environmental > Terrestrial > Soil > Unclassified ...
CCGGTAGGGCGCGCACTCCTGTGCGCGCCGCCGCAGGCCCCAGGCGCATTCATTAATGACGCGTGTATAATCGAACCGTTCATGGTCCGTGAGCAGGTCCAACCGAACAGGGAACTACCCTGCCGAACGGAACACGGTAAATCCCAGCGCGGCCACGAACAATCCGAAGACCAACCGGATCGCGCTGCCGACCCGGACACGTTTTTCGTTCGCGGTCGCCCAGTTCAGGAAATCGCGCAGGTGCCACGGCCAGATCGTAAACCAGATGCCCGCGATCACCATCAGGTAAGCCCAGGTGACAATCACCAATCGCCAGCCTGTGTCCGGCCAGCGGGCCGTATCCACCATCAGCTTCGCCAGCAGCATCAGCACCACCGCCAGGCCGCGCACGGCCAAATAATCCTGGACGAAGAAGCACGAAGCCAGTCCCACCGCCCCGAAGCCAATCAGCAACACGGGTTTGTAAGTGGCGAAATCCGCAATGGACTCCTCGTTTAAGTAATACAGGAACCAGGCCGTCCCCAGCAGCATGAGGGCGACGCCCCACGGCAGGGACCGTGGAAACTTGCGCACGCCGGCCGCAAAAGCCTTTGGCTGCGTCAACCCGTAAATTTGCGGCAATCCCAGCCCCAGGCCGAGGATGATTGCCAGCATTGAAAGACTGATCTGCTTCATCGGCACAAACCATAATGCCGAAGTCTCGAAAGGGAAGGCATTTTTTGACGGGTTTTCCGGCTGATATTCGGCCTTACGGGAGCGAGAAATAGTCCATGCTCTGGTAATTCCCATCGACCGTTTTTACGATCTGCATGAGCACGTCATTGACGAGCGTGCTCGCGCCGAAACGAAACAACTCCGGGGTGAGCCAATCGTCGCCGAGGGTTTCGCGGACCATGACGAGGTAATGCAGCGCCTGCTTGGAATTGCGGATGCCGCCGGCGGGCTTCATGCCGATGCGAATGCCGGTGGCGTAGAAATAATCACGGATGGCCTCGAGCATGACCAAGGTGACGGGCATGGTGGCGGCGGGATTGACCTTGCCCGTGGAGGTCTTGATGAAATCTCCCCCGGCTTCCATGGCGATCTGGCTGGCGATGCGGACATTGTCGTAGGTAACCAATTCGCCGGTTTCGAGAATGACCTTGAGATGAGCGCCGCTGCATGCCTCCTTCACGGCGGCAATTTCGTCGAATACCAACGCGTGGTCCCCGGCGAGAAAAGCGCCGCGATTGATGACCATGTCGATTTCATCCGCGCCATCCGCGGCGGCACGGCGGGTTTCCTCGAGCCGCGTGCGCAACGGCATCTGCCCGCTGGGAAAACCGGTCGCCACCGAAGCCACTTTCACAGGTGAATCGGAGCCAAGAAAGCGCCGGGCATGACGCACCATGTTTGGATAGACACACACGGCGCCGCACGGGGGAACCTCGTACCGGGAATCCAGCGGTTGCAGCGCCTTGCGGCAAAGGTAGGCCACTTTGCCGGGCGTGTCTTTGCCTTCCAGGGTGGTGAGGTCCATCATGGAAACCGCCAGTTTGAGGCCGGCGAGCTTCGCGGTTGTTTTGATGCTCCGCTTGGTGAAAGCGGCCGCCCGCTCCTCGACCATGATCTGGTCCACTGTCGACAGCGCAAAGCCGGTTTGACGCAATGGTTTCGCGGGTTTGGCCAGGGCGGTCGTTGGCATAATTCACCGGCACTTTTGCGTGGAAGAGCGGTGGAGTCAATGCGGAACAACTGTCCAATGGCGAAGTCCCGGCTGCAAGGCCGGAGCACGCCTCATCTCTTTTCGAAGTGATGCCGGAGGGCGAGAAACAAAACGACTTGCGTCAGAGTTGGGACGATGCACCACCAAAAGAGCCAGGTGAGCGTTCGCAATGCCCGCTTCCAGCGGGTCGGCGGTTCCAATCGCTTCCAACGGCCGGTGAGTTCAACCTCGTTTGGGGCGTCCAGGCCGGCCTTCAGCGCAGCAGCGGTGGGATGACGCAAATCAGGATCGCGCTCCATTGCGTGCAGGACGATTTCCTCAGCCTGCGGCGAAAGCCGCGGGTTAATTTTGCGCGGCGCTTCCGGGTCGCCGGTGACGCGGGCATTCATGATCACCAGCGGATTTTCGTGATTGAACGGAATGGTTCCCGTGAGCATTTCGTAGAGCATGGCGCCGAGACTGTAAATGTCCGTGCGTTCATCACCGCGTTTGCAATTGACCCGTTCCGGCGCCATGTAGTGCGGCGTGCCCACCGGCGTGCCCATCAGCGTGACGCGCCGCGCTTCCGGTGAGCGCGCGAGACCAAAATCCATGATCCGGATGGTTCCGTCGTCGCAGATCATGACATTCTCGGGCTTGAGATCGCGATGGGTGATGCCTTGCTCGTGCAGGTATTGCAACCCTTCGCAGATCAAGCTGCCGATGGCCAGCGCATCCGCTTCCGGAAACAAGCGGAACAAGTTGATCAAATCGTATAGCGTGCATCCCTGAACATACTCCATGACGAGGTACAGCCGGCTCTTGGCCGCGACCGGAATGAAGCGCAGGACGTAGGGATGGTTCAGCTTGATGCCAATTTCCTCTTCGCGTACGAACCGCGAGAAATACCCTGCCGCCGACGGGCTGCGGGTTAACTCCGCGAACGGGACCTTTACGGCAACGGGGTGATTGTGGTTTTGCAAGTCCCGCGCTTTGAAAACGGCCGCCATGCCTCCGCGGCTGATGAGTTCCACGATCTCGAACCGGTCGTCCAGAATGTCGCCGGGAGAAAGGTCAGCGCCAACGGACACATTGGCCGTGTATCCAGTGGCTGCGGGAACGGCATTTTCGCTTTCCGGCGGACATTCGACCGTTTTCACCCGCTCAGTTTGGTGCGGGGTATCGGTGAGGGATAATCAAAAAGCGGCCCGGTTCCATTAAGAAAACGTTAGCGAGGGCTTTAACAAAATTTTTATGACATTGAGCCGTGTTTTGATTAGCGCATCCGCGCGAGGAGAATCATCGTGGGTATATGACAACTGCGGAGACTGGACGAATAAAATGGTTCTCCCTGCCGAAAACTTGGCTGGCCCGGACGTTCAAGGGCCGGGGTCGGGAGACCGAAGCCGCCACCACCCGGCCAAGCGAGAAACTGAGCGCGCGGCTGCCGGACGAGTTCCAACTCAACCCGCGATGGCCAACCACAATTTCTGACGACCAGCCGCCCGCGCGAAAGCCGGTGATCCTCGTCGCCCTGGGACCTTCACGCAGTTCATTGATTGCGGCCGAATGGGCGACGGAAGTGGCTCGCAAAATGGACGCTGCGCTGGTGCTCGTCCACGCTGTTCATCTCAATCTCACCCCCTATGGCCCGGCCAACCCCGCCTGGCTCAAGGCCGGGCTGTGCCAGGAAGCCATGGCCCGGGCTGAACCCATCATGACCCGCGGACAGGCGGCGGGTGTCGCTGTCACTTGCGCCGTCGAGGAAGGCGCGCCGGCCGCCGTGATTGCCAAAGCCGCCCGTCGCTGGCACGCGCAAGCCATTGTAATGGCCACGTCGAAATCGGGGTTGGTCAAGCGCTTGTTCGGCCGGCACACCGTGGAGAAAGTGCTGCACGAGGCCGAATGTCCGGTGGTGATCCTCGAATCCAGTCGCTCCGGAAGTTGGTTGTGATTGGTGACAAACGTGTTTGTTCTCCAGGACCGTGGTCGTTTCTTCCCTCCCGATCAAGGCAGATCGGTGCCGCATTCCAAATGAAACTGGAGCCCTTCGGCCACGCCATGGCCCTGGGGCAGGGCGCTCACGAAACCATTTTGGCTGCGCACCGCTTGCTTCACCGAATCGACGGCGTTGGCGGGGGCGGCGAGGTAGCGGGCGTGTTCGAGCAGGAGCATGGGGAGATCGTTCAGATGATCACCCGCGGCAAACGTTTCTTCGGGCGTGACGCCGAGGAGGCGGGCGATTTCGGCGAGCGCCGTGCCTTTGTTGTAACGGACATGCGCGAAGCGTGCGTAAACATCATTGCGTACCACCTGGAGACCGGGAACTTCGCGGCAGTAGTCCTCCATGTAGGCGTGAATCGCATCGGCGTCGCCATTGTTTCCTGCGAGCAGGCAGAAGGGCGAGTAGGCGTCCTCGTAGACGGTGGCGTCGAAACGGGAGTTGACCCAGCTCACCAGGCGCGGCAAGTCCCGGCGCACGCGCAGGAAGAGTTCCTCGTGGGCGCGGTGGCATTCGAGGTTCCATTCGTCCAAACCCACGTATTGGGCTTCGCAATGGCAATGGATTTCCCGCTCCACCAGCACGAGGTAATCCGGCTTGACCGAAATATGCGCCCGCGCGATGGCTTCCATGAGGCTCGACATATCGCGCCCCGTGTTGATGACCCATTTGGCGCCCTGTTTTTGCAAATCGCCGATGAGGGCCTGCAAGCACGGCGCAATGGGCGGGTTCTCGAATTCGGCAAACAGCGTGCCGTCGAAATCAGTTGAGATAAGTTTTATGGGCAAATTCATTCCCGGATCAAATTGCATGCAATGCATCAAGCCACGGCCACGCGCGACGTTTTATTTTCGATGTTTAGTTTTGGAGCCTGGTAGTTGGTTTTGGTGTTTCCGGCGCCTCGCGCCAGAGCTTGCGCTCATTACAATGGTGCGGTACCGTGAGTTGTCAAAAGTTTAATAACGTTATGCCGACCGCGCAGGAACAGTACGACGACGCGATGTATGATTTCAGCACGGCGGACTATGATTCGGCGATCTTGAAGCTCAAGGCGTTGCTCGCGCAGGAGCCGGAATATTTCGACGCCCAACTCTCGCTGGGAATGGCCTATTACCGAAAAGGGGATTACGCGACGGCCATTGCCGAGGGGCATAAGGCCGAAAAGATGCGTCCCAACGAACAGTTGGTGCATACCAATCTCTCACTGTTTTACATGAAGAGCGGCGACAAACAAACCGCGGAGCAGCACGGTTTGCAGGCGCGGATCGCTTCCTGGAAGGGAAACATGGCTGCGCCCGAAGCCGCGCCCGCCGGAGACCCGGAACTGGAACTGGCCAAGCCCAAACCACCGCCGGTGAAGGTGGGCGAAAAATTTCCCGACATGCCCTGGAAAAAGGGCAAGCGGGTTGGTTGATCAAGAGAGCACGCACGCTGACCATTTATGAAATCCGCCTACGAACTTGCGATGGAACGGTTGAGCAAAACAGCACCCACTCAAAAGCTGAGCGACGTGAAGAAAAAGGAACTGGCCGAGGTCGATTCCAAGTACGCCGCCAAGATCGCCGAGCGCGAGATCTTCCTGAAAGGCGAGATGAGCAAAGCCGCCGAAAAAGGAGATTACGAAGGGCTGGCCCAATTGGAAAAGCAGTTGGTCAGCGACCGCAAATCCCTCGAAGTCGAAAAAGAAGAAAAGAAAGAAAAGGTGAGGGGAAAGTAAAGGGGAAATCAGAAATCCGAAGCCAGAAATCCGAAATCTGAAACCCGACCCGGTATTCGCACCCTCGTCTGGTTTATTGTGTCAGGAGCAGTCCCAGAAAGAGGAGGAATCCCGCGGTGAGCAGCAGCAAAGTCCCGGCGATCGTCACGCCCAACTTGTTCACGGGTGCGGATTCGGAGTGGTTCGCCGGAACCAGTGCCACGAACCCGTTGCCTTTCTGATTCACTTTAAAAGAGATCGATTTCATGACTTGTTATGAGCAAAACCGGGGCCAGTCAAATGGTGGTCGGGGTAACGGTTACAAGTAGCTGAAATAGTGGAGCTTTGAGAAACCAGGGGATTGCTCGTCAGGCGCAAAACTCAAGGACTGTCCAACTTTTACACACTGGGGAGCGGCATTTTGCCGATGTGCCCGGGCATTGATTCTGGCGCGCAATTACAGGCGCTGGGGAGTGCGGTTACGAAGTTGTTCGAACTGATCGCACAAAAGCGGCGGTCAGGCGGCGTTCAGTTGGAAATAGTAGAGCGCGACGATGACCAATGAGTGCCGGATTTGTCCAGTGGCCACCAGCCTCGGGATGTCCGCCACGGGGATGAGCCGCGTCATCAAGTCCTCGCCGTGGTCCCACTCGACGTTGTGCTTCAGGCGGCAGTTTTGGACGTGCAGCGTGAAACAGGTGTTGCTCATGATGGCGGGGTTGGGCGAAACCTGCCCGATGATGCGCGGCTGCTCACCCTCGTAACCGGTTTCCTCGCGCAACTCGCGTTCGCCCGCCGCCGTCGGCGACGCATCCCGGGGATCAATCATACCGCCGGGGATTTCCAATTCCACCGTGTTGGTGCCATGGCGGTATTGTTCGATCATGACCAGATGGTTGTCTGGCGTGGTCGCGACGACGTTTACCCAATTGACACAATCGATGACAAAAAAATCGTGTTCCTGTCCCGTGCGCGGAGAAACCTTGCGATCCGTCCGGATGCTGAAAATCGGGAATTGGGTGGAGGATTGGGAACCGATTTTTTTCCAGGGCTGAATCATCGTCAAAATCCTTTGTCCTTGGCGGCCCAGCCTTGCTTCATCAGGTTGAGCAAGTGCGCCAAGGCCTCCTCGTAGGTGCGGTCCTTTTGATCAGCGAGTTGCCGGGCGCGTTTGTCGAGTTGGGCGGCCATCTCCGCGGACTTTTCTTTAGGACAGCCCAGCGCCACGAGAGCGGCGGCGAGATCGGTTAGATTGTCCATAAATGCGCGCAAGTGGAATTCGGCATGCGGGCGACCCGAGGTTCGAAGTCCCGCCTTTAGGCGGCCAAACGCATGCAAACGCGATGACTCGGAAAACTTTTAGTACGCTCGGAGATGTGATAGTTCACCGGCTGAAGCCGGTGAACTCCGTACTCGCACTCCGGCCCGACCGCTTACTTCACCGTATCGGCGGGGACAATCTTCACGCTTTCCACGCCGATGCGCGTCAGCGGTTTGCTGCGCTCGCCGCTGTTGCCGCTGGTCGTGGGTGTATCGCCGATGCGGCCAAGGACGTCGTCGCCCTTGACCAGCTTGCCGAACGCGGTGTATTGGCGGTCCAGGAAACGGGCGTCCGCCAGGCAGATGAAAAACTGGCTGCCGGCGGAATCCGGGTGTTGTGACCGTGCCATCGAGAGAACGCCGCGCACATGCGGGCGTTCATTGAACTCGGCCTTGATCTTGTGGCCCGGCCCGCCCGTGCCCCAACTGTGCTCCGCGCCCGGGTCTTTCGTGAGCGGATCGCCGCCCTGGATCATGAAGCCCTTCACGATGCGGTGAAAAGCAGTCCCGTCGTAGAATCCCTGGTTGGCGAGGGTTTTGAAGTTCTCGACGGTTTTGGGCGCAACGTCGGACCAGAATTCCACGACCATTTCGCCCGCGGTCGTTTTGATGACAGCAACTTCGCTCATTTTGAAAAAGGCTGGGTTGAGATTGGCTTACTTGATGGAATCGGCGGGAACGATCTTGATGCTGATGATGCCCTGGCGTTCATTGGGCCGATCCGGCGGGTGCGTGGGCGTGGTGGCAATTTTCTCGAGCACATCGTCGCCTTTGATCAACTTGCCAAACGCGGTGTATTGATGATCGAGGAAACGGGGGTCACCGTGGCAGATGAAAAACTGGCTGCCGGCGGAATCCGGATCGGCGGAGCGCGCCATGGAGAGAACGCCGCGAACGTGAGGGCGGTCATTGAACTCCGCCTTGACCGTGTGACCGGGTCCACCGGTGCCCCAGCGGTCCTCGGCGGCCGGGTCCTTCGTGAGCGGATCGCCACCCTGGATCATGAAACCCTTGATTACCCGATGAAAACAGGTCCCATCGTAAAAGCCCTTACTGGCCAGGCTTTTGAAGTTCTCAACGGTTTTGGGCGCAACGTCGGGCCAGAATTCAGCCACCATCTCGCCGGCGGTCGTTTTGATGACGGCGACTTCCTTCGTTGCGGCGGCTTCTTTTTTGGGTTCGTCCTTTTTTTCCTCCTTTTTCGGTTCATCTGCGCGCGCAGAAACCAGGCCCAGAGACAGGCCGAGCAAACAGGTTAAAATGAGATTTTTCATAATTAGGCGGAGAATCTTCCATGAAACGTTCCCGAAGTCACGGGCAATTTTTGTTGAATCCCGGCCAAAAACCGTGGAGTGGCGGCAGGCCGCTTCCGCCATAGTGAATCGTAGATTGATGCAGTTCACCGATTCAAGCGATCAAACTATGAAATTGTTGTCCAAAATATTGCTGGCCGTTTGCCTGCTGGGCTTTTTGCTGGGTTTAGGCGATTTCGGAAACTCGATGTTCTCAGGTGTGGCGCGCGCACTGGGCGCCGTGTTCTTTATTCTTTTCTTTATCACCCGGCTTTTTGAAATTGCGGAGGCCGCTGAGCCCGCTTCACCAAAGCGCTAATGCTGAGGCCGGCGTTGCACCCGCGGGTCGATTGTCCGAGCGGGGCACCAGCGTATGGAGTCCCGCTTGCGGCGGCAAAGCGCGTGGTTGCACGACGATTTTGAGAAGCTTCAACATGCCTGGCCAGACGATAGCTTCACCGGCCAAGGCCGGGACCCCAAACCCCGGAGGTTTGAGCATGACCGCCGTGCCGAAAATCATCCCGAAACCGGTCATCGCCGGTTTCTTCCTTCTCGGGGTGCTGTCTTCGGTGGCGTTCCGGCTGATTATCATTTTCCAAAAGCTTCATCCGGGTTGGGTTCGCCCGACGTGGTATTTCGGCGTGTTGGGGTACATGGGTTTTTTCATCTACCGTTATTATATTTCCTTCCGGCGCAAGCGCGTGGTGGCGCATTCGGACATCATCGCGAAACTCGAGGGCGGCGGCCCATTGTCCGCGGAAGACCGCCGGGCGGCGCTCTACTTGTTAAGTTCAATCCAAAAATCTCCCGAGGATTGGAACTATCTGGCGATTTTCATCCTGTCGGCGATTGCGATTGGCATCGACTTGATGCTGCCCTGACACGGTTGCGACCGCGCGAGACCTGGGAACGCAAGAAATGCGCATCATTTGGCAAGAACCGGCAAGGATGGCGACCGGGTGGCGCAGTCTAATGAATCGACGCCACCCGTCTGGACCGCCGGATGCGGAGGCCGGAGTGACGTTTATAACTGCTTCCGAGGATCGGAAGCGGGACGAAAGGCATTATGAAGATGAGAGCGGTGATGAGTTTGGGCCTGGCCGTTTTGTTGAGCGGTTGGTTGGCGCGTTCCGCCGAGGAGCAAAGAGTGACTCCGACCCAGGTCTTTATGCGTCAGAAAGTGGCCTATTCCCAGAAGATCGTCGAGGGCGTCGCCCTGGAGCATTATGATGTGGTCCTGACGAACACTCTGTACCTGTGGCGCATGAGCCAGACCAATTCCTGGACGATCCTGCACAATCCCGTTTACCGCGAGAAAACTGCGCAGTTCCAGGTGGATGCGGTTGCCCTGATGGACGCGGCCCGGGCCAAAAACACAGCGCAGGTGCTGGACGCCTACGCCCGGGTAACGGCAGATTGCGTCTCCTGCCATCAAAGCTGCCGCCGTGAGCAGTACGTCCGGCAACATGAGCTCATGGCACCCAAGCCCGTAACTGCGCAGAAAGTGTCAGCCGAACCGAACACAAAGGCAGAAGCGAAATAGCGCCAACTTTCTCCCCGCCAGGACGTAAATGTCCGCGCTCCGGCTCGCCCGAGAGCGGCGAAGAATTCGTCCATGTTCGGGTTGGCAGCGGCCGGCCAGTGCAGGCTCTCTTGACGCACGAAGGGGGCCGGACGATTTTATTAATGGATGAGACAAGGATGTCCTCGAAGCGGCGATTGGGCAATCGCCACATGGAAAGTATCGGCCAGCAATTGGCCCAAGGGAATTAGTGAAGTCGTATGAACTCAAAGCTACTCATCGTCTCTGATCTCGGCCGGCTCAAGGCATACAAATTCGACACCACCCTCGAAGGCACGCCGCATCTGGAACTGTTGGAAGAGGCTGTGCTGGAGCCGGCGCATCACCGGTTCGCGGATGAGGTGACCGATCTTGCGGGCCGCCGGGGCAGCCCAACCCAGAGGAACTGGGGAGCGCCCCTGGCGGATGATCACAACATCCAACTTGAAACCCGACGCCGATTGAGGAAAGAGATTGCCGGTCACATTCAGCGCCTGGCACAAAGCCATCCCGAACTCGGCGTCTGGCTGGCCATCCAGAAAGAGATCAATTATCAAATCCTTGAAACTCTGCCCGGAGTGACGCGTCAGCGCATTGAAAACAATCTCCCCTGCGATTTGGTCAAGGCCGGGAAGGCGGAACTCGTAAAATGGTTCGCCCCGCATTTGGCCAGAAGATCCGTGGCCCACTGAGCGGGTTGCCATTATAAAGGAGACAAGTTTCAGAAGTTCAGAAGTTATGCCCGCCCGCTCCTTCGGAAGTGGAGTGGGAGAAAGTGCGGTCTGCCTGCCCTAATCACACCTCCCCGGAGATGTTACCTCAGCGGTGGCGCGCCCTGCCGAGACAGGCTCTTACCCTCAAATTCTTTGCGCTTTGTGTGCCTCAAAGACCGCTTGACACCCGGTCTCAAATCCCAAAGGCTGAACGGCAAGATCGATCCTATCCGGGAACATCAGCAGCCAAACGGCTGACCATCGGAAAAGCGCACTGAATAACTCGAAAACATCCCACGTCAGCTTTCCGGCGACGGATTCGAATGAAATAACCGCATGAAGGCAATTAATAGTCCCGATAAAGTTCCGATTTGCAACGCTAGTTTGAGTTCACCCCGTCTCATTTGGGCGAAGCTTCGCGGCGTGCTGGCAATCGTGGTCGCCGTGTTCTCGCTCCACGCCGCCGGCGCGGCCGACACCGAGGAGGGGTTTACCAGCCTCTTCGACGGAAAAACCCTTAAAGGCTGGACGCGGGTGGACAATCGCGGCCCGGATTATTACGTGACGAACGGGGTCATTGTCTGCCCGGAGGAGAGCGCCGGAAATTTGCTGACCGAAAAGGAGTATTCGGATTTCGTGTTCCGCCTAGAATATAAATTGGAACCCGGCGGCAACAACGGCGTGACCATCCGCGCCCCGCTTTCCACCAACAACCTGACCTACGTCGGCGTCGAAATCCAGATGTTGGACGACCTCGCCCCCAAGCACAAGGACATCAAGCCCTGGCAGTTCAACGGCTCGGTTTATGGCATTGTGCCCGCCCGCAACGGCACGCCGAAGATCGGCGACTGGAACAGTTATGAAATCACCTGCGTCGGGCGGCACTACAAGATTGTCCTGAACGACAAGGTCATCGTCGATGCGGACCTGAATGACGTGCATGACCCGGCCGTGCTTAAGGAGCATCCGGGTTTTCTGCGGGATCGCGGCCATTTGGGCTTCCTGGGCCATTGGAGCCGGACCGAGTTCCGCAATATTCGCATCAAGGAACTGCCCATTGAAGAAAAGCCCAATACCGCTCCCAAAGGTTTTGTCGCGCTATTCAATGGCGAGGACTTGAGCGGCTGGAAAGGGCTGGTGGACGATCCGCCGGCGCGCGCGAAAATGTCACCCGAGAAACTTGCCAAAGCGCAAGCCAGGGCGGACAAGCGCATGCTGGAGCACTGGAAGGTTGAAAACGGCGAAATCGTCTTTGATGGCAAGGGAGAGAACCTCTGCACCAAGAAGGACTACGGTGATTTCGAATTGCTGGTGGATTGGAAAATTCCGCCGCGGGGCGACAGCGGGATTTATCTGCGCGGCAGCCCGCAGGTGCAAATCTGGGAGCCGAAGAGTCCCGGTCAATTCAATCCCCCCGATGGTTCGGGCGGGCTCTTCAACAACGCGACCAACTCGAACCATCCGTTGTCATACGCGGACAAACCGGTTGGTGAATGGAACCGGTTTCGCATTGTGATGGTGGGCGACAAGGTGCACGTCTTCCTGAACGGTGACCTGGTGGTGAACAACACCACGCTCGAGAATTGGTGGGAACGCGACAAGCCGATCTATCCCATGGGGCAGATCGAGTTGCAAAATCACGGTGGCCCGCTCTGGTTCAAGAACATTTACATTCGCGAGATTCCGCGAGAATGAAACGTCACATCAATCGCCGCCAGTTCATCCAGCGCTCGGCCGCAGCCGCCACGACCGCCTGGCTCGCCGCACCCCAGCTCGCGTTTGGCAAAAAACTTTCGCCCAATGAGAAACTGAACCTTGGCGTGATCGGCACGGCCAATCGCGCTGCGGCCGACATTGCCGGGGTGCAAGGCGAGAATATCGTGGCCATCTGCGACATCGATTCGAACTATCTCGATGAGGCGCGGAAAAAGTTTCCGCAGGCAAAGTGCCACACGGATTTTAGAAAGCTGCTGGAGCAAAAGGACATCGACGCGGTGGTCATCGGCACGCCGGATCACACGCATGCGGTGGCGACGGTGGCGGCGCTGCACAGCGGGCGGCATGTCTATTGCGAAAAGCCGCTGGCGCACACGGTTTCCGAAGCGCGCATCGTGGCGCAAACGACCCGCCAGACAGGATTGGTCACGCAGATGGGCAACCAAATCCATGCGAGCAACAATTATCGGCGCGTGGTCGAGTTGGTGAAGAGCGGCGCAATCGGCCCGGTGCGCGAGGTCCATTGCTGGGTGAACTCGACGTGGTCCGGCGGCGGTCATCCGAAGGCAGGCCCGGCACCGGCCAATATCGACTATGATTTGTGGCTCGGTCCCGTTGAATATCTCCCCTACAGCCCGGATTACCTGCCGCGCAACTGGCGGAGTTGGTGGCATTTTGGCGGCGGGACGCTGGCGGATTTCTGCTGTCATTTGACGGATCTGGCTTTTTGGGCGCTCGACATCAAAGCGCCGTTGACGGTCGAGGCGGAAGGCCCGCCGGTGGATGCGGAGTCCGCGCCGCCGTGGTTGATCGTGCGCTACGAGTATCCCGCGCGCGGCGCGGCGCCGCCGGTAAAATTAGTGTGGTATTCCGGTGATCGCCGTCCGCAGTACCAGCTTCCGAAATGGGGCAATGGCGTGTTGTTTGTCGGCGACAAAGGGATGTTGTTGACCGATTACGAAAAGCACGTGCTGCTGCCCGAAAAGGATTTTGCCGGCTTTGTCCCGCCGCCGCCTTCCATACCTGATTCCATTGGCCATCACGCGGAGTGGATCAACGCCTGCAAAACCAAGGGGAAAACGACTTGCCATTTTGAATATGGCGGGATGATGACCGAGGCTGGCCTGCTCGGCAACGTGGCCTATCGCGTCGGCAAAAAAATCGAGTGGGATGCGAAACATCTGCGCGTAAAGAACTGCGCGGAGGCTGAGCAATACATCCAGCATCATTATCGAAGCGGGTGGAGAATTTAAGGCCGAGGCAAAGCGGCCGCTGCGATTTATTGGGTTCATTTCCGGCGGCTTGGCTCCCGGTCAGAATTTGAGAGTGACAAGCCCGCTCCCTCACCTAGACTGCTATGGTCATGACGCCTGCTGCCCGCACCAGCCCGCCGGATGAAATTTCTGTCGAGTTCGAATCCGGCTTCACCCATGCTGCCCGGCGATTTTTCCTTTGGTATCGCAACGGTCCGCGCGTGGGACATCCACTGCTTCGGCGCGTGCTGCGAGGGATGATGCAGCGTCATCAGCGGGTCATCCTGCGCAATGGACTCAAGATGCAAGTGGATTTGGAGCGCGTCGTGCAGCATACGATTTTCTGGTACGACGGTGACATGGAGCCGCAGTTGAGCTGGGCGGTGCGCGAGTTTTTGCCGGTGGGCGGGACATTGATTGACTGCGGCGCGAACTGCGGGTTCATCGGACTGGAGGCCCGTTTGCTGAAGCACGCCCGGGTGCTCTTTGTGGAGCCACACCCGGAATTGGCGGCCACCGTTCGGGCGAACGTCAAACTCAACGGCTGGAACGGGGACTGCAAGGTGTTTCAGGCCGCCGCGTCTGATCGCGAAGGCACGACGGACCTGTTCGTTTGCAAAGAATATGACGGTTCGCATTCCGTGTTGCCGGATTGGACCACGCACGAGGACGGGCTGGAAAAAGTTACCGTCGAAACACTCACGCTAAAACATCTTCTGGAAAGCGAACCGGGTTTCGCGAAAGTGGACTTCCTCAAGATCGACACCGAGGGCCACGATTTCAGTGTCCTTAAGGGACTGGGAGACAAGTTGACGCCCGATATGGTCACGACACTCTACACAGAGTTGGGTCGCGAAGCGGAAGCAGCTCGCCGCTTGTTGGTGGAGCGGGGCTACAGCGGGTTTGTTTATCGGCGGCAATATAGTTCGCGTCGGCTGAGAGACGCGCTGCGGCGTTATGCTGAAGGCGAGCCGGTGGCGTTTTATCTTCCGCTGGACCAATGCGAGGAGGGGGGCGAGACACTGTGGTGCGCGAAAGGATCGGCGCAGGAATCGTTCCTCCGGGAACTTGCGGAGCGCGAGCGGGCGACTTGCGCGTGAAGGCCTGCCGGCCTCACTTCGGCTTCAATCCGCGGTAAAGAATATCCAGCCACTGCGCCGTGGTGATGGTCGGTACGGACCAGCTTTTCCAGTTCTCGGGCAGGCCTTCGGCTTTGATTTGGTCGAGCGTTTTGCCGGCGGCGATGGCTTTCTCAACGATGCCGCTGGTTTCGACGAGCATTTCGTGAAACTCCTTCAACTCTTTCACCGTGCTCAACGGGCCATGGCCGGGAATGAGTTTTGCGTCCGGGGGCACTTTCTGAATCGCGTCCGCCACGTTTTTAATATAACCGCGTACATCCCCACCACCGCTGAGGTCGATGTTCGGGAAGCGCCCGGAAAAAAAGGTGTCGCCGAAATGAATCACATTCGCGCCCGTGAAGTAGATGATGGTGTCATTGTCCGTGTGCGCAGGCGGCACGTGGATGAGCTTGATTTCCTCGCCGTTGAACCAGATCGAGAGCGAGTCGTCAAACGTGACCACGGGCAGTTCGGGCTTCGAGTCGTTCGGCTTGCCCCCGAGCCGCTTGCGGACGTTTGTCTGCGCGATAATGGGCGCCTGTTGCCCGAAGAACGCGTTCCCACCCGTGTGGTCGCCGTGATGATGAGTGTTGAGGACAAACTTCAGCTTGCCGGGACTGAGTTCCTTCACCGCCGCTGCGATTTTCCCCGCCAGCGGCGCGAACTGGTCATCGACAAGCAGGAGGCCATCCGAACCGGCCGATACTCCGATGTTTCCGCCCGAGCCGGTGAGCATGTAAATGTTTCCGGCCACGTGAATGGTTTTGACCTCGACTTTGGAAAAATCCGGTTGCGCGGGCGCGAGGGCCGGCCCGGTGAGGAGAATAAACGTGAGCAGAGCTTTTGTTTTCATGGTTGGATGTCAAAATTCGCCGTGGCCAGATCGAGCTGGTAAATCATCCCTTCATAACCGACGACATAGATTTCCCCGCGTTCATCGGTGCCGAAGGAAGCGATCCCCTGTGGCGCGGCGCCAATCTGGCGAACCACCTGGAGAGCGCGGTCCTGTTGCTTTAGTCCGAAGATTCGGTGCGAGACATAGTCGCCGCAAATATAAACTCCGTAAAATGAAGAATGCCTGTCGCCGCGATAGACATAACCGCCGGTGATCGAAGCGCCGTATTTGCGGCGATAGGCGAATACGGGCGGCACGTACGTGGCGCCGTCCTTGCGGTAGCGATTCGAGAATGGTTCGAAACCTTCGTAAACGTTCCAGCCCATGTTTTCGCCGCGCCGCACAATGGAAACCTCCTCGATGCGATCCTGGCCGACATCGCCGACCCACAAGTCGCCGGTGACGGGGTCAAAGCTGAACCGCCACGGTTCGCGCAGGCCATAGGCCCAAATCTCCGGGCGCACATCGGGCCGTCCAAGAAACGGGTTGTCGGCAGGAATCGCGTAAGCAAGGCCGGCATCGGCGTGGTCAACATCAATACGCAGCATTTTGCCAAGCTGCGTGGTCAAATCCTGGCCGTGACCCTGCGGATCTTGTTGCGGGCCGGTGTCACCCATTCCAATGTAGAGAAAGCCATCCGGGCCGAACGCCAGACAGCCACCGCTATGGTCCTGTGTCACACTTATAATCTTAATCAGTCGGCGCGAAGCCTGGCCTGAGTCCGCGCGAAAATCAGGCGACGCGCGCCGCTCAACCACGGTCGTCGCGATTTTGCCGTCCTCGAAAACCTGGTGTTTGAGATAATATTTGTGGTTTTCCAGAAACTTTGGATGGAACGCCAGGCCAAGCAGCCCGTTCGGTCCGCGTTCGTTGAAAATCTCCCGCGTGATGTCAGCGAACAAAGTCTTTGTCTCATTCGTGGAGTGCTTTTCGAGGAGCCAGATTTTCCCAGTCTGGTGCACGACGAGGAATGCATTGCTGGTTCCGGGCAGTTGGCCAAACCACACGAGTCCCGATCGCACGTCGCCCGGCTTTTGGACGAACGAGTGTGGGAACCGCATTTCTTCAGCGAAGAACGGGCGCAGGGCAACGGGTTTGGCCAATTCCGGGATATCCACGGGCATGCCACGATTGCTTGTGAATGCTGACTCCGGTTGTTTGAGAGTAACGAGATACTCAATCAGGTCCGTAAATTCCTGCCGCGACATCCCGGCCTGCAAACCGTCGGGCATGAGCGACAGAGCGCTGCCTCGCTGTTCCTGGATGTCGCCCAGGGCGATCCGCACTGACTTGCTGTCGGCACCCATCAGTTCCAGCGACTCCGCCGTGGACTGTTTAATGACGCCCTGAAACTCCCCGCCGGATTTCGTTTCCACGATGGTCGTGCCGTAACCAACAGCGATGTCCGCCGAAGGTTCGAGCACAGCGCGGATCAACTCGGGGCGTGGAAACTTGTCGCCGACCGCGAGCAAGTCCGGACCCGCCTTGCTGCTGGTGCCATCCACTGAATGGCACTTGGTGCATCCGGCCCGTTCCTCGTTGATGAACAGTTCGCGTCCGCGCGCCGCATTCCCGTCATGGCCCATTGCGAAATCGCGATATTCCCGAAGCTGCCTTGCGGGATCAGCGGATGGTTCCGCACCGTGAGCGCAAGAGACAATGGCTGCAATCAAGCTGAAACAGCAGTTCACTCTGAAACGCATCACAGGCATGAATCTTACTACCAGAAGCGCGGGCTATTCCGCCAGACTTTCCCAATTCGACAGTGGCGTGCAGAGCGTCCCGTTCTACGGGAACATAAAATCACCGAGTGGAACTGGGACTCCGTGCTTCATGCGCCGCGATAAATTCGACCTTGCGAATCGAAATTACTCCGGCTGCGGTTTTGGGGGTTCTGCGCCGATCACGGGCAGGAATTGCGTGGTCTTTTTGAGATCGACGAAAGGGACCCAGGCATACATCCCCTCCTGGATTACCATGGTGGAAGTGGTGATGATGCCGGTTCGGAACAGCGATTCCAGTTCCGTCCGTTCGACCGGGCCGTTCACCTTATCGCCGGCGGCATAGTACCATTTCACGGCGCAAGTTTAGCACGGGATAACGATTATGACAAACCCGGCAAAGCGCTGAACCGGCACGTCAAAGTTTCCACTCAATGGGCAGGTTTCTGTCCGTAGGTATTGAGGCCGATGGCGCGTTCAAGGCGGGCGCGGGCGACGTCGTAATCGTGGAGCGCCTGGACCTGGGTGGAGCGTGCGGTGGTAAGGGAGGTCTGGGCGGTGAGGACATCAAGTTGCGTGCCGGTGCCGGCATCATTGCGGGCGATGGCCAGGCGCAAGGCTTCCTCGGCTTCCTCCTGGACTTTCTTTTGGGATTCGATGGTCTCGCGGGCTTCGATGAAATTCGAATAGGCGGTGCGGACTTCGAGTTCGATGCTGCGGGTCTCGTTATCGACATCCACTTTGGAGCCCTGGTAAAGGGCTTTGGCCTGCTCGACTCTGCCCTTGGTGAGGAATCCGTCGAAAATGTTCCAACTGAATTGGGCGCCGGCGGTGTAACCGGAAACGTCATGTCCAAGGTCGTTGTTGAATTCCGAATTGCGGCCACCGTAGCCGGCGAAGAGTTGGATGCTGGGTTTGTAGCCGGCGCGCGCATTGACGACATCCTCACGGCGCAAGGCCTCGGCTTTGCGGAGAGCGGCCAGTTCGGAGCGGTTTTCAAGAGCTTTGGAAAGAGCCACCGGGAGTTCGATCTGGTAAGGATCGGCATCCAGGCGGTCGGTGAGATTCACGGGAATGTCTTCCCATGTTCCGGCGGTGACCTGGGAGCCGAGCACGTTGACGAGATTGTTTTTCGCGATGCGAAAGGCGTTGCGGGCCTGAATCAATCTGGGGCGCTGGTTCGCGAGTTCGACTTCCGCCTGGAGGACGTTGAAGCGCGGAACGGTGCCGGCTTCGTAACGGCGGGTTTGGTCGTTCAGTTGCTGGGTCAGGAGTTTGACGGAAGCTTCGTTCACGACCACTTGCTCGGCGGCGGAGAGGACATCGTAATAGGCGACCCGCACGGACAGGACGGCGTCGGCCACGATGGTCTGGTATTGGAGCACGGCCTGGTCCTTGGTGAGGCGCGCGCTGCGGAGCGAGGAGGTGATGCGTCCGCCTTCATAGATGGATTGGATGATGCGGATGTTGGAGAACCAGGTTTGGTGTTGAACCGGGGGAGAGCCGGGGAAAGGAAAGGCCTCCACTTCATCAGAAGTTTGGTAATTGCCGGACGCCTCGACCCTCGGAATGGCGAGCGCGCGGGTTTGGATGACGACGCCGTATTGGGCTTCGAGGTCGCTTTTGCCGCGGAGAACGGAGCCGTTCTGCCGCAGGGCGAGATTGACCGCGTCAGCCAGGGAGAGCGCCTGCGAAGACCAGGGAGGAATGTTGTTGGGGTGGACGTTCTCTGCGGCGAGCGCTTCCAATGAAACGAGGACGGCGGAAAGGAAACAAGCCGCAGCAAGGATTGCAGGACAGGACGGGCGCAGGTTGATCATGGGTTGGTTCGGTCGATTCATAGAGTTGAAATTTCCGGGCGGACGTTTGGTGCTTATGTTGTTTGCCACGGCGCTTGCGTATTAAATATTTAATTATTATGGGTGCCCACTATAACACAAAGTCCCGCATGGCGCGCAACTTCGTGGAGTAATGGCTTTGGCGGGCATCGGGCAACGTTCCGGGGGCTGGACGATGCATGGCTTACTTGCCGGGCAGGCAGGCCGGCGCGCGTTTCCCCGCCGCGCTTTTTATTCCGGCCAGAGAAAAGCGTGTGATGTGGTCGGCCAAATGGTCGATGCTCACCGGGTCAAATTTGACACTCGGAAAAAGCCGGCTGAGCACGGGCCGGCAGTGATGATAGAAAACTACCTGACTAACGACGCTCATGGCGCAAAGGCGGATGGTTTGGGGATCCGCTTTGTCGCCAAGCAGATCGCTGACGATGGACATAAGCAAGTCCGAAAGAGGGCGAATATGCTCTTTCACCATGGGATCGAGCGCGGCGCTGGGTTCGACCATCTCGCGGGCCATCAGGCGGCCATGGCGCGACTCCGCGCCCGTGGAAAAAATGCGCCAAAGGAAGGAACGTGCGAACGCGTGCAACCGCTGTTCCGGCGTGGCTTTGGGCGGCAGGCCCATGTCGGCCGGATATTTTTTCAAGCTGAGACGAAGACTCTCGGTGAGCACAGCGGCGTAAAGGCCGTCCTTGTCGCGAAAGTGATAATTGACGGCGGCGACATTGGCGCCCGCGCGCTGGCAGATTTCCCGCACGGTGGCAGAGTGAAACCCGACTTCGGCGAAGACCTCGCCGGCGGCTTCGAGGAGGTGCTGGCGCGTCGCGTCCTGCGCGGCGTCATCGGGCGGTTGAAATTTAATGCTCACGTTTGAAACACGAATTTAAAACAAGTGTTTTACTTGTCAAGGCTCGGGTACGACAACGCCAGTGCTGATTCAAGAATCCGCGCCATCGCAGCAGCCGCGTCCAGATAACCGGCAGGGTTCGCTTTCATACACGGCGTCATCATTAAGCGCCCTTGGACACGGGCGGCGCGCACGGGAGTGCGCGCCCTACCTTGGCCGGATGGCAGGGCGGGCAGTCCTCTGCACGCCGTCACGCGAAACAACTGAGGCTGTTCCGAATGGCTCCGTTCATGGGCGGACTTTGGTAACTTCTAAGAGAGATTAGAGCCTCCTTACGTCGGCTGCTGCGAGGTTTGAATCGACCCGGCGAAAACGCTTCCCGCTATTTACGACTTGCCAGAGGTGCGGCTGTTCCCGAGGATAAGAACCTATCCCGGTAGGGCGGGCAGTTCTGTGCCCGCCGTCGGCGCGCACGGAGTGACGCGCCCTATCGAGACAGGCTCTAAGCCGTCAGTATTTCTGAAGCCGACGGATGGCAATCAGCTTAAACGAAAAGGGTGGCGCACTCGCACAAGGAGCTCGGCAGCAATCGGGAGTTGCCGCGGCCAATTTTCATCTCGGTTACCGGCCGGCGCTCGACGGAGTCCGAGGACTGGCGATTTTGATGGTTATGGGCGCGCACACGTATGCGTTGCGCGATACCTTCGGCTTCATAGGCGTGGAGTTGTTCTTTGCACTGAGTGGATTTTTGATCACGTGCCTGCTGGTCGAGGAATGGCGCGCATCGCGGACGATCAACTGGCGGGCATTTTACGCGCGGCGCGCGTTGCGGCTCCTGCCGGCGCTGTTCGCCATGCTCATTGTTTTCCTGGCCTATGCAGCGCTGTCCGGCCCGAGGAGTTTCCTCCGGCATGCTTTGAATGAAGCCTTCTTTGGCCTGTTTTACTGCACCAATTGGGCACAGGTCCATGACCAGTATTATTTTCAATTCCTGCGGCACACCTGGAGCCTTTCGGTGGAGGAGCAATTCTATTTTTTATGGCCGGCAGTCCTGCTCTGGATGCTCGGACGAAAGTCGCCTGCTTGCATGATAGATTTGCTTCTGCTGGGTGCGCTTTTGTTTTGGATCACCCGGGCCTTCGTGTTTTTAGGCACAGTCGCGAACACCACTCAACTCGCCAATGCCCTCCATCCCGAGTCGCTTCTGTTTGGCTGCGTGGCCGGATTGGCGCTCTCGTTCGGCGTCTTGTGCCCGACTTGGGCGAGGGAGATGCTACGGCGGCATGGATTGATCACGGCCCTTGCCGGGCTGGCATTGATGGGTTCCGAGTTTTACATTGGCGATTCCTTCATGGTTTGTCTTGGCTGGCTGCTGACCTCCCTGTTCTCAGCGATCATTGTTTTCAATCTGGCTGCTTCGCCGGGGGCGTGGTCTCGCAAGATGTTTGAGAATCCAATGCTGGTGTACATCGGAAAAATCTCCTACGGGCTGTACCTGTGGAACTCCGTGGTCCTTGAAGCGATCAAGCGGGAGTTCCCCTGGCCGGTGTGGGAAAATGATTTGGTGGGGGTGCCAATTATCGTGCTTGCCGCCCTTGCTTCGTATTATCTGTTGGAACTTCCGTGTCTGCGATTAAAGAAGCGATTTCAGAAAACCGGGGTCAATGACCAATGATCAAGGTCAAATGCCCAAGTTAGCCTCGTGGATCGTGAAAATCTCCATCTCGCCTTTGCCCTTGACTGGAATGCGGCCGTGGGATTGGCCGCGGCAGCAGGCCCGCAACGCTTCCCACGTTTCGGCATTCACGCATACGGAACCGGCCGTGGCGGCTTCTTCCATGCGAGCAGCGGTGTTTACGGTGTCGCCCCAGACGTCATACTGATATTTTTTGCGGCCCACGACACCAGCGATGACCGGTCCGACATGGACCCCAACGCGGACTTCCCAATGCGGGGGTAAATCCCGGGCGGCCGTCACCATATCAAGGCCGCATCGGACGGCGTTGAGTGCGGGATTTTCCAGCGGCGCGAGCAAACCGGCGGTGGCCATGAAGGCGTCGCCGATCGTTTTGATCTTCTCCAATTCATGCCGGGTGGCAAGCTGCTCGAAGGACTGGACCAGGGATTGCAAGTGAGGAAGGATTTCCTCCGGCGCGTGGCGCTCGGAAAACTCGGTAAAACCGACGATGTCGCAAAAGAGCACGGCCACGTTGTTGAAGCGGCGAGGTTTGACGGCGTTGGTGGCCTTCAATTCGGCGGCAACGTCGCGTGGCAGGATGATGTAGAGCAATTCATCGCTCCGCTGTTTTTCCTCCTGGATTTGCCGCAGGTAGGAAACTTCGCGATCACGGAAGCGCTTCTTTTCCAAACAGGCATTGATGCGCGCCTGGAGCAGCACCGGATCGAACGGCTTGCGCAAATGATCCTCGGCGCCCATCTGGATGCAACGGATGACGTTCTGGGATTCATCGGAAGCGGAAAGCACGATGACTGGCAGCGCGCGGAGAGCGGGGTCAGCCTTTAACTGTTCCAACACCTCGTGGCCATTCATGACCGGCATCATGATGTCCAGCAGCACGAGATCGAACGGAGTGGCCCGGATTTTTTCCAGGGCTTCGCGGCCATTTTCCGCGCAGATCACCTGATGGCCAAGACGTTCGAGCCGGCGGGCGAGCATGTCCCGGTTCAACTCGTTGTCATCCACCACGAGCAGGCAACCCGGTTCCGTCGGAAAAATGATTTCGCCGGCCTCCGGAACGAAACTGGCCGTGCCCGCGGGGGTCCGGCGCAAGAATGTGGTGACGGCACCCGGTTCACCCAACTCCTCCTTCCTTCCGGGAATGAGTTTGGTGACGATCAACTCCAATAATTGACGGGCGGCGTGGTGGATCTTTTGGAAATCCGAGATGAAAGCGTCCTGCCGGCGATCACTCGCCTCTTCCTGCAACATCTCCGCGTAGCCAATGATTTGGTTTAACGGCGTTCGTACTTCGTGATGCAAAAATGCTTCGCTAGGTTCCGCGCCGGATTTGGAAGGATCGAACAGGTTGTCCACGACGGCGAGCAATTGGCGTCCGGCGGCGTGGATGCGCTGCAAATCGGGGATGAAGGCATCTTGTTTCTGGTCCTGGGCCTCCTCAATGGACATCTCGCAGTAGCCGAGGATGTGGTTGAGCGGAGTGCGCAACTCGTGCTTCAACGTGGAAGAACGAGCTGGCGTTTCCTGGCTCATGATTCGTAGCCACTCAGCTATGGGTGGGGCGCAGAACTCCTGTTCTGCGTGAACAGGGCAACTTTGCAACACGCAGAGCTGGAGCTTGGCGCTCCGCGCCCGATGAATGAGGGATTGCCATCGTTTCAACTTTCCGGGTTTTCGGGAGGGTTCCGGCCCAGCAAGGCCTCCATTTTCCCCAGCAGGCGTGGCAGTTCGATCGGCTTGGTATCGTAATCGTCGCAGCCGGCTTCGATGGTCTTTTCGCGGTCCCCGGCCATTGCGTGGGCCGTGAGGGCGATGACCGGAATCGCCTTGGTTTCAGGTTTGGACTTGATTTGGCGAGTCGCTTCCCAACCGTCGAGCACGGGCAGGCTCATGTCCATCAGGATCAAGGCGGGCGCTTCGGATTGCGCCATGGCGACGGCTTGCGCGCCATCGACAGCCATCACGACCTGGTAGCCCTTGCGTTCCAGCCGCCGCGAAAGCATGTCGCGGTTCATTTCGTTGTCCTCGACTAAAAGTATTTTGGTCATGTCATGCCACCCAGTCGTTCTTCGCCTTGCGCTGGCGGACGCAGCGCGATACCAACTCGCGCACTTCCATCAGCAAAGCTTCGCGGGTGAAGGCTTCTTTCTGCAAAATCTTTTCGACATACCCGCTCAATTGCAAGCGATCTTCGGGCGTCAAGGTTCGGGCCGTCACCACCACCACGGGAATCGTGCGCCAGATTGTGTGCTTGTGCAACTCGGCCACGAAGGCGAAACCATCCATTCGCGGCATCGTCAGGTCCAGCAGGATCAGCGCCGGTTTCTCCTGCGCCAGCTTCGCCAGTCCGTCGATGCCGTCCACCGCTTCCATGGCGGTCCAGCCTTCTTTTTCGAGCATCCGCGCCATCAGGTTGCGGGTCGCATCGTCGTCTTCCACGATCAACACCAGGTGGGGTTCCGGCAGATGGCGGAAACGTTGCAACGCGGTCAAAAGCCGGTCCCGGTCAACCGGTTTGGGGACGTAATCCGCCGCGCCCAGCGCGTAGCCGAGATTCTTGTCATCGACGATGGTCAGCATGATCACTGGAATCTCCGCCAGTTCGGGATCGCCCTTGAGCGCGCTGAGCACCGCCCAGCCATCCATGCCGGGCATCATCACGTCCAGCGTGATGACAGTTGGGCGGATTTTTTTTGCCAGTTGCAAACCGCACGGCCCATCCGCGGCGCACTCGACGTGAAAGCCTTCCTTGTTCAGGAACCGTTGCAGCAAATCGCGCGCGGGAGCTTCGTCGTCGATGACCAGCACGGTGTTGCCTTCGATGGGGAGAGAATCGGCACTGGCTGGTGCGCGGCGGGCGGGTTCTTCCGGCAACTCCCGCACCTCGGCGGGCAACCGGATGGTGAAAGTCGAGCCTTTGCCCGACTCGCTGGTTACGTTCACCTCGCCGCCCATCATGCGGCAGAAGTGCCTAGTGATGGCGAGCCCCAGCCCGGTGCCGCCGAATTTACGCACGGTCGAAGCGTCCGCCTGCGAGAAGGCCTGAAACAGCCGGCCAACCTGTTCCGGCGTCATACCGATGCCCGAGTCGCTCACGCGGAAGATGATCCAATCGCGTCCGGCGGAACTTTCGCGGACTGCTTCGAGAGTCACGGTGCCATTTTCGGTGAACTTGCTGGCGTTGCTGAGAAGGTTGAACAAAGACTGCCGCATTTTTGTCAAGTCCGCGCGCACCGTCCCGAGCGAGCCCGCCCGGACAATCTTCAGGTGATTGTTCTTTTTCTTCACGAGCAATTCGGTGGTGGCCACCACATCATCCAGCACGGTCGCCAGGTCGAACGTTTCGAGAAACAACTCCATCTTGCCGGCTTCGATCTTCGACAGATCGAGGATGTCGTTGATCAGATTAAGCAAGTGCTTGCCCGCGCTGTGAATGCGTTTGAGGTCGGGAACGAACGTCTGGTTCCCGGAATCCCCGGCTTCCTCCTGGAGCATTTCGCTGTAGCCGATGATGGCATTGAGCGGCGTGCGCAACTCATGGCTCATGTTGGCGAGGAACTGGCTCTTGGCGTGCGTGGCGGCCATCGCCTCCTCCTGGGATTCGCGAAGCTGTTCGTTGACGCTCTTGAGTTCACGCTCGTGCTGTTCGATGCGCGCGAGCATTTCGTTGAACCGGTCGATGAGGAACCCGATTTCATCGTCGGTCCGTTTTTTCGCGCGCGCGGAATAATTCTTCTTTTCCGAGACTTCGCGCGCGGTGCCGGCGAGATCGAGGATTGGTTCCGAAATCACCTTTTGCAGCCGGGAGGAAACCAGGTAGGCGACCAGCAGGGCGGCGCCAAGGATGACTGTGCCGATGATCGCGTAAAGCCACAACAGCGCGCGCATTTCCACCATGTCGGCCCGCAAATAAATCATGCCGAGTTGATCGTTGCCGCGTAGAATGGGCTGGAACAGCACGAGTTCGCCATTTTGGAATCGGTGGCTTTCGTGTTCGCCCGCCTTTGGCCAGTCGGTGGTTTTGGGTTGATCATGCCGGGTGTAGCCAGCCAGCACTTTCCCGTCTTTGACATAGATGGCGGCTCCGAGGATATAGGCGCGATGTTCCAGGGTGGCGAGCGTTTTTGCCGCCGCCGCCTCGTCGTCAAAATCAATGGCGGAGCTGGCGTTGGCGCCGATGATGTCCGCAAGTGAGCGCAAATCCCGCCCCATCGCCCGGCGAAGCAGGAACCTGTCGCTGAGGCCGATCAGCATCACTGTGAGGAGCAGGGCCAGACCGCTGGTCAGCATGACCAGCAGCATGAGTTTGGCCTTGATCGTGCGGTTGCGAAAGGCGGGTATCATGGGACGACGCGAACAATCACGGTCAGGAGCGCTCGCTGATCCCGCGTCATGACTTGACCACGCGCGCCAGCTTCAGCAAATCGGAACTGATGGTCAGGCCCTTGCTGCGGGCGGCGTCCTGGTTGATCTCGAAGCGGACCCGGTTGCGCTCGTAAATGAAATTGATGATGCCGCCCCGCTGGGCGAAGCCGTCGATTTCGCTTACGGTCACGATTTTGGCATCTTTCAGGCTTTCCAAAAGCTGCGGCAGCCGTTCCTTTTCGGACGCGCTGATGAAGAGAATCTGGCAACCCTTCAAATCCTCCGCCGAGGAAACTTCCTTCACCGTCAAGGTGCGTCCCTTGACTTGTTTGCCCTTGAGCGGATCCAGCGCGGGTCCGAACGGATTCTCGCCCACCACGCCGATGGTGATGTTGCTGCCCGCCGGCGGCAAAGATTGTTCCGGCCACTCGATGTAGTTGAGGAAGTTGTAAAGGTAGGCGGCTTTGATCTCGTACTCGCGCGTGCCGGCAAAAGCGGCCGGGCCCGGCGCAGCCCAAAGGACCAGCAAGGCGGCGATGGCTCTCAGCCAGAGAATGCCTTTAAAACGCATAAGTCCACCCCACGTTGATGGTCCATGATAGTCCAAGTTGGGGCCCGGTCAAATGTTCGTAGATGGGAAAGCCGCCTTCGATGGTGAAGCGATTCCCCATCATGATTCCCTTGGGAACGTAAACATCAAAACCGAACAAGGCGTTCACGCGCTGGCCGGCCTGTTTGTCCGGCCGCGCCTCGGCGGTGGCGGGCACCGCGCCGTAGGCCGGATCGGCGCCATGCACGTTGCCCCAAACCTTGCCTTCCAGCCGCATGTACGGCGCGAACCATTCACAGACTCCATAAGCGCCCCACGCGCTGCCCAGGTATTCGTTGCCGAGACGATAGCTGCTCGAGTTGCGCCCGAGCCGGATGGTTTCAATCGTTTGCGCGCCCCAAGCCCAGCGGCCTGCATCGCCCAGGTAGGTCAGACCGGGCAGCAAAGCATAAGTGCCCGAGCCCGGCTGCATGGGATACTCCAGCTTCTGCAACGGCTGGGAAGGATCACCGAGCCGATGATCCCGCACGTCAATGGATCCCGTGGGAAAGCTCATGCCGCCGTCCAACACCAGCCGGTTGCCGCCTTTCCGGATGTCCCCGAGCAAAGTGTACATGCCCATTACCTGCAAATCGTTGATGCCGTCGCCATGTTGCGAGAAGGTGGTATTCGCCCGCGTCAGATGCACCATGGACATCTGCTTGTATGAAAGCATCGCCATCAGGGTCAAACGGTCGCTTGGCGCGTACATCACATCGAACATATGTTCTTCCATCTCCATTCGAGTGTGCGCGAAGGCAAAACTTGGGTTTTGCGCAAAAACTTCCGCCGGAGAAATTGCATGCCCGCCGCTGCGAATGCCCTCCATGTCCATGTACATGAACTGGTAACCGACCATGAACTCGCCCGCCGGATGCGTATGCGCGCCCAGCACATTCATCTGGACAATGTCGAGATTGTAAAGCTCCTGCAGGCTCAGGCCGGTGAGGTCGCCGGGTTTCATGAATGGAGCCATATCCATGTCCATCCCCATGGCGGGCGCTCGCGATTCCATCATGGACAAACTCAGCAAGCCGCAAAGAACGAAGGCAAGGCGCAACCCGCGCACCGTGTTTTTGCAATAGCGTTTGTTCATCGCGTTCACATCAAGCAGTCCTGCTGATGGCGCGCTGCTCCTGAGTTGCACGCCATTTTGCACCCTAATCCGCGTGATGAAAACAGGTCCACTTGTAAGCTCCCGCAACGAACGGGTAAAGCACAAAAGGCGACCATTCCGCCGTGGGGCGCACCTTAAAACAACCATCGCGAAGGCGGCGTAACGGCGGTGGGGACAGCGTCCCAAGAGGCAGGCCGAAATGATGTGGGACGGGCCGTCTCGACCTCGATGGCGGTTGTGCGCCCAGGCCAGGAACGAACGGGGTTCGTTCGTTCGGCGGCGGTTACATCAGGATATGGTTGGTGGGAGACTGCTTGCAGACGGGCGTAGTCTGCAAATTGCCGCCGATGTAACTTGTGTCCCACCGGTTGCTCTGATCGAGCGGGCAGGTGGGCAGTGAGCCGTTGATCCCGCGCCCCAAATAGGGCTGCAATTCCGCGATTCCCGGCCGGGCGGTGGCGGGGACCTTGTGATCCGTGCCCCATTCCTGCTTGGCGGCGTCGATCTGGCGCAGGTTGTTGATGCAAGCGTTGGTTTGGGAAGTGGTGCGGGCGCGCACGAAATTGGGAATGGCTATCGCCGCCAGCAGGCCAATGACAGCCACGACAATCATCATTTCAACGAGTGTGAATCCCGATTTTCTTTGATCCCTAAGTTCCATAATACCGTTTCCTTCTGTGGGCCGGTTGTAATCGCAGGAATGGAATAGCAGCCTCGATACCACTGTGAGTTTTGGGAGTACGCCAAATGGCGGTGGCGAGATTCGAAACTGCCTCGAATTGGGGCAAATTTGTCCCGTTTTGAAACAAGAGACCACAATTCTATCGCATTCTGGTTGCGCGGAGTTAAACTGGCAGCAAGCCTGAATATTGCCATGAAAGCGTATCGATCTTATCGCAACCTGCCGGCGCTGGCGGGGATTTGTTCCCTGGCTGAGGCCGCCAAGCCCGGATTGTCCGTGGAAGAGTGTGTTACCCGGCTGAAGCGTTATCATTATGCGTTCAAGCGGCTGCACCAAATCTTTGCCGCGCGCCTGACGTCCGAACCGATCTACGAGCTCAAGATGGGCTTCAGTCTGCACGCGCACTTGTGCGCCGAACACGTGGCGGCGTTGCGCAAGCGCGTGGGCGAGATGCGGGAGCCGCCCCTGGGCCTGGAAGCGGTTCCGGACCCGAAGCTGGAGATCTTCTTTGACGAAATCCTGGCCGCGCCGACGACCGAAGAATTGGTGCTGGGAATTTATGGGAAGGCGGTCCCGGCGCTGCAAGCCGCGTTGGAGCGGCACCTGGCGGATACCAATTTGCTGGTCGATCATCCTTCGGCGCGATTGTGCCGGTTTGCTTTGCTGGAGTTGGCGGACATTCGGGAGTTCGGGACGCGGAGCATTGCCGCGCTGGTCAATGAAGATTGCCGACGGAAGGCCTCGGAATGGCTTGGGTTGTTGGATGAGTGCCTCGTTGAAGTGGGTGGATTGGATGGGGCGAAAAATAGAGAAGGTTCGTCCTTGCCGCAACGCAAGTATTCAGCGGCGGCGTATCAATATGATCGCACGCCGCGGCGGGATGAGCGGTTTCCTGATCCTTACAACATGGGGGTGAATGCGGAGGTGTTTCTGTACGACAAACAATTTCCGCCGGAGCCAAAGACATTGATGATGTTTTACAAGCGGTTGCGGGAAATCGACGTGCCCGAGATGATGGCGAGCATCATCGTCGAGACGCCGGGCAAGCCGTGGGATTATTACCGCGACATGACGCGGCAGCTTTGGGATGAGGCACGGCATGCCATGATGGGCGAAGTGGGTTTTGCGGACCTGGGCATCGATTGGGCGAACAAGGTAATGGTGAATTTTACGTGGTCGCTTGCGCTGAACAATCAACTCAAACCGATTGAGCGCCATGCGGTGCTTTATTTCATCGAGCAGGGCCTGATGCCGAAGACGGGCAAGCGTTTCGAGTGGGAGGTGGGCGTGGCCTCGCATAATCCGCTGTCCGCGTTGTTTCAGGATTACGATTGGGCGGATGAAGTGTTGCACGCGCGGATCGGGCGGGATTGGTATTTGAAGGAGTTCAAGAACGCGCAGGAGGCGGTGCGATACGGGGATGAGTGCTGGTCGCGGGTGCTGATGAATTGGGAGGCATGGCGGCAGCAGGGGTTGACGCAGCATCGGAACTGGTGGCCGGAGGTTTATCGGGACGCGTGCGAGCATTGGGGGATCGAGCCGGATCCGAAGGTGCTGGCGTATTCGACTTCGTACCAGACGGTGCGGGCGGATTTGAAGAATTTGGTTGGGTCGGCGTGAGCGCACGAATCCGTTGCTTGGTTTGAAGCTTCCTTCACGGGCGAAGCGGCGTCGCCGCTGCGCTTTGCCACCGCATTCCAAGACCCGGCACAATTTGCGGGCGCCTTTACTCGCGCACGGACATGCCGGTGACGACAAAGCCCAGGTTTTGCAAAGCAGGGAGGAACGCTTCCACTTCCTTGCGGTGGTCCTTGTCGAACCCGATGACGATGCGGATGCGCCCGTCCCAACTGCTTTGGGTAAGCTGGATCCGGCCGCCGATGCTCTTGAGGAAGATCAGCCGGCAGCCTTCCTCCTTGATCTGGCAAAGTTCGGAATGCCGCCAATTGAAGATGAATTGGGCCGCGATGTCCTCGGATTTCAGACGGCGCTGCTGGGTGAACAATTCGATGTGGGCGCGGTCATTGAAGGATTCGAAGTAACGGAAGGGCGACCATTGCGGCGCGAAGCTCGAACCGCGCCAGAACATGGGATCGGTGAGCGCCGCGCCCATTTCCCAGATGGAATCGTCATGGCGCGAGAGGACGAACAATTTGAAGGGTTCGTGCGGCGCGACGATGATTTGATCGCCGTCGATGGTGTCGCCGAAAAGGACGCTTTGGAAGACCTGCTCGCGGGAGAGAATGCGGGTGCCCGAATTCCAGAGGAAGTTGTCCCGCCAGCGCTGGCGGGCGTCCTGGTATTCCGTGAGGATGCGCAAGGGGCGGTAAATCCGGACGAGGTCGCAGTAAAGGCCCGCGCCGAGGGAGGTCATGTACTCGCGATAGCCCATCGGCACGGGGAGGCCGAAGTGCTTTTCCAAAAGGACGATTTCCCCCTCCTGGATGAGCGTCAACTTATTGGTGACCAGGTATGTTTCAGTCAGGGCCATGGAGTGTGTGGTCCAAGCGGGATGCCGTGGTAAATGAGAGGTGGCATGGTTCCAATAAATCAGCGTGGTGAAAAATTGCGTGAACTGGTGTTCAAAACGATTTCATGGTGGGCGATGAGGGATTCGAACCCCCGACCCACAGCGTGTAAAGCTGCTGCGCTACCACTGCGCCAATCGCCCGAGCCATTGGATATGTTGCGCGGAATTGGCGGCGGTGCAAGTTCATTCCTGCGGTTGTTCTTATCGTCCTCGTGCTCGTCGTCGTCCTCGTCCTCGTTGTCGGTTCGTTTTGAACCAGACCGAGGACGAGCACGAGCACGAGCACGATAGGGAGAGGAGAACGAGCGATTGCTTTTGCTCAAGGGATGGCCAGGGTGCCGGGCAGGCCAAGGCGGGTATATTCGTCCGGGTCGATTTTGCGGATGGCGATGGCGGCGGCGAGGCGTTGTTCGGGGTCTTTCTCCAGACAATCTTCAAGCAGGGGAAGAGCGGATCTTGCTTCCGGGCCGATATCGCCTAACAGGTCGATTAGACGCTGGTCCCAGGAGATGAGAATCTTATCACTGCTCTTGCACAACTCGGTCAATGAATCCACCGGTTGCGATTCAAAGTGCAGACGCCACAAAGCAACTTGAGCTCTCAAAGCCGAAAGCTTTGAAGAGTCAATATAAATAACCGATGCTGCGGCGGATTCGCTGCGCCAGTGAGCTCTCAAAGCCGAAAACTTTGAAGAGTCAATAGGGAACCCAGGCGGATTCAACGAACGTTCCGCCTGGAACTGTCGCAAAACCACCACTGCATTGGAGGATTGACCGGGCGCGATCCGGCTCAGAGCTTCGGCGGCTGCCAGTTGTGTATCAGGGCTTCTGTCGGCAAGAAGATCCTCCAGAGCCGGGACGGCAGCCTGAGCCTCCGGTCCGATGGCGCCCAGAGCCTTGCAGTAGCAATCGATGGGAAGATAGAGAGGTTTACGCTTTAATGCGTCGCTCATGAGGGGTACGGCTGCACGGGCGTCCGGGCCGATTTCTGCCAGGGCTACGGCAGCCAGAGCAGCCATTCGGGAGTATTGTACGCGTGCTCTTATGTCATTTGCCGAAGGCGGTTCCTCGTGTAGTAACTCAATCAAGGCCGGCACGGCAGCGGCTGCTTTAGGCCCAATGACCGCCAAGGCGCGTGCTGCGCCGGATACGCGCCTTGGATCACCGGCTTTAAGAACCGTTATGCTCTGGCTTACTTGACCGGGAATGTCCTGATTGATTTGCCGCACGATCATTCGCAAGGCTTCGGAATCGATCTTCTTCAGGGTGGCTTCTGCTTCCCATCGAACATCCTCAACGGCATCCCTCAGAGCAGCTTGAACGGCTGGGCTTATGGATTTAGCCGTCTCTCCCAGTGGAGCGAGCGAGCTCAAAGCACTCGCCCTCATATCGTATTGAGAACTGCTCAGCAGATTCGAACAAACCTGGATGAGGATGTTGGTATCGTGCTCAATGCTCAGGAGGGCCTTGGCTGAAGCAAGAGCAAGCTGATCAGCAGACTGAGTCGCGGATCTCAAGCCGGGCACGGCTGACGAGGCTTTGGGTCCGATTTTCTCTAAAATATTCGCGCTTCGGATTGAGATGTCATCGTTGGTGGATTTCAGATTCGCGACTAGTTGAGGAAGAACCACCAGAGCGGCTTCGCCCATTGATTCCAAAGCCTCCGTCGCCTCCCAGCGGGTTTGTTCATCTTCGTCGGGATCACTGAGCACCTGAGCGAGCGCTGGAATCGCCGAAGCAGCGCGTGGTCCAAGTCTGCCGAGCACATTCATGGCTTTAAGCCGGCGCTCGTCGATCTGATCCAAGTTCGGCAATCGTTTCTTTAGCCAATCGCCCATTGGAAGATCATGTTGATCGAGAAATGCGTCGAATTTCACAAGTAATCGCGATGGCCTATGCTTCGTGATCTTGATCAAAAACGGGACGGCTTTGATCCCCAGCGCTTGAAATGCTTCGAAGGTTGGATCGGGAACCCAAGAACTTGAAGATGGCTCTGCTGAGTAATCCAACCAATAGCTGGCTGACTTGCCTTGGTAGGTGGGTTCACGCTCGAAGCCGGCTGTCAGCCATATGATCCCGGCTATTATTGTTAGCAACGTGGCAGACCAGAGGAGCCGCCGTTTGCCGCGCTTTGGCGGCGGCGTGGTGTTGGGTTCACGGTTGCTCATTGGCTGACTCGCGGAAGCATAGCGTGGGCTACGCAGGGTGTCCATAGCGGGGCGCAGGGTGTAATTTCACCCGAACCGATGGAAGGGGGCAAAGGCAGGTGGACTGAGTGGACGCGGATAGCAGGCGGCGTTTCGATCGCTTGTCCGGTGAACAAATCTGGATATAACTATTGACAGGGTTCCCTGGCTCAACCATGATGGGAGGCGAGTATCCACCGGTTGGTGGAGGCTTGGCATGCGAACGCTGTTTGACAGGTTAATTCAAAGGTCCGGTTGGGGCTTGGGGAGTTGTGTGTCCGGTCCTGGGGCGGGGAGCGCCGGGTTGCTGCGGTTGTTTGTGGCGGGCGTTTCAAAAGGCGGCGGGTTTGATTCAGGCCAATTCCGACTTATTTCGACTAATTCCGACCAATTAAACCAAAAATTAAAGTAGAATTAAACCAAATCCGGGTTGGTCCGGCTTAGTCCGGGTTAATCCGGCCTCAAAAAAACCAGCGGAGGCAAAATTGCCCGTTTTCCGTGGACTCCCATGGGTGCCGTCGTATGGGCTGGAACAAGGCAGAACAAGCCAAAACAAACCAGAACCAGCCTCGTTCGCCCTTGCCAGCGAATCTGCCGTGGACGTACATTCAAGCGTGTCCCATGTTGCGGCTGAACCTGAACCCATGATGCGATTTCGTTTATTGCGCGGGCCGGGTTGGCGTGATTTTTGCGCGGCCTGCCTGGTTTGGATTTTGCTTTCGGCTGCGGGCATCGGGGCGGAGGTGGTTCCAGCGGTTGCGGCTGTGAACCCGATTACCGAGGCGACCAATCACCTGGGCCAGTGGATTTGGGACGCGCAGACGATGGATAAGCAGACGTGCCGGCTTTGGAAATCGTTCGTAATTCCACCGGGCGCCGCGGTGGCCCGGGCCACGCTGCGCATCACGGTGGATAATGGTTATCGCCTCTTTCTGGATGGGCGGGAGATCGGGCGCGGCAGCGATTGGAAGACGGTGACGGAGTACGATGTGACGTGGCTGCTCAATGCGGGCGCGCATGTGCTCGCGGTGGAGGGCTTCAATGACCGTTTGCAAGCCGGGTTAATCCTGGGCTTGCGGATCGAATTGATGGACCAAAGCACGATCGACGTTCTGTCGGACCAAACGTGGCGCATCGTGCCTGCCAGCGAATCGCACTGGGAAGCCAGGACGAAGCCGGCCGCGAACTGGCCGCTGGCGACAGTGGTGGGGAAGTTGGGCACGCCGCCCTGGAACAACTGGCCTTACGGAGTGATCGCCGAACCGGGGCTGCGTCCGGTCACGTTGAGATTCTGGCAGGCGCTTTGGTTTCAAATCAGCTTGCTGGTTGCCTGCGGCCTGGCGTTATTGGGTTGCCTGTGGCTGGCAACGCAACTGGCCATTCAGGCCAGGTCGCAACGGCTGCTGCAACTCGAGCGCGAGCGCATCGCGCGCGACATCCACGATGACCTCGGCGCGCGGTTCACGCAAATGGTGTTGCTGGCGGAGATTGCCAAGGGCGAGTTGCCGGCCAATTCCGAAAGTTCGGCGCAGCTTCAGCGGATTTGCGAAGACGCGCGCTCGGTGTCCCAGGCGATGGATGAGGTGGTCTGGGCCGTCAATTCCCGCCGGGACACGGTGCGTGACTTCGCAAATTTTCTGTGCAAGTTTGCCCAGGCTTTTCTCAAGGACACGCCCATCCGCTGCCGGCTGGACGTGGAACCGGACCTGCCCCTGGAGCCGTTCGACTTGGCGATTCGACGGAACCTTTTGCTCGCGGCCAAGGAGGCGATCAACAATGCCGCCAAACATTCCGGCGCGAGTGAACTTATTTTGCGGATTCACCGGCACACCGGCGGGTTGCGGCTCGTGGTCGAGGACAACGGCAAGGGGTTCGAGCTTTCGCTGACGGACCCGGGACGGAACGGCCTTTCGAACATGGCCCAACGCATGGAGGAGGCGGGTGGGCGCCTGGACGTGAGCACCGCGCCGGACCGGGGTTGCCGGATTGAATTTAGCCTGCCGCACACGCATGACCGCCGGTATCCGCGCTGGCTGGCCCGTCTTTTCGGCGGGCGGAAATCCATCCCGGCGATGCAAAACCCGCGGCTTGAGGTGGCAACGGAAGTGAAGGTCACGTAGCATGTCCGTGATGAAACGCGAATCAGTGCGAAAACCAGCCGAACCGGCCACGCCCGACCGGATCACGGTGGCGCTGGTGGAAGACAAACCCGAATTGCGCGAGAGTTGGTCGCGGCTGATCAATTCGTTTCCGGAGTTCGCTTGCGTGTGCGTTTGCTCCTCCGGCGAAGAAGCGTTGCGGACCATTCCCACGGTGCGGCCGCAGGCCGTGCTGATGGACATTTTCCTGCCTCGCATGTCAGGCATCGAGTGCACCGGACGGCTCAAGGCGTCGTTGCCCGAAACCCAGGTCGTGATCCTGACCGGGGTGGATGACGATGAACTGGTGTTCATGGCGTTGGAAGCGGGCGCGGACGGGTATTTGTTGAAACGCACGAAGCCGGCCGATTTGCAGGCGGCACTGCGCGATGTCCTGAGCGGCGGCGCGCCGATGACCAGTGAAATCGCGCGTCGCGTCGTTGAATCGTTCCGGCGTCCGGGCAAATCCCGTTCGCAACCGGCAGTTCGACTCAGCGCCCGCGAAGAAGAGGTTTTGATTTTGCTCTCAAAAGGCTATGCTAATAAGGAAATCGCCGATCACATGTCCTTGAGCGTGGAAACGGTGGGAAGCCATCTGAAGCACATTTACGAAAAGATGCATGTCCGTTCGCGCGTGGAGGCGGTGACGCGGTATATTACAACCCGGCCATGAAACAGCATCGTTTTGAATCTTATGCGAATTAAACTGCGTCGTTATTCATATTTACTGGGCCTGTGCTTGTGCGGCTGCATGACCACACGCCGGGAAGCGTCTGATCCGAAGCCCGCGCCCGCGCCAACGCAAATGGAGCAGGTGACCGGCATCGGCGGTGTTTTCATCAAGGCGCGCGATCCAAAGGCAATGGCGGCGTGGTATCGCGACCACCTGGGCATTCAAACGCGAGGCGGGTACGCCGATTTCGCCTGGCGGGAAAAAGACCATCCCGAGCAGATGGGCCGCACGGTTTGGTCGTTATTTCCGACAAACACACCCTATTTCGCTGCTTCGCCGGCCCCGTTCATGATCAATTATCGCGTCGCCAATTTGGACCGCATGATCGATCAACTCCGGCGCAGCGGCATCAAGGTGGAGAAGGTCGAGGAGTACGATTACGGCCGGTTCACGTGGATAACCGATCCGGAAAACAACCGCATCGAACTTTGGGAACCGAGGGAGAAGAAATGACCGGCGCTTCGATTAACTACATGGGTAGTTAATTTTCGTTCGAGGGCATCCCTCCGCGCGCCGACGGCGCACCAAGAGCCCCGCCCAAGCGCGACACGCTTTAGGTCAAAACCCGCGTTCGAGCATTGGCTTGGCTTCGGTTGTCCATAGAGACAACCGAAGCACACAAGGAAGCCGGCGGGCCAATATTCAAACCCAAGCGTGATTTACTTCGGCGAAGTGCTGTTGGTGCTGGAGGAGCTTCCCGTCCCCGTTCCGGTGCTTGAGCCGGTGCCACCACTGCTATTGGTGCTGGTGCCGTAGCTGCCACCGCTTTGGTTGGTGCTGGAGGAGCTTCCCGTTCCCGTTCCGGTGCTTGAGCCGGTGCCACCACTGCCATTGGTGCTGGTGCCGTAACTGCCACCGCTTTGGTTGGTGCTGGTGCCCATGTCCGAGCCAGAGCCCGAGCTGCCGGTGCCGCCCTGGTTGCTTCGATTCGTGCATCCGGCCAAAGCGAGAGCTGCGCACACTATCACGATTTGCATTTTCATACCTTTTCCTTTTCCTTGTTAGTTATTTAATTGTCGTTCCGTCTTATGACATTAAGGGCTGGCTTTTCTGTCACCACTCCGGTGAAAACCTGTTTTGCCATGGCGGGGGCACCCCACTCCGGAAACGGCTGAGTTATTGAACGGCTAATACTCATCGGTGCGGGTAAATCGCGGTCGGTGGTGGCGCTGCTCCGATGGGCGGCGCAGGTAAGGGCTGGCTGATGACATCGTCCTGCGGGGGCAGCGTGTTGGGCGTTTCCTGTCGCTGGTCGCGATTGATGTCCTCCATTTGGGTGATCACGTTGTTGCTGACCCCCTGGTTGCGGAGATAATTTTCCTGCGCCGGTGTCAGTGTGTAGAGTTGATTGGCCGCGCGCAGGCGTTGGAGCATCTCATCGTCACTGAGGCCGGCGGCCTGCATCGCCACCACTTCGTCCAGCGTGACGAAACCATCGTGATTCAGATCGGCTGTGGTTGAGCTGCGCACTTCGGCCACTGCGGCCGGGCGGGCCTTGGGTTGCCGGGGTGCGGGTGCGATTGTGGCGGAGGACTGGGCGTTGTTGGCGTCGAGGGCGGCGCTCGCACCGAGACCCGGTGTATTGGGCCCACTGGCCCCGCCAGCCGACGTCCCGCTGAGAGCATCGTTGACGGCTCCCTGGTTCCGCTCGTTGCCAGAAAGACTGTCGCATCCGGCGAGGCTTAACGCCGCGAACAATGCCACGGTTGTGCAAAGAAAGCTTCGCTTAATCATGCACTCCAAAAGGTTTAACTCCCTCCCTTGCAAAATATGGATCTTATTGCCTCGATCCGCAATCGGCGAAGTCAGCCCCGGTTTGGTTGCGGATTCCTGGACCTGCCGATGTGACTGGGGAGATTTCCCCATTATCCCTTCAATCTGCGTAAAGTTAGGGTTTGGTTGGTCGTCCGGTTCGGGCTCTCGTTTGGAGCGGAAGACGTTCCGTGTGCAATACTATTGCTATTGGCAGGAGGGGACCATGGCAGAAACCGTCGGCGATTTTCCGGTTAAGCGGCCATTCGACTGGGCGGCAGGAGGATTTACGGGCATCCCGGCGACGGAATTAACGGAGGGAAGTCCGTGGCGTGCGCGATTATCCAGCGGTTTTATCGGGAAATGGCGAACCGGTGGCAAGATAAACGAAAGGAACATTATGAGCGACGAACTGACAGGAAAACACATCGCGATTTTAGTCGCGGATGGATTTGAACAGGTGGAAATGACCGATCCGCGAAAAGCGTTGGAAGACGCCGGAGCGGACACGGACCTGATTTCCCCGGCGGACAAAAAGGTGATGGGCTGGGATTTGAGCAAATGGGGCCGCAGCTTCAAGGTGGACGTGCCGCTCGCGCAAGCCCGCCCGGAGGATTACGATGCCCTGCTATTGCCCGGCGGCGTGATGAACCCGGACAAGTTACGCGTCATCCCGGAGGCGGTGCAGTTCGTAAAGGCATTCTTCGACGCGGGCAAACCCGTCGCGGCGATTTGTCACGGGCCGTGGACGGTGATTGAAACCGGGCACGCCAAGGGCCGGCGCGTCACCTCCTGGCCTTCGCTGCAAACGGACTTGCGAAACGCAGGCGCCGAGTGGGTGGATGAGGAAGTGGTGGTGGACAACGGATTCGTGACGAGCCGCAAGCCGGGGGACATTCCGGCCTTCAACCAAAAGGTGATCGAGGAGTTTCGCGAAGGCGTGCATAAGCGCGAGGAGCATCCGGAAATGGCCGCGCATACGGCGTGATGTCCTGGAGCTTGATTGCCCTTCACTCCGCGGCTGCTGGACCATTTACACCCGCATGCTTGTCGAAACCGATGTAGATGCGGGCGTTGGCATTTCGGGCGAGGTCGCGGAGAGTTTCCAGTTCCAGCATGCGGAGCAAGGCCGGGTGTTGCGTATAGGCCTGGGCGGTGCGTTCGCGCTCCTGTAATCGGCGAATCTCCGCTTCGGTTTGCAGGCGCTGGACTTCGGTGGCTCCTTGAGCTTCGAGGCGCTGGGCGTTGCTGCGCGCTTCGGCCTGTGAGCGCTGGGTTTCGGCAGCGGCCTGGGTTTCAATCTTCTGCACGTCGGCCTTGGTGCGTGCTTCGACAAGTTGCACCTGGCTCATGCGTTCGGCGGCCAGAACCTTGTTCATGATTTCCTGCAGATTGCCGGGGAACACGAGGTCTTTCACATCGGCGCGATGGATGGTGACACCGTAGCTGGCCGCGGTGCCTTTAACATCGCGCAGGATGTCTTCACTCAGGCGATTGCGATTGGTGAGGATGTCCTCGAGGGTCATGGACGCGAGCGAACGGCGCGCGGCGAGCTGGACGTCGCTGTAAAGGCGGTCTTCGTATTTCTCGACCGCGTGCAAGGCGAGTTTGGGATCAACGACCCGGAACTGGACGATGATGCTCACGCGCAGGGCGACCTTGTCGGCGGTGAGAATTTCCTGGCCCTTGATGGTGAGGTCGCGTTCGCGCATGTCCACAAGCACAAGTTCCACGAGCGGTTTCTTCCGGCCAAAGATCCCTTCACGATTGGAGATTTTGTAGCGGCCGGCTTCCACGACCTTAATGAGGACGCCATCCTCGTACCAGAGCCCCCGATGGGTGTCCTTGATGATGATTTCAACCTCGTTCGTGAATTTCATTGGATGGCAGCGGTGTTGGCGTTGGCAATCAAACCCCGAAGCGGGGCTGATATTGAGAACGATCGAGAACAGATCTGCATCTGCTGAGTCACATTCGCAATGAGTGACAACAATGCTTGTTGGAGACCGCTCATTAACCCCGCCGGGGCGAATGTGAGTGAACCTGACTGCGGCGATGGAGTCAATCAGGAAGCTCCAAGCACCAACAGCCAGGCTCCAGAAAAACACCAAGATCCAATCCTCAAACGACAGCCAACGCTGCCTTGGGGCTTGAAAATTGGTGTTTTTCTGGAGCTTGGCTGTTGGTGCTTGGAGCTTTTCTCTGGCGCAAAGCAGTTTGGCTTTGCGGGGTGACAACCCTATTTCGATCTGGCCTGCCGGAGTTGAGGTTTGAAACATGAAGAACGGAGAGACACTGAACGTGCGGTTTGCCCGCGGATCGCTGGCGGGATTGGCGGGCACGATGGCGATGCAAGCAGTCATGGGTGTGCAGCAGAAGAAGCTGCCCGAAGCCTCTCCCCCGATGAAGGGCAACCCGGCGCATTTCATGGTTGAGAAACTCGAGCAAGCCCTGCCCGAAAAAGTCCGGGGCAAAGCGCTAACCCAACTCGAACAGGCCATTGAGGGAGCGCTTCCGGTCGGTTACGGTGCGACGTTCGGTTCACTTTACGCGGCTTTGCGACCGAAAGGTGGAAATCCGTTGGTGGACGGCACCGTTTTGGGCCTGGCGAGTTGGGCCGTCGGCTTTCTCGGCTGGCTGCGCGCGGCTGATCTCATTCCACCGGTCCGCGAGCACAAGCCCCATCAGGTGGCCACGTCCATCATCGAGCACGCGCTTTACGGCATCGCCGTGGTCGGCGCCTACAACTGGCTGCGCAAGCGGATTTGAACGCAGCACCTCCCGGTTTCACGGCGGAACCCTGCGCTTCGCGCTTCTCACAGCCATTCCTTGATGCGCTCCTGGTACTTGTTATACAGGAATCCGAGCCCGAGCAGGACAACCCCCAAGGCCATGAAACTCATGATTTGGTAAATTTTCTGGAGCTTCCAAATGTCGATGGTCATCACGCGGCCCAGTGCGCAGGCGAGAACGGCGAGGCCAAGCCAACGATAAACCCGTTCGCGCCACGCCATGCCCAGGACGAACAGCACCAGCGCCAGAAGGGACCAACTGGCCGTATGATAAAACGAACCCTGGGCATGCGCGCCGACCCACAAGTAAAGATAGCGCCAGAGGCTCAGTCCGGCGATCACCATGACGCCGGCATGAAGTTCCGGCCGAAAACGGTAACGGTCGAGCCAGCGCTTGGCCGCGCGTTGCTGGGCGAGCAAGGCGAGCAGCACCAGAAGATTGGGCCAATAGAGCGCAGGCGCGGAACCTTCCGGCCACCAGAAGCGCACGACCGCGCTGAGGGTGAAAATGCCGCTGAAGATAAGCGCTTCCTGGCTGCGCAACAAACCAGCCAGGACGAACAGCAACAGCCCCGCCAGCCCCAACACCCAGCCTTGTTCGCGCGGATTAATGTACTCATGCACCCACCAGAGCGTCATCACCAGCGCCACCACGCGATAGCCGAGGCTGATGTTGAGTAATGGATTTTTTACCGCCGGATCGGCATCGGGACGGCGCTCAAACCACTTGACGGTGCCGAGTGAAAGGAGCACGAGCACGAACACCGGCGCGAGCGGGAAATACCATTCCGGCTTGACCGATAACAATTGGCGCACGAATTCCCAGCCGCTCACCACGAGCAGAATTTGCCCGGCCGCCGCCAGCAGCCAATACCTTGCGATCACGCCGTAGGCCGTCAATACCAGCGCGAGCAAACTCGCCAGCGCCAGCCAGTCGCCGGGCTCGAACCTCGGGTGCAGCCAGGAAAAGAGCAGCCCCACCACGGCCAGCGCATAGAGCCCTTGCAACACCTGCCGGATTTCCACGCGCAAAATCAGCGTCTTTTGCCGCTGCCACCAACTGCTGACGCCGAGGGTAATGGCGATCACTGTTGCGGGATTCCACCAGGGCCGATGCGGGTTTTGCGCGGCGGACTCGACGATCCAAAGCAGTTGGGCGAGCAGCAGAAAAGCCTGCCCGAACAAGGTAATTTCAGTGAGGCGAAGCGCATAGAACGAGACGGTGAAGAGCAACGCTTCCAGCGCCAGCAACGGTGCGAGATAATCGGGGTTGGTGAACGTCCACGTCACTCCCAACCAGGCGATCAAGGCCAGGGAACAAAAGACCGTGATCGGCGGATCGAAGGTGCGGCCTTCGCGCGGTGGCGCGTGGCGGCGCGACCAGAGCGCATTGATCAGCATGAGCGCTCCGACCGCGGCTCCTTGCGGCCAGCCGAGACGCTGAACCAATGGAACCGCCTGGTATTGATCGACGAAATTCGAGGTTTGAAAAGCAACCGCCAGGCAGGAGAAAGCCAATGAACCAAATTCCAGCACCCGGTTGCGCAACGGGCGGGCGATGGCCAGCAGCACGAAACTTTCGAGCGCGGTCGCGAGGGCAAACGAGTGTTGGCCGGTGTGTTCCCGGGTGACTTCCAGGCAGGCCAGCAGAGCGAGCACCGTGAAGAAGATCGTCTGCGGATGGCGCTGGCTTTGCTCCCACGTGGTTTCCTTGCGGAACCAACCCGCTTGAAACAGCAAAATCGCCACCAGCAGGACGCCTTGACACAGTCCGTCGTGCAGCGGGAAATCGACCGGTTTGAATTTGAACAGGAAGTCGAACGACTGATACGCGACCGCCAGGGCGGAGAAGGTCATTGCGCCAAGGCCGAGCACGCGATTGCGCAGCGGGCGCGCGGCGACCAGAAACAGCGCGGCTTCCAGCGCAAAGGCGAAGGCGCACCATTGCGGGGCCGTATGTGCCCACGTAATCTCGAACGCCACGAGCAGGGCGAGCGACGCAAAGAAAACTTTCTGGACGTGCCGGGGACTTTCCTCGTAGTTCGTTTCGTTGCGGTACCAGGCGGCGTTAAACAAGAGAAAGGCTCCGACCAGAACGCCGTGCCAAAGGCCGCCAGACAATGGGAAATCCGCCGGCTTGAAGCGATCGACAAACTCGTATGTTTGGCAGGCGGCGGCGATGCCCGCGAAGGTCATCGAGCCGACGCTGAGCATCCGATTGCCCAGCGGCCTGGCCGTCAGGAGCACCAAAGTGCTTTCGGCGGCAAAGATCAGGGCGCGCCAGGGTTCGGTGGCATTCTGCCACGACGTAATGATCCACATTGCCAGCGTGAGCATGGTGAAGAAAACGGTCTGTGGATGACGCGTGCTGTTTTCGTAGTTGGTTTCTTTGCGAAGCCAAAAAGCGTTGAACAACATGGCCGCTCCCAACGCCGCGCCCGTGATCAATCCCTTCGGGTTCTGGACGTCGATGTGTGGGATCGTCAGCGACACCGCCAGCGCGCCCGCGGCGTACGAAGCTATCTGCAAGACGCGGTTCTGCGTTTGCTGTCCCAAAACAACTAAAACGACGCTCTCGGCGGCGAGGACAAGGCCGAGCCGCAATCCGGTATAGTGGGCGACAAATCCGAGTGTGATCAACACCAGGCCCTGCGTAAGATAGGTGTTGCGAAAGATCTTGTCGTCCGGACGGAGCCGTTTGGCCAGCAGCGTGAGTCCCAGGAGCACGGCGCCGTAAATCAGCGAGAATTTCCAGAAGCCGTGCTGACGGACTTGAAACATGGTGAGCAAAAAGGCGGTGAAGAAAGCGCCATTGTTGAGGCTGAGGAAGGTGGCGCGCTTGCGGTCATCCCATTCCTTGTGTTTCGAGAGAAACACCGCGGCAGTGAAGATGATCCAATAGCTGATTAGAAAGAAATTGCCCGGCCAAAGATCTTCGGTCGGCCATTGCCACTGGCTGTCGCGGTAAAATCGCCAGAAGGCGTACCCCGCGTAAGTGCCCGCCAGACTGGCAAAAGAGAGGGTGGCCCAGCGATTACGAACCAGGAAGAAGACGGCGGCCAGCGTCAACACGAGATTCGAGTAAAGCGTGAACAACTCGGCGTGGGTGATGGCCGAGGAATAGTAGGCCAGAAGGACCGCGAACAAAGCCATGATCTCGGACTTTTTGCGGTCGGCCAGCCACACGATGAATCCGGCCCACACCAGCAATAACGTTCCATCCGTGAGCGCGCTGTGGATGATGCGCAGCGCTGTGACGTGGTACGCGGCGAACGTGGTAAAATAGACGGCTGCCAGGCCGCCGGCAACGAGCACGTGCGCGTAGTTCCGCAGCTTTTCTTCTTTGCGCTGCAACCATGTCCCCACGCCAAGCAGGGCGAAGCTGGCGAAATAAAGCATGCCCACCTTGCCGCCCGGTCCCAGGCGGGGAATATAATTTTGATAGGCGTAAGCGCCGAAGAGCCCCAGCGCGGTCAGCACCATGACAATGCCAAAGCGCACCAGCCAGACGGTGCCCACGCGCAGTTCAAGCGAGGACTCTTTTGGCCTGGGAGCCCCAGCGGGAGCCGCCGACTTAAGTGGCGGCGGCGGCTCGGTTGGAGGCGGTGGCGTCCATTGCTCTTCCCGGTGTTGGGCGAGCAGTGTCTCGAGTGCGGGCGCAGGCGGCGTCGAAGGCACCGCTTCGGTTCGCGCCGGTTCGGGAATCGGCGCGGGTTGCAGTGGCGGTTGGGCCGGCTGCGCTTGAACGTGAGTTGGCGCAACCACCGGCCTCGCTGGACGCGGGATAATCGGAGGAGTGGGCCGTGGCGCAACGGGGCGCGGACGCGGGGTTTCCTGCGGCGGCGGAGCGGGGGTGATTGCGGGCGGCGTTGGCGGAGTCGGTTGTGGAGCGGGCGCGGCTTCGGGCGGCGTCGGTTGAAGCGGCATTGGTTCCAGGGGAACCGGTTGTTGAAGCTGAACTTCGGGTTTGGGGACCTCGACAGGCTGAGCCAGGCGCGCTTCCAGTGCCGCCATGTCCCGGCTCAGGTTCTGCAACTGATGCAGCAGCACCTCGTGGCGCTGCTTCAGCCGCTCAAGTTCCGCGCGTTCGGAGTCGTTCATTTCGTCCCGGTCCTTGATGTGTCAGGGCCGACTCGCCACACCGTTCTGATTTTTGGGCATCTTCCCAGAAAGGCCGTGATCGGGCCAGCACTATTGCCCGCGTGGCGGGTGCCTGACGAAGCTCTGCGCTCCGCCCCGAATGGCCGGCGCGCCATAAAGCGTGTTCCGGCCTCGCGCATCCCGTGGATATGGCTTACGTTCATGTAGGCAATATCGCAGGACGGTGGAAGAATCGTTAATCGAAAAACTTCCGGCGTCGATTGATTTAAACGATAAACAAAATTTTCATTTCTCAACCGGAAGTTCTGAGACATTATGGCTGGCATGGGCAAGCGACGTGAGGCGCGGGAACGCGCCGTGCAGTTTTTATTTCAGTACGACTTTAATCCACCGGAGCGGCTGGATGAAGCCCTGGACCAATTTTGGGACACGCAACGAACGGCGGCGATTGCCGAAGAGAAGAGCGAGGCCACCTGGGGGCAAAAGATCGAGCTGCCTCCGCCGACGGCTGAAGAAGCCGCGGTGCGGTTGTTTGCCGATCCCCTCATCCGCGGGACGCTTCAATACCGGGACGACATCGATGGCTACATCAAAAAGTACGCGCAGAATTGGGAACTCCATCGCATCGCGGCGGTGGATCGCAACATCCTGCGGCTGGCGATTTACGAAATGCTTCACCGCGAGGACATTCCGCCGGTGGTGAGCATTAACGAAGCCGTGGACGTTGCCAAAAAGTTCTCGACCCACGAGAGCGGCAAATTTGTGAACGGCATTCTGGACAAGGTCAAAGGCGAGTTGTTGCGTCCGGCGAGGGTGGTGAAATGAATAAGGCAATGCCCGGGGATTGGAGCTTAGAGCCTATCTCGGTAGGGCGCGTCACTCCGTGCGCGCCGACGGCGGGCAGAGGACTGCCCGCCTACCGGGATAGGTTCTTAGCGCTCCCCCCTCGAGGAGCGAAGCATATTTGAAGAATTGACGTTCCATGTTTGCTGATTTGCACCTGCATACGAGTTTTTCCGACGGCACCTACACGCCGGAGGAACTGGCCGCGCGTGGCAAAAGCCTCGGGCTGGCGGCCATGGCGCTGACGGATCATGACACGGTGGAAGGGTGCGCGCGGATGGCGGCGGCGTGCGCGGCGGCGGGCATTGAATTTTTGACCGGGACTGAGTTGACCGCCGAATTCAACGGCAACGAAGTGCACGTGCTGGCTTACGGGATTGATCTCGGCAATCCCAGGTTCCTGTCCGAAGTGGCCCGCTTTCAGGCGGTGCGCCGGGATCGAATTCAGGAAATGGTGGCGCGGTTGAATACACTCGGCATTCCGCTGGAGGCGAACGCGGTTTTTGCGATCGCCAACTGCCGTTCGCCCGGACGCCCGCATGTCGCGCGCGCGTTGGTGCAGGCGGGTTTGTGCGCCAGTCTGGAGGAGGCGTTTGAACGTTTTTTGAAAGTAAACCGTCCGGCATGGGTGCCCAAGTGCAAAATGTCCGCGCTCGAAGCCATCCAGTTGATCCAGCAAGCGGGCGGCGTGGCGGTCGTGGCGCATCCGGGCTTGAATCGTACGGACCTGATCATCGGCCAATTGGTCGAGGCGGGATTGGATGGGATCGAGTGTTTCCATTCCAAACATACCGCTCCGACCGTGCAGCATTATTTGGAAATTGCGGACCGATATCGCCTGGTGGTGACGGGCGGTTCGGATTGCCACGGCTTGAGCAAAGGCAAGCCGCTGGTCGGTTCCGTCAAGCTGCCTTATCATTATTTTGAAAAACTCAAGGAGCATGTGGCGGCGAGGAGAGCCCGGTCGCTGTTGCGAAAGCCGGCGGCACAGGCGCAAAATGGCGTAGCGCACGCCATATAACCCAAATCCTCATGCAACTCTGTAACGCAATCGAACACATCGGATTAGTGGCCAACGGCCCGTTTCATGCCAGCCTGGGCCAAAGGCCCAGGTCATGCCGGTGGAAAGAATTGCGAGTGCCAACGGCGCGGTTCACCGATTCAAAGTTAATTTGGCTTGTGGTGGTCAGTGCCTGGCCGATGGCCCAGGCTGGCATGAAGCCGCGCCGTTGGCGCTTGCCTCGCAGCGTCTAGCCGGGTTTGTGGACTGCGGACCTGGAAGAAATACATTTTGTCATGGGATTATTCGAAAAGTTCAAAGCCGGTTTGCAGAAGACGCATGCGAAATTGACGCATGAGATCAAACGCATCGTCACCCGCTCGCCGAAATTAACGGAGGAATCTCTCGAGGAATTGGAAGCGGCACTGATCGGCGCCGATTTGGGAATGGAGATGACGGAGCAGATCATCGCCGCCGTCAAGAAGGCGTACGAAACGCAGGGGAGCAATGGCGTCGATGTGTTTGGCGTCGCAAGCGCCGAGGTCGCGCGCAGCCTGGGTTCAACGCCGGCGGGGTTGCGCAAACAGGAGCACGGGCTGACCGTCGTTTCGGTGGTGGGCGTTAACGGAACCGGCAAAACCACTACGTCCGCGAAGCTGGCGCATCGCGTGCAGGCCGAAGGGCGGACGGCGATGCTGGCGGCGTGCGACACGTTCCGCGCCGCGGCGATCGAGCAATTGAAGTTGTGGGGCCAGCGCCTCAAGGTGCCCGTCGTAGCGGGAGCGGACAAGGCGGACCCGGCGGCAGTGGCGCACGACGCGATCGCGGCGGCGACGGCGCGAAACGCGGATTATTTGTTTGTGGACACGGCGGGTCGATTGCACACCAAACATAATTTGATGCAGGAATTGCAAAAGGTGCATCGCGTCATGGGCAAGCAATCGCCGGGCGCGCCGCATGAAGTTTTGCTGGTGCTGGACGCGACGACCGGCATGAACGCCTTGAACCAGGCGCGTGAATTTCACAAAGCCGTCCAGCTCACCGGCCTGGTGGTGACCAAGCTGGATGGCACGAGCAAGGGCGGCATGGTGGTGGCCATCCAAAAGGAGCTCGGGTTGCCCATCAAGTTCATCGGCCTCGGCGAGCAGGCGGATGATTTGCAGGCGTTTGACGCCACGCAATACGCGGAGGCGTTGTTTTCGGAGAAGGACGTTTGAAAAATCCGAAATCCGAGTCCTTGCGGACGGCCAGCAGAAATCCGAGGGAAATCCGAATTTCGCCCGGGTGTATTTGGACCACCCATCTTCTCATTAAATCGGTGTGCGCGCGGTTATGGTGAAGGCTTCGCGGGATGAAAGGATGATGCGGCTGGCGTTGCGGTTGGCGCGGCGCGGGTATGGCGCGACTTTGCCGAATCCCATGGTTGGCGCGGTGTTGGTCAAGAGCGGCAAGATCATCGGCCGGGGCTGGCATCATCGCCCGGGGGAACCGCACGCGGAGATCGAGGCGTTGCGGGACGCGGAACGCAAAGGACATAGCCCGGCTGGCGCGACGTTGTATGTGACGCTGGAACCGTGTTGCACGCACGGACGCACGCCGCCTTGCACGGACGCCATCGTGGCCGCGCGCATAAAAAAAGTCATCGTGGGCGCGACTGATCCGAACCCGGCGCATCACGGGAAGGCGTTTCGATTGCTGCAACGCAAGGGGATTGCCGTCGTCACGGGCGTCCTGGCGGAGGAAGCGGAACGATTGAACGAGGCGTTTGATCACTGGATCGTTCACGGCACACCGTTCGTGACCGTGAAAGCGGCGATGACCCTGGATGGAAAGATTGCGACGGCCAGCGGCGAATCGAAATGGATCACGGGTGAACGCGCGCGCCAATACGGGATGAAATTGCGCGCCGGAGTGGATGCGATCCTGGTGGGGATCAATACCGTGTTGGCGGATGACCCGCAGCTCACGGTGAGAGGGGTAAAAATCCGAAATCCGAGTCCTGGCGGACGGCCAACAGAAATCCGAAGGAAATCCGAAACCCGAAATCAAAAACGCCGGATTGTGTTGGATTCGGGGGCGCGGATTCCGTTGTCGGCGAAGGTGGTTTCGGATGAGTTCAGGGAATTGACTTCGGTGGTGGTGGGAAAATCGGCGCCGAAGCGGCGGGTGGCGGCCTTGGCGAAGCGGGTGAACGTGCTGATCGCGCCGGAACGCAACGGCCGGATTGATTTAAAATGGCTGATGGCGAAGCTGGGGCAGGAGAAGGTCGCAAGCCTTTTGGTGGAAGGCGGCGGAGAGGCGAATGCCTCGTTCCTGCTCGGCGGGCTGGCGCATCGGGTCGCATTCTTTTATGCGCCGAAGATTCTCGGGGGACGCGATGCGCGGAAGGCAGTGGCGGGCGAAGGGGTCAAGCGGGTTGCGGACATGATCCGGTTGAGCGAGGTGGAGTGGCAGCACCTTGGGCCGGATTTGTTGCTGAGCGCGCGGGTCGGTTGAGTGCGGAGTGCGGAATTCCCTGGCGGTCAAATATCTTTTACCCAAAAGGTGGAATAAACTCCGGTGACGTGACTTGTCTCGTCAAAAATAATCGTCATATAGCGATGAACGCCAAAGCGATCAGCCTTGCCCTCGGGATACAACCACACAAAGCCGCGAGCCGTCGTATCCGCGTTGCTGATCTGATAGCCTTCCTGGGCCATCTGTTTAGCGCGGGCATTAAAAACCTCCGCCGCCACCCGCTTGTCAGGCTGACCCAGCGCGGCAACCACCTCGTTGGTCGTTGCCGCTTGCAGCTTCGCGACCAGCTTGTCATGGGCGGGAGCGGAAAAGAAATGCACATACAGGCCGGCCGCCGAAAACATAACCACAAATATAATCAATCGTGCTTTGAAACTCATTTGCTTTGATGGGTTTGTTTGGTCTGTTGCGCTGCCGCCGTGGCGGCGCAGAAGCAGGTTTGATCTGCTATTCCTAGTGCAAGAACAGCAGTTTTCCTGCCAAACCGAAAACGCCCTCGGCTGCCGGCTGCCTGAATTCGGTAATGAAAGGTTGTCCCATCGGTAGCCAATTACTCAGTTAAATTAGGACACGGGCCGGCGGCGAAATGAGATGAAACATGAATTGGGGTAATAATAAAACGCCAAGTTCCTGCAAGCCGGAGAAACTTCAAGGTCCAAGTTCAAAGTCGCCGCCTCAACCAATCAGGATTGCACTAGAAACCTGTCTGGTTTGTAATCGCTTTCGGCGGGCGCCACGATTACGGTGGGTCGCCGTTTAAAAAACCAATTCGTCATCATGTTTACTGGCATCGTGGAAGAAACAGGCGCGGTCGAGCGAATCCAACCGTCGGCGGGTGCGATCGAGTTGACGGTCCGGGCGAAGGTTTGCGCGCGCGGGTTGAAGATCGGGGACAGCGTGGCGGTCAATGGTTGTTGTTTGACGGTTTGTGAAATCAAGCGCGCAAAGTCGCGGGCGGGCGCGAAGGACATTCGTTTTGATTTGCTGAAGGAGACGTGGAAGCGGACGAATTTGCAATTCGCGCGCGTGGGATCGTTGGTGAACCTGGAGCGGTCTTTGCAGGTGGGCGGGCGATTGGGCGGGCATTTTGTCAGCGGGCACATCGATGGGACCGGGAGGATTATTCGCTGGGAGCGCGCCGGGCAGGACCATGTTCTGGAGATTGAAGCGCCGCCCGAGGTGATGCGTTACGTGGTGTTCAAGGGGTCAATCGGCGTGGATGGCATCAGTCTTACGGTGGCGGCGGTGCATAAGAAAAGTTTTCGTGTCTGGATCATTCCACATACTTACGAGAACACGGCGTTGCGGGAGCGGGCGGTGGGCGAAGCGGTGAATTTGGAGGCGGATCTCCTGGGCAAATACGTGGATCAGTTGCTCAGCGCGCGTCGGCTGAAGTTGAAATAGCCGCTTCCCACTGCGGCTTATTTGCTCGTTGAAGGGAGGAACTCGGTCTTCGGCTTTTCGTGCATGGATACGGGCGCAATCTCGGAGATCGCCAGCGGCGGGATTTCCTGCTCTGTGCCGGAGGAGGCGTCTTTGAAGACGTAGCGGTTTTTGGCTTTGTCGAAGTGCGGTTTGCCGTAAGTGGTGTAATAACTTCCGTTGGCGAGGGTAACGCGATATTGAGTGACGCAGCCGGGGCAAATCGCCAAAAGGAGAACGAGTAGCAGCCAATAATTTTTCATGCGAGTGGCCTCTTAGCGTGAGGTCCACAACGAATTTTGGTACCTCAATCCAAAGGCCGTGGCAAGGGTTTATTCAATGCGGGCAGGAAGGCGGGGAAATCGCCGGCCGAGACGCGTTCATGCCGATCATCCGCATTATTTGCTGGCAAAGTGGAAGCGCTTCACTGTACGGTGAACGCTGAATCATGGATTATTTTCGAAGATCAAGGAGACACTGGTCCTCCTCTGTGTTCAAGGTGCTTCCGGCGTTGCTGGCATGCCTCGGAGAAATACTATTTAGCGCTGCATCAAGCGCGCAGAACACTCCCGGCCCATTGGCCGCGCCCGCGGCAACTCAACGCCACAAAGTCCAGGTGAGCGATCCTTCCGTGGGGCAGGAAATCGTGGCCAAAGGAGGACGGTTGCTGGCCGATTATGGTAGTTTCCAGTTGTACGAAACCGCGGAGGCGATGGCGAATCCCCGCGTCGAGCCACGCGACGAGTATGACATTATCACGTTGAACGCCGGCCATTTGAATACGCGCAAAGCCGGAATCCAGGCGTTGAGAAAAACGGTGGGCGGCTTTTCGGGCAAGCGCATGCACCTGGTGCAGTTTGTCGGGCCCGTGCAACCGGGCTGGCGCAAGGAGTTGGAGAATGCGGGAGCGAGGATTGTTGCTTATATTCCGCAGAATACGTACCTGGTGTATGGCGATGCTCAAAGCATCGGGCAGATTCAGAAACTGGCCGCCACCGCACCGCATATTCAGTGGGAGGGCGCTTACCTCGATGCCTACAAGATCCATCCGCTGGCCCGCGCCACGGATGCGAAGGGCCGGCCTCGAAAGATCGGCACGGATATGTTCTCTGTGCAACTGGCTGCCGACGCCGCAGCCAATGAGAAGACGTTGCAATTGCTGGACCGCCTTAAGTTGGAACCGTTACGGCGACAGGCCACGGTGCTTCAGTATGTGAACGTGGTGGCAAAACTTGCGCCCGAAAGCATCACAATGATTGCGGGACAGCCCGAGGTGGTTTCGATTCAGCCGTATTTTCCGCGGGTTAAATGGGATGAGCGACAGGACCAGATTATTGCCGGCAACCTGAGCAGCAATACGCCCGCGGGCCCGGGTTATCTAAGCTGGCTGGCGGGCAAAGGCTTCAACCCGGCTCAATTCACTAATTTCGCAGTGGATATAACCGATAGCGGCGTTGACAACGGAACGACCTCGCCGAATCACTTCGGGTTCTACGTGAATGGCCAGACCACCAACGCCAGCCGGGTGATTTATAATCGGCTGGAAGGATCGCCCAACGGCGGCAGCACGCTCGCCGGTTGCGACGGCCACGGCACCCTTAATTCACATGTCATCGGCGGTTATGATGCTCTGGCCGGCTTTCCGTTCGCCGATGCGGGCGGCTTTCATTATGGGTTGGGCGTATGTCCATTTGTTCAGATCGGGTCCTCGGTTATATTCGACCCCGATAACTTTACTTTTCCAGACTTCAACACGCTTCAGTCGGATGCCTATGCGAGCGGCGCGCGCATCAGCAACAACAGTTGGGGAGCCGGTGGTTCGTCGGGCGCTTATGACACGGAATCCCAGAATTACGATGCCCTGGTTCGCGACGCCCAGCCGTTGAATGACGGGAACCAGGAAATGGTGATCGTGTTCGCGGCGGGCAACGAAGGTCCCGGCCCGCAAACGGTCAGTTCCCCCGGAACGGGGAAAAATTTAATCACCGTCGGCGCATCGGACAACGTGCAGGCGTTCGGTGGCAGCGACCGCGGCGGCATTGGCGACAACGAGGCCTCCAGCGCGAATGAGATTGCGTCGTTTTCCAGCCGTGGTCCCTGCGCCGACGGCCGGCGCAAGCCCGACATTGTCGCGCCGGGAACCCACGTGAGCGGTGGAGTGATCCAGGCGGCGAATCCGGGGACGAATGGAACCGCGGATGCCTGTTTCACCGGCGATGGCGTGGATGGCGGGCCGAACGGCAGCATTTTTTTCCCGGCTGGCCAGCAGTTTTACACGGCCTCTTCCGGCACCAGCCATTCGACGCCGTGCGTTGTCGGCGGTTGCGCTTTGTTGCGCCAGTATTTCATCAATCTTTCTTCGAACCCGCCCAGCCCGGCGATGACCAAGGCTTACCTGGTGAATTCCGCCCGTTACCTGAACGGCGCGTCCGCCGATGACACGCTTTGGTCCGGGCAGCAGGGCATGGGCGAGATGAACCTCGGCACGGCGTTTGATGGAACCCCCCGCATCCTGCGTGATCAACTTCCCACCGACCTGTTCACGGCCAGCGGCCAGACCCGCACTTTTACCGGGGCGATCGCCAATACCAACAAGCCGCTTCGGGTAACGATCGTCTGGACCGATGCGCCCGGCAGCACAACCGGCAATGCGTGGAACAACGACCTGGACCTGACCGTGAGCGCAGGCGGCAACACGTACAAAGGGAACGTATTCAGCGGCGCCTTCTCAACCAGCGGCGGCGTCGCGGACACGCAGAACAACGTCGAGAGTGTTTTTCTTCCGGCGGGGATTTCCGGCGGGATCGTGGCCAAGGTAACGGCCAGCAGCATCAATTCGATCGGCGTTCCCAACAGCAACAACGTTCCGCAGCAGGATTTTGCCCTGGTCGTGTATAACGCTTCGACGGCGGCCCTGCCGGTAATCTCCCAGGCCGGTTCCAGTTTGTTGGCGGAGAATTGTTTCCCGACCAACGGAGCGATTGATCCCGGTGAAACCGTTACCGTAAGTTTCGCCCTTCAGAATCTCGGCACGCAAGACGCCTCGAACCTCGTGGCGACACTCCAGCCGAACACCGCCGTGCTTTCGCCGTCCGGACCGCAAACGTATGGCATGCTGGCGGCGGGAGGAGCCGTGGTCAGCCGGTCGTTCACGTTTACGGCCGCGGGTGTTTGTGGCGGGACCATCACGGCCACACTGGCGCTTCAAAATGGCTCGAACAGCCTCGGAACCATTCCATTCAGCTTCCAACTTGGCCTGAGCGTTCCCATCACGCCGCTCGCGGAGAATTTCGACGGAGTGACGGCCCCGGCGCTGCCGACGGGTTGGACCAGTTCCGCTTCCGGCGCCGGTTCAGGATGGATGACCTCCGCCAGCGCCGCTGATACCGCGCCCAACGCGGCCATGGTGATGGACGTGGACGCCATCGGCGTGAGCGAACTGACCACGCCGGCCATTCCCATCATTTCATCCTCCGCTCAACTGACATTCAGGAACAATTACGACCTGGAAGCCGATCCGCCCGGAGATCCAAGTCCCGTGGTTGCCTTTGACGGCGGCGTGTTGGAGATCCAGATCGGCGGCGGCGCGTTCACCGATATTGAGGCCGCGGGCGGCAGTTTCGTTTCCGGAGGCTACACGACCACCATTGATCCCGGTGACGATAACCCGCTGGATGGGCGGTCGGTTTGGAGCGGGAGCTCGGGCGGCTTCATCACCACGGTCGTCAACCTGCCTGCCGCCGCGGCGGGCCAAAACATTCGTCTCAAATGGCGCTGTGCCACCGATACCGCCAACGGCTTCGGCGGCTCGGCCTGGTTTATCGACACCGTTTCCGTTCTGGACAGCAATTTCGTTTGTTGCCAATCCGTGGTCGCGCCGACCATTTTGAATCCGCGGGTTGTCGGCACAAATATCATCTTCTCCTTCCAAACCGTGAACGGGCAGGGTTACACCGTGCAGAGCAAGAGCGCCTTGAGTAGTTCCGGCTGGACGCCAGTGCATTCCCTGAGCGGTGACGGTTCAATCAAGTCGGTCACGAATGCCTTGAGCGGGCCGCAGCACTTTTACCGCATCTCATCTCCGTAGCATTCAATGAAATCCCAGAACGGGCATTGTGGAGCCCTGGCACGGCGCTCCAGCATGATAGCGCATTTTGGCTTGGTGAGCCGAAACCGTTATTTCGGTGTAGCTTACGCTTGCAGCGTCGGAGCGGTGCATGCAGATCGAAAACGGACCCGGCTCAGGCGAATGAGACCGATGCAGCCGGCGCAGCCAGGCAACGCTGCTGGCTGAGCGCTGTAGCTGCGCCTTCCGAAAAGTCGCGCTGCGTACGCGTTGCGCTTCGGGCTCGTCAAAGCCGGAAGAAATCCATTGCTGCGCCTGCCAGGGATGCTTTTTACGAACAAGACTTTTCAAATCCCAGCGCCATTCAAAAATCGTGTTGCTCTCCGGAAAGACGCCAATGAGCCGGAAGGGATTGATCTGACTGAGCGGCAGGTTTGCCAACATAATGGCGACAGAACCGGGCTCGCTGTCGGCAATTGCGGATGAAATGACTTCTCCGCGGCTGACAGCTTCATCACCGACCCGCGCCTTGATGGAATACCAATTGATCAAAGCCAGGCACACGCGTTTTTCATTCACGGCAATCCAGGTTCCGCCACCCGGTTCGGCGGGGCAGATCACAACGGTATTACCGCATTTTCTCCGTGCCGGCGGCCGGGCGATTTGACGCGTCAGTTTTTCGTCGCGATTCATCCCCAGGGAGTAGCCGCCACGTCGTGGAATGAAAGTGACCGTGCACATAATCAGAGCAGCTCAATCCGCGGCGGGGTAAGTTGCGGCGAGCCGGGCATAACCGCGCCATTTTTGCCAAAGGAGCAGAAGTTTGGTCGGCGCGCAGCCGCGCGCGCGATTCGCCGCGCCGATGGCGAACACCAAATCCCACTGCCTGAACAGCGTCCGGTACGCAGCGAGGAGCGAGTTGCGCGCGTCATAAATGCTCGTCGCTTCCGAGGCCGCGCCGTTCAACTCGATAATCTGGAAGTTCTTTCCGTCGCGCAAATCGGCATCGCTCGAATAGCGAATGTCATAGCGGCCAATATTGAAGCCGGGCAGCGTTTGGGAAATGGCATCGATCCGCGCGGCGAGCGCCGGAGCGCAGAGATGCATCCCGTCGCGGAAAATACAGCCTTGGGCGTGGTTTCCCGCTTCGACCAGCTTAAGCGTTTCACCGGCGGGAAGTATTTCGTCCTGCCGCCCATTAAAACGGCTGAGATATTTGCCGGCCATGAAACGGGCGCGCGGGTCGCGCCAAATCAGATCTGCCACGGTGGACTTTCCATCTCCGGCAACGGCCGGAAATATTTTTTCCGTGACGGCGAAAATGTGCCCGCGGGATTCGTGGGGGAAACGATAATAAAAAATGCCGGCTTCGCGCGGGCCTTCGGCAAAACGCTGCACCAGGAGCGGCGCGCGGGTTTGTTTCAAATAGGCGAGGGCCTGCTCTTCGCTGTGAATCAACTTGATGCCCGCGCCGCGCTGGCCAACATCCGGCTTTAAGATGAACGGATAAGCCAGGCGGCGGCGCTCGCAGATTTCGCGAAGTGACGCGAGCCTTTCGTCGAGTGTGTTACCAGCAAGCAATTCCGCTTCGGCGGTGAAATCCGGCTGGCTGGCCATCAGTTGGCGTAACGTGGCCATTTTGGATTCGCCCACCATGCCACCGGAGAAAATGCCAGGATTGGCGGCTGTCGGCAGCGTGAGCCCGCGGTATTTCACCGCCAGCCACAGGTAATAAATTGCGACTGGCGGATAAAACACCCAAGCCGGCCAGAATTCCCAATGCCGCCAGCGTCCCAGTTTTGCCGCCCACCGTTGATCGATGCTTTTGCGGCGAAGCCAGCTAAATAATTGCCATCCGCCCCAAGCTGCGACTGCGACGCAAAGAACGATCCACGCGTCCTGTTTGAACCTGCCCAGCCACTCCAGAACCCTCGCTCCAATCACCCGCACGGTAAGCAAAATTGTCAGCGTCCAGGCCAGCGCGGCAAGGCCGGTCACCAGCAGAAAGCCCGGCAACGGCACTCGAAGAAAACCGGCTGCAAGATAAGTCGGCAGGCGCGCGCCTGGAACCAAACGACTGAAGATCAGGATGGGCGTGCCTCGATTTACGAACCACTTCTCGCTGGTGGCCACCCTGGAGCCGAAGCGACGGAAGGAGGATTTTTCAAACCAGCTTCGCCCGCCGAATCGGGCCAGGGCGTACAAGCCGGCGTCACCGAGCCAGATGCCAAGAAAGCACGCTCCAAAAGCGGTCGTCCAACCGACTGCGCCCGTGGCGAGGAGCAACCCGGCCCCGACCGTCGCCACATCTTCCAGAACGAAGGTGGCGAAGAAAAATCCCGCCGCCTGCCACAGCGGCATCCATTCGGCGATGTTTTGGACCGGCCAGGGTAGGACTTGTTCCATGATGTCTGCGCTAGTGGATGGTGATCAGGCCGCTTTTTGCATTTCGGCCCGGTGTTTGAGGGTGGACGGCGCGACGCCGAAGCCGGACGGCATTTGAATTCCCATCAGCCCGCCCATGATGCCGATGAGCGCATAGTGATGCACCGCGTGGGCGACCGAATACATCAACTCGCGTCCAACCGAGGATGTCGAAACTTGTGAGCCGGAGTTGGCATAGCTGGTTTTGCAAGTAACGCTCAACGGGCGCGTCAGAACAACCGGGTTGAGTTGCTCGAAGCCTTCGCGCAATTGGCGCGTGGCGTTCAGGGCGGCGAAACGGTCGCTCTCGACCGGCGTCCCGCGTTCGCGATGATCATAATCGAGGTCACCGCCCATCGCCGCGTCCAACAGACTGCGGAAGTGGTCGAGACAATGGCGATAGTGGCCGCCGATGGACGCGTTGAAAGCGACGGGAAGTCTGCGCGCATAAGTTGTGTCGTCGATTTCAGCCAGGAGCGTTTCGCCCTGGTTGAGAGTGTCGATCACTGATTCAATCAGGACGCAATTATCGTTTGGACAAGTCAGGTTCATACAGTTGCGATTGGTTCCGGTCCAGGCAAGCGCACCGGTAACGCATGGTGGGTTGGTCGAACAGAGCGGGATAACCTTACAACTATTTGCTTCCCTTTTTCTCAACCAGCCCGGGCCAGTTCGCTTCGGCTTTCGTGAGGTTGCCTTTCGTGTCTTTATTGAAGTCGTTCCGCACGCCCCGGCTGTATTGAAGCAGAAGGCGGCCATCGACGATTTGAAACGCGTCCACGTCGATTTCCACCAACTTGTTGCGCGAAACGCCGTAGGCGCAGTAGCCGCCGAAGGAGGGTTCGTATTTCGCCGGGTCCCTGGCGAAAAGTTCCTTGTGTTCTTTTGAAGCAAAGAAATAAATTGCCCCGTCACGCTTCAACACGATCTCCGGCTTGCCCTTCACCGGTTTGTTGTCGGTGAAAAATGCCACCGGATCGTAGCCTTGAATGGCGACCCCGGTTTTGTCCAGGTTGAGCAGGGTTTTGGTTTGGGCCGGGGCGGGCAAGGCCAACCCGGCAACAAGAAATAGCAGCGATAATTTTTTCATACGCCTGTTCGTCGGCGAAGAAGGGGAAACCTTACAGAGATTCGCGTGCGGCGCTCTAGGGTGAGGCAAGCCAGCCTCCGGCTGCTTGCAAGGGTTCCAGGCTCCCTGCCTTGTTTACCCATACGACCACAGCGAGACGGGCCAGTGAGGAACTTTGCCGAGCATCCAAAACGAATTCGCCCGTCACCAGATTTTCGTGACGAACCAATGGTGCGTTCACCAGTTTCAGGGCCACGAAATCGTGGCTGAGTTGGCGGCCGCGATTCTCCCCGGCTTTCACGCTGGACTTCAAGCCGCTGCCCAGTAAGGCGGCGTGAACCTCGTATTGCATTTTGCTCAAGCTGGCCGGAGCAAAGCTCACCTGCCAGTGATTCGTATCGGAAGAAGTGGCCGTGAGGACGCCCACGACCGCCGCGCTGCCGGCCGGAACACCCTTGTGCCCCGTCCAATCGCGCCACTCGCTCCCATTCAGCACAAACTCCGGCGTATAAACCGAGTCGCTGCGCCACCGTTCCGCATAAACCCGCTGGCGGTCGGAGAATTGTTTGGCTCCCCAGGAGTCGCGCCAGCCGAGATAGTCCCAATAATCAACATGGAAGGCCACTGGCACAAAGTCCTCCCACAGGCCGGGCGATTCCTTCAGGTGGCTCAACCAAGCCTCGGCGGGCGGACAACTGCTGCATCCTTCCGAAGTGTAAAGTTCGAGCAGCGCCGTTTGTTTTTCCGTGCTCTGCACGGTGAGCAGATTGGTTTGGGCGTTCATGGTCGCGGTGAAAGCGCCGAGGAGCGAAAGAATCAGTGGATTGATGAAAGTGGGTCGCATCGCAATTGGTTTCAAAACGAGCTGGCAACACTATAGTAGAAGTTAGTCGCAGCGTTGTGAAATTCCTTACAAAAATGAGGGCCTGCCGTAACTGGTAAAAGTAAATTAACCCTCGTCTGGTCCAAACAACGCTCGCTTTTTGGCGTCTGAGCGGGTAACCTCTCTCGTGCTTGACAGCAAGTCTGCAAACCCAACCCAACTGATTTCAGCGGAGGCGAAAGCGCCCGCCGAAGCTTCGGACCCGGAGCACTGGGTGGAATTGCATGGCGATTATCTCTTCAAATTTGCCCTGGCGCGATTGCGCGACCCAGCCACGGCGGAAGACATGGTTCAGGAAACCTTCCTGGCTGCAATCAAGGGAGCCAAGAGCTTTGCGGGCCGTTCGGCGGAGAAAAGCTGGCTGGTTGGCATCTTGAAAAACAAAATCTTCGACCATTATCGCAAGGCCAGCCGGGAAACTTCATTCACCGACCTGGAGTTTTACTCGGACGAGGAAAGCGAGCGGTTCATTCCCGACGGCATGTTCAAGGATGGCTGGATTCACGAGCTCGGGCCGCAGGAATGGTCGGGACCGGGGGCGAGCCTGGACAGCGAGGCATTCTGGAAGACGTTTCAAGATTGTTCCGCCAAATTGCCGAAAAACGTCAGCGCGGTGTTCACTTTGCGGGAAGTCGATGACATCGAGAGCAAGGAGATTTGCGCGCTGCTGAACATTTCGGAGAACAATTTGTGGGTGATGCTGCATCGCGCGCGCATGGCCTTGCGCCGCTGCCTGGAGACGAATTGGTTTGGGAAGCAGCATGAAAAATAATTGTAAGGAATGCCTCTTTCAAACCGACGAATGGTTGTGCGATAATGCCGCACCAGGTCCGGGCGTGGTCATTCAACCGCTTCGACCTGGTGGATTCGCCGGCGAAACTGCCATGAATTGGCTGGTTATATGTTAAAAGCACTTGCGAAATGGATGGGCGACTTGTTGCCAAGTTGCAAGGAAGCGGCGCGCCTGCAATCGGACGCGCTGGATCGCAGCCTCCCGTTTCGCCAGCGGTTTGGCCTGCGCGTTCATCTCCTGCTTTGCAAGTGGTGCCGCCGTTACGGGGAACAGATCGCCTTTCTGCGGACGGCCGTTCACACGCATGCCCAAGGCGAGGAATGCCTGCCATCGCGGGCGCTTTCATCCGAGGCCAAGGAGAGAATGAAGCAAAGGCTTCGGGCCGAAGGAAAATAAGTTTACACTTCGTGCGGCGGTTCAATGATCACCACCGAATCTGCGGCAAAAGACGTTCTCCTGATGATTGCGGACATCAGCGGGTACACCCGCTTCATGGTTTCCAACGCCAGGAGCCTCACTCACAGCCAAACGATCATCACCGAGTTGATTCAGACGATTATCGAGCAGGTCGAAGTGCCGCTGGAAATTGCCAAGCTGGAAGGGGACGCCGTTTTTCTTTATGGAATTAAGGGTGACGCGGGCGTCTGGCAAAAAAAGAAAGCCAAAATCGGAGAAAAGCTGATTGCTTTTTTCCGCGCCTTTTCCGAACGGGTCTCGACCCTCACGCAATCCACGCACTGCCAGTGCAATGCCTGCCAGAACATCGAGAAACTCAAGCTCAAATTGATCGTCCACAGCGGCGAGGCCTTGTTCCATCGCGTGGGCAAGTTCGAAGAACTCGCTGGCGTCGATGTCATTCTCGTTCATCGATTGCTCAAAAACTCCCTCCAATCCGACCAATACATCCTGATGACGACGCAAGGATTTCAGGACCTGGAATTCCCGAACCCGATTGGAGTCGTCCATGGCGAAGAGGAATACGAAGAATTCGGCAAGGTGAAGGTATTGGTTTATTACCCTCCCTCCACGGCAGCGGGAGCTCGCAAGGCGCTGCGCCATGAGTATGAGAACCTGCCGCTGGCGAACAAACTCAAGGATTCCTGCGCCTGGGACCTTCGAATGTGGAAGAAGCAGATTATTTCGGCCATCGCGCCCCAGCAGGACCAATTCAATCATTTGCCGCCGGGGGCATCCCGGCACGGGCAAATCGCTTTCGGAGTGTTCAGCACGGTCCTCTCGCCATTGTTCGTTCCCGCATCACTCCTGCTCAGTTCTGCGAGGACCTTAAGGCAGCATTTCACACGCGGCGCCAGGCCGGCTGCCGAATCAAGCTCGCATGGCCCGGATACATTGCCTTGAAGCCGAAGGCCCGTTTTTTTGTAAGGTTTCGCCGCGCGCAACGACGAATCTGCATGGTGTCAGAACGAATTCTGGCCCAAGAGCCTGGAACCTGAGTTATATTAAGCAAATCGAAAGCGTATGCACTCGATCAAAGTTATAGCCGTCGTGGCGGTATTGGCAGCCGCAGGCATCATTTTAATGACGCGCCACGGGCGGGCGCGATCAACCGACATCTCTACCTACGAACAAGGAACTATGAGTCATTTCAAAAAACCCGAACCGGCTGAGCTGAAAAAGAAGTTGAGCTCCGAGCAATTCATGGTTACGCAAGCGTGCGGCACGGAACCGCCGTTCCACAATGCTTATTGGGACAACCATAAGCCGGGTATTTACGTGGATGTGGTTTCCGGCGAACCGTTGTTTAGTTCGCTCGACAAGTTCGATTCCGGCACGGGCTGGCCAAGCTTCACGCAGCCGGTGCAGGGCGCGGACGTGGTCGAGAAGAAGGACGCGAGTTTGGGCGTCGAGCGGACCGAGGTGCGCTCGAAAATGGCGGATTCACATCTCGGCCATGTTTTCAATGACGGTCCGGGAGAGAAGGGGCTGCGCTTTTGCATCAATTCAGCGGCCTTGAAATTTGTTCCGGTGGAAGAGATGGACCAGGCTGGCTATGGGCAATATCTCGAACCATTCGTGAAGGCGGGCTTGATCAAAGCCCCGGTGCACGAAACGGCCATCCTGGCGGGCGGCTGTTTTTGGGGCATGGAGGAAATCATTCGCAAGATTCCCGGCGTGATCAAAACAACGGTCGGCTACAGCGGCGGCACCACCGCGGACCCGACGTATGAAGAAGTTTGCACGGGTGGCACGGGCCATGCCGAGTCCATTCAGGTGGAGTTCGATTCCACCCGGCTTGGTTACGAGGCCTTGCTGGATTACTTCTTTCGCATGCACGACCCCACCACCCTCAACCGGCAGCACGGCGACGTGGGCACGCAATATCGTTCGGCCATTTTCTACACCAGCGAAGCGCAGAAACAGACCGCCGAGCGCGTGAAGGCGCAATGGGAGAAGTCGGGCAAGTTCAACCGGCCCATCACCACGGAAATTACGGCGGCATCGAAATTTTATCCGGCGGAGGATTACCACCAAAAGTATCTCATCAAGCATCCGGGCGGTTATACCTGCCACGTTTTGCGGGACTCATAATAGCTCGTCGAGTAATCCCACTTATCTGTTCGCGACCTTTCAAGCCTCGACCGGCGGCGATTTTTCGCTGCCGGTCGTCGAGGCTAAAAACACCATTGCTTCCAACGCCAGGGCCGCGATGTGCTGCAAATCCAGGCTGCACGCGCTGAGCGTGGGCGTGTATTGGCCCGATCTTTTAGGCTCAAAGCCCGCCAAGGCCCGCCAAGGTGCGCTCGCAGATTTCCTCTGGCGACCCTTCTGCCGAAATCAACATCAACAGGCCGCGCTCCCGATAGAATTCAACCAGCGGCTCAGTGCTTTGGCGGTACGCCTGCATGCGCACGCGAATGGATTCGGGCCGATCATCTTCCCGTTGATGGAGCGTGGCATTGCAAAGGTCACAAGTATCTTCCACCCGCGGCGGTTTCGTCGTCAGATGAAAAACGGCATTGCAGCGAGGGCAGGTTCTTCGCCCGCTCAACCGGGCGACGATGTGTTCCAGGTTTAACTCGTAATCCAACACGCAGTCCAGGGCCAATCCCTCGGCCTTCAAAACGGTTTCCAACGCATTGGCTTGGGCGGCGGTGCGGGGAAAGCCGTCCAGCAGAAAACCGCCGTGGCACTGCAGGCAGCGCAGGCGCTCGCGCAGAATCCCCAGCACGGTGGCATCCGCCACCAGTTCGCCGCGTCGCATGCATTCCAAGGCTTGCGCCAGTGCGGGCGTCTGCTCTGTTCTCGCTGAGGTTTTCGCTGCGCGGAAGATGTCGCCGGTGGACAAATGACAGGTCCCGAGGCGCGCGCACAGCAGTTCTGCCTGCGTTCCTTTTCCGACGCCGGGTGCTCCTAACAGCACCAAGCGCATCGTCCGGGTTGGTCGAGGCGGTGTTGTCGCGCAACGGGCATCGCCGCCTTTCAACCAGGCTGTGCGATCGGCAATGGGTTTCATGCGGCTGGATTCAATGAGCTCAATTCAATTGATTCAGGAATGTTTTAATCGGTACCGCGTCGAGCAGGATATAAACGGAACGCGCCTGGCTTTCCGCCGCGCCGGTCAGGTTCGTGTAACCAGCGATAAACCTGTCCTCATCCAGCAGCGGCATGCCTGACTGATCGATTCCCAGCTTTGAAAGCAGACGGGCGTCTGCCCCGCGCTCTGTGGCTGTGCTGGGTGCTTCCATACGCAGGAAAGGTTACGCCGCCGCGACCAGGATGGCTTGCCGGTTATTGCGATTTTCCAACTTCCTTTTGGCTTCGCTGCTTTGTGGCAGGAGAATCAACTCAATCTTTACGACGGGTGCGCCGGCGCATGATAACGCGAAATCCCGTGGTTTTCCGAGGAAGGATGGTGCGCTTAGCAGGACTTGAACCTGCAAAATGACTTTGTTGCTCGTTGTTCATAGTTGGTATGCGTTGCGCTTACCTGCTATTACATGTGCGCCATTTGCCCAGTAAAAACAAGCATTTTCTTACAAGTATGCGCAATTACAGCCAGAAAAAGCTTTGGGAATGTTTGGGAGCCTAAAGAGTTTTGGGGCAGGTTTGGGAATCACGAAAACATGCCAGATCTTTGGGGGAAGTTTGGGGGCTTGGCTGCCCAGAGTGCCGCATGGTGGCCAAGCCACAGGCTTTGTAGGTCTAAGCGAACAGGTCGATTTCGACCATCCCCGTCCAATTAGCCAGTGTCAGAACCTTCATCGGTTCACTTGTGATTTGGTGATCCTCCAGAAATGGAGCCAGTTGATCCCAAGTTTCCTCGTGTCCGGCGTGCTGCATTTCGCTTTGCATATAGGCTTCCTGTTCGCGTCGGCGACGGCGTGCTTCACTCTTGAGGAAGCTTGCGGCTGTCAGCCGCGTCGTTTGATACAGCCACCCTTGGAGGATGGTCTTATCCGAGATGCGGTGCGCTTTTCTGGCCAAAATGACGAAAACCGCCTGCGTGATTTCCTCGGCGGCATGGGTACTGCCCGCGTTTCGCA
>Ga0070741_10001715_pt1 | contig 63795 bp, 48 predicted proteins | sample Coa_R1_4_FD_66440 | JGI IMG/M metagenome (GOLD analysis project Ga0070741, IMG submission 66440) | Surface soil microbial communities from Centralia Pennsylvania, which are recovering from an underground coalmine fire - Coalmine... | ecosystem: Environmental > Terrestrial > Soil > Unclassified ...
ATCTGCACCAGTATCTATGATTGCTACTACACCTTTACCGGTTAAGTTTGTTGCTGTGCGCGCGTCGGCCAGGCGAATGATGGTGGTGGCGGTTTGCGTGGTGTAATTGCTGGGAACCGTGCTGCCGAAAAATGAAACAAGCGTGCGGCCGACCAAAGAATCAAGAATCCCGGATGTGGACTGCGCAAGCGTTGCCTGGGTTGCGCCGTTCAGTTCCGGCAAAGTTGGATGCTGCTGCGGCTCAAATCCTACAACCGTAAGGTCCGATTCAACCTCGGTTTCGACTCCAGAAATGCTTGCTGAAGGAGAGGTCACCAGCATGACGCAGTTGGTGCCGTCATAAAGTTCTTTCACCACGGTAAGGCCGTGGTTGCTCACAATATTCTGCATGTTGCTGGGAGAGGCAGTGAGGATGTAGCTGGTCTGCGCAGCCAAAGGCAGACTCGCGGCCAAAGACAGACTCGCCAGGAAAAACAGTATTGTGCGTATTAGAGATTTCCTCATCGTCGGCTTCCAGTTAATCTTCCAAGAATTTCAAAAATCAAAGCTGCGGTGTTTTACCCAACACCACTTCCAGTTCCTGGCCCCGGGTTTCCAGCGGCACCAGCAAACGCAAATCGCTTTCCGGAACGTACTCCAACTGAAACTCTCCAAAGGTATTGCTTATGGAGCGAGTCAGCTCGCGATTTCCAGCTACAAGAATCACAGGCACGTTAGCCAAGTTCTCCTCTGGAGCTTTTTGGTTGGCGATTTGACCAACCAGCACCATACTGGCCGAACCTTTTTCGTGCTCAAAACGAAGATCTACTGAATAGTCGCCGGCATGGAACAACACCTGGCGGTTGATTTGATGTGTTCCCCGGACTCCAACCGGCTGGGGATCATTCAGACTGTCATAAACCAGGCTTCCCAACAGGCGTTGGAGTGCGCTACGACGGGGCGTCCGAGCCAGACCGACCAGCGCCTTTACCTGTTGTTCGGCCACGCGAGGGACCTCGTACCTAGCCTCTCGCTGGCAAATACCGGCAAATCGTAACAGTACAGCCTGAATTTTTTCGCACTTGGAACACCCAAACTGGAGATGGGCCAGCATTTGCTCATGCTGCTCAGTGGAAACTACGTTGCGAACGTAATCTGCCCACTCAGTAATGTCGAAATGGCGCGCTTGAGTCATATTTGACGTTTTCTTCGTCTTTTAAATTCAATCAAGGGGAATGCGGCTTCCGGGTCCGTATTCCCCTATTAGCAGTCGACGGATGAGCCTGCTTCTGGTCATAAGAGTCACCAGTGAACCCAAAAATATACCCTCTCGTAGAAAATTATCACTCGAACTAAACTTTTCCCACTAGAGCAAAAGCTGCCCAATAGTAGGGATGCCGGTGCTTTTGCTTCAGGTTGAGCACCGCCTTTCGTAATGCATTCGCTTTGTTGGCGGAGCTTTTAAAGTTCCGGTAAAAGTCGCCCATGAATTCAGCGGTGCTCTGGTCATGCACCTCCCACAGGCTAACCATCAGAGTTTGAGCGCCGGCATAAAGTAAGCCGCGCACAAGCCCAATTAATTCATCGCCACCAATCACTACGTTCATTCCGGTGCCGCATCCGCTCAAAGTAACCAGTTCGGCATCAAACTGTAACTGATACAAATCAAACAGGCTTAGCTGTGACGTGCCCAGCCGCAGCGAAGAAAACATAGGGTTGTCCTGCCGGAAATAACCATGGGTTGCAATGTGAATAAACCGGCTTTGCGGCCCCAGAGTTCGCAGCCGCTCTTCTGTAGCTTCATCGCCCATGAAAAGGTTTGCATCGCCCATGGCTGAGGCCACAAAACGCGCTTCGTCGGCAATATAAGGCGCACGTGCATCAGGAACAGCCAATACAAGTGCCCTACCTTGGCTTTGCGGCTGGCGCTTCTCCTGGCACACGGCAAAGATGCTGCTGCTAGGGACATAAGAAATGGAAAAATCGTCAATCAGATATTTCCCGCCATCGGAAAGCGCGTGAAAAGGCAGGTAATGCAGAAAAGCGTGCGGAACAATAATCAGGTGATCGGCGGTAAGCTCTTTGCGGAACGGAGCGATCAGCAGCGAGTAAAGCTCTTCCAAGTGCGCCTGCGTGGCCTCCAGCAATGACTTTTCCAGCGATTTAAGATATTCCTCTCCCAGCCGGAACTTGGCCAGTTGCAATTGCAACAGCCGCAGCTTCTCCCGCACGGGCATGACATCGCCCAAAGTCACAAACTTGAATCCTTTGCGCGAGATCAGGCAGACGTAAAACCGGTTCCGGGCAATGTAATACTCCACCAGTTGCGTGTTCTCCGGCAAAATGCCTTGCAATTCCTCCACCGGGACTGTCCGGGCATTTTGCAGGCTGGCAAACTCACGGTCCACGCTCTGCACGCGGGAAAAAGCCTTCACCAGAGCGTCCTCATAGTTGCGGCTTAACTGGCGCAATTGCTGGATCCGGTCCTGTGAGCTGCCTTCCCGGTTTAATTCTTCCAGTTCAATCTGGTGGTAGGTCCAGTTCAGTTTCTGGCGCAGGTCGCGAAACTCGCCCATGGCGGGCGAAACAGCATCGGATTCGCGTGAGGCGAGCGATGACGAGCGGAAGGCAATCAGATCGGCAAGGCTGCGCGATTTGGCCTGCTCAATATACTCAAAAGCCTCTTTTTGCGCACGTATGCCAAAACTGACTGCCAATGATGTAATGACCAACCCTTCATAGACTGCCAGCTTGTTCTTGAGAAACGCAATCTTCAGTTCTTCCTTGCCCAGATGGCTGCGCAGGTCTTCCAGCTTACGGAAGGCGTGCTCATAGGCGTGGCGAGCCAGCTCAGTGTTGCCGCTGGATTCTTCCGCCTGGCCCAGCATGAAATAAGCCTGATAAACAGCCGGCGAATCAATGTGAATCAGCCGGGCCAGCGCCGCGCTGCAGTACCGCCGCGATTCTTCCGGATCAGAGGCGCGCAGCTCAATCGCCGCCAACAAAAGCTCGCACAGCGCCGCTTTTGAAGGCAATGCGGAACCGGCAAAATACTCAAGCGCGGTGGTAGCGAGATCTTCAGCATTGTCATTTTCGCCGGCTTCATACAACACCAACGCCTTATAAAGATCGATGAGAGCAGGCCACAACTTATTTTGCTCTTTTACAAACAGTTCGCGCGCTTGATCAAAAATCTCCAGCGCCTGCTTGTATCGCCCTTGCTGGCTGGTGGCGATGGCTGAGAACGCCGCTGCTTTCGCAGCTTCATACGTCATCCCCAACTGGGTGAAGGCTGTAAAAGCATCTTGCGCCAGATCGGTGCCGCCCTCAGTGAGGTTCAGTTCCAGATAGATTTCTGATTCGTCAAGATCGCACAACGCCTGGTGATAACGATCACCCAAAGTGGAGCACAGTGCGCGTGTCTGGTCATAGAGCTCAATAGCGCGCAGATATTCGCCGCGCAGGTAGTGCAGATAAGCAACGTTGTAGTCAGCTTCCGCTACAACCAGAGAAAAGCCGTGTTCCAGGCAGTGCTGGCGAGCCAGCCGGTAGGTCTCCTCAGCGCGTGGAAAGTCATGCAGGCTGATGTAACAAACGGCCAGGTTCCTGAGCACAGAGGCGATATCCAGCGACTCTCCGCACTGTAGAAACTCGCCATAAGCACGCTCATAAAGCTCAATGGCTTCCTGAAAACGGTCCTGGCGGTAATAGATGTTGGCAATGTTGCTATCCAGTCGTGCCAGGCGTACCCGGTCTTTATGAGCATGGAAAATTGTGCGGGCAATCTCGCCCAGCTTGAAGGCGCGTTCATACTGACCGTCATAGATCAGGCTGTGCAGGGCGCCGCTGATGGTGCGGGCGTAGTCCACGTCGCGGCCGGTCTCTTCAAAAATCTTGAGCGCCTTTTCATATTCCTGAATGGCAGGTTTGTGCTTGCCGCTCAGATAAAGAACGTGCCCAATGGCACGGGCGCTCTGGGCGGAGGCATAAGGATCGTTTATCTCCTCCGCAACCCAGGAGCTGGCTTGCGCAAGCTTGCCCGCTTTCTCCAGGTCAATGTGGGCAAACGTGACCACCGCGTTATAGAGGGAATCTACGGTCTGAGCGCCGCACATTGCTTTGCGGGCAGCTAAAAAGGCGCGGCGATCTTTCTCTTCTGCAATGGCCGCAAGGTCCACGATCCACTGCTCCACCCCTAAGTTTGCACCCTGCTCCGACATCTAGAATCCCAATTCCGCCAATATCTTTTGCAAACGATTGAGACAACGCCCGCGAATAAAACCAATGGATCCTGTAGCCAAACCCAGCTTCTGCGCCACCTCGTTGTAAGGCACCGGAGGCTGCTCATAAAAAAGGAGCTTCACCAGTTCCGCACATCGCGGAGTTAGGCGTTCAATGGCGTCGCGGACAGCCTGTTCTTCCTGGACTTCCTGCATCATCTCCGGAGCTGCCGCGATTTCTTCCGCCATCTCCTGCTCCATGGCATCCAGCTCCACATCGTTCTTCTGCTGCTTCTTCGAGTGGAAACACTTGTGGGTAGCCACCGTAATCAGCCATGAGCGCAGGGATTCAATCTTCCTCAGCTTGCCCAGGTTAGTGAACAGGTCAATGCAGACATTCTGGAAAATGTCTCCGGCATCGTCCGGGCTAAACCCATATTTCACCGGGACGGAGTAGATGAGCCGCTTGTACTTATCGATAAGCGTGTTCCAGGCGCGCTCATCGCCGGCCAGACACTCCTGCACCAGCCGCTCGTCTTCAGCAGCCGTCTCCCGGGTTGTGGGCAAAGATATTTCCTTGGCGTTGTCGTCCATTCAATGTTTTCCGGCGGGGGTGTGCCAAAAAAGTTCTTCTGCGTTCCAGAAAGTATACTGTTCAATGATTGCCGGACGAAAGTTACCCAGGTCTTGCTGCGCACCTACAAGGATATTAGGGCTTACCAGGTACACCATGGGGAGCTGCTGGGCCAGGATTTCCTGCACCTGGTCGTAAATCTTTTTTCTTTGTGGATAGTTAAGAGTTACCATTTGCTTCTGCATCAGCCGGTCGATTTCGGCTTCCCAGGGCGTCGCCGGTGTCTTTTCACCCATATTCCAAAGATGGGTCGCTCCATTGGACATCAGGAGATTGTTATCGGGCGTGGGGTCGGCGTCTCCCTTCACCATCCCCATCACAATCGCTTCATAATCATGCGAGTTCAGCACACGATCATTGACTGACCTGGCTTCCATGGTCACCACGTGAGCCGCAATCCCGATTTGCTTTAAATCGTCCTGCACCAGCGTTGCAATCTGGGTGCGCTGGCTGTTGCTGGAACTTACCAGGATAGAAAATTCCACAGGCTGGCCGGTGGAATCCACCAGCGTGCCGTCAGACTTCCAGGAAAACCCAGCGGTTTTCAGCAGCTCGCGCGCTTTAGACAAGGAGTGCATCGGCGCTGGAATGGCGGCGTTGACCCACTGTTTGTCACCCGGATTTTCATGCGTAGCCAGCGCGGTTGCCCGATTGTGATAAATTAGCCGGACAATTCCCTGCCGATCAATCGCGGTTGAAATAGCCTGACGGAAACGCACGTCACGAAACCATTTCTGCTTGCGCTCAATCTCAGGGTAACGGCCTTTGGTGTCGTCATTCAGGTTGAACATCAGGAAGTTGTATTCCAGGCCAGGCCCTATGTCATACAACTGAAAATGGCGTTTTTTTTGCTCAGACTCCAGCGCCGTAAAATTATCTGCGCTCAGACTGCTGATGATTTGTGATTCGCCTGCCTCAAAACGCATCACCTGCCCGTCCTGCGAGGGCACCGCGACAAAGGCCAGATCATCCAGATATGGCAGCCGCTGACCCTTAGAATCAATCTTCCAGTAGTAAGGATTGCGCTCCAGCACGATACGCTCGCCGGGCACCACCTGCTTAAGCCGGAACGCGCCTAAACCGGCAATCTTCTCCGGCGGAGTATTGAGGCCCCAGGATTGAGAGATTTTGCCTTCCTCATAGTCCTTCTTCAGCAAATGCCGCGGCAGGATGGCTACGCTATCAAACACGCGCTCAGCCGGCGCATAAGGGGCTGGGAATGTGAAGCGAACCGTATAGGCGTCGAGCTTCTGCACAGCCATGGGCTTGCCCCCGATGATCAGCAGGTCGCGTTGCGGCGAGCGCACTTTCTCATCCAGATAAACCTTAAAGGAAAAAAGCACGTCATCGGCGTCAAAGGGTGCGCCGTCAGAAAAGCGCAGGCCGCGGCGGAGCTTCACGGTAATCTGTGTGCCGTCTTTTGAAATTGTCCAAGACTTGGCCAGTGCAGGCTCGGTTTTCTGTGTCGCACGATTGATGTGAACTAAATCTGCCATCATGCGCGCATTCACGCCCTGCGAGTTCTGATCAATGGCCATGATGGGATTGAAAGTGCGCGGCTCAGATCTCTGGGCAATTACCAGCGTTCCGCCACGATTGCCCGGTTCACAAGTGGTGCGCAGCAACTCTTCCGGGGCAGCGCCTTGCGCCAGAGCGATTGACGGCAGCAACGCCAGAAGACAAAACAACGCGGAGCGGGCCATACACACCATGCGCCCATGAACCGGAATTCGCTGTTGGGTTAAATGTGTGATTTTATGCGCTCCTGTAACTTCTCTGCTAATGAGTGATACGCCAGAAAGACCGGGACCGGGGCCAATCCTGGCAGCAGCATCCACCAATAGGAGACCAGCACGTGATATTGCTGCGCGCTGGCAAGCATGTTGCCCCAACTGGGGAAAGGCTCGCCGATGCCCAGGCCGAGAAACGAAACAATGACTTCCGCCAGAATGAATTGAGGGATCAGCACCGTCATCTGCGTGAGCAGAACGCGAAACGTCAACGGCATAAGGTGACGGCGCAGCAGGTAGGCGTTGGACGCTCCGAAACCCCGCGCTGCCAGCACAAAATTCCGTTCGCGCGCGCTCAAAATCACGCCACGCACCAGGCGCGCCGGACGTCCCCAGCCCACAATGCCGATCACAGAAATCACCAGCAGAAACGCCGTGATGGGGCTGATCTGCAATGGCAGAAAAGCGCGCACAGCAATGAGCAGATAAAACCAGGGCACGGTGATAAAGATTTCCGCGAAGCGCATAGCTACGTCATCCACTCGCCCGCCATACATTCCGGCGATCGCGCCAAGCAAAAGGCCAGCAAGGACGGAGAGCGCAGCGGCGATAAATCCGGCAAACAAAGAGACCTGGCCGCCATAGAGCAGGCGCGAGAGTTGGTCGCGGCCAAAGCCATCCGTACCCAGCAAAAACATGCTGGCGGGTGCTTCAACACCAAAAAGGTGCAGATTGGAATGAAATGCCCCCAAGAGCGTGTATCCGTCTCCCCGCAAAAAGAATTCCATGCGGGCCGTCTGCGAACAATCCTGCGTATATTCAGTTAGATTGTCGCCGGCAAGTTTGGTGACATAAACAAACGGCCTAAGATGAAATTTTCCCTGGCAATCCACAAAATGCAAGTGCGTGGGTGGAGCATAAGGATACAGCCGGTCCTGCGTGTCAAAGCTGTATGGAGCAATGAACCCGGCCAGCAACACCACAACGTGAATCGCCACCAGAAACCACAGCGCCCATGCGAGGCGGAATGGCTTTCCCTGAAATCCCGAACCTGCCTTTTTTGCAGGTGAGGGATCGCTATGGCGACTCTCCGCTCTGGGTTTCAGAAAGTTCATGATTGCATCCTGATTCGGGGATCACAGACGTAAAGCAGAATGTCCGCCAGGAGATTGCCTGCGATCAAAAACGCTGTGGAGAGCAAGACCGCGCCGATCACGACAAAGAGGTCGCGGGAAAGAATTGCCTCCAGCAGCATGGGACCGATTCCGGGCCAGCCCATGACAACTTCTATCAAGAGAGAAACGCTCAGTAGCACCGCAACAGAGAGACCGAAGAGAGAGATCAGCGGATTGGCCGCAGCGGGCAAAGCGTAACGGAAAAGCAATTTCAGGCGCGGCAGACCGTGGCCTTCAGCGGCGCGCATGTAGGAAGAGTCCAACACCTCACGCACGCTGGACCGCACGTGGCGCAGGATCATTGCTAATAAACCTAAAACCAATGCAGCGACGGGCAGCACCATGTGCCAGCTCACATCGCGCAGCCACTGCCAGGTGCTTTGCTGGTCTAAGCTGGCAGAGGTCATGCCTCCAACCGGGAAAAGACCAGTCTTGAGCGCGATGAGTAAGGCCAGCAAGGCAACCAGCACGTCTGGCAACGCCAATAGAGTGGACGTTCCGCCAGAAAAAATTCGATCCATCCAATGGCTTTTGTTCCCGGCTATAAGGACACCCAAAGGCAAAGCAATCAACCACGAGATCAGTACCGCCGGCACGGTAAGCAGCAAGGTGTTGCGTGCGCGCGGCCACAGCAGCGTGGATGCAGGAGTGTTATAAGCAAAGGAATAGCCGAAGTCGCCCTTGGCTGAAGATTCAACCCACTTCCAGTAGCGCACGGGCATGGGCTGGTCCAGGCCATATTCCGCTCGCAGTCCAGCCAGCGTTTCAGCGGAGATTTGCGAGTTCAGTTTGAGGTCGGCAATGAAGTCTCCCGGCGCAGCCTGCAACAAAACAAAAAGCAGAATGGAGACGCCCAGCAGCATGACTGCTCCATGACCTGCGCGGCGAGCAAGATAACGAATCATGCTGTTACCTCCACGCCGGGGGCATGCAAGCGCTCACTGGCCTCAACCAGAGCGCGCGTAGCTGGATGTTTACCCTCGTTCAGCCGCGAGGGCGCAAGCTGCTCCACGATTTTACTGGACTCCATCACTACAACTTCCTGCGCAAAGAGCGCGATGAAGTTGAGATCGTGCGAGATATAGAGATACGTGAGGCCATGACGGGCTTGCACGTCCATCAGCAAGCGGACCATCTGGGCTTGCCGCGGCATGTCGAGACCGGAAAGAGCTTCATCCATGATGAGCAGCTTTGGCTCGGCTGCCAGTGCCCGCGCCAGTGCAAGCCGCTGCCGCTGGCCGCCACTGAACTCGCCCGCCAGCCGCTCTGACCAATCCGCATTCAACCCGACCTCTGCCATCAACTCGAGTGTTCGGGTTGCGCGCTCCAGCTCCGTTTTCCAGCGCGCGATTTCCAGCGGCTCCGCGATGATTTGTCGCGCAGTCAAGCGCGGGTTCAGAGAAGTGGCTGCGTCCTGAAAGATCATTTGTACAGCGTGCGGCTCTGCCCCTTTATGCGCCGAACCATTGTGCGAATGGGGCGTCAGTAGCCGCCCTTTAAGCATGAGTTCGCCCGAGTCTGCTGTCTCAAAGCCGGCAATGCAGCGCGCCAGCGTCGACTTCCCTGACCCGGAACGGCCCAGTACCGCCGTCGTGGTGCCTTCCTGCAGTTCCAGATCAACATGCTCCAACGCCTGCACGGTAAATTTGCTGCGGGAAAGAAAATGCCGCTGGGTGAATTTCTTGCCCAGATCGCGAACCTGCAGCAGAGGATACTCCGCTATGCGCGAAGCCTTGGATGGTCCTGCGGCTGCCGGAATGTTGCGCTCAGGAAAGAGCAAGCCTTGAATATAGGGATCAGTACTGCTCTGTAATTTGCTTATGCTGCCCTGCGCCAGCACTTCCCCTTCACGCAGAACAATTGCCTGGTCCACCAGCGAAGAAAGCACTCTGGCGTTGTGGGTAACAAACAGGATGGCCAGATTAAGCTCGCGCTTGAGGCGCTGCAGCAGCTCCACGATCTCAGCCTGAGTCGCGACGTCCAGCGCGCTTAGAGGCTCATCGGCAATCAGCAATTGCGGACGGCAAATCAAGGCCTGCGCGATAGCAACGCGCTGCCTTTGTCCGCCGCTGAGCTGGTGAGGATAGGCGCGCATGATGCGTTCAGGATCGTCAAAGCCCACATCTCGCAGCATCTCCCCGGTTCGTTCCGCAAGCTGTGCGCGCTTGAGCGAGGTGTGGGCCTTCAACACGTCAATGATCTGCGTTCCCAGAGGCAGCACCGGATTGAGCGCCAGAGCAGGCTCCTGCGAGATGAGCGCGACCTCAGCACCGCGCATCTCCCTGAGTTGTTTTGCAGAAAATTCGGCCAGATTGCGGCCGCGATGATGAATATTTCCGGCGGTAATGCGCGCGTTCCGGGGCAGAAGCCGCATCAGCGACAGAGCCAGCGAACTCTTTCCCGACCCCGACTCACCCAGCACGCCGACTGTCTGTCCGGCGGCAATTTCCAGATCAACGCCGCGCAAGGCATGTACCAAGTCTCCGCCAGCAGCGTCATATTCGACGCTGAGGCCGGAAACGCAGAACAACGGCTCCGTATTGGCCAAGCCCAGATTGCCGGAAGTCAATCGCTTGTCGCCCGATCTTTCTGAAGTTTTTCTAATGAACTGCGGTGTTCATTATGCAGGATAACCAAGCTCAATGGTATCGAACGTTCACCTGTATTCGGGCCACTTGAGCTACTTTGCTGCGTGCCCAAGGCCAGTTCCGTTCCGGAACCATCATCCGCTGAAATTAGCCATATTCTGCGCAAAATAGTCGCAAGTTAATTCTGGCAAAGTGTATGACAATCAACAAGTTACCTTGGTTTACAAAATTCCCATTCTGGGCCTGAAATCAGCGTGTCGCCGCTTCTTAACGTGCTACGTCCAAAGCACAGTTCTCTTCTGGCGTCCTTAGTAATAATTGCCCTTAATCACCTAATCTCAGTGGTTTGTCTTAATTCAAACTAACCCTCTGCTTAGTACATTGCTCACGCCACTTCTCCCCAAACCAAAAAGTTTTTGAGGAGGCCCCTTTGCGATCCTGGCGTAACGTTCTTTCTGCTCATCTGATTTTTGCCTTGATGTTGGTGCTGGCGTCTTGCGGCGGCAAAACTACTTCGACTTCGGCCAGTGCTGCTGCACCTGCGCCAACGCCTACACCGGCGCCACCTGCACCAACACCATCGCCAACGCCAGGGGCCACACCTGCTGCCACGGTGCTTAGTCATGTAGAGGAAGCCCCATGGCTCACCTGCGGCGCTTGCGGCAACAACGGGGGCACGGGACCGATCGCCGCCTACACTGACACATTGGGCATTGGTACGCCGAGCGAAGACGGCTCATCTACGCAATTCTCCATTGCGGCCACTGTTCCCTTCACCAACGCCTACTTTTACCAGCAGCACACGCCGGTCACCGACCAGATCACCGCGCTCAAGTATGAGTTTGATCTTTACATTCCCGCCGGCTCAGAGACCTTGCCGCAGGCGGTTGAATTTGAGTGCCAGCAGATCCTGGATGGATGGGTCTATAACTTCAGTTGGCAGGCGCTGTATCCGGGCAACCAGTGGCGCATTTTTGATTATGGATTAAAGCGATGGGATTCTACCGGTATCACTCTGACCCGCTTCACGCCCAATACCTGGCACCATATTGTGGCGGAATATCATAATGACACCACGAACCATCTTGTGATTCACGATGCTCTGACAGTGGATGGAGTGCGCACGCCGGTGAATATTACGCATAATGCGTTTCTCTCCGGCTCCCACAATCAGTTTACAAACGCTGTGCAACTGGATAGCAACAGCGCGGCCGCGCCGTACAGCGTTTATGTTGACAATATGAAGATCACTTATCAGTAAAACTGCAGGGCACGAAGACGCACGCGGATTCGATTTATAAAGATTTTGTTGCGCTTTCGTGCCTTGCGTTAGCAAGTGTTCGTCTGCTTATGTCTAAAAGCTTTCCCTGATTTCTTTCCTTCCTATCAATGCTATAACCATGTGATTGAAGTTTCTGGACACATCCGCTTCGCGCCTTCCCGGCCTTGACCTGATGCGCGCTCTTGCCATCCTCTGGGTCATGCCGTTTCATTTCCGCTTCGCCATGCCTTCCGCGCTCCACGGTGTTGCCCGCACAGGCTGGATGGGAGTGGACCTCTTTTTCGTGCTGAGCGGATATCTCATCGGTTCCCAGTTGCTTCGTCCCTACCTGTCTGGCAATCAACCGTCGCTGGGCGGCTTTTATATGCGCCGGGCGTTTCGCGTTTTGCCCGCATTTTTCGCGGTCCTGCTCCTTTATCTTGTGGTGCCTCCCTTTCGCGAAGCCCCTGGTCTTTCTCCAGTCTGGCAGTTCCTGACTTTCATCGAAAACCTGCGCATTGACTATTTGCACGATCAGGCTTTTTCGCACGTATGGTCACTCTGCGTTGAAGAACATTTCTATCTTGTCTTGCCTCTTCTGATTTTGGTTCTCATGCGCAAGCCGAGCTTCACCAAAGCGCTTGCGGCCATCATCGCCATCCTGCTATTTGGGATTGTGGTGCGCGCCTGTATTTACCACTTTCAGCTTCAGCCGCTGCTCAACGCCGATGATGACACCTTCACTGTCCGCTACGTGGAAAAAATCTACTATCCGACTTATACGCGGCTGGATGGGCTTCTTATGGGCGTGGTCCTGGCCGTGATTAAAACATTTCGCCCGGCGTGGTGGCGCAGCCTGATGGCGCAGGGATACGTGCTTCTGGCCACCGGTCTGGCTATTTGTAGCTTGGCAATATGGATTTTTCGCGACCGCTTCTCTTTCTCCAGCACGGTGATTGGCTTTCCGTTACTGTCTATTGGACTGGCTCTGATCGTTGCCAGCAGCCTCAGCCCTCAATGTGTGCTCTCACGCGTGCGCGGCTTTGCTCTTCCGGCTACACTTGCCTACAGCCTCTATCTCACGCACAAAGAAATTGCCCATCTCGACTATCAATACCTCAATCGACTGTTATCCCCGGACACACCCTGGGTTAATTTCTGTGTCTTGTTCCTGACCAGCTTTCTTGCTGCGGGAGTGCTGTACTTTTCTGTAGAACGTCCATTTCTGCGGCTTCGCGAGCGCATTTCTGTTTCCGTTGAACGTCGCAATCTTGGCGTGGCTGCAGTTTCGGCAAAATGAAAGTTACGTTGGTTGATCGCTCATTTGTTCGTGCCCGCCGTTGATGGCCAACCCATCCTTAAGAGCATTGCAGGCAATAGCGATCCCTCACCTGCGTTCTTTACAGGAAGAGAACCCTATCGCAGTGATGAGGCGTGCTAAAAATACAATTTGTTGACGATATGGATCTCTCGCTTCGCTCGAGATGTGAGAACAAGGCTTATTCGTAATGCAGAGCGATCATCGGATCAACCTTGGCTGCGCGACGAGCCGGAATGTAGCTGGCAAGCACGCCCACCGCAGCAAGTATCAGCGCCATCGCCAGAAACGCCAGCGGTGAATTGGTATTCACGCCATAAAGGAATGAAGTGACAAGGCGGGCAAGGACGAAGGCCAAAACCAGTCCGACACCAAGACCTGCAGCCAAAATAAAGGCGCTCCCTCGCAAGACCATCAACAGAACATCGCTTGGTTGCGCGCCAAGGGCCAGACGGATACCAAACTCGCGAATGCGCTGGCCGACGGTGTAACCAACCACGCCGTAAATTCCCACCGCGCAGAGAACCATCGCGATCATCGCGAAAATGGCAAGCAAGCTGGCTCCAAAGCTGGCGGCCCAGAGCGACTGGGATATGACTTCACCAATCGGCCAGGCATTGGTGATGGGCAAATTATGGTCCATGGCCTGAATCTCTGAGCGCAGAGAGTTCAGCACGCTGCGGGGATCACCCTGACTGCGGAAGAAGAGTGTGACCGCCGGCTGGGGATTCTGCACCAGCGGACTATAGATATAAGGAAGAGGATCTTCACCCAGAGTGTTGTACTTGGAGTTGTGCACGATTCCGATCACCTGGGTGTAATCGTTATCTTTGAAAAACTTGAAGCGCTTGCCGATGGGATCTTCATTGGGCCAGATGAGCTTGACGGCAGCTTCATTCACAATGGCCACACGCAGACTATCTTCACGCACGCTGCTGTCAAAAATCTGGCCGCGCACCATGGGAATGCCCATGGTTTGCAGATATTCCGGAGAAATCACCGAGACCTGGGTGACTTTTCCGCTTTGGCCGTTGTTGGTGTCCTCGCCTTCACGAAACAGCGTACGGCCAAAGCCGCCATTGAACAGAGGAATGGTATTGGCCAGGGTTGCTGCCTTCACGCCGGGAGTGTTCTGCGCGGCCTCAAGGGCTCGGCGTTCAAATTCGCGAGCGCGAGCAGTGTCATAATTCATGGCGCCGAGATCAAAGCTCATCATCGCCAGATTATGAGTATCAAAGCCCGGGTCCATGGTCTGTGCGTTGCGCAGGCTCAGCAGAAAAAGGCCCGCGATTACGAGCGCAACCAGGCAGACGGCCACCTGCGTGGCGATCAGAAAATTGCGAATACTAAAACGGCTGCCTTTATGCAGATCGCTGCCCGTGCGCTCTTTGAGTTCTGTAACCAGGTCAGGCCGCGAAGATTGCAAGGCCGGCGCGAGGCCAAAAACTATTCCAGTGCCGAGAGCAACAAGCATGGTAAAAGCCAGAACGTGCCAGTCGAGCGACAAATCCATGCTGCCTTCCGGCAAAAGCGGCGGACGGAAGCGCCACATCACGTCGCGGCCAATCAGCGCCAGGCCCAGTCCCAAAGCCCCGCCGGCCAAGGCCAGCATGACGGCTTCCGTCAGCAGTTGGGCAATGATCCTGCCGCGGGATGCGCCAAGCGCGGCACGAATTGACATCTCTCTTTTTCTGCCGGAAGCGCGCGCCAGCAGAAGATTGGCGATGTTGAAGCAGGCCACCAGCAACACAATGCCGACCACGGTCATCATCATAGCCCCGGCACGCTGAAAGGCTCCGCGCTGGTTGGGGCTGATGCTCGATTCCAGAATCGGTTGCGTGGTAAAGCTTCTGCCTTTGTTGGCCAAGGGAAAAGCACGTTCCAGATCGGACGCGATGGCTTGAAGTTCTGCGCGGGCCTGCTCTGTGCGAACGCCTTCTTTCAGGCGACCGAAGGCATTGAATCCGAGAAAGCGGCGCTCATTGAACAGAACTTTGGTAAAGCCGGTGAGAATCTGGTCATGCATTGACATGGGAATCCACATGTCCGGCCCGCCGATCAGATTGGTTCCCTGAAAACCGTTTGGAGCGACGCCGATGATGGTGAATCCCTGGCCGTTGATGAGAACGCTTTGACCAATCACGCTGCGATCACCGGCAAATTTGCGCTGCCAAAAACCGTAATTGAGCACCACTACTGGCCCGGCGCCGGCTTCGCGGTCTTCTTCCGGGCGGAAGGTGCGGCCCAGGGCTGCATGTACTCCAAGAACATCAAAAAAATTGCCGGACACCAGGTTGGAAAAATACTGGTCAGGCTGGCCGTGAATGGTCATGCTGACGGGCGCAAAAGTGGAGATGGTGATGCCTGAAAATGACTTGGCCCGTTCCTGTATATCCACGGCATTAGGATAAGAGTTGGGAAAATTGTTGTTGTTGCCAAGGCCCAGGAGCTTGCGCTGGTCAACCGTGAAAATCTGCAGCAGATTCCTAGGATCCTGAACCGGGATGGAATGAAAGAAAACCGCATTTACAACGGTGAAGATGGCCGTGTTGGCCCCGATGCCCAAAGCCAGAGTGAGAATGGCGATCACGGTAAATGCGGGTGATTTGCGCAATCCGCGGAGAGCAAAGCGAATGTCCTGGCCAAGGTTCATGCGATCTCCTAGTTTATTAAGAGACGGGCATGGAGCACCAAAGTTAGCCGCAAATAGCGTGAGCGGGATGAATTGCTACTTCTTGCAGTTCAACCCTTAGAGATAACTCAACCACCAATCCTTACGGCGAGCTTTTACTTTCGCGAACCAGAGGCAGACCGGATACAGCAATACGACAACCAATATCCAAACCCCATAGGCCACCCACAAGCTGTATCCGAAATTGGGCGGGAACATCTCCCTGGGGCTGCCCATGGAAGGAACCAGATTGAAGATGAATTTGGAGGCGCCGGTGCCATAACGGATGAACGCCGCAAGAACTACCAGAATGTGTATGAGATAGAAGTGCAGGACGAAGTAAAACATGGGCACTCGCCCGAAGATAATTAACGGATTGGCGAATTTGAACGTTCGCCGATCAAAATAAGCAAGAAGGAGCAGCGATGGTCCCAAGGTCATCAAGAGGAAGTCGAGCGATCCGGGGTACTTTGTGCAGTTGAGAAAAGAGAGCGCGGTGAAGACGGCGGATTTCTGGTGCGACCACGGCACTGGATCGCCGTAACGGTTGATTGCCCGGAGCACGAGAAAAGCAACCGTCGACGCAAGGCCGAGCCTGAACATGATCCGTTGCCGCGCCTGCGATTCAAGCAAGAACACCTGGGCAAAGCAGTAGCCCGCGGCCATTACGCCGACCCAAGGCAGCAGAGTATAGGGCACCAGCACCGGCTTGCCGGCCACTGGGATAGCGCCCGGCTGGTGCAGCAGGTTCCAGACCCACGACCAGGAGCCAAACTGCGCGGCGCTTATGCCATCAAGGCAGTTGTGCAAAATGATGATGGCAAGGCTCAGCGCTGCGAGCACTCGCATGGGCAAATAAACCAGAGCGGCCATGGCAACCATGCAAATGCCGAAAATCCAGAGAATCAAAAGAAAGATAAGAAAGCGAAAAGAAAAATTGAAGTTATAAGCAAACTGCATCACCGTGAGTTCCAGCACAATGAACCAGAGGCCACGCGTCAAGAGAAAGCGCGCGAGCTGGCTTTTCTGCCTGCGCTGCCCATAGAGAAATGCGCCCATGCCAGCGGCAAACATGAAGACCGGCATACAGTAGTGCGTGATCCAACGGGTGAAGAAAAGCACCGGCGTGGTGCGGCTGAGATCAGTAGGTGAGAATGACATGGCACTAGCGTGAAAAAAATCGCGGACGTGATCGAGGGCCATGATGATCATTACCAGGCCGCGCAAGGCATCAATAGAAAAAAAGCGTGAGCCGGGTGTGGAAGAAAGCAGAGAGCTGGGTTTGGCGGCTGAATCCATGGGAAGCGATATTGTGCCGCATTCTGCGCAAAATGTCAGATCACTTTCTACGTAGTTTACTTTTCTCTGTGGTCCCTTTTTCTCCGCGATCCTTTGTTCACCATTTAGAATTTCTCTGCATGTCCTCATTGGACTCTATCCATACCATGATGGACTATCCGCTCACGCTCACAGCGATCCTGGAGCGCGTGGGGAAATATTTTGCTGGGATAGAGATTGTCTCGCGGCTGCCGGACCGATCTTTACATCGATACAACTGGGGCCAACTGCGCGAGCGCGCGTTGCGGCTGGCGGAATGTCTGCTCTCGCTGGGACTAAAGAAGGGCGACCGTGTGGCCACGCTCATGTGGAACCACTACGCGCACCTGGAATGTTATTTTGGTGTGCCGGCGGCTGGTGGCGTTCTGCATCCGCTGAACTTGCGCTTGCATCCTGACGAAATTGCCTGGATTGCCAACCACGCGCAGGACCGCTACCTGATTGTGGACGACGTGCTGCTGCCCGTGCTGGAGAAGTTTCGCGCGAAGATGAAATTTGAACGCATTTTTGTGGTGCGGCATCCGGGGCAATCTGTGCAGCATGGATATGCTGACTACGAAGACTGGCTGAAGCAAGCCAACGGCAAACGCACGCTGCCGGCGATTGGCGAGCAAGATGGCGCGGGCATGTGTTATACATCCGGCACCACGGGAAGTCCCAAGGGCGTTTTGTATTCGCATCGCTCTGAGGTGCTGCATAGCATGGCGCAGGCCATGGCAGATTCATGCGCATTCTCACAGCATGATTCGGTCTTGCTGGCTTCACCTATGTTCCACGCCAACGGCTGGGGATTTGCTTACACGGCGGCGCTGGTGGGCGCAAAATTTGTTCTGCCCGGCCCACATCTGGATGCGTTGAGCCTGCTGGAGTTGATTGTGCGTGAAGGCATCACCATGACCTGTGCCGTACCTACGGTGTGGCTGGGCATGTTGCCGGAGTTGGAAAAGCGCGGCAAAGACTGGCGTCCCGCGCGCGATGTGCGTATCCTGTGCGGCGGCACTGCGCCGCCGGAGAGCCTGATTCGCAACCTTGATCACCACGGCTTTCACATTATTCATTCATGGGGAATGACGGAGACCTCGCCACAGGCTACGGTATCGCGCCTAGGGCCGGAAGCGATGAACTGGCCTGAAGAGCAGCAGTACGCGGTGCGGACAAAGCAAGGCTGGCCGCTGCCTTTTGTGGATGTGCGTATCCGCAACGACCAGGGCGATGCTCCCTGCGACGGCCAAACCATGGGCGAACTGGAAGTCCGAGGGCCGTGGGTGGCGGGCAGCTACTTTAACGCGCCGGAAACGCATGATCGCTGGACAAAGGACGGCTGGTTTCGCACCGGCGATGTAGCGACGATCGATCCTGACGGCTGCATCAAGCTGGTGGACCGCAGCAAGGACCTGGTGAAATCCGGCGGCGAGTGGATCAGCTCGGTTGATCTGGAGAACACGCTGATGAGTCATCCGGCGGTGCGCGAAGCCGGAGTGATTGCGGTGCAGCATCCGAAGTGGCAGGAGCGACCGCTGGCCGTGGTGGCGCTGAAAGATGGGGCCAATGCTACACCGGAAGAGCTTTGCAAATTTTTGAGCGCGAAGTTTGCCAAGTGGCAGATGCCGGATGATTTTGTGTTTGTGAATGATCTGCCGCATACCTCGACGGGAAAGTTGCTGAAAGCGGAGTTGAGGAAAAGATATGCGGATTGGAAGTGGAGTGAATCGCCGTGACACCCCAGAAAGTCAAAACCGGGCTTTCCGGGGCCCGCCATCGCCGGGATCGCTCGTCACCGTCAGGATCGGGAAAAGTAAAACCTTACCACGATAAACGCGGATGATCGCGGATAAGATCAATGAGCGGCTATATCAGCGCTTTGCGATAGTGCACACAGCGGTCAACCACCTCAAATCCCAGCGCGCTGTGGACTGACTGCGAGTCGACATTGTCGATCCAGGTGTCGGACGCCATCTCGCGACAGCCTTGCGAACGCGCCCAGCGCTCAGCTTCTGCTAATAGTTGCCCGGCAATTCCCTGCCGGCGAAATTCCGGTTGTACAAACCATCCTTCAATGTAGCCGACAGGGCGAGCGGGATCACAACCATCGGCGTGCGAACGAAGATCTACCTGAATGAAACCGGCAAGGCGACCATCGGGATGCTGCGCCAGAAAAAAAATCTCTGGCATTGAACCGGGTGAGTTTCCGGCGAGGATGGGCGCAAGTTCGCGGGCGTGCTCGTCGGTGGTGGCGCGAGGCCAGAGGAGATGACACATCAAGGCAAGGGCGGAGAGATCGGAAGGTGCGGCGGGGCGGATGAGGCACATAGCAACATCATACGGCGAGAAATCCCACCCTTTGCTGCGCAAAGGGTGGGGCACCCGCGCCAAGCCACGATGATAAGGCTCGGACCTTGATCCCTTCTTCGAATCGAAACGGGCTAGGGACAGAGAGGCGGACATGGGGGGATGCAGCAATCACGGTCGCGCTCTGTCACTGAGTAGTAGGTTGTCGCGTGTAGTTTCTCTCTAGCTTGCCGGAAACGTAGAACCGACTCGACGTTGGCAGCGTGCGCCAACTGCGAGGTTTGACCGACTGCGAGGACGGCCGGCATCGGAAGAGATTGGCTAACCGGCTTTGAACCCGCGGCACTCATTGCCGCGCCGGCAACTAGGAGGGTGAACACTATCACCGTGAACCGAACTAATCTCATGGGAGCCTCCAAAACCGCTAATGCGGTTATGGGCTGAATTTATCATGATCTCGCATGATGGCTAGAGCGGAAAGATTGGGAAAAAAGGGACGGTTCGGGATAGCATCAATCCCCTTTTGCAGAAGCTGAAACAAATTGACAGCTTCTGCAAAAATAATGGAGACGCCAAGGGGAATGAACTCAATGAATGACTACGGGCTGAACAAAAGTGACCGCGAGTTGGGCCCGCACTGCTCCGTTCTGAACTGCTACCAATTTGTGTGCTCCGGCCTGATTGGATTGTGGAGAATGTACCTTCTGACAGAACGTGCCATCGCCTGCAGCCGTGATCGTGGCAAGGACGGGAGCATTGATGGCATCCAGGTGAATGGCAATTGATCCTGCTGAAAAACCTTCGCCGAACAAAGTGAAGTCAGCACCTGTTTGAAAAGAGGTGATGGGATGATTGGGACATCCGGTTTCGCCGGCAAAAAGACCGATCATCATCAATGATGGTTGAGCAACAGGATTAGCAGTCGCCACAACGATTGGAAGTTGTGCAGCGGCATCACCATTGAAGGCGCGGATGGTGTGCGATCCAGGGGAGATGCCCACTGGTATTGTCACGTTAGCCACGAAAGCGCCCTGAGCATTTACAGTGGCAGAGCCGATCTGCGTGCCGGTGGCGGATTTGCAGGAAGTGCCTTTAAATTTGCCACAACCCCCGGTACTGCCACCGTCGATGGTGAAAGAGACAGCTCCTTTGTTCCCAGCGGCAGGGTCAGTGGATGCTTTCTGGGATGCCGTCCAGGGACTACAGGTGATCGGATCGCAATCGCGCGCTCGGAATTGATAGGCAGTCCCGGGAATGAGATTTTTTACATCGTAGCTAGAAATGCAATTGCCATTGGCATCCCCCGGAATGCGTTCGATATTCGGCTGGCCGTTCGCCGGCGTCACCTGGAGTTCAGTAGCCCCGCCGTAGCAAGCACCTTTTCCGATATTCAATAGCTTGGAACCGCCATACCCGGGATGAGCGAATCCCATTGGCAGCAAGTGAGAGTGATCGACACTCGGAGGAAAATGCAGGCCCTGGATTGAGAGATTGGCGCCGGGGGCCACGGTAGGTACGGCCGTGGAGATGGCAGGGCGATTGAACGAAGGCGTAGAAGGCAAGGATCCATTCGCGTCTAGCACCGGCGTCTGAATGCCGCGGTGAGTGACTCGCAACAGAATTCCCGTCGGCGGATTCGTGGTCACCGGAAGTGGTTCAATAACGGCCTCAAGATTACTGAATGCCTTGAGTGCGGAGCTTAATACCGGATTTTTGTTCTGGCAGCCGTCGCTGTTTGTTAGCTGGCTGAAGGAATCGGCCAAGGAGACGGGATACGTCGTCTGCATTGCTTTAATGGCCTGTTCCGCCGCAGTGAAGTGCTCACTACCGCTGATCAGATCATCTGCCGCCTGCACGATGGCGCCCGTGAAATTGTCAGAACCATCAATCTGTGGTGAATGGGTGGTCACAGTTGGAGGAGAAACTACAATCTGGCAAAGATCATCCATGCTGATAATGGTCGTTATCTGGAGCATGAACGTGACTGTGAAATGTGGATCAATCGGGCAACCGGGCAGCCCATGGCCCGGGTGGCAGGTAGCATGCGTGGCCACGTACATGTTGATCTTATTCCCTGTCAATTGATACGCAAGTAGCAGTACAGTGCCTTTTCCCTGGACAAATAACTTACCGGTGGATTGGAAAGTGCACTGAATGTCATAAGCTGAAATCGATCCCAGTACCGGGATTTTTGTATCACTGATTCTCTTCGCCACTATCGGCTTGATGTTTTCACATGCCTGTTGACGCAGTGGGCTCCATTTCTGATCAAACTGTGAACCCAGCGGCGTGGCCAAAAGCGGAGTCATGTTCGCCAAAATACCGGGAGGAAGTGGGATTTCGAAAGGCACACCACTATCCCTATTGGGCGCAAAGGCGCGCACCTGTAACTTCATTCCAGTAATGTCGATGGGGCTGGTGTACGTATTCTGCGCTGAGCTGGAAAGTGGCCAGACTTGCGCGGCAAAGACAAGAACGAACAGCTGAAAAACAAGGGCAGAGATGCATGCCGTGTTTGCAGGTTTTGAAATCGGCATAAGCTTACCTTTCCGCACGCGGTCAGTTCAACGTGCCGCGAGTGCGTTTATTTCAAGTTGTTTGCAATTAAGTGCAGATACCGGACACTCTGTTACACAATTAAGCGAAAGTTAAATATTCATTTCGTAAAACTTGTTGGTCAGCGGCTTGATTCCGTCAAAAAATCCTTGACATTCGTTAGATTTTCGCCTACATTGAGAGAGGTTTACCCGGGAGCGGCGCCGGTGGGGAAGCTTCCAAAACGGCCAGCAACTTTTGTCGAGGTCCGCGAGTGGGGTCATGTTCCCAGGGTCGCCTGCCTGACAAATTGAGCAGCAAGCAACACGCTAGCAACTAGCCTTTTGCTGCTTTACCCACGCAGACGTGTATCCCCACAAAGCAATTGCCAGTAATGCCAAAATTGCCAAATATTGACAATTGAAAATCTGAGAATCAGCTTTTAAAGCACAAATGAGCCACCCAAAGAGCGGTGGCTTTTTTTATTTCTACCATTTTTCACAAAATCTTTTTCAGCAAAGCCGTTTTTCAGCAAACCGTCTTAACAACCATTTTTCAAGAAGCCATTTTTCATCAAGATAAGGAGCCAAGACCGTGACCAAAGAAGAGATCCTGCAAGCGATCAAGAGAGTGGCAGAAGAGCTGGGCCGCGCGCCAAGCCTGCCGGAAGTGAGAGACAAGACCGGGATAAGCCCACGCCAGATCAGGAGAAATTTTCTAACCTATTCAGCCCTGCTCAAAGCATGTGGACTGGAAAGAGGCGGAGCCGGATACACGACGCCGATGAATGCGCTGTTTAAAGACTGGGCCGAGCTTACCCGGAAACTGGGCCGGGTACCAAAGATAGGCGAGTACGACATGTACGCAAAATACAGCGCCAAGCCGCTGCTTACCCGTTTTAAAACGTGGGGAGAGGTCCCGGCCGGCCTGCTGTTTGTGGCAGAAGAGCAGGGCTGGGAAGGGGGCTGGGAGGACGTACTGGAGGTAGCGCGCACCCATTTGCGGGCCGCGGGGAAGGCGGTAAGGAGGTCGAGGATACCCAACAGGACACCTAACGCGCCTAAAATCCTGAAAGACCGGCCGATCTATGGGCCTCCGCTGATGCGCGTGCCGCTGGCGCATGGGCCGACGAACGAACAGGGCGTGCTGTTCCTGTTTGGCGCGATTGGCGAAGACCTGGGATTTCTGGTGACGCACGTTCAGATTGGTTTTCCTGATTGCGAGGCCATGCGCGAGGTGGCTCCGGGAATATGGCAGCGAGTGGATATTGAAGTGGAACAATACAGCCGAAATTTTGTGACGCATATGCACGATCCGAACAAATGCGATTTGATTGTGTGCTGGGAGCACAACTGGCCGGAGTGTCCGCTGGAGGTGATTGAGTTGAAAACGGAGTTTGAGAGACTGCAACGGAGAAAGACTTTTACCACAGAGGAGAAGCAAAACCTTTCGCCGCAGATAAACGCTGATGAACGCTGATCTGGAAAATTTGATAATTGGGTAATTTGGTAATTGAGTAATTTAAAAACTAGTGCGGTTTTCAACGCGGAGACGCGGAGGCGCAGAGAAGATTGGATCGGAAAACAAAACCACCACCCAGGCACGGAGACACGGAGGGAAGGCCAGACAGTCGGGACATCGGGAAAGCAAAACCTCACCACGGATTACACGGATAAAAACAGATAATGCGGATGGCAGGGGAGATAAATCTGGGGACCGGACAGGCAGTGTGGCATCTCCCCGGCGAAACATTTAATATGTCGGGCGGGCAGAAGTTCCGAAGCTGCTGGAATCGGCAGGGGCTAAAGCCCAGTGTTAAGGAACATCATACGGCCCGGCTGAAGCCCGTGCCCTGATACGAACCATCGGACCGAGAACCTCTGCAAGACTAAGCCGCTTGGAAAAAGGGAGTCACCGCCATGAAGAAGACAATCAACGTCACGGTAAACGGAGTGACGCACCAGAATGAGATTGAGCCGCGCATGCTGCTGGTGCAGTACATACGCGACGTGCTGAACCTGACGGGAACGCACGTGGGCTGCGAAACCAGCTTGTGTGGAGCGTGCACGGTGATGGTGGACGGCCAGGCGGTGAAGAGCTGCACGATGCTGGCGGCGCAGGCAGATGGATCAACGGTGACGACGATTGAAGGGCTGGCGCAGGGTGGAGAGCTGCATCCGGTGCAGAAAGGATTTTGGGAGCACCACGGATTGCAGTGCGGATACTGCACGCCGGGCATGATTATGGCGGCGGCGCAGATTCTGCAAAGGAACCCTGACCCGACGGATGAAGAGATAAGGCACGGGCTGGAGGGGAATCTTTGCAGGTGCACGGGATACCAGAACATTGTCCAGGCAGTGCAGTGCGCGGCGAAGAAGATGAAGTCAAAGTCAGTTGCGAGCGGAAAGTAAAACCTTACCGCGGATTAACGCGGATCAGAAGAACGCAGAGGAAAATCGGGACATCGGGGAATCGGGACATCGAGAGAACGTGCGATTGCAAAATTAGGTTTACCGCGGATCAACGCGGATCAAGAATGAAGATTGGTAAGGAAGAAATTTGGCGGTAGTTGTATGGGGAGAACTCCCTGAAGCTGCATGGCAAAGGATGGATTGTCGGGATCCTTCGACTCCTCCTCAGTCGCACCGCTCCTTCGGAGTTCGCTCAGGATGACAAGATAATTGCAAGCATCGTTGGTAGTTGCAGCATCGTTTGGTAGTTGCAGCATCGTTTGGTAGTTGCAGCATCGTTTGGTAGTTGCAGCATCGTTTGGTAGTTGCAGCCGTTTGGTAGTTGCAGCCGTTTGGTAGTTGCAGCATCGCGTGGAATTACAGATCGAAAGGAATTGGTAATTGAGTAATTTGGTAATTGGGTAATTAAAAAGTAGCTATTAGCCATTAGCCCTTAGCTTCTTTCACCGAGGATAACGGAAGGGCTAAAGGCCAAGAGCTAAGAGCTGATTTTTCAAATTATCCATTACCAAATTACCCATTTACCAAATTGTGATCGGCAGGGAGAAATCGAATGGCAGAAAAGACAGTTGGCAAACCGATTAAGCGGACGGAAGATCCCCGGCTGATACAGGGGCTGGCCCACTATGTTGACGATATCCGCCTGCCGGACATGCTGCATGCGGCGTTTCTGCGGTCGATCCACGCGCATGCGCGGATTAAGAAGGTTGACGTGACGGCGGCGCTCAAGCTGCCGGGCGTGGTGGCGGTTTATACCGGCAAAGACACGCAGAAGATTGGCGCGGTGCCGTGTGGCGCGGCGATCCCCGATATGAAGGTGCCGGAACACAAGGTGCTGGCGACGAACAAAGTGTATTTTGTGGGGCATCCGGTGGCCGTGGTGGTGGCGGAGAACAAGTTTGCCGCGCGCGATGCAGTGGACCTGATTGACATTGATTATGAAGTGCTGCCGGCAGTGGTGGACGAAGAGAAAGCCGCGGATGCGAAGAGCCCGGTGATCCATGAGCAATTTGGGACCAACATCGCGTACAAGCTGACGGCGGGCGAAGGCAATGTGGATGCCGGAATGAAAGCGGCGGACAAGATTATTAAGCAAAAGATCCTGAACAAGCGGCTGGCGCCGATTGCGATGGAGCCGCGCGGCGTGGTGGCGCGGTATTTTCCGGGCGAGCAGGAGCTAACGCTGTGGACATCGACGCAGATTCCGCATCTGTGCAGGACTTCTGTGGCGGTGATGCTGGGCGTTCCGGAGAACAAGCTGCGGCTGATTACGCCGGAGGTGGGCGGCGGGTTTGGTTCAAAGCTGAACGTGTATGCGGAAGAAGCGATTCTGGGCTGGGCGGCGATGCAGACGGGGCGTCCGGTGAAGTGGATTGAAGGCCGGCGCGAGAATATGCAGGCCACGATCCATGGGCGCGGCCAGGTTGGGTATGTGGAAATTGGATGCAAAAAAGATGGGACGATGACGGCGCTGAGATATAACGTTTTCGCCGATATGGGTTCGTACTTTCAACTGCTGACACCGGCGATTCCGACGCTGACCGGACTGATGCTCTCCGGCTGCTACAAAATTCCGGCGATCCAGATGAATGTGACGGCGACGTTTACGAACAAGATGTCAACCGATGCGTATCGCGGGGCGGGCAGGCCGGAAGCGACATACGTGATTGAGCGCGCGGCTGACCTGGTAGCGGCAGAGCTGGGAATGGATCCGGTGGAAGTTCGGCGGAGAAATTTCCCGCAGCCGAATGAGTTCCCTTTCAAGACCGCGACTGGACTTTTTTACGACAGCGGCAACTATCAGGGCGCACTGGACAAAGCGCTGAAGATGGCCGACTACACCAAGCTTCGCGAAGAGCAGAAAAAAGCACGCAAGGATGGCAGGCTGGTGGGGATTGGCGTTTCGACTTATGTGGAGATTTGCGCGTTGGGGCCATCGTCGGCGATGCCGGCGGGCGGCTGGGAGAGCGCAACGGTTCGCGTTGAGCCGACTGGCAAAGTTACGATTCTGACCGGCGCTTCTCCGCATGGACAGGGCGAAGAAACTTCTTTCGCGCAGATTGCCGCCGACGAACTGGGCGTGAGCGTGAACGACGTAACAGTGATCCACGGCGATACGGCGATCGTGCAATACGGAATTGGAACATTTGGAAGCCGCGGACTGGCAGTGGGTGGCGTCGCCGTGTATATGGCGATCCAGAAACTGAAGACGAAGGCCGGTAAGCTAGCGGCGCATATGCTGCAGTGCGAAGCGACGTCATTCAGTGATGGCAAATTCTGCGAGGCTGCCGGCAAAGCCAAAGGCGCCAGCGTTCCCGAACCCGTAGTACCGATGGGACAAGCGCCCGCTGCAGCATTGCCAGAACCAAAACCGGGCGGCAAAACGGTGACGATCCAGGAAGTGGCATTGTCAGCGCATTTGGCCAAGAGCCTTCCAGAAGACATGGAGCCGGGACTCTCCGCCACTTCGTTCTACGAGCCAAAGAATTTTACCTTCCCTTTCGGAACGCACATCGCGGTGGTGGAGATTGATCGCGAGACCGGAGAGATTCATTTTGATCGCTACATAGCGGTTGACGATTGCGGCAAGCAGATCAATCCGATGCTGGTTCATGGGCAGGTGCATGGCGGTATCGTTCAGAGCATGGGGCAGGCGCTATACGAAGAGGTTGTTTACGATGATCAGGGCCAGCTCATCACCGGAACGCTGATGGATTACGCGCTGCCCAAAGCCGCGATGATTCCACACCTTGAACTCGATAGCACGGAGACGCCTTCGCCGGTGAATCCGTTAGGGGCAAAAGGTGTAGGTGAGGCGGGGACAATCGGAGCGACACCTGCCCTGGTTTCAGCAGTGGTTGATGCTCTCTCGCCGTTCGGCATTCGCCACATCGATATGCCTATCAAACCGGAAACTGTCTGGCAGATCATCCGTAAAAATTCCGCAGGTGCAGCGTAAGAGGAGACATTATGATCCCAGCAAGTTTTGACTACATTGCCGCCAAGACCCTCGACGACGCAATCTCGCTCCTGGGCAAGCACAAAGATGACGCCAAAATCCTGGCCGGCGGCCACAGCCTGCTGCCCGCCATGAAGCTGCGCCTCATGCAGCCCAAAGTGCTCATCGATCTCAGCCGCATCAAAGATCTCTCTTATATAAAGGAAGAGGGCGGTCAGGTCCGCATCGGCGCCATGACCACCCACTTTCAGGTTGAGATCTCCGATCTCCTGCGCCGCGCTTGCCCGCTGCTGCCGGAAACCGCAAGCCATCTCGGCGATATGCAGGTGCGCAACAAGGGCACCATCGGCGGAAGTCTCGTCCACTCTGATCCCGCCGCCGACTGGCCTGCCGCCATCCTTGCGCTCGATGCCGAACTCGTCGCCAAAAGCCCCAAGGGCGACCGCGTGATCAAAGCAGCCGACTTCTTTGTTGAAATGCTCACCACTGCGCTCGAGCCTGGAGAGGTTCTGCGCGAAATTCGCATCCCCGCCAGCAAAGGTAAGGTTGGACAGGTTTATATGAAGGTCCGCCATCCCGCTTCCGGATTCGCCGTGGTTGGCGTTGCTGTCAATCTTTCAATCGACGGCGGCAAGTGTCAGTCCGCCAGTGTCGGGATCACAGGTGTCTCGCCAAAGGCATATCGTGCGGCGAAAGTTGAAAGCGCGCTCAAAGGCAATGCCCTTGATGCCAAGACTCTCGGCGCTGCTGCCGCTCACGCTGCTGATGGTGTCGACGTGAATTCCGATCTCTACGCCTCGGCCGACTATCGCAAGCAACTGGCTACCGTGTACACGCGGCGTGCGCTGGAAACAGCAGCATCGCGAATCAAATGATCTGGATCCACCAGGCATTAGGTCTTAATTTGTGTTGATCCGCACTTAGCTTGATAACAATACATTGTCGGGCTTAGGGCTAAGTACTAAATACTAACTACTGGTTTCCATGAAAATCGAAGGCACCCACACCATCGAAGCACCGCGTGAGCGTATCTTTGCGGCGTTGATCGATCCTGCTGTCTTGCAGCGATGCATCCCCGGCTGTGAGCAGATGGAAAAGTCCGGTGACAACCGCTATAACGCAAAGCTCACTGCTGGAATTGGTCCAGTAAAAGGTGTTTTCACGGCAACTGTTTCGCTGTCAGAACTTGAGCCCCCTGAGCACTACAAGCTCCTTGTGGAAGGCAAGGGCCAGCCCGGATTCGTGAACGGCACCGGCGACTTGAATCTGAAAGACAGTGACAACGCAACTGAAATTCAATACACCGGAGAGGTAAATGTCGGCGGTCTTATTGCCAGCGTCGGTCAACGCATGATCCAGTCCACAGCCAAACTGCTTGCCGGACGTTTCTTCAAAGCTCTGGAATCGGAAGTTAAAACTCAGCCCGATCTCTCGACCGGTACCTAATCAGCTTCCTCCTTTATCCGCGCGCCTTCGTACATCCACCACACTCTCCGTCACCAGCACTTCTCCATCGCGAAACACCAGACGCAACTGATCTTCAGGGTCTTTCTCTCCACGCTTTACGCGCACCGTGCTCCAGCTTCCGTCTTTAAAGTGCAGCGCCATCCGCCCGCGCTTTGATGCCTTATCGTGCCCTTCCACCGGATCTTTAAATACATCGCGGTCTTCGCCGTTCATCGTCACGCTTGAGCACTTGAAAGCAAATTGCTGTGTATCGCGATTCAGCTGCTGCAGCAACGCTCCGCCCATACCAAAGGTGATATTGTCTGCTGACCAGCCTGCGCGATTTATCGCCGTAAGCGTGTCCTGGATCGTCCAGTAGTTCACGCCATCGCCCTGAATCACCCTGACCTTCGGATTCAGCACGCGATAGCCTTTAGTATTCGTCTCATAGCCAAACTTGCTGCCCAAAATTTCCAGCACCTTCAGCACCACCTCGCGCGGCTTGCCGGAATCAGGTCGCACCACCAGTGTTCCCTTCCGTGCGAGCACCTTGTCCTTTAGCGCTTCACCCCATAGCTTTTCGCAGGCTTCGTAAACGTTGTAAGAATCGCTTACCACCGCCACCAGGCCTTCAGGAAACTGTGTGAGCATGTTGTCATATGCCTGCACTTCGTTCTCGCGGCCCCATGCTGTGATCGTTGAATGCTCTGCCGCGGGAATGCTGAAGCCCTCCATTTCTGCGGATTGATAAAACTGCTGAAGCAGGCGAATCCCTGCCACGGTATCGGTTCCTTTAAAGTTGATCAGGTGCGCAGCCGCGCCAATGCCCGCGGTCTCTTCGCTGGAGACGCCGCGATAGCCAAAATCATGCAGCTTGAAATCAATGAGCGCTGGATCGCCCGAACGCTGCAGCGCTCCCAGCATCACCTTCCGAATTCCCTGTGAAAGCGTCGCCACGGTAATCGGATACCAGACCTTCAGCAGCAGCGTCTCCAGATAATTCGGAAGCCAGTAGCAAATCGGATCAGTATTCTCAATCGTCATCAGGACGTTCTGCACGTCCACCGAAGTTCCTTCCGGAACTGCTTTGATCTCCACCGGCAGCTTGCCGCCCCGATTGCGGACAATATGCATCCACCCATCCGCATTGAACATGCCTGGCCCAATGTGGCTATCCACAAACTGCTGCGCCTGCCTGACGTCATCCTCATTCACCACGCAGCCCTGCAGGTACTTCAGCAGGTAATACTGCAAGCCAAAGAACGCCGTCTGCGAAAACATGCCGCCCCGCGACTCCAGATAACTATAGACATACTGCGTCCCCGGTGGATATTGCTTCCAGTGTGTGAACTTGTAACTGTCGGTTTGTAAAACCAGGTTTCTCGATAAAAGATTACGCGGCTCGGTTTTGTGCATGAACGTGCATCGTCTCATGCGGGTCGAGTTGAAGGCAATCCCCTTTGAATCCACCGCCGCTAGTTCGCTGTGGACGGTAACTCGTCCTTAGCCGACGTCTGCGTTTCCCAGAAACGTAGATTGTTTCTTGTTGCTAACAGTTCTAAGTTCTGCATGCGATGCGAACGCCTAATTCACAATCACCGTCAGAGTAGAAGTCCGCATTGCTGAACCGAAGTAGCGGTGAATGTAAGTCGAGGTGCCTTGCCGGTATATCTGTCTGTACTGACGGCCTGTGATTGGAACTGCACTTCGGCTGCGGGATCGTCAATTGCTAGTGCGTGAGAATAGTTGTTCCATAATGGTTCTTTGATGGTCCAGGAAATGAAATCACTACTGCTTATCTACTCTATGTAATTCGAAGTATTCTTTATATAGTTCATCTAATAATTATCTAAAAATGTTTGTGCTTTACTGATTGAACAACATATTTTCCCTTTTTGAACCTAATACACATTATTTTTTTCTTAGAAGCTACGTTAATTCTTGCGTAGCAATTGAACTGTACTATGATGCGCTCGATGCTACGGCATCGCAATCTAGTTAGGAGATCCACAAAGATGAGCAAGCATCTTTTAGCTGCCTTGCTGTTGTCTACCGCTGTTAGCCTAACCTCCGCCGCGCAAGTGGGCGCGCAACCTAATCAGGAACCGGAAACTGCTACGCACCAACAGGATTTCGCACCAAAATTGCTTGTACCGCATGATGTGAAGGTGCTTCCAGAGGAATCTGTCCGTGAAGGTGTGGCCGCAAACGCTCCCATCGGCAGCGCGCCAATCAACTTTGCCAGTGTTAACGGATGTGTGATTGAAAACCAGACGATTGTCGGCGGGTGCCCGCAAAATGGCCTTACGACGAATGTCCCCACGATTATCGTTCCTGTCGTATTCAACTTGAACAGCGGCGTGCTGGTCTTCAATCCCACCGCTACGGACCCCGGTTGTCTCGGCGGGGCAAATACCGCGTTGAGCCTCTTTCAGAACTCCCCTCTTGTGAGCGCCGCCCATACTTTCATTCTGAACGCTGAAAATGAAGGGGCTACGCAGTATGTTGACGCATTCACACGCGCCCAATTTTCGCACATCAAGGGCGCCGGTTATCACGTGGTCCTGAACCCGGTAACAGTCGGTGCAACGCTGACGGTTTCTGTGACGGGCGCACCGAGCGTAAACGCCGATGCATTCAACTTCACCGGACAGTGCGGCACCAATCCCGCTCCCACTAACGCGGCCGGCGACCTTGGAGTAGTCAGCTTCAGCTTCCTGAACCCGCTCCTGCAGAACTACATCACCACCCACGCGATCCCATCGACAACGTTCGTATATTTCCTGCTCTACAACACCGTGATCTCCAACGGCGCTGCCAACAACCTGAACAACTGCTGCATCCTGGGGTTCCACAGTGCATTTGGCGCCGGCCCGAATACTTATGGCATTGGTGACTTTGAGGGCCGTAACGGGACCTTGTTCGGTGGCACTGCTGATACCTCCGTTGCCGCGCATGAAATCTCTGAGTGGCTCGACGATCCTTTTGGAAACAATACCCTCGCTCCTGTGACTCCTTGGGGTGTCATTGGCCAGGTGTCCGGCTGCCAGAGTAACCTGGAAACGGGCGATCCGCTTACCGGAACACTGATTCCTGCGGTGGCGCTGGGCGGCTTCAACTATCATCTCCAGGAGTTGGCATTCTTCTCATGGTTTACCCATGACAATCCATCCCTTGGCGCAGGCGGGAAATACTCTGATAACGGGACTTTTGCAGGATTTGCTAAAGCGTGTCCACCTGGCGGGACCAATTAAAAGAAGACCGTCCTTTAAAGCACACGGGGAGCTGGTTGTAGCTCCCCGATTTTTCCGATATCTGCCTTGTGTGATGAATCAAACCAAAAAAATGGAACTCGGAGACGAGCTAAGCGCTATGCAAACATGCAATCTCGCCATGCAGGAATTTTTAAAAAACAAATTTCTTGTCTATTAATATTTGTAGGTTGACGAGATAGTTTATTTATGGCGACTAATATTTGTAAACTTAAAATACTATCTCAACTAAGGAGCGAACTATTTCCGCGTCCGCCGCTTTTTGGGTGCGATGGGTCTCCGATTCCTAAAAGTCCTTGTGATACTTCCCATCCATCCCAAAGCCGCCGTTCTGGTCGCGTATGCCGCTTACTGACCATTTGGGATTCAATTTGTATTCAACTTGTATCGCTTGCCGCTGCGTGGACGTGATATCAGTTGCGTAGGTAACAAACAAATTGCTGGTAACGCGCTGCTGGATTGCGATGCGCGCTCCAGGGTTCTGTCCGTTGTCTGTGCCCAGCCCGGGATCAATCTGCAGTTGTGATATGCCGGCCAGCTTGCCAATCCTGCTGCTCACCTGGCTGCTAATGCCTGATGCTAGCAGTGATTCAGCGCCCAGTGCTGGCGGCGTTGGCGCTGCAGCGTTGGCAGCAGATTCAGTTTTTCCGGTGGCAACCAGGCGAATCACGTCAACCGGCGGCAATGCAGGATCAGATGTGTAAGTTGTTTCCAAACGCTCCATAGGGCCGTGCAGGCCCAGCGTAATGTTGTACTGGCTTATGGTGGTCTGCACCTGTAGGTTTAGCACCGGCTCTGTGCGCACTGGATTGATAAAGTCGATCGTCCCATTCTTCAATTGGTAGCGGTTTCCGGCCAAAAAGAATTCTCCGCCTGTAAGATTGGCGCGTCCCAAAATCACCGGGGCTGCCGCTGTTCCCGCAACGTGCAGGTTTGCGTTGCCGCGCAAACTCACCTGGCTGCTTGAGAGGTTCATCTGGCTGGTGGACTCCACGGTAATATCCAGCTTCATGCTTTGCGTAAATGAGCCAGGCGTCCCGGCATCAGACGTATCGCCGCTGAACTGTGAAGCAAAGGTGCTGATATCAAAATCAGGCGTAAAAGAAACGTGCTCAAGTTTTACTGCTCCCCTCACGGCAGATGCCTGGGGAGTGCCTGCCAGCGTGAGGTTTGAGGCCAAAATGACCCGCACTCCTTCCGGATAACGGACGCGAATATTGTTCGCCTCCATATTCAGCTGGAATTGCACCGCTGGTCTAAAGGTGACAGCTCCTTTGGCCGTGATCGTGCCTCCGCCCATCTGGCCCTGAAAGTTCGCAATCTCCATCTTTGTTTGCGTCACGTTGATCGTGCCGTTCGCATGGTCTAGGCCCACCGGTGAATCCAGCGTATGGAAATTGGCATTCACCATCCGGATCTGGCCATTCAGGTTTGCGCCCGGCCCATAGCGGCGGGAATCAACGTCAAACTGCAACTGCCCCTTGCTGGTAAGTCCGGGCACAAACAATTCCGCCACCTGCAAATCAACGTTGCCCTTCACCAGGAACATTGCGGCTTTAGGAGTTGTCAACGGCACAACCGCCTGTGCGTCAATCGTGGTGCCCGTCCCGCGAATGGAAGTCGGCTGCAATGTTACGGTGCCGTTTTGATAATCCACGTGGATTGGCTTGGTCGCGGCAAGCTGGAATTGTTTGTAGTTCAAGCCCAGTGTCGGCACTTCAACGTGGGCCTGCAACCGCGCTTTCTTTGCCAGCGGGCCGCGCAGGGTCGCATGCAACTCTGTCTGCCCGGAAAGATCGGGCGCCTGGGTAGGCGCGTAAATAGCCAGCAGCGGCTGGAAATCGATGCGCCCGGTATCAAGCTGCAGGTTCGCCTCATATGGCGCTCTTATTCCCACGGTGCCGTGCGCCTTCACATATGCCTGGGCGAGCGCTGAGTCCAGCGCGATTGTAGCTACCTGGTTTTTCACCGTCGTTTGTAGTTTTATGTCTGGGATCGTCTTGTCTTTCACCCGGATTTGCGGGGCATCCAGCGTTGCCTGAAGCTGCGGGTCCTTGATGGTTCCTTCTCCATTCACGTTCAGGTTCACGGCGCCCGCAATCTGCATATTGCGTGACTGCACGGTCTGTAATTTTTCCAGGCGGAAGTTCTGCGCCTGCACGTTTAATTTGTATCCCTCATTTCTGGGGAAGTAATCCACATTGGCGCGCGTGGTCCCGGCGGGCATCTGCACAACCAGGTTCGTGTTAACAGTGTTGCCGTCGCCATGGAACTTAAGATCGAGTCTCTGTATTGTCTCGGTTGAAACCTTGGCGTTCGCCACTGTAATTGTTCCCTGGCCCTGCGGGTTCAATTGCGATCCGTGCAGCGCAACATTCACAGACAGTGTTCCCGTTACCGGCAAGTTCTGGTTCGCCAGCTTTGCCAGATCGGCCACAGAAATATGCGCAGCGGAAAGGTTTACCATGATTGGGTTTGACGGAACATAGGCCCATTTCTTAAGCCGGGCCTGCGCGCTAAATTTGATCTGCCCTTGTGTCTGGGCTTCCAGATCGCCGTTGCTAAGGCTTGCCTCGGAAGGATTGGCCGTAAAATTGGCACGCAACACCTTCCACGAGCTTCCCTTCACCCGAAGGTTGCGTGCATCCAACTGTCCTTTGATTTGTGGCGCGCTGGTTAAACCGCTGACGGTAGCGGTCATGTTGGCTGTGCCGTATAGCCCTAGTGGTTGTGGCGGAGGGCCGGGAGTGGATTTCCGCAGTGTGTTTGCCAGCCGTTCCAGCTCATGCAGATCGCTGGAATTCATCGCCACTTGCAGTTGTGAGTGGTCACTTACCTTGCCGTCAAGGTTAATAGTGGTTTTTGGCGTGCGCACGTAACTCTTCGTCAACGCCAGCTCTTTGCGCGCCGCAGCATAATCGGCGTGGATCACGCCATCCACCGGTATCACCGTGGATTGTCCCAGCCGCGCATCTAGCGTGGCGTCCGCGTGGGCCGCCAGATTATTCAGCGTCTTCGCCCAGTGGGCTGTGGCATCCGCGTTGACCTTCCCGGTCAGATGCGCCGGCTTCATTGATTGCTGGCGCGTTGCTGTCTGCGCCTGTTCAAGTGAGAGGTCTTTCACGCTGGCTTGCAATTGTGCAACTCCAGCGCCCGTCACGTCGCGGATTGTGAGCTTGCCGCTCAGAGTTCCGCCCAGAATGTGGGCACGAATGTCCTTCACCTCAGCATTGCCGTGCTCCAGCTTGTAGCTTGCATAAAGATCGCGCACCTCAGTCTGCAAGCTCGGTGTCTTTACCGCCAGTCCTGCGCTGCTGACGGTCCCTACGACTGAAACCGTCTCCAGCATTGGCCGGTTTGGCTCTGCCTGGTATTGCAACTGCCCTGCAAGCCGGACGGTGCCCGCCGGCACGGATGGGTTCTTCAGAATGCGCTGGAAATCGCTGGTAGCCAGCATGGCTTCATAATTGCCTTCTGCCTGCATGTTGGGTGAGCTGTAATTGTTTACCGTTGCGCTCAGCACAACCGTGGATTTGCCCGCTGCCAGCGTCAGCTTGTCCAGCGTGAATGTTTGCGGCGTCAGTCCGAACGTTGCCTGCAGGTTGTGCTCTACCGGCGCATAAGCGCCGTATACAATTTTTCCTGAGTTATAGCCCAGCTCGCCGGAGTACTTGTTCTCCGCCTGCTGATAATTCGCTGTAACGTTGAGATCGTGCAGCTCGGCGTTTAGCGGTGTCTTCTGGTCGTTGTAATAAATTTCTCCGCGATCCAGCTTCAGGTCGCGTATTGCCAGATCAAAAATGTTTGTCGAGCTGCCGCTGCTTTTCTTTTGCGGCTGCGGCAGATTGTTTTCTCCCGCCTTGTTTACCGCCAGCCGCACCACCGGATGGTCGATAGCAATGTTCCTGACATGCCATTTTTTGTGCAGCAATGAATCAATTGTCAGCCCCACTTGCAAATGGTCAGCTTGCAGCAGCGGTTGGCTCGGATCAGCTTCTCTGCCATGCACCACTACGTTGTAGAGGTCTAGGCTCAAGTGAGAGAGGCTCAGGTTGAAATCGCGCACCTCAAGCTTGGCTCCGGTTGATTCCTGCACGCTGCTTTCCACTTTAGCAAGGATGTCCTGGCGAAAACCCCGGCTGTGGTCAAGCAACTGCACCACCGTAATGACAGCGCCTGCTATCAATACCACGATCACTGCCACGGTCCACAAAACGATTTTTTTCCACTTCTTCACTGTGATCACCACTTAAAACGCTTGCCCCAAAGTTATGAAGAACTGCGTTGATTTAACTCCCGGCGGCGCGTTCAGCAAATGTCCGATATCAAAACGTACAGGGCCCACAGGCGTTTTATAGCGGAACCCGAAGCCGACTGTATGGCTGAAATCAGAAAAGACTTCGCTCAAGCGGACATTCGAATAAACATTTCCCCCATCGTAAAAAACTGCTCCGCCTAGTGTGCCGCCGACAAACGGCATGGAGATACCCATCGGGAACCGCAGCTCTGAATTCAACACCACAAGCTGCTTGCCGCCCACCGGCACGCTGATAATTTCTCCACAGTTCGGATTGTCGCTTGGACAGACAGAAACATTCCTCTGCGGGCCTGCGCCATTCAGGCTGAAGCCGCGAAGCGTGCTTCCGCCGCCGGAAAAAAAGCTCTCGCTGATGGGAATGTGCGCGCCGCTAAAAGCCTTTTCCATCCCAAGGCGCAGGCTATTGGCCCAGACCAAAGAAGAATCGCTGGTGAGCGATCTGTAATAAGCCACCTGTCCAAGGAACCGGGCAAAATTTGTGTTTGAACCCAGCGCGCTCGGGTCCAGGTCAACTTGAAAGCTTTGGTAAAAGCCGCGATGCGCATCCAGCGGGTTGTCGCGCGAATCGCGATTATACGAAGCAGATACTGAAGACAAGCGCACGTTCTGGTCTTCCGGCAACACCAGGTCAGGAATAGTTATGTTGGAAAGGCTGGTGCGACGAAAATCGTAGCGCAGGATCACGGATTTCTGCCGGTCTTTATCCATGTAACGCTGGAACTGTATTCCCGCATCGCCCAGGCGTGCCGTGAAAATCGGGTTTTCACTTGTCCGCTCGCCGGAAATCGTAACCAGGGAACTCCAGTCTGTGTTCCAGAAGGTAGGATTGCCCCAGTTCACCGAGCCGCGCTGGTCCAACCGCCCGCCAAATGCCGCTAGCTTCAGCGTCTCTGCTCGTCCGCGGAAATTTCTTCGTATATATTCAATCGATCCTTCCGGCCCCCAGAATGTCTGTTGGCTGGTCTTGAACTGTGTCGGCAATCCCACGGGCGGCAGGCCAGGCAGCGCGATGGTGCCGCTGGGAATGCTTCCGCCACGGTTGATCACCTGAAAGCCGAATCCATAAGTAATGGAATTTCTCTTGGACTCATGCAGCTTGAGCAGGACTTCAGCGTTAGAGTTGTCGGTTACTGGCGCTCGCGTATCAACGCTGGCCCAATCAAATATTCCCAGCGTGTACAACTGGCTTTCACCGCGCAGCAGCGCAGATTCGCTCAGCGGCTGGCCGGTCTTGATGTTTGCGTTGCGCTCCACGATCTCCGGACGCGTGTGCTGCCCGCCCACAGTTGCCACGCTGGCTGTGCGGACCTCAGGCCCTTCTTCAATCTGATAGAGCACCTCCACCAGATGTGGATTGTTCTTGGCATGACGGACGGTGGCCTTAAAAGTTGCGTTCAAAAAACCGTGATCAAGATACGCAGCCATGATCCGGTCGCGGTCCTGGTTCAGCAGTTGAGTGGAAAAAGGTTTCCCCGGCTCAAGGTTCATGCCCTTGGGCGCAAGCTGTTCTTTTGAAAGCGCGGAAACGCCATCAAGCCTCAGCGATTGCACAACGTCGCGCGTGCCTTCCTCCACTTCAAACGTGAGTTGCAGGTCGCCGCCGTTCCGCTCCACTTTCGGTGTGACCTGGACTTCGCTATATCCCGCACCGTGATACAGCCCTTCAATGTTCTTCACACCCTTGCGCACCAGTTGCTCGCTGTACTTGCCATGGGAAAAGGGAACCATGGGCATGCCCTTTGAAACTGGTACGTGCGTTTTAAGATCTTTGTCACTGAAGTGGTCGTTGCCGTGGAACTCGATTGACTTCACTTTCCCGCGTTTGCCCTTTGTGATCTGGTACAGGACAGTCACGCCCGATGGCTTCTTTTCAAACTTGCTCTGCACCTTTACATCGAAAAATCCTTTTGACTGGAAATAGGAAGCCAGGTCCTGTCTTCCCTCATTCACCAGGTCCGGGTCAACCGTGTACTCCTGATACATGGGGATCAGCTTCCTTTGCGTTCGTCCCCAAACATGCGCTCCTACCAGCTTGATCTCAATTCTGGGCCCCTGCGTTATGTTAAAAGTGACGTCAGCACGATTAGTCTCCGGGTTGTAGAGCGATGAAACCAGCTTCACACGCGCGGCCAGATAATGTTGCTGACCCAGCTGCTGCTGCAGATAGTTAGTTGCCTCGGTCACCCTTTTGAGTGAATATCCTCTCCCCGGCTTTATGTAAGCACCTTTAATGCGGGCCCTTATGGAACGCAGCTTGCTTACCAGAGCTTTGCTCTGGATCTCAGGAACTCCGGTGATAGTCACAGTGCCGAAGTTCGCTCGGTGCTTCAGGTTGACGTCATACTCCACGTTCACAACGCCGTGCGCGCGGTCCACATCGAGCTTTGGCTCCACTGTGGCCATGAAGAAGCCGGTGCGATGGAAAAAATTCAGCAGGTTTGACTCTGCTTCTTCCACTCGTGCGTGGGTAAACGGTTGTTGCTTGGTATAGTTCGTCGTCTGCAGCAAGCGCGTGTAGCTGAACCTTTTTTCCGCTTTAGGAAAGGTAAATACCCCGAAGTAATATGCTGGCTGGAGTATGAAGATTACTTGCAGGCCGGCGGCTCGCGGCTCCACATCAACTTCTACTTTCTGAAAGTGTCCTGCTTGTTTAAGCGCTGCTACCGTTTTGTCAACATCGGCTTGCGAATACAGCGCATTCTCCTGTTGCGCGATCAACGATCTTAGTTCCTTTAGATTGCCATCCGGCTGGCCGGCCAGTTGCACCGACGAAACCTTCTGCCCTTCATACGTTATTTGCTGCTGAACTGCTTGTATCTCCTGGGCGTGAAGAGCCGTCTCCAGCGCAGGCGCTGCCAGTAACACCGCAATCGCGATGCAAATCCCTAAAAATGTCTTCATTTGTCCCAGAAGAATCTTTCGCCAGTTTTTCTGGAGTCAATGGCGCTCCGCATCTCATGTACTACTTTGGTTAGAGTTAAGGAAGATTCCTCTTGTTGCTCAGAGACGCAAGCTGCTGGTTTTCCGGAGAGGCGCTTGATTGCTCAAGCAGAGCTGCTGAAAATACCGCCGGGATCACCGTGATCCGCCAAAGCGTGCCGCTACAGGTCAACTCCGCTGCCCGGCATCGGCATCAAAGTTCTAACGGCTGAGGGGTTGTGGGCCGGGAGAAAACTTATGCTCTGGACTATATTTGCCATTCTTCTGCTACTTTGGCTGTTGGGCTGGGGATTTCACATTGCCGGCAGCCTCATCCATCTGATTCTGGTGATTGCGCTGATAGTTCTGGTGATTGAGCTTATCACCGGGCGTAGGGCGGCTGTCTGAGCTGCTGTTCTTGCTTTCGCGGCCCTGCATGTGCGCTCGTTGCGCCAGGAGCGGACCGTGCTTAGTGGTCTGTTCCCTGTTCTGCCAGCTTCTGCTCGATCTCGCTTAGCGCCTTGCGCAGCGATTCGGTGTATCGCTCATTGGTGGATGATTCAATCTGGTGCAGCACGTAAGCGCGTGAAAGCTTCAGGTTATCTTGCTCGCGCTGCGCTGTCCTCTCGTCGTCGGTGAGTGGGCGTTTTGATCCTGACGCTTTCTCGGCCCCGGCATCCTCCATTTGTGATTCCACTGACTTGCTTTCCCAACCTTTGGCCATACCTTAATTATAAGGATATTGCACAGAAGTGAGCTGGTTTTAGCCGTAAGAATTTATAATCCGGGCACAATGAAAAATCCGATTTTCACCTGTGCCTCTGCCCTTGTGCTGCTTTTCTTTGCCACAGCAACTGCGGTCCCGCAGCAGAGCGCTCTTACTCCAGAACACCAGATCGCGCGCGATATATTTAAAGAGCTGATTGAGATCAACACCACTGACACTCCCGCTGGCAATGTGACAACGGCCGCGGAAGCCATGGCAACTCGTTTCCGCGCTGCTGGTTTTGCTCCGGAAGATATCCATGTGCTTGGGCCGCTCCCCAACAAGAAAAACCTTGTGGTGTGGCTGCATGGCCGCGCTCATACGGCCAAGCCCATTCTGTTCATCGCCCATCTTGATGTGGTCCAGGCCCTACGCCAGGACTGGTCCATGGATCCTTTTAAGCTCAACGAAGTGGATGGCTTCTTCTATGGGCGCGGCACCTCGGATATCAAGGAAGGTGACACCTTCCTGGTGGCAAACTTCCTTCGCCTGAAGAAAGAAGGCTTCATTCCCAACCGCGACCTTATCCTTGCTCTTACGGCGGACGAAGAGGGCGGCGACTCCAATGGCATTCAGTGGCTTATCAAGAACCATCGTGATCTGATTAACGCCGAATACTGCATCAATACTGACGCTGGCGATTTTCAAACCAAGCAGGGCAAACGCCTGCTGCTGGGCCTGCAGACCAGTGAAAAAAACTACGTTGATTTTCGCCTGGAAGTAAAGAGCAACGGCGGTCACAGTTCGCGTCCGGTGAAAGACAACGCGATTTATCATCTGTCACAAGGTCTCACCCGGCTGGCAGCTTTTGATTTTCCTGTTAGCCTCAATGAAACCACGCGCGGATACTTTGCCCAGACTGCAACTCTGGAATCACCGGCCACCGGAGCCGACTTCCGCGCCGTAATCGGCACGGACCAGGCAAAAGCAAGCGCAGCAGCCACCCGGCTGTCCGCATCTTCTTATTTCAATGCGCTTCTCCGCACCACTTGCGTAGCCACACGCCTTGAGGGTGGCCATGCCAATAATGCGCTTCCACAAACCGCGGCGGCCATCGTCAATTGCCGCATGTTGCCGCAGGATTCGCTGGAGAACGTGCAGGCCACGCTGAAGCGCGTGCTGGCAGATGATCGAATCTCGATCAGCCTGGTAGGGGACGCCGTGCCTGCGCCGGCTTCTGCCATTAATCCTGAGATTGTTCAGAAGCTGGAAGCTCTCAGCCGCAAGCTCTATGGCGGGCTGCCCATCGTCCCGGTCATGGATGCCGGCGCGAGCGACGGCAAGTATCTGCGTATCGCCGGAATTCCCACGTATGGCGTTCCCGGCGTGTTTACTGACGTGGATGACGATCGCGCCCACGGCAAAGATGAGCGTATTGGCGTAAAAGATTTTTATGATGGCGTGGATTTCTATTACGCGTTCATCCAATCTTTGGCCGGCGGGCAATAAATTGAGATTGGCATGGAACACAAAGCTGAGGGATCTCTGATGCCCGCACAATCCGGCGAAAACATTACGGTCCGGCGTAGTGAGCTTGCCTGTCCGGCGCACTCGCTCAAAATGATGGCCAAAGCTGCGGCCAGCGAAGCCGACGAGGTAATTTTTGATCTTGAAGACGGCTGCGCGCCCTCGCAAAAGATTGCCGCGCGCAAAACGTTGGTGGAAGCCTTTAATACATTCGATTTCCATGGCAAGGTCCGTGCTTTCCGGACCAACGGTTTGCATACTAAATTTTTCTATCGCGATGTGATTGAGGTAGTGGAAGCCGCTGGCACCCGGATTGACGTTGTGGTGCTGCCCAAAGTTCAGGATGCAGCAGACGTGCTCTTTGCTGATCGCCTGCTTACGCAGATTGAACAGAATGTCGGGCTTCCTATAGGACGCATTCGCCTGGAAGCGCTGATTGAAAGCGCCAAAGCCGTTCTTCATGCGGAAGAGATCGCCGCGTCCACTCAGCGCCTTGCTGGTTTGATTTTTGGCGTGGTTGATTATGCGGGCAACATCGGCGCGCGCGATCCCGTGCGCGAACAGTTTGTGCTCTATCACTATCCCAAAGCCAAGACCGTTGCCGCCGCCCGCGCCGCAGGCATTGACGTGCTCGATGGCGTCACCTTGCAGTTTCGCGACCTGCAGCAATGCGAGCATGACGCGCGTTCAGCCGCGCAGATGGGCTTTGACGGCAAATGGGCCATCCACCCTGATCAGGTGCCGGTTATCAATCGCGTCTTTACCCCCACGCAGGAAGAGATCAGCCGAGCACAGGAGATCGTTGCGTTGTATGAAAAGGCAGATACTGATTCCGGCCTTGGTGCAGTTGTCTATAAAGATGAAATGGTCGATGCCGCGAACCTGCCCATTGAACGCCGCAAGCTGGCTATCGCCCACAAAATTGGGCTGTTGTAAATTGGTTCGCAAGATCGAGTCGAACGCTGCCTAAAGGCTGAGACTGCTCACCTTCTGGCGCTCAGACGCAGAACCCCTTCCAGATCGTCAGGATGAATGGCGTGCAGCATGGCGTCTTCACGCTCGATGTGGCCCTGCGACATCAGCGCGGCCAGCGATTCTTCAAGGCTGAAAGAGCCGGCCTTCTTGCTCATGGTAATTTCCTGGTGCAGATGATGGATGTTGTTTTTGCGGATATGCTGTCGCGCGCCGTAGCCGATGAGCAGCATTTCCGCCGCGGGATATCGCCCACCATGCTTGCTGGGCAGCAGAATCTGCGTGAGCACCGCTGAGATTGACATCGCCAGCTCCTGGCGAATGCTATTTTGACGCTCAGGCGGAAACGAATCTGCAATGCGCGAGATGGTGGAAGCCACGTCAGTGGTGTGCAGCGTGGAAAAAACCAGATGGCCGGTCTCAGCGGCGGTCACGGCAATATGCATGGTTTCCGGGTCGCGCATCTCGCCCACAACCAGAACATCAGGTGCCTGCCGCAACGCGGCACGCAGAGCGGTTGGAAAATCCGGAGCGTCAGCGCCGACTTCAACCTGCTCGATCACGCTGCGGATGTTGGCGTGCTCATACTCAATAGGATCTTCAATCGTCACGATGTGCCGGGCTTCGCGGCGATTGATTTCATTTACCAGTGCCGCAACCGTGGTGGACTTACCCGAACCCGCAGGGCCGCCGATGAGCACCAGTCCGCGTGCCAAGTGGGCAAGCTGCTCAACGCTGGGCGGCAAATGCAGCTCATGCAAAAGCGGCACGGTTGTAGGCAAAGCGCGGATGGCAGCGGCAGCGCGTCCGCGCTCATGATGCAGGTTGATGCGGAAACGGCCGAGGTTGGTACTGCGATATGACGAGTCTGCGATGCGCGTCTCAAGGTACTGGCGCATCGCGTGCGGCATGAGCGCGGGCGTGATGGCATTTTCAATCTCGTCGCTTTGGAGAGGACTGTCGCCAATGGTAACAACCTGGCCGTCAACGCGGACACAGGCCGGAGCGTCAGTCACCAGCAGAAGATCGCTGCCGCGACGCTCTACGAGTTGAGCCAGCCAGCGGTTGAGTTCGACGAGGGAGTCGGCCACACGATTTATTTTGGTTCTTTCAGCTTGAGCCTGGATTTATTTTCGTCGAGAAAGGCCCGGAGCTGGTCTGCCTGATCCAGTAAGCGGGTCCACTGCTCAAAGTACAGCGTGACTGGAAATCTTCCCAGTCCATAAACGCTGACGCCGCCTTTTTCGCTCACGCGGAACTCCAACGATCCGGTACGCTTGGTTGCGACTTGCTTTTCCAGTTCGGCAAGGCGGGCTTTCATCTCTTCATAAGTAGGTTCTGCCATGTGTTGTCCTCTGGATGAAATCTTACAACAAAGCGAATTCGCGCTATTTGCGCATCGCTAGATCAGGACGCGCAGGTTCCGTCTGCGGCTCATATTCCACAATGTATCCCGCCACAGCGCTTGCTGCCACCGTGTACGGGCTGGCCAGATACATGAGTCCGGGGCCGCTGCGCCCAGGGAAATTGCGGTTCTGTGCGCTGATCACAACCTGATCAGGTCGAGTAGAAACACCTGGGCCGGCGTTGATGCACGCGCCGCAGCTTGGCTCAATCACCGTAGCGCCTACTCGCTTGAAGATATCCAGATAGCCTTTGCGCACGCAGTATTCACGCGTCTCCTGCGAGCCAAACTGGATATAGAACTTGCAGGAATCCGCCACGCGCTTGCCCTGCTGTAGCGCCTCTGACAAAACTTGCGCATACATATCCATGTCAGCATTTTTGCCTGCAGTGCATGTGCCGCCGTAAGCAATTTCTACTGGAACTGGCGTATTCAGATCGCGGATGAATTTCCCATTACCGGGATCGCCGGGTGTAGCAACCATCGGAGTAATGTCGTCAGCATTCAGCTCGATCACATGCGCGTACTGCGCGTCAGGATCGCTGAAGAGTCCTTCGCAAAGTTTTTCTGCCTCAGCACGCGACATCCCGCGCCGTTCCATCAGAAACTCCACGGTCTTTTCATCTGGCGCAACAATGCCAGTAAAGCCGCCGATCTCTGCCGCCATATTAGTCATGGTGGCGCGCTCGTCCACGCTCAAAGCTTCAATGGCTTCGCCGGAATACTCCATTACTTTGGCCAGCGCCTTGCCGCTGCGGATGTACTCCATGCTTAGCAGCAGCAGGATGAAATCCTTGGCTGTAGCGTTAGGCCGGCGCTTGCCGCGCACAATCACCTTGACTGACTCTGGAACTTTTACCCGCACATCTTTGGTGATCCAGGAATTAAAAACGTCCGTGGTGCCAATGCCAAAAGCAATGCAGCCCACCGCGCCCACGTGCGGCGTATGTGAATCAGAACCCACGTTGAGTTGCCCCGGCAATGCGTAGGTCTCCGCCACAATCGAATGGCAAATGCCCTCAGAGCCTTTGCGGTCTTTCAACTCGCCATGCAGCTTAATGCCCTGCTTCTTGCCAAAATCTTCCTGCTTGTACTTGAGTTGGCCGGCCAGATCCAGCAATCCCATCTTCTTTTTCTCTTCTGAAATCACCTCGTCAAGAAAAGTCAGGTGATCGCGGAAAAAGAGGATGGTCGCAGGATCATTGACCTTGGCTTCCTTGCCCACAAAATGCTCAAAGAAGATTGCCGACATCGGCGTCACGTATTCATGGCTGAAGCGCAGATCGGTGCGGGCAAAGCCTGAATCGCCCGGCTTCACATAACCGACTCCCGGCTCGTTCTTCTCATTCAGCATGTGCCGGGCAAAGATCTTCTCCGCGATGGTCATGGGCCGCTTGCCGGTCGCAATCGGCGGCAAAAAAACTTTCTTTTGCATCCGTGCCACATTGAACGGGAACAGCCCGCCATACTCAATTACCTGGCGCGTAATATCGTCTTCGCCTTCGGTAAATTTGCTCAGCGGAATCTCTTCACCGGCCCGCACCTTATCAATCAGGCTGAAGTCGGTCGAGGTCAGCACACCCAGGTTCTGGCAGTTCTGCTTGTAAATACGCTCAATATTTTCGGCGATCACCAGCTTGATGCCGGCAGACAGCTCGGCATACGGTGACTGCTCCCGGCTCGATCCTTTGCCGCGGCGCTTCCCGCTTACGGCAGCCACAAAGCCGCCTTTTTTCACGTCGCCGCGCTTGATAGGGACATCTTTCCCGCACTTTAGGCCGGTATAGGGCCACTCACCCAGCTTTTCATCGAAGAAAAAGCAGATGTGCGCAGGCGTGATCTCATCGGTGGAGATATCGTCGCGCAGCTTGGGATTATTCTGCGGGTTCTTGGTGTCCCAGGGCAGGTCTTCGCCCTCAAGCTGACGGCGGATCAGCTCAGGATCTTCAGTCAAAAAAAGGATACGTCCCTCAAACTTGCATTTATCAGGGCGCTTCTGGATGTCGCGGCTTAGCAAAGAAGGTTCCACAAGAAAATTTTAGCAAGAATTCGTGAAGCTTTGCAGGCAGGGACAAATTACATACAAAGAAAGTTGAGAGACTCTAAATGCGCTGCCCGCAAGAGCTCGGGGCGCTTCAACCTGCAGTGGTGTTCAATGAGGCTGGACCTCACGGCAATGGTGCAATGGCGATGCCATGAGGTTCGATGCCCAATGCCGTACCATGGGGAAAGCCGGGCAAGGATTGAGGCGTCCCATCTCCCTGGACGCGAAAACCAAGAATCCCAGTGCTTCCCACATACACAAATTGTCCTGTGCCATCCACAACATTGTTGCCAAAGGTAAAGCCGGAAGCCGCTACCGGGCTCAACGCAGTAAGCTCTCCAGTTGAGGTATTTACCGAAAAGAGATTAAGTTCCTTATCTCCATCCGCATAGGCTGTAAGGCCGTTGTTAACAAAGGTCATCGAGACAACAGGAGTCTTGACAACAAGAGGAGAGCCGGATATCGGCGTAAGAGCGCCGGTATTTTGATCGACTGCCAGTTCAAAGATGGAGCCGGAACCAATCTGTGGATCACCACTCACGTAGATGAACCGGCCTGAGGGATGGACTGAGATGCGCGTCAGCAACAGACTTCCAAGGGAGAATGGAGAGCCGGGAACAGCCGTAAGCGCGCCGTTATTGGCATCAATGCGAAAAACAGAGATTCGGCCATTGATCATGGCATAAATAAATCTGCCGGCAGGATCAATATTGAGTGAAAAGTCTGACACATCATTGTCAAAGCCTAAGGGGATGGAAGGGAGCGCCGTGAGTTTGCCCGAGTTCTGGTCAATGGCAAAGCCGACCAAATCTCTGGCAATGGCATAGAGAAATTTTCCGGAGGGATGCATCACAACTTCAAAAGGCCGTCCGGGAAGTGCAGTAGTGGCCAGCTTGGTGAGAACGCCAGTTATAGGATCTGGGCGGAATGTGACGAAATCATTCGAGCCCACCTCGATGATGGGTTGATGACCAGCATCGGTTGTGACATCAGCGGCAAAGACCAGATTTCCCGAAGGCGTGGCAATAACGTTTTGAGCATTGGATCCAGTGAAAAACGGCGAACCGGGAATATCCGTGACTGCTCCGGTTGAAGGATCCATGCGATAAGCATAAACACCGTCACTGCTCACACCATTGTTCGAACAGTGGGGGTTTCCAGTAGTACACAGGAATGACACTTGATAAATGATTTGCGCACTGGGCACCGGAGTCGGCGTTGGCGTGGGGGAAATACCGGGAGTTGGAGTTGGTGATGGACTGGAAACCGGCGTTGGCGTGGGCGTGAGGCTACTGCCGGAAACACTGCCACAACCGGCAACGGTAAGGGTTAAAGCAAGCATGGTCGATAGGGTGGCAAAAGTTGAAGCGATGCGATAGGACACTAAGAGGACACTCCGTCTGGGGAACAGAGCTGTCAATTAGGAAATTTTGATGCAGCGATGCTGGCGAGTGTTGCAGAACAGCCCTGAGCAGTGCACCCCGGCAACTTTAGCTTCTGCCTATTGCTTATATCACTAGACTGAGTTGTGCTGATCAAAAAACCGGCTTTTGCGTAAGACCCGCATTTCACGCATGACAATTCGGTTGTCAGCATTAAACCGCTTTGAGATCATGGGCTTGCATCTTTGACTTCCTTGTTATCCTATTATCAACATGCCTAATTGCTTGAAATGTGGCGCGGAACTGCCCCTAAACGAAGAGGGAGTTGCGCCAGTCTTATGTGATCGCTGTGCCGGAGTGGCCACTGGCCGGGCTCGACGCACGATTGCCACCGGAACCATGCGCGACTACCCCGTAACGACTGCGCTGACCGCCATCAATGTGGCGGTATTTGTGGGCATGGTTGCTACCGACGCAAGGTTCCTGGACTTCAGCGGGCAAGCGTTGGTGGCGTGGGGTGCAAACGTTGGGCCATACACCCTCAATGGTGAGTGGTGGCGTCTGATTACCGCCGGGTTCGTTCACGGTGGGCTCATGCATATCGCCTTCAACATGTGGTGTCTATGGAGCCTGGGGCAGCTCTCTGAGCGGCTGTTTGGAAGGTTCCAGACCTTATTCATCTATTTGCTTACAGGAGTTGGCGGCGCTTTGCTCAGCATCGCTCATAATTCCAGGACCTTTGAAGTCGGCGCTTCAGGGGCCATATTTGGAATTGCGGGCGCCCTGTTGGCGGGCGTGAAATTTGGCAACCTTTCCATCTCCGCGGGGCAGAAGCGCAGCGTGGTGAGCAGCATGGTGTTCTTTGTTGGCATTAATTTCGCCTTGGGCGCAGGTCTCATGGGGAACATTTTCGGCGCCAATATTGATAATTTCTGCCACCTCGGCGGCTTCATCACAGGATTGCTGATGGGCCTTCCCATGGGAGGATTTGCGCAACATCACAAGATTTACCAGTGGTCCACGGTTGGGGTGATGGCCGTTGTGCTCGTCTTTGGCTATAAAGAGCTTGCGCAAAAATACGGTATTCCGCCGGAATTAAAGCTGGCGCAGCAGGCGCTCGATAACAAAGACTATGCGCGAGCGACTTACCTGCTGGAACAGTACACAAAAAGCAATCCAGATGACGATCACATTTGGAACATATTGGGAAGTCTCTACGCAATGAACAATCAGCATGACAAAGCTGTGGCAGCATTTCAGCAGGCTTTAAAAGCCAATCCTGATTCTGAGCAAGCTAAACAGGCGCTGCAACAACTTAATGCTCCTGCTGCCCCGCAGGAGTAAACAACACATTCAGCTAATCGCTTACAGCTGCTCGCCACTGTGATCAATGGCCCGCCAGGTGAGAGCCATGAAAGATACGGCAATAGTGGTATAAACGGCCAGGCAGATCAGCCATTCTCCGCGGCTGATATTGGCCGCCACGCCAAAACCCATCGTGAGAAAGTAATACGGGTTCAAATACAGAGGTATACGAAGCACCCTTGGTATTTGCGACTCAGGAATACCCGGATGTGTGGAATTCCAATGAGAAAAAAGCAAAAGAAACACGATAAGTGTGATCACTGAGAGCAGTATCACCGCTGCATAGCTGACAGCCGTGGAATGCACGCTGCGCCGAAAGGTGGCGGAGCAGTACAACCCTAGTGCAGAAATGGTTGCGATAATCAGCAGTGTGGTGAGAACTGTGAACAGTAATTCCACTAGTCCCACGCCACCTAGCGAAAGCGCAAGCGCCATGATCGGCAGCCCGGTACAGAGCAACAAACCCACGAACAACAAGGAAGAGGAAAACTTGCCAAACCAGATTTCCCGCGGACGAAGCAGGCTGGTAATCAATGCCGCCAATGTCCGCTGTTCCTTCTCAATAGTTAGCGAGCCGGCGCTGAAGACCGGCACCAGCAGCAATAAAAGCGTGAGTTGCGCATAGCTTAAGGTAAGGAATGTTGTGGCGCCAACCGTAGCGCCCTGGAGTCCCTCGCGAGCCGTTCGCTCTGTGGTCACTATGTAATAAGCAAAGACAATGGTTGCGCCCATGGCGGTTAGATATAGTGTGGGCAGGATCCAGCCGCGCCGCTCGCGCATGCGGAGATTCAATTCCTTGCGAACCATCGGGTTCATTGCTTGCCCCCAAACAACTGCTGGTATTGGCTCTCCAGTTCGCTTACCGGCTGCACTCTTGTGATGCCCACACCGGCGGCGGCCAGAGCACTAACGATCTTTGCCATTTGCTCTCGACCTCCGGTTACTGATAAACGCAGCATTCCTTCTGACGCAGCTAACACCTGCATGCCGGCTATGCCTTCCGCAATTTCTCGCGCCTGCGCCGATGGCAAAAACTCAATTTCGTAGATCACAGGTGCGGGTGGAGGCGGTGCGTCGGAAACCGCAGCCTGCCCGGTTTGCCCCATATTCTGGCCGTCGGCGATGAAAACGATCCGCGTACAAACATCTTCAAGGTCACTTAAGATGTGCGATGAGATCAGGATGGTGACGCCGCGATGGTGAAGTTCCTTGAGCTGCCGGCGTAATTCCAGACGCGCCAAGGGATCGAGCCCTGTAGCTGGCTCATCCAACAAGAGCAACGCGGGACTGTGCAACAGGGTCTTGGCCAGAACAAGCCGCTGCTTCCATCCCAGAGACAGATGCTCCACATCACCATCGGCGCGATCTTCAAGTCCTGACCATTGCAGAATGTCCCCTACTACCTTGGGCCTGGTTACGCTGGGGACATGAAAAGCGGCGGCAAAAAATAGAAGAAACTCGCGCACCTTCATGTCCTGATATACCCCTGGAACGTCCGGCATGTGTCCAACGATTTTGCGCACTGCTTGCTTCTCAAGAACCACGTCAAGCCCCTTCACCTGCGCCACACCGCGATCTGGTGAGAGCAAGGTGGCAAGGATTTTGATAAGAGTGGTCTTGCCGGCTCCGTTTGGACCCACCAAGCCAATAAGTTCCCCCTGCGCCACGTCAAGATCAAAGGAGCGCAGGCCCCGGCCCCCCGAGTACAACTTCTGCAAGCCGGCTACATGGATCATTGGTCATTCTCCATGGTCACTTCAAACAGCGTGTATGTCTTCGCGTCTGGAGTAACGCCTTCCAGTTGTCCAGTGAGAAGAGGTCGCGTGGTGAAACCGATAAACATTAACCGGCGCGTGGAGAGACTTGAGGAAAAAGCTTCTGACTCCAGGAACCCCCGTAGCGTGAAAGCTCCCTGCATGTGATAGTCAGGAGAGAATGACTGCAAACGATTGGAATGGCTTAAATCCTGGGTTGGCCTGCTGAATGGCTGAATTTTGTTTCCAGCAGGCAATGGACCAAGTTCGTAGAACTTCCGGCTGCGGAAGTCGACCAGCGCGGCCTGCGAGAAATCCTGGCCAGTGTTATTGATGAGAATGCCATCCTTCATTGTTACTGTGCCTGTGAACTGGTGCACGCTACGGAACTCCAGATCGTGAAAGGAAAGTCGCAGCATCTCCAGCGGGACATGCTGGGCCGAATCCACAAACATTTCAGGAATTTTCGTACGTTGGCGGTTGTCGTCATCCCAAATGCCGGCGGCTACATCGCTAGCGCGGAATAGAGCGTCCTGCCCTGCTGAAGAGACGACCGCTGAAGAAGGGACCTGAAAGACCAGATCGCGTACCTGTGGCGAGGCAACACGGAAGTTATGCTCCGCCACGCCTACGGGACTCTTGTCATCCATGTAGCAGACTGTGGCCTGATCCAGGGTGAAATGAGTCATCTTGCCGCGACCACCCATAAAGTAAAACAGCGCTGCAAAAACAATGGCAATCGTGGGCACGGTAAGCCATCCCAGTTCAACCCTGCCGATCCGGCGCAATATGAAGAAATTGAGCAGTCCAATCAGCAGGATATAGACCAGCATCCAGCCAATCATCCAGCGCAACCGGGGAAAAACGAATTGCTTCCCGACCCATTGCAATAACGTGCCGCTGTCAATTTCCTTCGAAAACACCAGGTTAACCAGGTCTGTGGTATCCGGAGTGTGAGTGTTCTCCTCAGGCGAAAAAAGCTGGCGTAGTTGGGGTCCTGTAGCTGAGTTGACCAATCTGAGAGTGCCTCGGCCTACACCAACCTCTCGCAGATCAGCCACGCGATAAGGAGCAAGAAAATCGCGCGGCGCCTGATCAGCAGCGATGATCAAGTGTCCACCAAAACGGGTAAAGTTCTCAATCGCGTCTCGCGCTGCCTGGTCCTTCACTGGCCCAGCTACTATGAGGGTATGCACAGGAGTATAAGCAAACCAATTTTGCGGGGGCTCGGTGAGCAACAAAATTTTCAGTTGTCGCTCTTTAATATTCCGTTCCTCAACCGTAGCGGCTGACCGGATGGCATCTGAAACGGCGCTGCATATCTCTTGCGTAGCGCACACCACTGCCACCAGGTCCAATGGGGCCGTAGGCGTATTCTGCTCATCCTTGCTGATGACAGTTCCATTGGAAGCTCTCTGCTCGATTGTTAGCTTTCCGTCACTCACAAACATCAGAGCCAGGGCGAGCAAACGGGACTCGTGGCCTTGCAGGTCAACCTTGTAATCCAGAACAGATTTTTCGTGGCCTGAGTATTTCTGGCTGATATGCAGAACATATGATTCTGGTTCTGCTGAGGGGTTGGACACTTCAATGCGTAACTGTTGCGGGCGGCCTGAAAAATCAATATAGCCCTGCAGCCCGATTTCACGAATGCGAACTTCAGCCGCTGAACTAAGCGCGGCTAAAAACAAGCAACAGCCCAGGAGATAACGGAATAGTTTCACTGAAGGTTCAGCTATTCTGCCCTACCATCAGATAAACGTCCAGTAACTATTGTCGTAATCTGAAGTACTCTGTAGCTGAAGGTATGCCTTCCACCCGGCCTTCCATGATCGCCTGAAATTCCCTGAGCACTTCGTCATGCAGCACGGTGTTGCTGGCCAGCACTTCACGGCTGGCGATCTCAAACGGCCCGCCGCTGAAGTTTGTTACCTTGCCGCCGGCTTCTTCCACGAGCAGCACTCCTGCTGCAGTGTCCCAGGGATTGAGGTTGAACTCCCAATAAGCGTCAAAGCGGCCGCAGGCTGTGTAACAGAGATCAAGAGCCGCTGAGCCGGCGCGGCGCACGCCATGCGAGCGTAGCGTGATCTGGTGATAAAAATTGATGTTCGGGTTCTTGTGGCGTTTGTGGCTGGGAAACCCTGTGGCCACCAGGCTTTCTTTGAGCTGCGGCGTGGAAGAGACATGAGCGGGCTGTCCGTTCAATTGCGCGCCGCTTCCCTTCTCTGCGGCAAACATCTCATCCCGCGTGGGATCAAAAACCACTCCTGCGATCCGCTCACCTTTATATTCAAGCGCCATGGAAACGCAGAAAACAGGATAGCCGTGAGCAAAATTCGTTGTGCCGTCCAGCGGGTCAATATACCAGCGAAAGTCGCTGCCGGTTTCACGGCGGCTGCCTTCTTCGCCGATCAGGTCATGCTCCGGCCACTGTTTGCTGATGCGTTCCACAATCATCTTTTCTGAAGCGCGGTCGGCCTTGGTCACCAGGTCAACCTCGCCCTTGTATTCAATGGAGACCTTGCCGAAAAATGACATGAGCAGAACGCCCGCTTCACGGGCCAGATTCTGCATGGGTGTAAGGAAGTCTTCTTGGTGGCCCATTGAGGCCATTAGCGGACGCGGCGTCCGTTATCTTCCGCGATATACATGATTTCGTGCTTGAAGATGAAAAGATTCGGCTCGCCTTCGCGGGTCAGGCGGATCATGCCGATATCGTAGTATTCAATCCAGCCGTGAAAAACCTCGCCGGAAAGCAGTTTCACGGTCACCGGCGTCTGCTTTTCACCCAGCGCCTTCAGATAGGAAGACTCCATGCCTGTATCTTCAGGAGGAGGCGTTTTCGTCGTTTTTTTGGCAAAAGCTGGCGCAGGCGTACGGAAGGACATGCGTGTATTGTAGCGCAAAAACAGCAATCAGCCCTCAGCTATTTCGCTAAAGTTATATCCCGAGCGGAGCGAGGGAACCCTATCAGCACGAAAATCTGCAGGCCAGAATCATCCGCATAGATTCAGCAGATTCGGGCTGCATGACTTCCCAAACATGATCTTCAGGATAGGGTCCCCTCCGCCTGCGGCGTCGGGAGTAAACCAAAAGCTATTTCGCTGCCGATGTGTAATATCCCGCGCGATGCCGGACCTGATAGTCATGGCCTTGCGGGTCCTTTTTAAGCACATCCACCGAGATGCGCCGGAAGGAAGAATCTGACACGCGGCGCTTGGGATAAAACGCCAGTAGATATTGCGTGCGCAGTTCATCACTGATCTGCCGGAACGCGCTCTCTATCTGCTCTGGGCCTTCCGCGTAATAATATTTGCCGCCGGTATCATCGGAAATCTGGATCAAAGCATGTTCGCCGCCGATATTGCGCCCCGCATCCGCCATCACCGGAACAATAATAATGCTGTACACAATCGCTTCTGCCTGCTGGGCCCGGCGCAATGCGCTGTTGTAGTCGGTTTTGCTGGTGGTATCGCCGCCGTCAGTAATCAGCACCAGCACCTTGCGGCCTCCCCGGCCAATCAACGCTTCGGAGCAAAGAAAAATCCCGTCATACAATGACGTTCCTGCGCCCGCGGTCAGGTGATCAATACCGTGTTCAATCTCTTTTTCATTTGAGCTGAAGCGGGTAACCTGGTCAACGTCTTCAGAAATCTGGAATACTGATAGATGATCAACCGGCCGCAAAATGGAATGCACGAACTTCTTGGCTGCTGATGTTTCCAGCGCCATGTCACGGCGCGTGCTTCCGCTGGTATCAATAGCCAGCGCGATGCTCAGGGGCATGGCTGATTCTTTTTCAAAAATCCTGATGTCCTGTGGGACCCCATCTTCCAGAAGCCGGAAGTCATCTTTGGTCAGATTTGCCACCGGAGCACCGCGCGAGTCCGTCACGGTGGTAAAAACGTTCACCAGCCGCACGTCGACTCGAAAAGTAGGCTCTTCTTTTTGGATCGGAGAGCCTGCCTCTGAGCGAGTTCCAGGCGGAATCTGGTCGCCTTTTTGCGGATCTTGGGTTCGCGGATCTTGGGCTTGCAGGTCTTGGGCAAGCGCAAGTATACCCAGCAGGGGCAGGCACAAAGCCAAATAGAACCACAGCGAAACAGCGCAAGTCCGTTTCATAGTTTTAAGGTCAACGGGTATTCTGCAATGCTTAGATGCAAACAGCGGTAAAGAGTTATTTGTTAATGTGAATTTCTTTACTGGCTCCCTGGCTTAGAAGTCAGATCTTCCGGAAACGGTTCACCATCGGCCCAAACAGCGCCATCTTCAAAATATTCCTTCTTCCAAATTGGCACGGTCTTCTTGAGCGTATCAATCAGCCAGCGGCACGCCTCAAAAGCTGCCGCTCGATGCGCCGAGGCCACGCCGATTAACACGCTTGTCTCCCCAATCTGGAGCCGGCCCAGCCGATGGAGCACACATACATTTCGTACTTTAAAACGTTCAAGCGCAGCTTGAGCAAGCTTCTTCATCTCGCTAAGTGCCATGGATTCATAAGCTTCATATTCAAGATACAACGTGCGCCGTCCGCGAGTGTTATTGCGCACCACGCCGTCAAAATACACCGCGGCCCCGTCTTCGGGATGTTCAAGCTCTTCTTTCATTCTTTGAAGATCAATCGGCTCGCGCACAATGGCGCAATGTTCTGAACGCAGCTCCTCGATTTTTTGTTTGCCTCCGCTGACCGGCGGTAAAAGCCCGACTTCATCCCCTTCTTTAAGGGTCGCGGTGGCCGCCGCGTACTCCTGATTGATGGAGCAGGCGATGGAGCTGCTGAGACCTTTGAACTTTGGATATCGTTCAGCGTAATGGGACATCACGGCGGCAAGCGGCGCACCGGGCTGCAGATCCAGTGATTCCTCTGCCCTGCCAACGATATCTTTGAGCTGCCCAAACAGCAGCACTTTAACCCGCATGGATATAAGGATAGCGGAAACCCCAGCCGGCCCAAAGCGGCACAATGGGGGCTCTGCACCGCCTCACACCTTTATTAAGCCACTTACTTTTTCATCGCCGCTTCCACCTCATCCGCCGTCCTTGGCAGATCGTGGGTAAGCATGATCAACTTTCCGTCCTGGCCCACGGTAAACATATCTTCAATGCGCACGCCCAATTTTTCTTCAGGAATGTAAATCCCCGGCTCCAGGGTGAAGACCATGTCCCTATCCAGCGGCGCTGAAGGATCGCTCGCGTCGTGGACGTTCAGCCCCACGTGATGCCCCAGGCCATGAATAAAATATTTGCCCAGCGGATCGCCGTGCAGGTCTTTTCCATGCGTGTTCAGATAGTCGAACGCGACTTTATAAAGCGAATCAGGATCGGTGCGGCTGGTGGCCAGCTTTGACTTCCCTGCCTGAAAAGCCTGCATGGCCGCTTCCTGCGAGCCCAGAACGATGTTGTAGATTTCGCGCTGGCGTGCGGAGAACTTGCCGTTCACCGGCGCGGTGCGAGTGATGTCGGAGGCGTACATGGAAAATTCGCCTGCCACGTCCATTACCACCAAGTCGCCGTCCTGCATCACGCGATCATCGTTCGAATAATGAAGCACGGTGGAGTAGAAGCCGGAGCCCACAATAGGAGCATAAGCCGGGCGTTCACACCCTCGCTTGCCAAACTCATATTGCATCAGCGCAGAGATTTCACGCTCATTCACTCCGGGATGAATAGCTTTGAGCGCAGCCCGGTGTGCCGCCTCTGAAGCCTCTACGGCATTGGTAATCAACCTCAGCTCGCCTGCATCTTTCACCATGCGCAGGCGGGCAAGCAGCGGCTTAGCGTCGCGAAACGCAATGTAATTGGGGAATGAGTTGCTCCGGCGCAGCCACTCCAGCGGGCTGGTGGAAGGCGTCGCCTGACCGTTGGAGCCAAGATCGGAGTACACCACAGCACGAGGCTGGGGCAGCAGCTTGAGCAGTTCATCATGCATCTTGTCCAGGCTCTCAACCTTGTCAAAGCCGGTCTTCTGCGGCGCCTGCGGATCTTCCGGGCCAAGCTTGGGGCCAGTCCACTTTTCCTGGGTCGCATTGTGCTCCGCCAGAAAAAGAATTTCCACATAAGGATTGGCGTTGATGAGCAGGGCCGCGCCTGGTTCGCCCCAGCCGCTTAGATAGTAGAAATTGTCGTCTTGGCGAAAACCATAAAGATCGTTTGGCCCTTCAGCTTCTGTGGGCGCAAACAAGACCAACGCTCCGCCTTCCATGGCTTTGGCCAGCGCCACGCGACGAGCATGATAGTCGGCATTGCTCTGGCGTTCAGTTGCGTTCGCACATGCTGACCAGACACATGCACATAAGCCAAGCAGCAATAACAGTTTTCGCATTCAGGTTTCTCCCGGCAATTTTTCGCTGCGGATTTTATCACGCCGGTCTTGCCGGAAGGTTATGATGCTGTGCTCCCGTTCCTCCATCAAGACCCGGAGCGATCCGGGGCCTTTTATTTTTTTGCGGGTCAGTTACACTGCTGAACGAAAACTTAGATAATCTGTGCTCGGACAAACATGATCTCGACTGAGAACTCATCGCTCCTGCATGGCATCAGGATCGTAAGCCTGGCGCTGAACGCGCCGGGCCCGGTTGCAGCATCGCGGCTTACGCAGATGGGCGCTGAGGTCACAAAGGTTGAACCGCCAGGTGGCGATGCGCTGAGCCATGCCGCGCCTGAGTGGTATGCGCAGCTATGCAAAAATCAGCGCATTCTGAATCTCGATCTGAAAACTCCTGCGGGACAGCAGCAGCTTGATGATCTTCTGACCAAGTCAGATTTGTTGTTGGCGTCCTTTCGTCCATCAGCACTAAAGCGGCTTGCGCTGGATTGGGAGAGCCTGCATGCGCGGCATCCAAGGCTGTGCTTTGTTGGGATCATTGGCCATGTTGCGCCCGATGAAGAACGCAGCGGGCACGATCTGACTTATCAAGCTGGCTTCGGCTTGCTTCGGCCGCCGCAGATGCCACCATCGCTCTTTATTGATCTTGCCGGCGCGGAGCGAGCTGTGAGCATGGCGCTGGCGCTCTTGAATAAAGCTGCCCGAACAGGAGAAGCCGGATGTGCCTGGATCTCTTTGCATGAGTGTGCGCGAGACCTGGCTGAACCCATGAACGCAGGTCTGACGAAACCCGATGGGTTGCTGGGAGGCGGTTATGCGTTGTACGGATTTTATCGAGCGAGCGATGGCTGGGTAGCAATTGCGGCGCTTGAGCCGCACTTTGCTGAACGCCTGCTGGCCGAACTTAAGCTTAAACAAGCTGATCGATCCGAACTGGAAAAGATTTTTCTTCAGCGTAGCGCCGCCGAGTGGGAACGCTGGGCTGCTGAAAGAGATTTGCCGCTGGTAGCGGTAAAGCAAGCTGGATGAGACAAGCCGCTGCCGTGTACGATGTTCGGTCACTCCTCTCCGAGCGAAAGGATTTACTGTGTTTCAAAAGAATCTACTTTCCGGCAAGAGAATCCTGGTCACCGGCGGTGCCACCGGCCTGGGCAAGAGCATGGGCAAACGGTTTCTGGAGCTTGGCGCTTCGCTTTACATCTGCGGGCGACGTGAGGATGTCCTGCGTGAGGCCGCTGACGAACTAAGCAAAGCCACTGGCGGCACAGTGAAAACTTTCTCCTGCGACGTTCGCGATAACCAGCGCGTTGAAGCCATGATCGAAAGCTTCTGGCAGGATGGTCCGCTGGATGGGTTGGTAAACAACGCTGCCGGAAACTTTCTTTGCCGGACGGAAGAGCTTTCCATCGGCGCGTTTGAAGCGGTGATCGGCATTGTGCTGATGGGATCGATCCACTGCACCATGGCCTGCGGCAAGCGCTGGATTAAAGAAAAACGCAAAGCCACGGTCCTGAACATCACCACAACCTACGCGCAGTGGGGATCGCCGTATGTGGTACCGTCGTCGGTGGCAAAGGCAGGTGTCCTAAACATGACGCGTAGCCTGGCTGTCGAGTGGGGCAAATACGGAATCCGATTTAATGCCATCGCTCCCGGCCCGGTGCCGACAGAGGGCGCATTTTCGCGGCTCATGCCGGTCAAGTCGCTGGAAGAAGCAGCCAAGAAGAAAAATCCGCTGGGACGCTTTGGCACGCATGACGAGCTGGCTGATTTAGCAGCTTTCCTGATGAGCGATCAATCGGGTTACGTGAACGGCGAGCAGATCGTGATGGACGGTGGCGAACAACTCAAAGGCGCCAGCGAGTTCAGCCATCTGGGCGATCTGCTGACCGAAGAACAATGGCAGATGATGAAGCCGAGAAAAAAAAGCTAACCTGCGACATCTCATCGCGGCGATGCTCGGCATGTTTCTGGAAACCGCTATCTCATCAAGCCTTATAGCCCGAACCGCTGCCTGTATGCGTTGGGAGAGACACCTGTGTGCCGGCGGAAGAGGTTGCGGAAAAACGCAACATCCTGATAGCCCACAGCGTCACTGATCTCCTGCACTGTGCGATGGCCGCCTTCCAGCAGGCGCTTGGCGGCGGCAATGCGCAGCTTTTGCAAATACATCAACGGGCTGTCTCCGGTTGCCTGCTTAAAACGGCGGACGAAATTACGCAGGCTCATGCCAACACTCTGCGCCGGAGCTTCAAGCGGGAAGGTCTTGTGGAAGTTGTGGTGCAACCACTCCTGCGCGCTGGAAATGCTCTCATCGTTATGCTCGGTCTTGAGTGGGACAATGCCGAACCCTGCCTGCCATGCGCGCGGCGTATCTATCAACATGGCCTTGGCGCTTTGCATGGCAACCTCATGGCCGCAGAATTTCTCCACCAAGTACATGCTGAGATCGAGCGCAGCGTGGACGCCGCCGCCGCAGTAGAAGCCGCGGTCTTCAGTTACCATCAGCTCCGTCATCCACTTCACCCTGGGATACATTTTGCGAAAAGTCTCGGCCAGGCCCCAGTGCGTGGTAGCGCGCTTGCCATCAAGCAGGCCAGTGGCGGCAACCAAGCCAACGCCTGAACAAACGCTGGCGATGGCCGCTTCGCGCTTGTGCCATCGTCGCAGCCAGGGCACAACCGGCGCGTTGCGCTCCGCCACATGTTCAAGATCGATTCCAGTAGTCGGGATAAAGATGAGATCGGTCTTGCGGACTTCTGAAATCGCTGCATCAGGCTGGATTTTGATAGCGCCGTCACAACTGACAGCGCGTCCATCAATGGAAGCCGTGGTCACGCGGAAATAAGGAGACTGGCGTGTTCCAGTAAGCATGCCCCACAACATGCCGGTATGACGGAATACCTCCATTGGGCCAACGGCGGTGGAAGAGAAAGTTCCGTCAATAAACAGGACCGTTACGTCTTTCATGTCATCCTCCGGCGTGTCTGAGTCACTTCATCCCACGATGGCTTAATCACCCATCTACAATGTCATATCTGCCACCTATCCTGCAAGCCGGTATAGCGTCTATTCTCTGTACATCGCAAGTAGAAATTCAAGAACTGTGCCCAACACAGGAGGATGTAAATGAGTGAACACTACAATGACCCCGCTGATTTGCGGTTTATCAAAGAGATGGGGAAACTCGCACCCACTGACTTCCAAGCCTGGCTCGGCCTGGACAACATTGTGCGCCGCGAAGATGGCGCTATTCCCAGGAAATATCGCGAGCTGATCGCATTGGCTGTTGCCTGCACCACGCAATGCCCTTACTGCATTGAAGTGCATGTAAAAGGCGCGAAAACCGCAGGCGCATCGCGTGAGGAAATCGCCGAAAGCTCACTGGTTGCGGCGGCCCTGCGCGCGGGCGGAGCGGCAACGCATGGCGCCATGGCGTTGAAGTTCTATGATCAGCTCTGAAATCCAGGTTACCATTAAATCAATGAAATCAATTCCATAAAGGAGACGGATCAAAATGAGTACTGCCCAGGCCCCTGCTCTAGACATGGATAAGTTGAACGCTTTTATCGGCAAATTTGTAACCGACCTTGGCGCTGCAGTTCACAGCGGCATGGTCGTAATCGGAGAAAAGCTGGGACTTTACAAAGCTCTGGCTAGCGGCCCAATGAGTTCGGCAGAACTTGCGGCCAAGACCCAAACAGATGAGCGCTATGTGCGCGAATGGTTGGCTTCACAAGCAGCTGGAGGTTACGTTACCTACAATGAAGCCACAAACAAATTCAGCCTGAGTGAAGAACAGGCTTTCACGCTGGCCAATGAAGATAGCCCTGCTTATCTGCCTGGGGCATTTGAGCTGGCTTTAGGTTCGCTGGCAGCAGTTCCACGCATTGCAGACTCTTTCCGCACCGGCGCCGGCATGGGCTGGGGTGAGCATGTTGATGGGGTCTTTCACGGGTGCGAAAAATTCTTCCGGCCGGGCTACGCCGCCAATCTGGTGAGTGCGTGGATTCCCGCATTGCACGATGTGAAAGAAAAACTTGAATCAGGAGCACAAGTGGCCGATGTTGGCTGCGGAAAAGGTGCTTCAACCCTCTTAATGGCACAGGCATTCCCCAAATCGAAGTTCTTTGGGTTTGACTACCATGACAAATCGATTGAAGGCGCGCGCGAGTCCGCCAGAAAAGCCGGGGTTACCGATCGCACAAGCTTTGAAGTCAGAGGCGCAGACGGATATCCGGGCCAGAACTATGATCTGGTGACCGTCTTTGATTGCCTGCATGACATGGGTGACCCGATTGGCGCAGCCAGGCACGTCCGCCAGTCACTGGCCAAAGACGGCACATGGATGATTGTTGAACCGTATGCCAACGATCAACTGAAAGACAATCTGAATCCGGTAGGCCGGGTTTATTACTCTTTTTCAACGTTGCTGTGCACGCCGTGCTCGCGTTCGCAGGAAGTCGGGCTGTGCCTGGGCGCGCAGGCAGGCGAGAAGCGCATTCGCGAGGTTGTAACCGCAGCGGGATTTACCCGTTTCCGGCGTGCCGCTGAAACACCCTTCAACATCGTCTATGAGGCGCGGTCGTAAATCTGCATAACTACTATAAACAAAACACGGCGGGGATCATCTAGATCACTCGCCGTGTTTTGTGTCTTGAAGCATTCGCTAAAGCTGCTATTTATTCGTGCCGCAACGCGATCATCGGATCGATTCGAGATGCTTTGTGTGCTGGTAAATAACCCGCCAATAGAGCAGAAGCCAGCAAAATCGCCACAGCAGTTATTAATGTCTGCGGATCATTGGATTTCATGTGAAAAAGAAATGATTGGATGAGTTGTGATCCGCTGAGAGCCGCCGGAATGCTAATGATAAGACCCACGGCGGCAAGCATTACAACCTCCTGCAACACCATCCAGACCACGGTGCCACGCTGCGCGCCCAGAGCCATGCGGATACCGATCTCGCCGGTGCGCCGCGCCACAGAGTAGGAAACTGTTCCATACAGACCGATGCAGGCAATCACTAAACCGAGCAAGGCAAAGCCTGTACACAGCTCCGCGAAAGTAATTTCCTGACTGATGGTCCGGTCTATGTCCTCAATCTGGGTCCTTATGTTTGTAACGGGTACGCGAGCATCTGCCTGATGCGCAATCTCGCGTACAGTATTTGTTTGAGAGAGCGTGCTGCCGGACGTGCGCAAGACATAGGTCATCGATCGAGCCGGCGGATAGCCCTGATTGTATGGAATGTAGACGACAGGAGGAATTTTGCGCTTGAGTCCACCGTATTGCGCGGAGCGTGCGACATTGCGCGGAGCGTGCGACATTGCGCGGAGCGTGCGACCCCAACAATTTCCATATCCCGCAGGTTCTTTGCGTTTTCCAAAATAATGTGCCGGCCCAACGGATTCTGATCACCAAAATTCTTTTGCGCAAACAGTTCGCTTACAACAGCAACTTTGGGAGAACCAGGCAGGTCGTGATCATTTATGTCGCGGCCAACGAGAATAGGAATCTGCATGGTCTTGAAAAAGTCCGGTCCCACGCACAGATAGCGAGTGTCAGGATCTTCGGGAGCTCCAGGCAGGTGGATGCGAAGACCTGATCCGGCATGAATCAGAGATTCGTGTGAGAGGCTGGCATGGACTACGCCCGGCATGGCATTGAAGCGCTTCAGCAAGCTGTCATAAAAACTGAGGATCTCCGGATCTTTGTGTCCGGCCTTTTCAGCATCCATGTCAAACAGAAGTAAATTGTCGCGATTAAAGCCAAGGTTGACGGATTGCAAGTTTGCCAATGTCCGTGCGAATAATCCGGCAGCAACCAGCATCAGCAGAGACAGCCCGATTTGCGAGACAATCAGAATACATCCCAAGCCGGGACGCATGCGGGACCTTGCACCACCTGTTCTGACTTTCTTGAGCGCCGGCACTACGTCAACGCGCGTGGACTCCAATGCCGGAGCGAGGCCAAACAGCGCTCCAGTAAAAAGAGAAAGGCCCAGAGCTACAGTCAACACATGCCAGTTCAAGTTGGCGTGCAAGGTAAAGCCGGTCTGGCCGTTTGAGAGCATGGCGGTGAGAGATCGCATGCCCCACACCGAGGCCAGCACCCCGAGCGCGCCGCCTAAGGAGGCAAGCATGACAGTTTCGGTCAAAAGCTGCCGTACCAGACGAAACCGGCCGGCGCCAAGGCTAAGACGAACGGCAATTTCACTTCGTCTGGCGGTAGCTCGAGCCAACAAAAGATTGGCAATATTGGCGCAGGCTATGGCGAGAATTAGGCCGGATAAAACAAGGAGAAAATAAAGTGGCTGCGAATAACGCCGGCGCAGCGTCTCAACACCTGTGGCGCCTTCCCGCACCACCAACGCGGGCAATGTCTCTCGTTCTCTTGCTGTAGTTACGGTGTTTTCCACCCACTGATGAAATTGCGGCGCCAGAGCGGCTTGTGCCTGCTGGGGGGTCACGCCAGGACGCAGCCGCGCCATGACCTCGATCCAATAGTCATTCTTGTCCAGGAAGCGCGATGGCCCGTCGCCGAACGGAAAACCTGCTTCCAATGGCACACTGGCGTGCATGGGAAGGTAGATATCGGGAGCAGCGGCAGGATCAACTCCAAAAAATTCCGGCGGCGTGACCCCGATAATCGTAACCGGTACATTGTTGATAACAACAACGTGGCCGAGCGCCTCTGCAAACTTAGCGAAATGCCTTCGACTGAAGGCTGCGCTCACCACGGCAACGACTGGGGCTGCCGGATTATCATCGCCTGCAGAAATCAACTGTCCTGCAACCGGGCGAACGCCGAGACCGCTGAAGTAGTCTGCTGAAACATATTCGCCCTTTGTCATCTCTGCCTGCCCTTTGGTCAACACATCGAGATCGCGCGTTGGATGGTAAGCAAAGACGCTGGAAAACAGAGTGTCATTTTGGCGGAAAAGATCGAAAGCAGGATAAGGGAAAATTCCCGCGACTTCGCCCAGCTTAGGATCGTCATATGTAGTGCCACTCAAGCTGTGCAGAACATTCGGCCGTCTTTCGTTCCCCACCCTCCGGGGCGGGCTATGTGTGAGATTTCAACAGGTTGTCCATTCGAGCAAAACCAGAGAAGCTGAATGTGCTGAGCAGTCAACTTCAATCTGGAAGGCCCGAATGGACATTCACAAGAATGCACGACTTACCTTTAT
>Ga0070741_10001716_pt1 | contig 63787 bp, 55 predicted proteins | sample Coa_R1_4_FD_66440 | JGI IMG/M metagenome (GOLD analysis project Ga0070741, IMG submission 66440) | Surface soil microbial communities from Centralia Pennsylvania, which are recovering from an underground coalmine fire - Coalmine... | ecosystem: Environmental > Terrestrial > Soil > Unclassified ...
GATCCGATTCGCTTCGCTCAATGGCATCGAGAAAAACGAACCCATCCGGGTCACCCCGCGTATTGTGGGCTATTGCGGGATCCTGCTCGTGCTTGGCGTCGGATTGCTTACTCTGTTACTCACTCGTTCCGAAGTGGACGTGACGCTACTGCGGGCACCAGGAGCCCTTTTCCAACAAACCCCCGAAGGCAAGATCAGCAATCTCTATTTGCTCAAGCTCACGAATAAGACCCATGCCGATAAAGCCGTGGACCTCAAGTTAGACAATATTGCCGGCACACTGACGATCCTGGGTGGGCAACTAACACTGCCGGCGGAGAAGCAAACTGAGGCCTCCGTTCTGGTTGAGATCGCACCTGCCAATTTGAAGTCCGGCACCACGCCTTTGGTTGTTAAGGTTTATTCAGCCGGCCAACCAATCGACAAAATCAAAACCATTTTCATTGGTCCACGCCGATGAACACCAGCAGCAACAAAGTTTCTCCGGTTGGGAGTCCCCGCCTTAGCCAAGCCGATGCAGTTCAACCACGGATGGACGCGGATGAACACTGATAAAATGCGCGGATTGGCATCAACTGGGCTGCCTGAGCCAGCATCACCTTTAGGTGAACGGAGCAGCCTTTCGTTTATTACTTTCTGCGGCTGTGTGATCCGTGCGAATCAGTGTTCATCTGTGGTTTTCAACTGCAATGGTTTGGGCTTTAGCCCGCCACGTTTTCGTTTGTTTCGGAAAATTGCCAATTTTTTAATCCATGAACCATTCCAGTCGTTTTAATCTCTGGCCCGTCTCAATCATTTCATTTTTCAGCGTGGCCATCCTTGGCTGCGCCACGTTCATTACCTTTTGCAGCCGCCATCCGGCGGACCTCATCTCGCCCAATTACTATGAAGAGGAAGTCCGGTACCAAGGCCAGATCGATCGGCAGCAACAGACACAGGCCCAAGCGCCGCTCGCCTCAGTGAGCTATGACGAGGCGGCGCGGCGGATCACTCTTTCTGTGCCTGCAACGATGGCCGCCGCCAGGCCATCCGGCCAAATCCAGTTGTATCGGCCCTCGGCCATGAATCTGGATCGAACGCTGAAGCTGGACCTCACGCCAAGCGGTTCCCAATCGCTTGATGCCGCCGCACTGCTGCCGGGACTTTGGAAAGTGCGCGTCTCCTGGAGCGTTGGTGAGAAGAGGTACTTTATCGATCAGAAAGTCATTATTCCAGCAAGTTGAACCACACGGATGAACGTTGATACAATGGCAAGCCCGGCATCAGTTCGGCTCCTAATGCTGGCATCGCCTTTGGATAGGCGCTGCAGCTTTTGTGCGGGTCCACGCTTCCTCTTTCATCCGTGTGAATCAGTGTTCATCGGTGGTTTTCAACCGCTTTTTTTCCTAGAGGTCCGGAGGCACGCCCGGCAATGAATTTTTTTGCGGCCATATTTCTGGGTCTGGTCGGTAGCCTGCACTGCGCAGGCATGTGCGGGCCGCTGGCCTTGGCACTGCCCGCAACCGGGCGTACTCGGCTGGGATTTTTGTCCGGCCGACTGGCTTACAACCTGGGGCGCATCATCACTTATTGTTTGCTGGGGGTGATCTTCGGGCTCCTGGGCCGCACGCTGGTTTTAGCAGGCATTCAACGGTGGGTTTCAATCGCTCTGGGAGTGTTGCTGATAATCGGACTATTTTCATCGCGCAAACTCGCGGTCTGGCGGCCGGTCATCATCTTGGTTGAAAAATTGAAATTTAGAATGACCAACCTGCTGCGCCGCCGCTCTTTCGTGTCACTACTGAGCTTAGGAGTGCTGAACGGTTTTTTGCCGTGCGGCCTGGTCTACGTAGCCTGTGCTGGGGCCGTTGCCACCGGAGGCTTGGTTTCGGGCGTCGAGTACATGGCTGGTTTCGGGCTTGGGACGGTTCCCCTGATGCTCGGCATAGGCCTCTCAGGACATCTGTTTCCGATGGCTCTCCGGCTCCAGTTGCGGAAAGCCATTCCCGTCTCGGTATTCCTTTTGGCTTCCCTGTTGATTCTGCGGGGGCTTGGATTGGGTATTCCTTACGTGAGCCCGAATTTAGCCGGCGGGTCTTCCTGCTGCAATCGATAGAGGCAGCAAAGCGTAGGTCAGGATCTCAATGCCAAACGCCACTGGGCTTTGCGCATGAAGTTCTCAGCTCCAACGCCAACGGCGTTGCTCATAGCAGCCCAGGCCGAAGGCCTAGGAATGACTTTCGAGAAAGTGCTCGCTGGTCCCCTTGTCCGCCGCTATAACGCCCCGCATGTCTGGATATCGAATTGGGATTATTGGCGGCAGCGGGCTTTATCATATCGAAGGGTTAACGAATCAGCGATGGGTAAAGGTGAAGACCCCTTTCGGTCCGCCTTCCGACGAGCTCTTGACGGGGCGACTTGAAGGGCGCGACGTTGTTTTTCTACCACGGCATGGCCGGGGTCATCGAATTCTCCCCAGCGAATTAAATCACCGGGCCAATATCTGGGCGCTCAAGAAACTAGGTGTTGCGTGGATTATCAGTGTCAGTGCGGTGGGTTCGTTGCAAGCCAAGTATAAACCGTGTGACGTAGTGCTCTTCGATCAGTTTTTCGACCGTACCAAGGAATCGGTCGCGCATACGTTTTTTGGCAATGGGATTGTGGCTCACATAGCCTTCGCAGATCCCATTTGCGAAGAACTGCGGCAAATCCTGCTCAGGAGCACCCGAGCATTGAAAGCGAAAGCGCATGACGGAGGCACTTACGTGAATATGGAAGGCCCGGCGTTCAGCACGCGCGCCGAATCGATGTCGAATCATAAGCTCGGGTATGATGTGATTGGCATGACTAACCTCGGTGAAGCCAAATGCTCGCGCGAGGCGGAAATCGCCTACGCCGCCATGGCGATGGTCACCGATTACGACTGCTGGAAGACGGACGAGGCGCACGTGACGGTGGAAATGATTATCGAAAACCTAAATCGCAACGCCCGTGCTGCCAAAGAGATCATTCTGCACGCGGTGCCAAAGATCCCAATTGAGCCGACTTGGCCCTGCCATTCGGCTCTTAAGACGGCATTGCTGACGGATAAAAAGCTTTGGCCGGCAAGGACCAGGAAAAACCTCGAGCCGATTCTCGAGAAGTACTTCTGACAGTCCCCAAAAGGATGAGAAGTGGATGGGATGAGCGCGGAGAAAATTCGGTGGGGTATTCTGGGCACCGCTGATATTGCCAGGAAAAACTGCCCGGCTTCGCGTCAGATCCCACGCTGATTGCGGTTCGTGCCCCGCACCGCCTGAAGGCGGGACTCCAAACCCCGCACGCACAAAAATCCGTGTCTATCCCTGTTCGTCCGTGGTAATTCTTTTACAGCGATATGGAATACGAAGCGGTGATCGGGCTGGAGACGCATGTCCAGCTCAAGACGAAGTCAAAGATGTGGTGCGGCTGCGCCAACGAATTCGGCGCCCCTCCCAATACCCATGTCTGCCCGGTCTGCCTGGGCATGCCGGGCGTGTTGCCCGTCGCCAATGACGAGGCACTGCGCCTGACCGTGCTGACCGGATATCTCCTAAACTGCACCATTGCTCCCTACGCCAAATTCGATCGGAAGAATTATTTTTATCCGGACATGCCAAAAAACTATCAAATCACGCAATACGATCGGCCTTCGACGATGAGCGGCTATGTCGAGTTTGAGTTTCAGGGCGGCCTGGCCCGGGTCCGCATCACGCGCGCGCATTTGGAGGAAGACGTCGGAAAAAACTTTCATTTCGAGCGCAATAGCGGGGTTGATTTCAACCGGGCCGGCGTGCCCTTGATGGAAATTGTTTCCGAGCCAGATATCACCAGCGCAGACATGGCTTACGAGTATCTCAGCGCGCTTAAGGAGATCCTTATGTACGGCGGCGTGAGCGATTGCGACATGGAAAAAGGCATGGTCCGCTGCGATGTGAACGTGAGTGTTCGGCCGAAAGGAGAGCAGCAATTGGGCGCCAAGATCGAGATTAAGAACATGAACAGCTTCAGCGGCGTGCGCAAGGCGCTCGAGTATGAGATCCCCCGCCAAATCGGCGTGGTCTCGCGTGGGGGCAAGCTGCAACAATCGACCCGGCGTTGGGATGATGCCGCCGGCATCACCGAGGAGATGCGCACCAAAGAGCAGGCGCACGATTACCGCTATTTTCCGGAGCCGGACCTGATGCCGTTCCAACCCGGCGAGCAATGGCTCGAGGAAGTCTCGCGACGGGTGGTCGAACTGCCGCTGGCGCGCAAACATCGGTTCATGCGCGATTATCATTTGCCGGCTCCGGACGCGCAGACGTTCGTCTGGGATGTGCCGCTCGGTCGATACTTCGAATCGGTGGCAAAGCAGGCCAAAAATCCTAAGGCTGCGGCTAATTGGGTCATCAATAACTTGCGGGCAAAACTTACGGAGGCAAGCGTTGGCCTGGATAATCTGAAGTTCGCTCCGGCTGGAATCAACGAACTCGTCGAGTTGGTTGATTCGGGCAAGATCAGCTCAAGAATAGCCCAGGACGTTTTCAGCGAGATGTTTCAAACGGGCGATGCGCCTGGAAAAATCGTCGAGCGCAAGGGTTTGGCCCAGGTCAGCGATTCGTCCGCCCTCGAGGCCTTTTGCGACCAGGCCATTGCCGCCAATCCGGGTCCGGCGGCTGATTTCAAAGCAGGCAAAGCCGCCGCCCTGAATTTTCTCAAGGGCCAGGTAATGAAACTCAGTAAAGGAAAGGCCAACCCGGCGCTGGTCGGCGAGATCCTTGAACGAAAGCTAAAAGGGTAATCTGGCGCCTGGTGGTGATCGATCGTTGCTGCGGGCAGAATGCCCGCGGTCCGGCGCGCGGACATTGGATGTCCGCAGGGATGCGCGAAGCAACCAGGGCAACGAGAGTGCCTAGCGCCAGTTCGCGATCGATCGTCGCTGCGGGCAGAATGCCCGCGGTCCGGCGCGCGGACATCGGATGTCCGCAGGGATGCACGAAGCAACTCGGGCGCCGAGAGTGCCTAGCGCCAGTTCGCTATCGATCGCCGCTGCGGGCAGGATGCCCGCGCGCCGGCGCTCGGACATCGGATGTCCGCAGGGATGCACGAAGCAACTCGGGCGCCGAGAGTGCCTAGCGCCAGTTCGCTATCGGTCGTTGCTGCGGGCAGGATGCCCGCGCGCCGTACGCGCCGGACGCGCCGGACGCTTGCCTGTTGGCAACCGGCGGGTGCTCTGTTAGGTTGAGCCCACCATGGTCTTGACCAAAGAGGAATTGTTGAGTCTGGTTGAAGTGCGCAACCGCTCGCCGCATCAACTGTTGGGCTTGCATGAGCTCGGCAAGGGAAAGGGGCTCGTGGCCAGGGCGCTGGTTCCTGGCGCGGAAAAGGTCGAGGTCCAACCCGTGTTGGAAAAAGACAAGCCTACCATCCAACTCACCCGGATAATCAAGACCGATGTGTTCGAAGGAACGACTTCCGAGGCTGACAAAGTCTTCTCGTACGACCTGGTGATCACGGACAAGGCCGGCCAGGTGCGCCGCACGCGCGATCCCTATTCGTTCCTGCCGACCTTGGGAGAAGCCGACCTGTACCTCTTCGGCAAAGGCGACGAACGCCGGATTTATGACAAGCTCGGCGGCCACCTGCGCACCATTGACGGCGTGGCCGGAGCCAGCTTTGCGGTCTGGGCGCCCAATGCCCAACGCATTAGCGTGGTGGGGGATTTCAATGACTGGGACGGGCGAGCCCATCAAATGCGCTCGCTCGGGGCTTCCGGGGTGTGGGAGATTTTTATCCCGGGGGCCAGCGAGGGAGCCCATTACAAATTCGAAGTTCGGAATCTGCACGGGCACATCGTGCTCAAGACCGATCCGTACGGTTTCTTTTTCGAAACACCACCCAAGAATGCCGCGATTCTTTGGAATAACAAAAAATTTGAGTGGACTGACGAGCAGTGGCTAACCGAGCGCAGACAGCGGGACGCCTTACGCTCGCCGCTGAGCGTTTACGAAGTCCACCTCGGGTCCTGGCGCAAAAAATCAATGGGTGAATCGTTCGGCTATCGGGAACTGGCCGAGCCGCTGGTTGATTACTTGAAAAAGATGGGATTCACCCATGTGGAGTTTCTCCCCCTGGCGGAGCATGCGTTTTACCCGTCTTGGGGCTACCAGGTCACCGGTTTTTACGCGCCGACGAGCCGCTACGGCACACCGGAAGACTTTCAGTTCCTGGTCAATGCGCTCCACGCGGCCGGCATTGGTATTATCGTTGATTGGGTGCCGGCGCATTTTCCGCGCGACGATTGGGCGCTGGCCAGTTTTGATGGGACAGCCCTTTACGAGCATGAGGATCCTCGCAAAGGCGCGCACCAGGACTGGGGAACTTTGATCTTCAATTATGGCCGGCATGAGGTCAGCAATTTCCTGCTCGCTAACGCCTTATTCTGGTGCGAGCGGTTCCACATCGACGGCCTGCGCGTCGACGCAGTGGCTTCGATGCTCTACCTCGATTACTCCCGCAAACACGGTGAGTGGATCCCCAATCAGTATGGCGGCCGGGAGAACTTGGAAGCGATTGATTTCCTGAGGCGATTCAACCACATCACCTATACGGAGTTTCCCGGGGTGATGACCATCGCCGAAGAATCAACGGCCTGGCCGCAGGTGACACGTCCACCGTATCTGGGCGGGCTTGGATTTTCGTTCAAGTGGAACATGGGCTGGATGCACGACACGCTCAACTACTTCAGCCGTGACCCGGTATATCGCAAGCACCACCAAAATGACCTGACCTTCGCGATGCTTTACCATCACCATGAAAACTTCATCCTGCCGCTCTCGCATGATGAAGTCGTGCACGGCAAAGGCTCGCTCCTGGCCCGAATGCCGGGCGATGACTGGCGCCGGTTCGCCAATCTGCGGACTTTGCTGGGCTATCAATGGTGTTTCCCAGGCAAAATGCTCTTGTTCATGGGTTGCGAATTCGGCCAGAGCGGCGAATGGAATGCCAATGCCGAATTGGATTGGTGGCTGCTGAACGCGGGCCCTTATCACAAGGGAGTTCACCAGTTCGTGCAGGACCTGAATAAACTTTATGCGGCCGAGCCGGCACTCTGGCAGTCCGATTACGATCACAGCGGGTTTTACTGGATCGACGCTTCCGACCACGACAACAGCGTCCTCTCTTTCGTCCGCCAGGACGCCTCGTTCCGTAATCGAGTCGCGGTAATCCTGAATCTGACACCGGTGCCGCGTTACCGCTACCGGGTCGGGTTGCCCAAAGGCGGCAAATGGCGCGAGGTCTTGAACAGCGACGCCAAGGTTTACGGGGGCGGCAACGTGGGCAACCTGGGCGGAGTGGTCGCCACCGCGCACAAATGCCACGGCCAGCCGTTCTCGGCCGAAATGACCTTGCCTCCATTGAGCATCATTGCATTTAAATCCGAGGAAGCGGCTCAGGAGTAGATTCGAATCAGCGCAAGTGCGCGTCAAATTTCGGCGCGGCCAGCACCCGCGGATCCAGTTCAAACACAGCTTCCTTCCGGCGTAGTGTGAATTTCGTTTTTCCGGCCAGCGCGGCCAATTCCAACGCTTCTAATCCATCGAGATGATAGGCCGCGAAGCTGTAGCGGTAAAAATGCCACGACTGGGTCGAATAGCGCCAGGGGCGGAGGGCAATTTTCAAGGAGTGCTTTAGAACCGGCTGTAAGGCATCCCAATCCCAATCATCGCAGCGGAGCCGCTCCACCAAAACAAGAGACCTGAGCCGCTCGGCGGTTTTCTGATCCTGAATTCGGTTGGCCGGTTCGAGGGGATCCTCGTCGGTATGCAGCAAGAGGAACGGCGCGCGGAACGTAGCGTGGATAAACGTCTGGTTGGTTAAGGCCATCAGCGCGTCGAGCACCGTTGGATTGCCGTTGGTCAGTGCGGCCCTCGCTCGCCTGAAAAGGTAGAGTTCATCCGTCGCGCCGGGCATGAAGATGATGGCTTTAACAATCTCGTTGGGTTTGAAAGCACTCAGCAGAGTTTGCACGCAGTTGGTCCGGTTCAGTTCCGGCGTTGCGGCCGCAATCGGCATTGCGGCCAGCGCTTGTTGCCATGGCTCGCGCCGTTCGCTTAGGGCCGGCCACACGCTCAGTGGCACGAGAAGCGCCAGGAAAAAGAAGGTAGCCACAAAAGGGACTTGGGCACGACGCGCGACGCCAACTGGGGTTGCTGAATTCTTCACAAGGAAAGCTGCACGATTTTTTCCTGGATCTGGCTTTCCCAGCGCGCGAAGTAACTGAAGAGCCGGTACAACTCCTCCAGTCGACGGAGAAGGTCTAACCTGTCGCTCGCGGCAGGTTTTTCGATCCAGCGCCGGTCCAGTTCCTGGAGCTCCGCCAGGAGCTGTTGCTGTCCAGCACTGAGCTGCCGTTGCAGCGCATTTAATTTCTCCGTGTAGCCTTGTCCGGTTTCGAACAAGCGAACCTGGAGCAAAGGGGAGGAGGTTTTGGCTTTCTCGCCCAAAAGCGCATCGGTTTCTTTAAAAAGATTTCCGACCTGGAGAAAAAACGCGGTCAAGTCTGACGGGACCTGCTGAACCTGCTGCGGTTTTGCGCCGGTCTCAAGCTCGAGCAAATGCTGGAGACGTTCCTTTGGATGGCGGAGGTGGTTGTAGGCCTGGTTGAGCTCGGCATAGTGCCGCTGAGCTGTGCGTTTCTCCTCGTCTCCAGCCGTATGCACGCGGTCTGGATGACCCGTCGCGCTGCGTGCCAGGAATTTCTTCTTTAGTACTTCCGGGTCCAGCCAGGGACGGCGAGGCTCACCCAGGAGCGAGAAATAATCGATCATCGGTGGTCAATCCCGCAGAAATCTCTGCCTGCGCTGACTGATGCGGGGGCCTTCAGGCGCTGAAACTCTCACCACAGGAACAGCTCGTCGCCGCGTTCGGGTTCTTTACTTTGAAGCCGCCCTCGAGTGAATCGAGGTAATCGAGTTCGCTCCCGGTGACGTACAGCGCGCTTTTGGGATCGACCACCACCTTGACTCCGGCGGTTTCGACCAGGATATCACGATTCGCCGGCGCATCCTGTAAATCCATTTTATACTGCAACCCCGAGCAACCGCCCCCGACGACGGCTACGCGAAGCACGCCGGCTGGACGGCCTTGTTTGGCAAGCAAGGACCCGACTTTTGCGGCGGCGCTGGACGTCAGTTTAATCAACCGCTCATCCCCTACTCTGAAAGCCGGGGCGCCGGCGGGTTTGCTTATATTGTTGGCAATCATCTTTCAGTCAGACCGCAACGTATGCGTGAAGCCCCGCAGCGTCAATCATGGTCAACGGTATGAACGGTATGGGCGGGAAGGTGGTCGATTTTGAAGTGGGCCCGTAGCTCAGTTGGATAGAGCATGTGCCTCGTGATTACACTGACCGTTCTCGGGTTCGCGTCGAAGCGAAGGTGGAAAGACTTCCTTTGGGCGGGCCTCGGGGTTACTGTCGTCATGTGCCACCAGAACCGGACCGATCTTCGCAGAGCCGTACTCGAACAGACCCGGTCATTTTCGCAACCACGCATTGGAGCGTAGTGCTGGCAGCGGGTCAGAATTCAGCGCACGGCTCACAGGAAGCGCTGGAAAAGCTCTGCCGTACTTATTGGTTTCCCCTTTACGCGTTCGCCCGGCGGCAGGGAAACAGCCCGGAAGATGCGCAGGATTTGACACAGGACTTTTTTTCCCGGCTTCTCGCGAAGAACTACGTCGCGAAAGCCGACCCCGATCGCGGAAAGTTCCGCACTTTCCTGCTGCAATCGTTGAGAAATTTTCTAATCAACGAGTGGAAGCGGGAGGGCCGTTTGAAACGTGGTGGTGGGGTTGAGTTCCTTTCCATTGACACAAACATGGCGGAAAATCGCTATACGGCGGAGGCGCCTGAGGAAGCCAATGGGGACTCTGAGTATGAAAAGCGCTGGGCGGTTACGCTGGTCGAACTGGTTTTAACCGCTCTGCGTCAGGAGTTCAGCACGGAGGATAAAGCCAGACTTTTCGAGGAGCTGAAGGGTTTCATTTGGGGAGACAAAAACACTGCTTCGTACGCGGAGATTGCCGAACATCTGAACCTGAGCGAGGGAAATGTAAAGGTGGCGGTTCATCGGCTGCGCCAACGATTCCGGGAACTTCTGCGGGCGGAAGTCGCCAATACGGTCGCACGGCCGGAAGATATCGATGGTGAACTGCGGCATCTTATCAACATGCTGAAGTGAAAAATGAGACCTGAATAAGATCTCTATGCGACTTGTAACTTTCCGTCCGGAACGTTGTAGGAACGAGTGAACCTGGTTTCGATTACAAAGTGTCCCTTTCGAATTCATGCGCACGGTGTGGCGCCAAATTGCGCCCGCACCAGGCGGAGGGCCTTTGCACTCGCTGCCTGCTCGAAAGCGGTCTCGAGGTAGCGCTCGACCGTCCTTCCAGGGTTTCCAACTCGTCTCCAACAGCAGTTCCCGCAAGCGATTCCGGGCACTTCTCACCCAGCCCTGAGGCGGTTCGTTACTTCGGCGATTACGAACTGCTCGAAGAAATTGCCCGTGGCGGAATGGGCGTGGTTTATCGCGCGCGCCAAACCAGTCTCGAGCGCATTGTGGCGCTGAAAATGATTTTGGCCGGGCAGTTCGCGAGCAAGCAGATCATTCAACGATTCCGGGGTGAGGTTACGGCTGCCGCGCTGCTCCAGCATCCGAACATCGTCGCCATTCATGACGTTGGCATCCATGACGGCCAGCATTACTTCTCGATGGATTACGTCGACGGGCAGAACCTCTCTCAGCTCGTGGGCACCCGGCCGCTGCCACCGGCGAAAGCCGCGCGTTACATTAAGCTCGTTGCTGATGCCATTCACTACGCGCATCAGCAAGGCATCCTCCACCGTGATCTGAAGCCTTCGAATGTGCTGGTGGATGCGAGCGACCAACCGCGCATCACAGATTTTGGCCTGGCCAAGCGGCTTGATGGTGACTCCAGCATTACCATGACCGGCCAGATGCTGGGGTCGCCGAACTACATGCCGCCGGAGCAAGCCAGCGCTCAGCGCGGCAAGGTGGGCCGACACAGTGACGTTTATGGTCTTGGCGCCATTCTGTACCATCTGCTAACCGCCCGCCCGCCCTTCCAAGCCGAATCCTTTGAAAGCGTAATCAACCAGGTGCTCAATACCGAACCGGTCTCACCCCGCCTGCTTAATTCGAGTGTGCCTCCCGACCTCGAGACGATCTGCGTTAAATGCCTCCAAAAAGAACCGTCCGCCCGCTACCAGAGCGCACAGGAGTTGGCCGAGGAACTGGGCCGTTTCCTTCGTCACGAACCAATCCATGCCCGTCCGATCACGCGGGCCGAACGCGCGTGGCGTTGGTGCCGGCGCAAACCCGCGCTGGCGGGTCTAATCTTGGCCCTGCACCTGGTGCTCGCTCTCGGTCTGATAGGAGTTCTCTGGGAATGGCGACGCGCGACCGTTAGTGAATCACAGGCGGTTCGAAACCTCTATACCGCAGATATGAACCTGGCATACCAAGCCTGGAACGAAGGCAGCCTGCAACGTGCTCAAAAGTTGCTCTGGGCGTATTTGCCTCAGGCAGGCAAAGAGGACCTGCGCGGCTTCGAGTGGCGTTACCTTTCGAAACTGTGCCAGGACGAAAGTCGCGTCACCTTTACGAACGTCCATTTTGCCGGCCATAGTCACGGTCTGGCGCTGAGCGCCGATGGTCAGACGTTGATCGCCGCCAGCGGCGATTCACTCAAATGGTTGGACCCGCAGAAGCACCGCGAGATCCAGAGCATCAGCCTCGGCACGAACGCCATTAACGGACTATCCATGTCCGGAGACAAGCTGGGCCTGGTCGCGTACCACACGGATAAAATCAAAGCTCTCTCGCCTGCCGGCGAGGAGTTGTTGGGCGGCGGATTGGCCCCCGGGCTGGGCGGCGGGCCCTCCATTGATTCCGAGGGCGCCTTTGCCCTCTCATGGGACGGGACGATGCTCGCCGCCTCGGGCACTAATACTTCGCTCAGCACCGTCCGAATCTTCGCCGTGAAGACCGGCAAGCCGTTTGGCCCAGCATTCAACCTCGGCGAAAACGAGAATATTGAGAGTCTGGCGTTCAGCCCGGATTCGAGGTATTTAGTCTGTGGAACCCTTGGAACTAAGGTTCATATTCTCGAAGCACCGAGTCTCCAACCAGTCAACGTGCTTACGGGTCATGCGGCGAGTGTTGCTTTCCTGGCATTCGACCGTTCCGGAAGCAAACTCGCCTCCCGAGGCGGCGACGCTCATATCCATGTGCGGAGTTTCCCCGACGGTCGCCTGTTCGCTGACCTTCCGGACCTGGGCGGGGGGTTCGGTGATTTGGCATTCTCTCCCGATGGTCTGCTGCTGGCCAGTGGCCAAACCGATCACTCAATCCGGCTTTGGAATCTCGCCAGGTTGGAAATCCCCCCCACCTACTTGCATGGCCATATTGGTGCGGTGAGGTCGCTGTTGTTTTCCACGAATGGAAACGAGCTTTACACCGGAAGCGCCGACGGGACCGTGAAGGTGTTCGACGTCTCCTCGAAAGGAATCACCAATATCCTGCACCATCCGGATTGGACGGATGAAGTGTCCTTCTCGCCTGACGGCAAGCTTCTCGCTGTTGCCGACTTTAACGGCCGCATGGCAGTCTTGTGGGATGTGGCGAGGCAACGGCGGATTGCAAGCGTCGGTGAGCACTCGGGGCCCTGCCGTGGAGTGAGGTTTTCTCCGGATGGTAAGCTTATCGCTACCGCTGGAAGCGATGGAAACGTTCAAATCTCGGACGTTTCTACCGGTAAGAGAATCCATCTTTTTCGCATTCTGGCCGACGACGGTAAGGCCTCGATCGCATTTCATCCCTTCAAGCCCATTCTGGCAACCGCCCGTCACGATCTTCGCTTTTTTGATTTGCGGAACGGCCAGCAGATTGACCTTTTGCCGGCCGGCCCAACTAACGACGTGCAGAGTGTCGTCTTCTCCCCCGACGGTAATTGGCTGGCTCTAGGAATGGAAACCGGCCAGGTATTGATCTGGGATTTTGTCACCGAGCGCCTATCATGGCGTTTCCAGCAGCATTCGGCTTCGACTGGAATCAACGTGCTCTGTTTTTCTCATGACGGATTTTTCTTGGCTTCAGGAGGGAACGATGACCTGGTCGTGGTCTACGACCTGCGAAAAGGTACGTCCGCGCGACTGGAGGGCCACAGCGATGCGGTATTTGGATTGGCTTTCGCGCCAGATGACAAGACGCTCGTTTCGACGAGCTGGGATGGGAGCATCCGTTTTTGGTGTCTAGCGAACCACCGGGAGGCATTGAAGCTGACTCCTGGCGGCGGAGTGGACAATTCGGTGGCCTTCTCGCCGGACGGGAACCTCATGGCTACCTGCGGCTCCGATGGAACGGCCAGGCTCTGGCCCGCTGCTAAATTCAGCGAGACAACTGCCTCGGAGAAGGGCAAGAAACCATGAAAACGAAATACGCCTTTTGGCAGACCTCGAAGTTCGTAGCGGCGTCTCGGCAGAGCGCCGCTGATCATCTTGTGCCAGAGTGCGGCGCTCTGATGAGCGGCCGCTACAAACCGGCTTTTACACTCATCGAGCTATTGGTCGTCATCGCGATCATCGCGATCCTGGCGGGCTTAGTGCTGCCGGCCTTGTCAGGAGCCAAATCTAAAGGCCAATCGGCTGTGTGCCAAAGCAATCTGAGACAACTCATAATGGGATGGACGGCGTACGCGAACGACAATGACGATCGCGTGGCGGGAAGTATATCGGTTGACCTGGTGAATCAACCCGGCTCGTGGGTCCTGGGTAACACGAAACAAGATCGGACGACAATCAATATTATGTCAGGCGTGATATTCCCGTACACTCGGACTGTTGGCGTATATCATTGCCCGGCGGACCGCTCTACAGTCACCGGCCAGAAGAACCTGTTGCGCACGCGCAGTTACACGGAAAACAGCATGATAAATTCCTCTCAGGATGCCGACACTGGTGGTTGGGACCCCAGCCATTTCAAGAGCATGCCGCAAAAGCTGTCACAGATCGTCCGCCCGCCACCAACAGGAACTTTCGTCTTTATCGACGAGCACGAAGATAGCATCGATGATGGGCTCTGGAATACCCCTCCGAGAGGGCTGGTTGCCCCAGAGGTGCCCGTGCTGACGCTTGGCTGGACGCCGGGATGGGACAATCTTCCGGGGGTTCGCCACAATCAAGGCGCGAATATCGCATTTGCAGACGGCCACGTCGAACACCACAAATGGCTCTGGCCAAACCGGAAATGGATTCCGGACGAGGTTGTGTGTGAGAACCAATTGGATATCCAGGACATGATTTGGATGCTAATACGCTCGCCGGTTGAGCCGCCGTTCGACCAGTGAAGCGCGTCGGGTGTTCCAATTTTAGCATTCTGCATCCCAAAGGCCGGCGCACTCAAGAGAGAGTAAAAGTTCTGCTCGGTTCTCCTCGCCAGCAATCCTGCTAGAATTCAGACGAGTTCGTGTTTGTCTTCCCGAGTTCCATTGCCGCATGTGGAGCTATCCGGGCCGGTGACGGTTTGTAACCTCTCCGAGGCTTCGTTGTAGGAACTGGTGAACAGATAACCAGTCAGGCGCGAATGCCTGAAAATAAACAAAAAGAAACAAAGAAAGAACACACCGTATGACAAACATCTTAAACCAATCAACCCTGCAGCCACGCCTGACCAAAACCAGAGGCTTCATCCTCGCTTCTCTGATCGCCGGGGCGATGACCCTGCCGCTCTTCATGCCGGCGCAAAAAGCGCAGGCGGACAACGACCGCTCCGAGCGGGGCGGAAATCCTGATGCACTGGTGGGCACGTGGCTCGTCCAGGTCTCTCTCGACCCGGCTACGCTTCCACCGGGTTCGACCCTGAACTTCACGAGGCTCGATACCTATGCCCCCGGCGGCGTCGTTGTGGCATCGAATAATGGCCCTGGAGCTGGGGGTCCCCCCGGACAGGGAAATTGGCTCGCAACTGGCCGCCATCAGTTCGCAGCCACGGAGTTGCGCCTTGGGTTCGATGCAGCCAATGCCTATACCGGCATCAGCAAAATTCGCAGCAGCCTCACCGTCAACCAAGGCGGCGATGAATTCACTGCGACGATTCAGACGGATATCATTCTGCCAAATGGAATCGCCCTTCCCTTTCATCCCGCCGGAACTTCCCACGGCACCCGGGTGGCGATCGAACCGCTGAACTGAACGAGACGCCCAGGAGTCCGCTTGAATAGAATCACTGACCGTATGAAGAAACAATTCTCCGAACACATTCGATTCCTTTCCATCCTGTGCGGGGCCGCTTTGGCGGCGACACCACGCGCTCCGGCCCAGACGCCGCCTGGACTCAACCTGCAACTGTATGCGGGGCTGAGCATCACCGGCGCGGTGGGCACCGTTTACTCGATCGCGTACGGGACGGACCTGGCCCAAACGAACTCCTGGCGCTGCCTGGAGTTCCTGCAACCGCCGGCCAGCCCGTATCTCTGGGCGGACAAGTCCGCTCCGGCGACTGGCCAACGGTTTTACCGGGCGGTGGTGTTTGCCGCTCCCACGAACCTGGTGTTCATTCCGCCGGGCACCTTCATGATGGGCAGCCCGAGCAACGAAGTGGACCGGGAGCCATTTTACCCGATAATCGTGGAGGGTCCGCAGACGGCGGTGACGATCAGCAAGGGGTTTTGGATGGGGAAATATTTGGTCACGCAATTGGAGTATCTGGAAGTGATGGGCAACAACCCAAGTAGCTTCGTGGGCGCCATGAACCCGGTGGAAACAGTCAGTTGGTTCAACGCGACGAACTACTGCGGCAGGCTGACACAGAGCGAGCGGGCGGCAGGCCGAATTTCGACCAACAGTGTCTATCGCCTGCCGACGGAAGCGGAATGGGAGTATGCGTGCCGGGCCTGGACCTCGACGCGGTTCAGCTATGGAGATGACCCGGGCTACACTAATCTGACCCAATACGCATGGTTTGACGTCAACAGCGGCGCTACGACGCATCCGGTGGGGCAGAAGTTGCCGAACCCCTGGGGATTGTATGACATGCATGGGAATGTCGCCGAGTGGTGCCAGGACTGGTATGCGCCATATCCCGGTGGGATGGCCCTTGACCCGCAGGGGCCGGCGACAGGCTCGACCCATAGCGCCCGGGGTGGCCCCTGGTTCCGCACCGCCAGTAACTTTCGGTCAGCATGGCGCAACGCGGCCTCCCCAGACACAATGGGGGCCGCCGGCTTCCGGATTGTCTTGGTCCCAGGTAAGCCCTGAGCACAGCATACCTCGTAGCCCCTTCATGGCTTCGTTGTAGCTCGTTGGCATAATGGATTCAACTCGTCGCGAGTTCCTCGCTCGGGACTGCCAGGGATTGCTGAGTTCGATTGTTTCGCATGTCTCGCGCGTCGGAGAATTCTGTCTCGTAGAGATGTCCAGCTCGAACGCGATAAAAAATGGGCCGCGAAGGCGATCAGAACAGGATGAAGTCCGCACCTTCGTCCCACGATGAGAGACAGGGCGAAACAGCTTGCAAGTAATCTGGACGCATGCGAATTAAGGACCTGGCTGATGCACACGCAGTAGCGTATAGCAACTATCAAAACCGACATCAGCTTGTTTTATTTCTGTGCGCCCGTAGCTCAGTTGGATAGAGCATCTGCCTTCTAAGCAGAGGGTCCCGCGTTCGAGTCGCGGCGGGCGCGCCAGTCTTATACCACTTCTTATACCAGCAGTGGGGCGGGCGGCCGAAATCCATGCGTCAACAAAAATGTCGCACGACCAAAAAACAGGGGCCCGGATGCACGAAATAGTGGGATGCAGAAGAAGCAGTCCCGAAGAGCGAGCATCACGGTAGCATCACTCATACGATCCATTAGGCGGAATGGAGAATATATCCCGCGCCGTTGGCGGTTCCATCCGGATTTTCAAGTTACTCCAATTCAGCTCCCAGACATGTATTCATAAGCATCCTAATCCGCAGGCCTTTCGTCGGGTGGTTCTTCCATAAAACTGCCCAACCGATCGTGTGCTTTCAGCAAAGCTTCCACTTTTCGCCGTAACTCCGGGTCGCCCGCACAAGTGCGGTCCAGGAAGGCGTCGCGTTGTCGAACCGGTACCTTCAGAGCTTCAGTGAAGACAGCTACTTCCCGTTCCGAATCGTTCTTCATGAATGTACTTCGTCGCTTTCCGGTGCAATTTTCCGTAGGCGTGTTCTGGCCAGCGTCGCCCATAGTCTCTTCCTTCGATTTGGATGCTGGTCCACGCCTAGAAAAGCGAGATTTGCCAGCCAAACGGCCAAAGCAATTGAATAATAATGCCGATGAGGCTGCTGGGGCAGTACCCGCTGCCCGGGACTAGTTCGAAAGGAGGAGGAGCGGTTTGATCCTTCGGCGGACCGGGAGTTCACTCCCTTGGTCAATTGCGCAGGCTCATTTGAGAGAGGAGGTTCTCGAGAGGGAATCCGCTGGCAAAAAATAGATTTAGCCTTTTCAGGCGGAATTCTCGCTTTCGAGTGTACGGCCAGGAATAAAACGAATTAAGCGCGAAAGGAATTCAACATGAATACAACGCAAATGTCCGAAGAAAGCACCATGAAACAAAACGCGAAGCTGCTTTATACCGCCAAAGCCCACACCATCGGCGGTCGAGAAGGAGGCGCATCCCGCACGTCTGACGGGCGGCTCGACGTGAAGCTCACCATTCCTGGCACCCCGGGAAACGGTACCAATCCGGAGCAGTTATTTGCGGTGGGTTGGTCGGCTTGTTTCCTGAGTGCGATAAAGCACGTGGGCGCCCAAATGAAGGTGAGGATTCCGCCTGAATTGTCCGTTGATCCCGAAGTGGATCTCAATTTAAGCGACGACGGGTTCTTTCTGAAGGCTCGACTGAATGTCAGTCTGCCGGGTTTGGACCGAGCAGTCGCGCAATCAGTCTTGGACGCCGCGCACCAGACGTGTCCTTACTCCAAAGCCACACGGGGGAACATCGATGTCGCGGTCAACCTGGTCTAGACCTCTGAGCGAGGATGAGATGCTGCGTCTTGGAGCCATCTTTGAGAAGGTGAGTAATTGGCAGCCTTTCGCGATCGTGGATGACCGGCTGATCACCGGTCAGAACCCCGCCTCATCAACTTCCGCGGCCCGCACGTTGCTGAAGCAGCTCAAGGCCGAGATGGTGCCGGCTTAGCTCCTTTCAACTTGATTGGTTTTCCATATGAATTCTGCCGGCCATTTTGGACAAAGGAATCCCGGATCCCTGAGCTCGCCAGGGCGCGGGCCGGCATCAATGGCAAACGAGATGTGCCTCGGGGATTCGGGGTATGCCGATAATCTTCGCTACGCCAAGCTGAAGCTAAGTTACGGGTCAGGCGCGCTCCCCGCGCTGGGTTTTGGAACGCTGATTCCTGATCCTATCGCTACCAAGATTGCAACCAAGGCGGCGCTGGAGACGGGATTTCGCGCACTCGATACTGCGGAACGTTATCGAACGGAGAAAGAGGTCGGTGAAGCGATGAAGGAGGTGTTCAAGGCGGGGAAGATCAAGCGGGAGGATGTGTTTGTGGCCACGAAACTGTGGAACACAAATCATCGTCCTGAGCGCGTTAAACCTGCGTTCGAAGCCAGCCTGAGGAAACTCAGCCTGGACTATCTTGACCTTTATCTCATTCACACCCCGTTCGCCTTTCAACCGGGAGACGAGCAAGACCCGAGGGATCCCAACGGCCGGGTAATCTACGACACGGAAGTGAAGCTGCTAGATACCTGGGGAGCACTGGAGGCACTTGTAGAGGAGGGCAAATGCAAAGCCATTGGATTATCCGACGTTGGTCTTGAAACTGTGAAGGATGTCTTCGAAGCCGCAAGGGTCAAGCCGGCGGTCGTTCACGTTGAATCGCATCCATATCTCCCAGAATGGGAACTATTAGACTACTGCCGGACGAAAGGAATCGCGTTTCAAGCCTTTGCGCCATTAGGACACAGTAGCGATCCCAACTTGCTGACGGATCCTGTCATCACTGGTATTGCCAACAGGGTTCGCAAAACCCCGGCTCAAGTCGCACTGGCTTGGGCAATCCAGCGCGGGACGGCGCTCCTAACAACCTCAAGAAATCCAAATCGAATCAAGGAGAACTTTGACGTCTCCACGATTCCTGATGAGGCAATGAGGGAGATCAACGAAGCAATCAAGTTCCGGATGAGATTTAATGCCGTCGTGGAGACTGGGATTCCCGGGTTTATTCCCAGAGGGAAATAAATCGAGCGACTGTACACGTTTCAAAAGCCATGAACGCGAAAGCAAATGTTGGTTCGGAACCTGTGGCAATCGTGACAGGCGCGTCCAGCGGTATCGGACTCGGGATGACCAGGGCGCTGCTCGAGCACGGCTACCGTGTGGTTGCCAATTCCCGCACCATCAGCCAATCCAAAGAATTAAAGATGGAATACGTGGCGGACGGCATCCGGGCCAACACGATCTCTCTTGGAGTTGTTGCTACGCCTATGCATGCCAATGACGACCACGAAGCTTTGAAGAAGCTGAACCCGGCTCGGCGATTGGTTCAGGTCTCTGAGGTTGTGGACGCTTTGATGTATTTGCAGTCCGCGCTCATGGTAAACGGTGAGAACATTCGAATTGATGGAGGAGCACATGCCGGCGCCAAATGGTAGCAACTCCGTTGCAGCTGGTCCCGGGACACGCCTTCGCGAACTCGGAATCGTAATGCCCGCACCTCCGTCACCGCTGGGAGCTTACGTCGAGTCTTCGCGAGCCGGCAATTTGCTGTTCCTTAGTGGAACGCTGCCCATCGTGAATCGGCACCTCGCGATTTCCGGCCGTCTGGGTGAAAGACTCACAGTAAAAGAAGGGCAGGAAGCTGCGCGCATGGCCTCACTTAACGCCCTCGCGGCGGCAGAGGAACATCTCGGCAATCTGGACCGCCTCAAGAAGCTTGTAAAGCTAACCGTGCTCATGGCCACGACTGAGCAGTTCACCGAGCACGCTCAGGTCGCGGATGGGGCCTCAAATTTATTCGCCCAGGCCTTCGGAGCCGAATCCGGGCATGTCCGCCTGGTATATGGAGTGCAAAGCCTGCCACTTGGAGCCGCCGTCGTGGTGGATGTCATTTTTGAAATCAAGTCGAAGACCTGATCAACATCTAACACAGCAACAACAACAACACGTAACCCGAGAAAGAATATCCGTTATGCAAGAATTTAAAGCTTATGCCGCCTCTCGTCCTAATGGCCCCCTGGAACCGTTTAGTTTTGATCCCGGCCCGTTGGGGCCGGAGGAAGTAGAAATCAAGGTCAGCCATTGCGGGCTTTGCCACTCGGACCTCTCAATGCTGGGCAATGAATGGGGTATGTCGCAATACCCGTTTGTGCCTGGACATGAGGTGACCGGCACCATAGTCGCGTTAGGTGAGGCGGCCAAGGGGCTCAAGCTTGGCCAACGGGTAGGCCTTGGTTGGACGGCCCATAGTTGTCTCGCCTGCCACGAATGCGTTTCTGGCGAGCAACACCTTTGCGCCACCAATCAGGGAACCATTGTCGGACGCCATGGAGGCTTTGCAGACCGTGTACGGGCTCAATGGATTTGGGCGCGGCCCTTGCCGGACGCCTTGGACCTGGCTACAGCGGGACCGCTCCTGTGCGGCGGGATTACTGTGTTTGCGCCTTTCCTAACCCAGGCCGTGCGGCCCACTGCCCGCGTGGGAATCATTGGCATAGGCGGCTTGGGACACATGGCACTCCAATTCGCCAACAAATGGGGTTGCGAAGTTCATGCCTTCACCACCAGTGCCGGCAAGGAGACCGAAGCGCGAAAACTGGGTGCTCATTACGTGCACAATACAAAGGAGGACGGTGTGCTCAAAAAGCTTTCCAGAAGCCTGGATATGATCATTTCCACCATCAACGCACCTTTGGACATGGCTGCTTTCCTCGACACACTGGCACCCAAAGGTCGGTTTCATAACGTAGGCGCCGTCCTCAAGCCCTTTGAAGTCCCCGCGTTCAGTTTGATCACGGGCCAAAGGTCCTTATCCGGTTCACCGACAGGCAGCCCAACCGCTATCGATCACATGCTTGCCTTCAGCGCTCGTCACTCTGTAGCCCCGGTAGTGGAATTCTTCCCTATGTCAAAGGTGAACGACGCTTTGGAACGATTGCACTCGGGTAAAGCTCGTTATCGCATCGTGCTTATTAATGATTTTGCGAAGGCCCAAATTGCGAGCTCACGCCAGGAGAAGCAGCCAGAGCCCGTGCTGACGACCGCATGAATCCGGGCTCACAAGGGTTCGCAACATCGCCTTTAACTTAAGATCGAGCCCCGCCTGAAATACAAAAGGAAAGGACATATGAAAACATCGACCAGGAATGCTGTAGAAACACCGAAAATGTACCAAACAGAGAACGACATTTCCGAGCAGCGACGTTCGGAGCTTAGTGCGCTGATGAACCAACAACTTGCAAACGCAGTGGATCTTCAGACGCAAATGAAGCAAGCGCATTGGAACGTCAAAGGCCCCCATTTTATCGGGCTGCACGAACTGTTCGATCAAATAGATGAGGCGGTCGAGGGTTATGTGGATTTGATCGCCGAGCGCATCGTCCAACTGGGGGGCATCGCCGAGGGCACAGCGCGAGTCGCCGCTGAACGCTCTCGCCTCGAGGAGTACCCGCTTGATATCGCGGACGGGCACGCGCATGTCGAAGCGGTCGCCAAAGCCCTGTCCACCTTCGGGCACGAAGCTCGAAAAACGATCGATGAAGCGGACGAATTGGAAGACGCCGACACGGCTGACATTTTTACCGAAATTTCCCGCGGTATAGATAAATGGCTTTGGTTCGTCGAAGCCCATTCACAGGCGGACAAATGAGTGTCACCACGGAGATGTTATGAATCCCGCAACAAAAACCATTTCCTTGCGATCTCATGCGCAACACGCGGCGGAAGCCGCTGGAGCCGCCGGCGCGCAAGGGCGTTTTTGGGAAATGCATGACCTCTTGTATGAAAACCAGGGAGCGCTGGAAGATGAGGACCTCGCGGAATATGCGTCAATGCTTGACCTGGATACGGAGCGTCTCATGAAGGAGGTGCTGGATGGCATTTATACCGCCAAGATCCGGCAGGAACTTCGAAGTGGAGCACGCTTGGGCGTCAATGGAACACCATGTTTTTTCATTAACGGCGTGCGCTATGACGGAGCTCCCGGTGTCGAGGACCTCCTCGCAGCTTTGTCCGCTGAACCCGGCTGATCAACAAAACAAAAAAGACTAAAACTACGGAGGCTCGAATGAATACGGCTAAAATATCGTCTGAAATGAAAGTGTTGGAAACTGGTTGTGACCAGCAACGCGGGGAGACATCAACGACGGAAAAAGACCTAGGCGCAATGCCCGCCGTCTTCACCGTCAGCCAGCGCGCGGCGATCTGTTTCGCGGCCGGCGTGATTGGCGCACTGGCAGTGGTGCTTTTCAGCCAGATCCTGTTTGGCATAGGGCTTAGCCAGGCACTCGGGGTCAACGCCCCGGTTTCGATAAAATCGCCAGATGTATACCGGCCTCTATTCTGGGGCGGCTTGTGGGGCATCCTGTTTGGGCTGTTTACCAGGACCGCCTGGAACCGGTTGTACCTTTTTGGCTTTCTCTATGTGTTGGCCCCCTTGGCAGCGCTGTTTCTCTTTTTCCTGCCAATGGCCGGTGCCGGCTATTTCGGGCTGAATAAAGGCCCGACGTTTACACTGTATCTCCTGCTGGTCAATTTGCCGTTTGGGATCGTCACGGCTTTGACCGCGAGGGCGATCATTGGAAAGGCGCCATAACCTGAATAACCGGCAAGCCGGAGTGAACGCGACAGAACATAACGGCGTTAGGTGTACTGCCAGCTTATGTCCTCGCCATAACGGTTGTCCACGTTGGCTCTTTTCAAATGAAATTTCGTTTTAGTCAGTGAAAGGATTCGCACGAAGCACAAACGAAAGGCAGCATTCCATGAGCACGTTTAAGACCCAAGACGGAACCGAGATCTATTATAAGGACTGGGGCTCAGGCCAACCGGTCGTGTTTAGCCATGGATGGCCTCTGACGGCCGATGCATTCGAGGATCAGATGTTCTTCCTGGCTTCGCGCGGTTACCGATGCATCGCGCATGATCGTCGCGGACACGGGCGGTCCAGCCAACCCTGGCAAGGAAATGATATGGACACTTACGCCGACGATCTTGCGGCACTGGTCAACACGCTGGACCTAAAGGATGCCATTCATGTGGGGCACTCCACCGGCGGTGGGGAGGTCGCGCGTTACATCGGCCGACATGGCACGGTGCGAGTAGCCAAAGCAGTGCTGATTGGCGCGGTGCCGCCACTCATGCTCAAGACCAAGGCGAACCCAGGCGGGTTGCCGAAGGATGTTTTCGACCAAATTCGCAACGGAGTTCTGGCTGACCGATCACAGTTCTTCATGGATCTCACGATGCCTTTTTACGGCTATAACCGGCCGGATGCAAAGGTGTCCCAGGGGGTACGGGATTCGTTTTGGATGCAGGGAATGATGGCGGGGCTGCCCGCTTGCTATTTCTGCATCAAGGCGTTTTCTGAAACCGATCAAACTGAGGATCTCAAGAAGATCGATGTCCCAACGTTGATCTTGCACGGGGACGATGACCAGATCGTGCCGATTGCGGATTCCGCCATGCTTTCAGCCAACCTGGTCAGAAACGCCAAGCTCAAAGTTTACAAAGGCGCTCCGCACGGGATGTGCACCACACAGAAAGAGCAGGTGAATGAGGATCTTTTAGCCTTTATCAAGTCCTGATCGCGCTCGCTAGCACCGGAACTCGGTCCTCGCGGAACCTGTGTCAACGCGATCCGGCCTGGCATGGTCGAGACCGAAGGTGCACGCGCGATCGGCATTACTGAGAGCGATTTGCGTAAACACGTCGAGTCTCAAACAACATTTGGCCGCATTGGTCAGCCTCAGGATGTAGCCGGCGCTGCCGTTTTTCTCCCGTCGGATCCGGGTGAACACTGTTTCGCCAGGGACCATCCAAACAGATATGATCACCCGTTTGCTGGAATGGGAACCGACAAATCTTGGCTTTGCGGATTTTTTCTCCTGGTTATAACCTGCGACTATTAACCGCATCGAAATGTCACCCCTTCAAGCGAGATTTTCCTACCGCGATGATCGAGCGGGAGTTGTAGATGCGGAAGGGGCCCAGGCCGAATGAGAGTGCGATTTTATAGGCTGATTCGAGATCTTCACCTGTACTTAGGGCTTTTCATCAGTCCATTTGTGCTCGTGTTTGCCATCAGTGTGTTTTTTCTGGTGCACTCCTGGCTGCCGAGGATCGTTTCCGAAACTACCAGTACCCGCACCGTCTCAGCCTTGCCGCTTCCAGACGATCTGGCGACGCTCTCGGGGCGACCACTCATCGATGCGCTCAAGCCGACTCTGAAGAAGGCGGGCGTTCGTGGCGAGGTTGGATTCGTTCGGCATATGGTGAAAGAGGAAAAGCTTATTATACCCGTAACGATCCCTGGACGCGAGACGACCGTAAGTATCAGTCTTGCCAACCGTGAGGCGACCATCGTGACCCGTGAAGCAGGTTTGGCGAATGCCCTGGTGACGCTCCATAAATCTCCAGGTCAACACGGGCCGGATATCCGGATGAACTGGTTTTATATGAGGGCCTGGCGTTGGATGGCGGACGCAACCGTTTACCTGATTCTGTTTATCTCGGTGAGCGGCATTTATTTGTGGTATGTGCTGCGCGCTGAACGAAGGGTGGGAGTTGTTCTGCTTTTCGCGGGGGCATTATCGTTTTTTGCAATGGCGTATGCCCTCGTTCATTGAACCCAGAGGTGGTCCAGGCAAACCGCCCAATGTTCCTCGGTTCCAAGCCGGATTCGAGCGCTGGAATCGCAAGCTGCATTTCTACAGCGGATTGTTTCTGCTCTTCTTCATATGGCTGTTTGCCTTCAGCGGCCTCATCCTGAACCATCCGACCTGGAGCTTTACGGAATTCTGGAAGAACCGAAAGCAGACGAATTATGAGCGCGAGATTGCCGGCCCCGTGCTTGAGGTGAAGGGCGACCTAGCACAGGCGCGCCAAATCATGACACAACTTGCCATTCGGGGCGAGATCTTGTGGACGACCACAAGGACGGATCCCAATCAATTTGAGTTCCAAGTCAGGCGTCCGGGCCACTTCTTTTTCATCAAGGCCGATTTTGCACGGAAGCGAGTTACCGTGCAGCAAAGTGATGTGAATCTTTGGGGAGTGATCAAAGCGCTGCACGCGTTTACGGGCGTTCAAATGGACGACCCTCGCAACCAGCGCGATTGGGCACTGACTACTTTGTGGGCATTTTCGATAGATGCCATCGCAATCGGATTAATTTTCATGGTTCTGAGCAGCTTGTATATGTGGCTCGAGATTCCTCAGAAACGCCTTCCTGGCGCGGTTGTGCTTGGCCTTGGATCGCTCATTTGCGGCCTGTTTTGCGTTGGCTTGCGCTGGCTTTTCTGAGGCGCGCAGCCCATTTCCCCTAAATCCTCTGGCGCGTTCCGCTATTAGCTGGGCGCGCTCTGCTCGTGATGGGTCCTCATCGAAGTTATCTTCATTTGGGTGCGTTGTAGGTACCGGGGCTTTTGGGGGTAGCACGCCATTCTGGCTTCCGCTCTGGGTTTGCCTGTGCCAAAGCCCGGCGAACTCCGGCAGCGTCAAAATCTTCAGCGTAGACGGGAGTTCCGGGCTGTTGCCGCCAGGACTCATCCAGTCCCCCTGCATCGACGGCATCAAATCCCATGTCATTGACCAGGTCCATCACCACTTGCTTGGCTTTGGGATCATCGCCTGCAACAGGCAGAGCGATGCGGTCCTGGGTTCCCGCAGGTTTGCCCCGATTGGCCAAATGTTCGGCGTAAATATTGTTGAACACCTTAATGACCGGGCGCCCCAATTGTTGCTCCACCCAACGGCTTTCGACCAAGCCGTTCTCGATGCCCTCAATTTTCCCATCCCGTTGGCGCGGGTAATAGTTGCCGGTATCAACGACGATCAGATTTGGGGGAGCGTTCTTGAACAGGTCCCGCGGCAACTCCGGAATTTTGCCTTCGGGAATGGTCACCACAACTAGATCCCGTCCGTGGGGCACTTCAGAGACCTGCACGGGCCTGGCGCCAGTCTCCTTGGCCAGGTTGGTAAGGGTTTCGGGACCGCGCGAATTTGCGACCACCACATCGTGACCCAGACGGGTGAAATGCCGGGTCAGGGCCGAACCAATATTCCCAACTCCAATGATTCCAATTTTCATTTTTCCTTTCATGCCATTCTCCCTTCAGGTTCATTAATTGTTCAAACCTGGAGAACTTCGTTCAGGAAAACCCGATTCACAAGCCATGCGAGGAAAAGTTTGTTCCTATTGCATTCCAATAGGAGAAGCGATAGTTTCTCGTCCATGAATGACAAAGCTGAGGTTTGGCAAGGGACTTTGGCGTTGATGGTTTTGAAAACGCTCGAACGTGCCGGTTCGTTACACGGCTACGGGATCGCTCGCCAGATTGAGCGGACCAGTGCCGACTTATTGTCCGTCAACTACGGCACGCTCTACCCGGCTTTGCTCAAGTTGGAGCAGGAGGGCTACCTCACTTCGGAATGGGGGCTCTCGGAGAGGAATCGGAAGGCGAAGTATTACCAGTTAACTCGTGCCGGCCGAAAACAGATCCAGAAGCAAACCCAGGAATGGGAACAGATGACTGCCATTCTGGCCAGCTTCCTGAATCCAAAAGAAGGTCTGGCATGAGAAGGCTGCGCGGATGGATTGTGAGGTTGGGCGGCTTTTTTAACAAAGAGCGCAAGAATCGAGACCTCGATGATGAGATCGAGAGCCACCTACAGATGAGTATCGAAGATCATCTTGGATTGGGCATGACACCTGACGAGGCGCGCCGCCAGGCGATGATCCAATTCGGAGGGATCGAGTCCATGAAGGAGTTCTACCGAGACCAACGCGGCTTGCCCCTATTGGAAACATTGTTGCAGGACATCCGCTTCGGAGCGCGGCAATTGCGCAAGAACCCCGGGTTCGCTGCCGTGGCCGTGCTCACTCTCGCGCTGGGTATTGGCGCGAACACCGCCATTTTCAGCCTGGTGGACGCGGTACTCTTGCGTCCGCTAGCTTATCCCGACTCCGGCCAATTGGTTTGGTTGTGCGAGCGGGGGCCGGATTGGTCCGGAGGATCGCTATCATTTCCCAATTTCACCGATTGGAAGGATCAGCAATCGGCCTTTGAAAAATTTGGTGTTTACAGTGGAGAAAATTTTACACTCACTGGCGCAGGCGAGCCTGTCCGGCTCGCGGGGTCGCCGATGTCGGCAGAGGTGTTTGCGGCCTTGCGCACGCAACCGGAACTCGGGAGGGTTTTCCGCGAGGACGAAGACAAGCCCGGCGCCCCGCCGGTAGCTGTGATCAGCCACGCGCTTTGGCAGAATCGATTTGGCGGTCAGGCCGGAATTCTCAATAAAACCATCAGTCTCAATGGGAAACCTCGTACAATCTTGGGAGTCATGCCCGCGGGATTTGAGTTTCCCAGCAAAGTGGATGTGTGGGTACCGGTGGGGCCTTATTGCGCCGATTCCAGTTGGCAGAAGCGAGACAATCATCCGGGACTGTTCGGATTGGCCCGTCTCAAACGTGGAGTTACTCTCGAAAACGCGCGAGCCGATTTGGAGGTAGTGGCTGTTCGCCTGGAACAACAGTACCCGGAATCCAACAAGACCCGGCGTGTGCAGATCGACAGGTTGCTGGATAACCAGGTTGGAAACATCCGGCAGGCACTTTGGATTCTGCTCGGCGCGGTTAGTTTTGTGTTGGTGATTGCTTGCGCCAACGTGGCCAGCCTTTTGCTCGCGCGCGCGGCGGCCCGCGAGAAAGAAATGGCTGTGCGCGGGGCATTGGGAGCGGGCCGATGGCGAATTACGCGACAATTACTCGCGGAAAGCGGCTTGCTAGCCCTCCTGGGCGCAATAGTCGGCTTGCTTTTTGCCAAAGGCGTCCTCCGTGTCGTGACAGTGGTTGCCGGCGACAACATGCCACGCGTGGGCGAAGTCAGACTAGACCTGGGCGTGCTTCTGTTCTCGGGCCTGGTGGCGGTAGTCACCGGCATTTTATTCGGCCTGGCCCCAGCATGGCATGCGCGCCGGGTCGATTTGCGGGGCGCTCTTAAGGAAACCGGGCGTGGGACCACATCCGGTCGTGCGGGATTGCGGCAAGGGCTTGTGATCGCAGAAGTTGCCCTGACTTTCGTTCTCCTGGTCGGTGCCGGGTTGCTGCTCCTTAGCTTTCATCGACTTATGCAGGTCAATCCTGGTTTCGAAGTCGACCGCGTTTTGACGTTTCATATCAGCTTCCCCGAAGGCAAGTATCAAACGGTCGAGCAGGAGGTTCTTTTTTGCCAAGCTCTGCGCGAAAAATTGCGTGCCTTGCCAGGGGTGCGGGCCGCGAGCCTTGCCTCACAGAATTCAATTCCCCTGCATGAAGGCGGTTGGGATATGCGCTTCGTGATTGAAGGGAGGCCCGAGCCACCGCCTCATCTTCAACCCTCGCTGCAGTTTCATCTCGTTGCGCCCGATTATTTTCAGGCCATGGGCATTCCACTTCTTCAAGGACGCGATTTCACGGAACAGGACAATCGCGAGCATCTGAAGGGAACGTCATCGGGTAATGAGTGGGGAGCCGGACTCGACTCAATCATCATTGATGAAGAATTCGCCAAGCGCTATTGGCCCAACCAGAATCCACTCGGCCAGCGTGTCCGGATTCCCTGGGGAGAACGCGAGAAACAACCGGTCGCGACCATAGTGGGTGTGGTCGGACGCGTTAAGGAGAATCGCTTAAGCGAGCGAGGAGGGTTGGTGCAGGCGTATTTTCCCATATATCAGCAAACGGTTGGGAATATGGCTGTGGTGGTCAAAACAGCAAGTGACCCCGCCGCCCTGCTGGGCACGGTTCGCCAGCAGGTCTCTCAGTTGGACCCGGCCCTGCCCATTTTCGGGATATCGACGATGAAAGAAATGCGCGAGCATAACGTTGCGCCGGATACACTTAATCTGCTCTTGCTTGGGGGGTTTGCCGTTCTCGCGCTGGTTTTGGCCATCATCGGGCTTTATGGCCTGCTCTCATTCACCGTCACTCAGCGGGAAAGGGAGATCGGGGTGCGCGTGGCACTTGGCGCCCAACGATTCGCGGTTCTCAATCTCGTGGTGGGGCAAGGGATGCGCTTGGCCCTCATCGGCGCGTTCATCGGGCTTTTGGGATCACTTGCTTTGACCCGAATTCTAACCAGCGTGCTTTTCAAGGTCGCGCCTACTGATCCGTTAACAATTGTCACCGTAACGTTGACACTTTGCGTGGTGGCTTTGATGGCCTGCTATATCCCGGCTCGCCGCGCTACCAAGGTCAATCTGATGGTGGCGCTGCGAGTTGAATGAGCTACGGGTGATGCGAGGATCGGCTTTGGGTTTTGGATTGCCCGTGCTTGCCGCAATGGGATATATGGGTTGCAGACCCGTTTGTGCTCGGACCGTAAGAGGTACATGTTCCCCGGACTGTGGTGATGGGCTGGGTATTTGCGGCTTCTTGGCCGCGGCGGTAAACTTGCGGGCTGGGTATGGGCAGGGCTATGTGGACATCCAGGAAAGTTTGGTTTGGTGTAGGCGTGCTTTCGGCGCTGTCTTGCCGGGGCGCTGAACTGACGGCGACGAATAGTTCCTCCGACAAACCGTTCAAACTCGAGACGCCGGCTCCGAGCCTTTGGGAGGCCGGTATCGGCGAAGGCTTTCGCTCCTCGGCACAAAATGTTTCAATGATGGCCGGGGCGGTAACCGGTATCGCGCTTCTGGGCGGCGTTCAGGCTCACGACCTCGCGCTGACGAGCCTTTCCTACGGCCACATGCTAAGTCATACAGTAGGGGATGGCCGCTTTTACCGTGGAAATTGGGAATTGCGGGGAGAACTGTTCGGCGGGGTTGAATACTCGCCTTCTAGTGAGTGGGTGATTGGCCTGGCCCCGCACCTGCGGTACAACTTCGCCACCGGCACGCGATGGGTCCCCTACTTCGATGCGGGGGCAGGCGTGACGGCGACCTCGATTGGGCCACCGGACCTGAGCAACACCTTCGAGTTCAACTTGCAAGCCACAGTCGGGACGCAGTTCTTTTTGCGCGACAACCTAGCGCTGACCCTTGAGGCACGCTTTTTGCACATGTCTTGCGCCGGTATTTCCGACCCCAACCGCGGGGTTAACGGGGTGGTCGGACTGGTAGGGTTAAGCTTCTTGTTCTGAATAGTTGGCCTTCTAATCCAGTCGGATCTAGTGACAGGTGACGCAATCCAGCGTAGCTTGTTACCGGAAACCCGTATGAACTACCGGACTTACCTGACCTGGAACCTGGGAGTCAGTTTAAGCATGTTGTCCTTCACCGGCTTGCGGCTGCAAACCGTTGCGGAACCGGCAGGTGTAACTGGCGAGCCTGCCCCGATTTCTATCAACCAGACTGTGGCGGAGCCCAGGGAGGGGGCGGAGGCGCCGGACGCGGCCGCGGATAGTGACGCGCCGGCGACGCTGGTGTCGGCGGCAAAACCTTTGCCAACCACGATAAAACCGACCGGTCCGGTTGGCGAAGTTATCAAGCTAGCCAATTCAGGCGTGAACGAATCGGTGTTGCTGGCGTACGTGACCAATTCAGTTCACACGTTCAACCTGGGCGCGGAGGAGATCATTTACCTCAACGACATCGGCGTGCCGGGCGCAGTGGTTACGGCCATGATCCAACGGGATCAGGAATTGAAAGGCTCTTTCGCGGCCGCCACAGCTCCTCCTCCTCAGCCTGAGCCGGAGCAAATGCCAGCTCCGCCTGCGGAGCAAATGCCTCCGCCCGAGGGTCCTGGAGGCTATCCCGTGGAAGCGCCGTTAACGCCGGCAGAGGGTGGGTCCGGCGACATGTTTTACGATTCTCTGGCGCCCTATGGCAATTGGGTCGATGTGGAAGGCTACGGCCGCTGCTGGCAACCCACGGCGGTGGCGGTCAACTCCGGGTGGCAGCCATACTTCGATTGCGGTCACTGGGTCTACTCGGATTGTGGCTGGTACTGGTTATCAGATTATTCGTGGGGTTGGGCTCCGTTCCATTATGGTTCGTGGTTCCGTCATTCGCGGCTGGGCTGGTGCTGGGTGCCGGGCCATGTGTGGGGGCCGTCGTGGGTATGCTGGCGGTACACCGATCATCATTGCGGGTGGGCGCCGCTGCCGCCAGGAGCGCATTACGTCGCCGGCGTCGGACTAACATTCCACGGCCGCGGGGTGTGGGACCGGGACGACTTCGGTTTGCGGCCGAGTCATTATCATTTTGTCGATTGGAACCATTTTCAGGACCGGGAACTCGCAACGCACAGGTTGTCGCGACAGGAAGTGGCGCGTGTTTACGGAGAATCGACTGTAGCGACCCGGATCAGCGGCGACAGCCATCACGTGATTAACAACGGCTTGCCGCCCTCACGCGTTGCGGCCGCGACCCATCGCCCGATTCACACCGTAGCATTGCGCGAGTCGGCTGAGCCGGTCACTAGCGGCGGCCGGGCCGAGCGCTTCGAAGGGGGCGGCCAGACCTTGGCGATCTTTCGGCCGCGCCTGGAAGGTCGACCACACGTCGCAAACCAGCCAGCTGCTTTGAGGCCAGTTTCCAGATTTGCTCCGGCACCCGCCACACCCGCCATCGCAGCTCCGTGGTCATCCCGAAGCACACGCTCAGCAAATAGCCTGAGCCCGGTCGCGGATCGGAACGAGCCGGCGCAGCAAAGTTCTCCACTGATTCTGCGCGGTGCTCAACCTTCAGGGCTACGCGAGGCTGCTCCACCCAGTTCATTGGTGATCATTGGCGGCAGGAATCGAACCACGTCAGCCCCGTCGCAGCCATCGGCTCCTTCGGCGCCTTCAGCCCATCCAGCTCCATCGGCTTCGACGGCCGGTGAGTGGGCCAGGTCGATGGGCAGACCTGGGCAAGATGACGAGCAGGTCCCACAAAGAAGGCCGGCGGCGGATCAATATCAGAACCAACGGCCTGACTGGAGAGGAACAGTGTCGAGCTCGCCTCAACCGTCGTGGTTCCGGGGAAACGGTGCGGTGCCCGCAGCCGTTGGGGGCGCACGCAATGATATGACCGAAAGAAATTATCAGCCGGTGCAGCGCCCACCGGCGGCCGAAGTGCCACGGTATTCTCCCAGTTACACACCCCAACGCTCTTACTCGGCTCCGAGTTGGTCAGCCCCATCTCGGCCGAACTCGTATTCGCAACCCTCAGCTCCTGCGCCATCCGTGTCGGCCCGGCCCGCCGCTCCGGCCCCTTCTGCGCCATCCGCACCGTCGAGCTCACATTCCAGCTCGTCTTCGGGCCGAAATGGACGGTGAGGCCGTGACGAGAAGAATAGGGAAGTCAGTTACGAGGTTTTGCGGGACTGATTCTTAAGCCGGTACAGGTAGCGAATATCCGCACCCGAGAGTGTTGCGCCGCGTAGTTCTTGCGCCCGCGCGGTCTCCGCTTTTTCGGCTCGGATTTGGGCCAATTCGCCGGCATCCAGCCAGTAACCGCCACAGTTGGGGCACTGATCGACTTCGACTCGGCGCCTGGCGCTGAAAAAGTGCCGGTGCAGCCGGATTTGGGGGCAGCGGGGACATTCGCGTTTTCGTGAGGTGTCCACCACGATCGTTTCATCGCGTTTGATCTGGAGAAGAGGTTCTCCCGCCAACTCGTCCTCTTCGTCGACGCGTTGCAACTCGAAAGCGTCGAACCAAATCCCGCCACAACCACCCTGGCAGACATCCACCACCACGCTGCCGACTTGGGTTTGGCTCAACTCATTGAAGCAGGCCGGGCATTTCATAGGGGAACTTTAACACAAGGACCCGGTCACATCACTTGAAAATTGGCGGGAACTCCGAGACAGACCATCCCTGAGAGTCAGCCACCGGTACCGGAAAAGGGGCAGCCTGGCCCTTTTGCCTCCCGCTGCATGGGCACTTTACCATAATTGCTTCATGATCAGCAAAAAAAGGTTAACTCCTTCACTTTCTGCCGCCGCAGGTCTTCTGGCCCGGCACCCTCGGTTGCTGTGCTTAGTCAGTTCCGTGTTCTTTGGCTTAAGCACTACAGCACAACTTCAGGCGACAGCCTCCAACAGTGTGGCCCGGGTATGGGATGAACGCGCGCTGTCGGCAATTCGAACCGACACGCCGCATCCCCCCGCGCAGGCGCGGAATCTTTTCAGCCTGTCGGTATGTATGTACGATGCCTGGGCAGCGTACGATAGCAATGTGGTTGGCTTCATCTATCATAAGAAACACACCGCGGCGGATATCAACGCGGCGCGCAACGAGGCGATCAGCTACGCGGCATACCGCATTCTGAAGGAACGCCATTTTTACTCAAAAACGGCGGCAACGACCCTGGCGGCCGATGATGCTCAAATGTCGGCGCTGGGTTACGATACCAATAACGTCTCACGCGACACCTCGACCCCGGCAGGCCTGGGCAATTCCATCTATGACGCCGTGTCGGCATGGTTCAGCGACGACGGCTCACGGCAGACGAACGGAACCCAAGCCGCTCCTTACCCGGACTACCCGGTTTCGCAGGGCGGCTACGTTTATATCAATCCGCCACTGGCCACTGGCTTAGAGGGAATCACCGATGGGACCAATCACACGGTCGTCGATATTAATCACTGGCAACGTCTTCAGATCGTCAACGCCGTGGATCAGAACGGTTTTCCCCAAGGACCGATTCAAAACTACCTGGGCGCCCAATGGCTGACCGTGCGGCCGTTCGCCTTGAGCCGCATCGATACGACCAAGCCCTGGATAGATCCCGGCCCGCCGCCCTACTTCAATCGAGGCAACAACGAGGCGTTCGTTACCAACGTAGTGGAGATGATCCGGCGCAGCAGCCAATTAACGCCCGACGATGGCGTAACACTGGACATTTCACCGGCTGCATTCGGCAACAACACGCTCGGTTTAAATGATGGAACAGGACATGCCCTCAATCCTGTCACCTCGCTCCCATACACACCGAACCTTGTTCGTCGTGGGGATTTCGCGCGTGTCCTGGCCGAGTTTTGGGCTGATGGACCCAGCTCAGAAACGCCGCCTGGCCATTGGAATGTCATTGCCAACGGAGTGGCGGATAATCCGCTCACAGTCAAACGCATCGGGGGAGTCGGTCCAGTGGTGGATGACTTGGAATGGGATGTGAAGGTGTACTTCGCGATCAATGCCGCGGTGCACGACGCCGCCTGCGCTGCGTGGGGGCTTAAACGGTACTACGATGGCTGGCGGCCGTTGACGGCGGTGCGGTACCTGGGCGGAAACGGACAATCCAGTGACCCGAATTTGCCTTCCTATAGCACGAACGGCTTGCCGCTGATCACCAATTTGATCGAACTGGTTACGGCCGATTCGGTCGCATCCGGACGGCATGCGGGACTGACTCCTGGCAAAATTGCGGTTCTGGCGTGGCCCGGTCCTCCGGGCGATCCTGCCAACCAGCATAGCGGGGTGACTTGGATACACGCCGATAATTGGATTACGTATCAAAAAACCAATTTCGTCACCCCCGCCTTCCCGGGCTACATTTCCGGCCACAGCACTTTCAGCCGAGCTGCGGCCGAGGTGCTGGCCGGCATCACCGGCTCGCCGTACTTCCCGGGAGGGTTGGGAAGTTACACAGTAACGTCGCTCGCCTTTGAGCAAGGGCCGACCGCGCCGGTAATGCTTCAGTGGGCCAGCTACTTCGACGCGGCGGACCAAGCGGGAATTTCGCGAATTTGGGGTGGGATCCATCCACCGGTGGACGATTTCACCGGGCGTCGAGTCGGTTCGGAAGTGGGCCAGACGGTCTGGGCATTGGCCAAGCAATATTTTGACGGTTCAATCCTGCACGCGCCCATAACCTTGCAACTGGCCCAATCCACGGAGGCCACAACGCAAATCCAGTTCCGAGTGTCGAGAGGTCTCTATTATAAGCTCCAGTCGACCACGGATCTTAATGTGCCGTTCGCCGACGAGCCGGGCAGCGCGACGCTGGCATTGCATGACTGGCTGATGGCGACTAACCCAGTCTCGGCGCCGCATAAATTCTATCGCGCCGTTTGCTTGCTGGGGCAATAGACCGCAAACCGGGTCGCAATCCCCACAGATTCAGGGCGACCGCAGATACTTGAAAAGTAACTTGTGATGACCAGTGCAGGCCCTCTGCTCTTTTCATCCGCAGTTGCCCTGAATCTGCGGGAACCAGGGCCATCCGCACGGATTCAGGCAACCCCAGATACGCGAATCACGAATTACGATTAAGTCGTCTGCTCCTGTTTATTATCTGCGGTTGCCCCGAATCTGCGGGGATGAGTCTCTGCGGTTGCCGTTGGTACCACCAAACCAGCCGTCTGGCCCTTTTACATAGGGTTGGACGGCTGTTTTTATCATTATTTGGCTTATGAGCGCCAAAATGCGACCTGATACCTCATTCGAGGCCGTTGGCTCGAACTGCGCCGCCTTGGGAGGCTGTTACCAGGGGCGCGCTACACGCTGAGTTGCTGGAAATGACCCCTGTCGGAGACAACCATCCCGCACCGAGGAAGAAGTACGTGCGCGCCGTAGGTCCACGCCTGCGGATTTTGCTGTATGCGATTTTTGGCACGGTGGCGGTGCTGGCGGCGAATTCCATTTATCTGAGTGCCATCACATTCTTGGAATGGCTCAAGAGCGATTCGAACACCACCTACCAGAATTGGTTTTACATGGTCATGTTCGGGACGCACCTGGTGCTGGGCCTGCTGATTGTGCTGCCGGTGGTGATCTTCGGGGCTATTCACATCAAGAACGCGCATAACCGGCCGAACCGGCGCGCGGTCAAAGTCGGTTACCTTCTGTTTGCGACGAGCCTGGTTCTGATCATCACCGGTTTGTTGCTGACCCGAATCGATATCTTCCAATTCAAGAACCTCGGTTTGAAAGATCCGCGGCTGCGTTCGGTGGCGTACTGGGCCCACGTGCTGACGCCCATTCTAGCGGTATGGTTGTACATCCTGCATCGCCTGGCCGGGCCGCGGATCAAGTGGCAAATCGGATTGCGCTGGGGTGCGGCGATGGGCGTGGGTGTTTTGGCCATGGTCCTGCTCCATTCAGCGCATCCGAGGAAGAACCAAATCGGCTCGGTTGAAGGGAAGAAATATTTCCTGCCTTCGATGGCGCGCACGGCTTCAGGCAATTTCATTCCGGCGCGCACGCTGATGATGGACAAATATTGTCTGAACTGTCACCAGGACGCCTACAAAAGTTGGTTCCACAGCGCCCACCATTTCAGCTCCTTCAATAACAAGCCGTATCTCTTCAGTGTGCGGGAAACGCGCCAGGTCGCCTTGAAACGTGACGGCAATGTCAAAGCCGCCCGCTGGTGCGCGGGCTGCCATGATGTGGTCCCTTTTTTCAGCGGCGCATTCGACAATCCCAAGTTTGATGACGTGAACGACCCGACGGCGCTGTCCGGGATCACCTGCACCTCCTGTCATGCCATCACGCACGTTAACAGCACGATTGGCAATGCCGACTACACCATTGACGAGCCGATCCATTATCCGTTCGCCTATAGCACCAACCGCTTTCTGCATTACATCAACCAGCAATTGGTCAAAGCTAAGCCCGAGTTTCACAAAAAGACGTTCCTCAAACCTTTTATGCGGACGGCGGAGTTCTGCTCGACCTGTCACAAGGTGAGCATTCCGCAGGACTTGAATAAGTACAAGGAATTCCTGCGCGGCCAAAATCACTACGACACGTACTTGCTTAGCGGCGTTTCAGGCCATGGCGCGCGCAGTTTCTATTATCCGGAAAAGGCGGTGCAGAATTGCGCCGGCTGTCACATGCCGATCAAGGCGTCACAGGACTTTGGGGCGAACTTTTTCAACCCGACGAACGCTTCAACGCGCTACATCCACGACCATCTTTTCCCCGCGGCCAACACCGGCCTGGCGGCGATTCGCAATGAGCCGGATATTGTGAAGGTCGAAGAAGCGTATCTGAAAGACACGCTGCGCGTGGACATCTTCGGGATCAAAGAAGGAGGCACGATCGATGCCCCGCTTTTGGCGCCGTTGCGGCCCCGTATCCCGTCGCTCAAACCCGGGGAACATTACCTGCTCGAGGTGGTCTTGCGCACGCTCAAGCTTGGGCATCCGTTTACCCAGGGAACGGTGGATTCCAATGAGGTGTGGACGGACGCCAAAGTGACGAGCGGCGGAAAGATCGTGGGCCGAAGCGGAGGCCTGGGTCCGCATAAGGAGGTCGATCCCTGGTCTCACTTCGTGAATGTGTACATGCTTGATCGCGACGGTAACCGCATTGACCGTCGCAATCCCCAGGACATTTTCACCCCGCTTTACAATCATCAGATTCCGCCCGGCGCCGGGCAGGTTGTGCATTACGAACTCACCGTGCCGAATGAACAAAAAGAGCCGGTGACGGTGCAGGTTAAATTGCAATATCGCAAATTCGACACGATTTACATGAACTACGTGTTTGGCAGCAATTACACCAAGGACGGCCCCTTCAGCGTGACCAATGACCTGCCGATCGTCACCATTGCCGCCGATGAGATCACGTTTCCTGTCGACTTGGGAAACTCGGCGGTGACGACTATCCCAGCTCCAGCGATTCCCGAGTGGCAGCGGTGGAACGACTACGGCATCGGGTTGTTACTTGAAAGCACCGACCGTGGAGCCGAGAAAGGCGAGCTCATTCAGGCCGCGCAAGCCTTCGAGCAGGTTGAAAAACTGGGGCGGGCCGACGGGCCGGTGAACCTGGCGCGGGTATACTTTAAGGAAGGCCGGCTGGACGACGCGGTGGCGGCGCTCCAACGGGCGCTGGCCTTTAATCCGCCGGCGCCGCGCTGGACGGTGGCCTGGTTCAACGGGCTGGTGAACAAACAGAATGGGTATCTGGATCGCGCCATCAGCGACTTCCGCAGCATCCTGGAAGATCGCTATCCCGAATTGGACAAACGGGGCTTCGATTTCAGCAAGGATTACGAAGTCATCAACGAGCTGGGCCAGGCGTACTTCGAGAAGGCCAAAACAGAACGGAGCAATCCCGAGAAGCAGAGGCAAACTTTAGGCGAAGCCGCGGCGCAGTTTGAGAAAACGCTGTTGCTTGATTCAGAAAATGTAACCGCGCACTACGGACTATCCTTGGTGTACTCCCAGCTCGGGGACGAACCCAAAGCTGCCCTGCATCGGCGTGAGCATGAGAAGTACCGACCGGACGACAATGCGCGGGATCGGGCGATTACCCTGGCGCGGCGAGCCGATCCTGCGGCCGACCATGCAGCGCAAGCCACGGTGATCTATTCGCTGCAGCGCCCGGGAGCGCCGGAGCTGAACTCGCCCGGTGTGCCGCCGTTTTCCGCGTCGAAATGAACGAAGCACTTATAAAGCGGACGGGGCAGGTTCGGAGTCCCGGCTTCAGCCGGCCGGACGCTCGAACTTGGCCACCCAGTTCTTCCACTAGCCATCGGCACGGCTTGCCGCCTAAAGGCAGGACTCCGAACCCGGCTCGCTCATGACCTATTATGAATAAATCCCCTTTGCCGCCAACCGACGACCAGGAAGAGTTGGTCCACGCTGACGATGCCGTGATCGGCCGCGCGGTCCGCTTTTCACTGCTTGCCTTACTGGCAATCCTGGTGGTTGGTGTACCTACAATTCTTATCCTGAAACGCAAACCGACACCCTCCGCACCGCAACTGACCAAGATGGCGGCTCCGGTAGTCCCCGCCCGTCCCCAAGAGGACATCCCCATTGCAAAATTCACGGATATCACCAAGGAAGCCGGAATTAACTTCGTCCACAACAATGGCGCCACTGGCGAAAAGTTGTTGCCCGAAACCATGGGCAGCGGCGTAGCGTTTTTTGATTTCGACAATGACGGGCATGAGGATTTGCTCCTGGTGAACTCGACCTACTGGCCCTGGCAAGTTCCAGATGGGAAAAGGCCAACCACCCTCGCCCTATACCACAACGACGGCAAAGGCCACTTCACCGACGTTACCGCGGGTTCAGGGCTGGACGTGAGCTTCTATGGCATGGGGGTGGCCGTTGGCGATTATGATAACGATGGTTTGGAAGACGTGTTCATAACCGCGGTTGGCGGCAATCACCTCTTCCATAATCAAGGTGGTCGAAAGTTCCAGGAAGTGACATTGGACGCCGGCGTGGCCGGTTCGACCAACGACTGGAGCACCTGCGCGGCCTGGATCGATTATGACAATGACGGGAGGCTGGACCTGTTTGTCGGCAATTATGTGACCTGGTCGCGTGAGATCGACGCGCAGGTTGGGTACAAGATTGATGGCAAAACACGCGCGTACGGCCAGCCCATGAACTTCGCCGGCGCTTTTCCGCGGCTCTATCACAATGACGGGAACGGCCATTTCACGGACGTTTCGGCCAAAGCCGGGTTGCAGATCAAGAATCCGTCCACCGGCGTGCCCGCGGCCAAGACGCTCGGCGTCGCGCCCATTGACCTGGACGGCGACGGCTGGATCGACCTGGTGGTGGCCAACGATACTGTGCAGAACTTCGTTTTCCACAACCAGCACGACGGCACTTTCAAGGAAATCGGGGCGGCCTCCGGAATTGCTTTCGACAGTTATGGCAACAGCCGGGGAGCGATGGGCATCGATGCCGCCCGCTATCGCAACGATGACAAGATTGGGATTGCGATCGGCAATTTTGCCAATGAAATGACCGCCCTGTACGTGGCACAAAACCAGCCGCTGCTCTTTTCGGACGAGGCGATTGCCGAAGGAATCGGTCCAGCCAGTCGCTTATGGTTGAAGTTTGGGATCCTGTTTTTCGATTACGACTTGGACGGCCGCTTGGACCTGCTCAGCGCCAACGGCCATCTCGAGCAGGAAATTGCCAAAATTCAGCAGAGCCAAAGCTACCGGCAACCGGCCCAACTCTTCTGGAACGCCGGCGATCGGGCCGGAGGCTGCTTTGTCGTCGTACCGCCTGACAAAACGGGGACTGATCTGTTCAAACCGATCGTTGGCCGCGGCTTGGCGTTTGCCGATATCGATGGGGACGGTGACTTGGACGTAATCATGACCCAAACCGGCGGCGCGCCGCTCCTGCTGCGCAATGACCAGGACCTGCATCATCACTGGATCCGACTCAAATTGGTCGGCACCAAATCCAACCGCGACGCGATTGGTGCCTGGATCAAAGTGCGTGTGAATGGCCAGACCCTCGCACGCCAAGTCATGCCCACCCGCGGTTATCTTTCCCAATCCGAGCTGCCGGTGACCATCGGCCTCGGCAATGCCGGCCAGCCCGAGTCGGTCGAAATCACCTGGCCCGGCGGCGGGACGCAACAAGTCGTCCCGGCAATCGACCAGTTGACAACGGTGACGGAAAGCAGGTGACCGCGCGGCTCAAAGATAAGGCGTGGCCAATCGAGCGATGCCGTCGCGCAGGCGGACCGGCAGAGAACGACTGTCAACCTCCGCCAAACTCACCTGCCTGGCCCGGGCGCGCTTAGCTTCGACGAGTTTTTCCAAGCGCTCGGCGAGCTGCAGGTCGTAGCATTCGAGATTGAACTCGAAGTTCAGCCGGAGACTGCGGGAATCCCAATTGGCAGAACCAACCAGGGCCCAGCAGCCGTCTACGAGCATGATCTTGGAATGATCAAAAGGAGCCGGGCTCAGCCAGAGCTGGCATCCGTGTTCGAGGACTTGCCACCACATGGCGCGGGAAGCCCATTGCACAAACGGCAAGTTGCTTTTGGCTGGCAAGAGGATCTCGACTTTGACGCCGCGCATCGCGGTGACGTTCAAGGCCGCGATGATCGCCCGATCCGGCAGAAAGTACGGCGTGACAATTTTTACCGAGTGCCGGGCAATCGACAGCGCCCCCAACAAGGTCCAGCGCAGCTTTTCAAAGTCTTCGTCCGGTCCGTCAATAACGGCCCGGGCGAAAACCGTGCCGGCGGCGGAAGGTTTGGGAAACCACTTCTCGCCCCGCAGCGATTCGCCGGTCGTGAAGAGCCAATCATCGGCAAAGGCCTCTTGCATCTGCGTGACGACCGGTCCCTGAACACGGAAATGCAAATCCTGCACCGGGCTGGCGGGTTTTTTCTTCAGACAATTGCCCACCCGGATGTTCAGACCTCCGGTGAACCCGAGCGTGCCGTCGCAAACGAGGATTTTGCGATGAGTCCGCAGGTTCATCGCCAGCAAACGGCCCAGGCTGAACAAGGGAAGAAAGCGCGCATAGCGAACGCGTTCCTTACGCAGGGCGTGCAGGATAGTCGGCCAGGAGTACCGGGTGCCGGCCGCATCGATCAGCACGCGCACCTCGACGCCCCGGCGGCTGGCTTCCCCAAGTTCATGGGCGAACGCCAAACCGATTTCGTCCCGGTCGAAAATGTAAGTCACTAGCGAAATGCTTTGGCGCGCCTGGCGAATGGCTTCGAGCATCGCGGGGAAAGCCTCGTCACCATTGACGAGCGGTTCCAACCGATTATCCGGCAGCAACGGGCGCTCGACCACTTTGTTGACGACTCGCGCCAGCATTTGCAAATGGCCAGTATGCCCGGGCAGATGTCGGTGCAAATCTTCCGGCGAGCACTCGGCTTTGGCCGGCTCGGCGCGATACCGCTCGAAGCTGGACCGCAGCAGACTGGCCCGGCGCCGCACGCGATTAATCGCGAACAGGAAATACAGGACCGAGCCGGCCAACGGCACTAGCCAAACAAAGCCGACCCAGGCGATGGCCGACCGGGAATCGCGTTTGTACAGCACGGCATGGCCCGAAGCGGCGACCGAAAGCGCAAGGCTCAGCACCGCCACAAGCCATTGCCAGGCCTCCCGGGCAAAAGCCCACGATAGGGGATGTGAAATCACTGTGGTCTTCTGAAGAAGCCTAAAGGCTGCGGAACGCCGACTCCAGCCTCGTTATTCGAGGGAAATAGAGCTTGCAACCGCTCTACTTACTGTTAGTTTCCCCAACTCTGAATTTCTGACACAGGACGCATATGGCACGAATTTGTGAATTGACGGGCAAACGGCCGATAAAAGGCAGCATCATCTGGCGCAGCGGCAAGTCCAAGAAGAGCGGCGGCATCGGAACGCACGTGACGGCCATTACCAAGCGTCGTTTTTTCCCCAACCTGCAGCGAGTCAAGGCGTTAATCAACGGAGAAGTGCGCTATATCCGGGTCTCAACCGCAGCCCTGAAAAAGGGCCTGGTCGTCAAAGCGCCCAAGCGCACGTGGAAGAAAGATCAAGCCGCGAAGGCTTAAGTTCTAGTCACGCTTTCTTTGACAGGATGGCGGGGTCGATTCGCCGCGTCCAACGCTCCTGCTCCGAAATTGGGATTAAGCCGGTCTGAACTTTCTGCCAGGCCATTTCGCGCAAGGATTTCCAACCCAGCTTGCGCGCCTCTGCCCGAAGTTCCCCGGTTCGCAAGCCGGGTTGTATCAGGTCGGCAATCGCTTCACTCACGAGGAAAAACTCGTAGATTGCTACGCGTCCACGGTGGCCGCGTTGATTGCATTCGACACAGCCGCGGCCTCTCCAGGCTTTCACCTGGCTGGACGGCAGACCGAGAACGGCGGCCATTTCCTCGCGAATAGGCTCGGGAATCTGAAGATCTTCCTCCGCACAATGCCGGCAAATCCGGCGGGCAAGGCGCTGAGAAATACTACAGACCAGGGACGAGGCGATCAGGTAGGCCTCGATGCGCATTTCCAACAGGCGTGTGACCGCGCTGATGCTGTCGTTGGTGTGTAAAGTCGAAAGAACCAGGTGTCCGGTTTGTGCCGCTCGCACCGCGATTTCCGCCGTCTCGAAATCGCGAATTTCGCCCACCAGCACCACATCGGGATCGTGCCGCAATACCGAGCGCAACCCGGAGGCGAAGGTCAGGCCGATTTGTTCACGGACCTGGATTTGCACCGTACCTTCGAGCTGATACTCGATGGGATCCTCGAAGGTGATCACTTTTCGGCCTTCGTCATTGGCCTGGGCCAGCGCGGTGTAGAGCGTCGTGGTTTTGCCGCTGCCGGTCGGGCCGGTCAACAGAACCAGGCCCTGCGGCAACTCGGTTAATTGAGCGAACACCTGCTCCTGGTTCGGCTCCATGCCCAGTTGCCCGAGGTCCAGGTAAAGGCTTTGGCGCCCCAGGATGCGCAGGCACGCCGCTTCGCCGTATTTGGTCGGAACGATGGAAACCCGCAGATCGTATTCCTCATCCGCGGTTTTCATGGCAATGCGCCCGTCGTGAGGCAGGCGTTTCTCCGCGATGTTGAGTCCGGCCATGATTTTGAGGCGGGACACCACGGCGGCATGGAGGTGGCGCATGTCGGCGGGCACAGGCACCGTTTCGAGAATCCCGTCGATTCGATATCTTAAGCGGATCGAGTTGGCATAAGGTTCGAGGTGAATATCGGTTGCATGCAAGCGCAACGCCTCGTGCAGGATCTGATCGACGAACGCCGCCACCGTGGCCTCGACCGCGGAGTCGGTCTCCTTTCCCTGAACGTCGAAAACGATTTCCTGGCTGATTTCGGTGCCACCCCGTTCTTCACGGAGCTTTTGGATGGTTTCCGCGCCGAGGCCATAGTGCTTTTTGATCACGGCATGGATGGCGCTGGGCGTCGCCAGGACCATCCGAAAGCGTTTGCCCAGCAGCAGCCGTAGATTGCCTTGCTCCATTTGCCGCGGGGGTTCGCTGAACGCCAAGGTCAGGCAATCGTCTTCAATGCCCAGGGGCAGGAGCCGATAATGGAAGATCAATTTGATGGGGACCAACTCGAGGGTTTCGCGTTTGAGCTCCAGGGCCAAGGGATCGACAAATTCCAGGCCGTTGGCTTTGGCCAAAGCGCGCCAGGCGTCCTCCTCGGACGCGAGATTAAGATCGACCAGGGCCCGATGCTGGGGCAGGTTCAAGCGGCGCTGACGCCGGCGCACCTGTTCGAGTTGCTGCTCGGTTATCTTGCCCGCTTCCAGCAACAAGTCGCCCGGCTCCTTAGTCCCAATGACCGAGCCACCATTCACTTGATCGGGACCTCGATTTCTCTTTTTACGTTCAAGGGTATGAGATTCGTCTGGGCAACGTGATTGGTCAACAGCAAGCTCTGCAATGAAGCATCCGCCACGAAGAGGTTGGTGGTGACGGGAGCCCCAATCACCGCCACGACAAACAGGTCACCCACCTTGGCAATGACGTGCTTGATGGAATCGCCGGCCTGATAAAAGCCCTGGTACGTGACATCCACCTTTCGGGTGGTGGGGGGCGCCGGGGTGGGCGAGGGTGCCGGGACAAAATAGGTGGTAAAAAAGGGATTGGAAAAGTTAGTGAGGGCCTGCGGGTTAGGCCATTGAGCGGCGGAGAACAGCGATTGCATGTTGGCCACCGGAACCGGATTGGGGGGTGGCGGGGTCATCGAATCGATCACCCGAAACTCGGGTGTTTTGCCCCCCATGTGGCTAATGGCCACGAGGAGCACGCCCCATAACCCGAGGTGAACCAGGACGGCAAACCAGCGGCTCCGGACGGTGTGTGAAAAGGGCGAGATCATATTACTCGCGAAAAACAAACCCAATCGCCTGCAGCCAAACCCGCACTTCTTCCAGTTTTTCAGGCGACTGCTTCTTGATAATGAGGCGATCAATGAATAAGGGCGCTTTGTTCGTCATGGTCGCGGGAAGTCCGGCAAACTTCAATTCGTCGGCCCGCAAAGGAAGACTCTGCAAAAAACGTTCGGCGTTGTCGGCCGACGCGGTGAATTCAACCTGCAATGGAATCTGGTCCCAGCGCCCGTACACCTCGGAAACCGGCGGGTTGGTGATGGCCAGCGGAACGTCCAGGGAATGAATGGCGGCCACTTTGCATTGAATCGCCGTGGTCAAAAGCTCATCCGTCAGCTCCAGGGCGGGCCACAAAAGAGCCGGGTCGGCGGTGTCAATGGTATGCTCGGGGAACCCGGCATACACCGCCGGGTCGACGGCGATTTTCTGCTCCTTGGCCTGTTTGTCCAGCAGGTCAATCTGTTTGCTGCGCTCGTTTTGATAATCGACCAGCTGAAAGGGCGCGCCCATTCTGGCCTTTGTGTCCGCGCTTAACTCGAGGCGGGCGGCGGCCTCCTGCCGGGTATTCTCCACCTGTGCCAGGGCCTGGCGGGTTTCGTTGAGTTGGTTAGTCAGGCGCGCCAGGTCAAGCGCGGTGGCGTTGGTCTGGTCGATGGTGGCCGCGAGTTGGCGCCAATCATGTTCGAGTGGAGCATCCAGACTGGCAGCCCGCCGGGCCAGCGGCAGGTAAAAGAAAATGTAGTACGCGAGCAGCGCCAGCCCCGCTATGAGGATCAAGCTGCGGCGTTTGTATTCACGAGCGGGACTCACTGCGGATTTGAGCCGGGGGTTGGGTTCGGGTCCGAACCGCTCCAGGGCGGGCGCGCGGGGCGTCTGGAGGCGGGCCGTGTCGGTGCGGATGAGGCGGAACGCCGCCAATGCGCGGGCTGCTGAAAATCCGTTTCGGCGAAGTCCATCGCCAGCACGAAATCTCGATCGGTTACCGTGACCTTGGAATCAGCCAGGTTTCGCCGCAGATCGTCGGACAGCAGGTCGACTTTGGAAAACAAGCGCTGTTGTTTCAGGCTGTTGACGAGCTCGCTGAGGGCTTGCCGCGAGGCTTCCGCATCCCCAGGCACAATCAATTCGGCAATAAAGCCTGGTCGTGCCGGAACGCTGTTGGTCAGTGATGCGGTTGGCGCACGGACGACCAGCGGGCCGAGTCGTGCCGGTTCAAGGGTGGCGGCCAGCAGATTGGTTTTGGCCGGGCGGTTGGTCGAGAGGAGTGCCGGGGGTTGGCTGAAATAGCTCTGCTGATCAGCCAGCAGGATGTACCAAAAGCTGCGATTGCTGCGGGATTGCTGCAGCAGCGCCAGGGTTTTGAGTGTATCCAGGCTGCTTTGTTGCGCCGCCAGGACCGGGCGCAGGCTTTCATATTCAGCCATCAGATCGGTCATGAATGAATCATTGGCATCCACGGCGGTCTGGCCGGCTTGAACTTTGTCCAGGAGCGCTTGCTTGGTGTTGAAGAGTGATAGTTTGCGCCAGGTTCCCAGCCCGAGAACCAGCAAGCAGACGACGATCAGCAGAGCGCTGGCCAGGTCAAAGCGCTGACGGGTCAATCGTTTCTGCCAGGCTTGCCGGTAATCCTGCGGGAGGAGTGAAATCGGGTGTGGCACATGACCCAAAGCCTGAAGGGCGGTGCCATAGGCGACTTCAAAGCCCTTGCCCGGCATGTCCTCCTCCGGTTCCGGGCCGGCCGGCCAGGGGCGCATGGGCATTCCCTGAGTACGCAGATATTCCAGCAACCCGGGTTGATCGAAGCCTCCGCCGCTGGCAATTAGCTCAAACGCCGGTGTGGCTGCAGCCGCTCCGGGATTTTGTTTGAACCACTCAGCCAGCTGACCTTTCAATTCGGAAACCCAGCCTTCGACGGCGCTGCGAAATTCGGCTGACGCGTCTGATCCGGCCAGGAGGTTCTTCTCGCGTTTAAGCGCCTCCGCCCGATCCTCCGACAGATTCTGATGTCGCGCCAGGGCGCGGGTAAAAAAATCGCCGCCCATCTGAAAACTAGTGGCGAAAACTCCCTGGCCGGCGAGCACGATGACCACGACCGTGGTTTGCGCGCCAAGATGGATCAAAATAGATCGGCGAGACGACGGGGCGGCGGCGCGGTAGGCCGAGATCAGAGCGTTCGCAGTCGTGGTGACCTCGCACAAGTCATCGTGTTCGATCCCGAGCCGGGCGATGCGTTCGCGGATTTCGCCCTCCTGGCATAAGGTCACCCAGAACTGGTGACGCGCGCCGGAATTGATTTCACTCGGCGCAAAATCATAAACGATCCGGCTCTCGCTTACGCCGCTGAGCTTAATGCTTTCCTCGCCGATGAGCTTGTCTACCTCGCTGTCCGGAGCCGGGGGCAAATCCAGAATCTGCGACGTCGAAACGTGCTCCGGCAGGGTCAGGGCCAAGGGCGGGCGGCCCCACCGATCGAGGAACTCATGCAAGTGGCTTTTAATCTCTTCGGGTGAGACCAGGCCTTCGGCCTGCAGATCGAGCGCCTCCTCTTTAAGAATCCGCACGCGGCCAAAATCAATTTCAGCCAGCAACACTTTAAACCGTCGGCTGCCGCCGTCCAACGCCACCACCTGCCTGACGGGGGGGCGTACTTTGTCAAAACGCAGCATAGACCAAGGCCGGTTGATGGTCTTGAGCGCGAAAATCCGAACCAAGGCAACTCGCTCTGGATCTCATCTCACTGGCGCCACTGAGTTAGTGGCAGACGCGGTGTCGTCGTAAACCAGGAATTCGCCGTTGTCCTTGACGATCGTTGCGGTGACGAAGATCAACAGGTATCGTGGCGTGTCCGATTCGGTGCGCCGGCGGAACAGCGCGCCCAGGAGGGGAATGTCCCCCAGCACCGGAACGGACTCGACGAAGGTGGAACGCTGACGTTCGAGCACTCCGCCCATCACGACGGTCTGCCCCGATTTGACCGCGACACGGGTTGAAAGCTCCTCGGTTCGGTACTGCGGAAGCTTGATATCGAAGCTGCTTTGCACGTTGGTACCGACTCCGTACTGGCTGAGAGTGGCGTACTTCACCAATTGGACGTCCGTATTGACGATGGGGTTTAGAGCCAGCAGGATGCTTTTGCCGTCGCCACTAATGCTCGCCAGCACGTTAAGGACAGCGCCCGCCGTGATCTTGGTGGGTTTCCCGCTGGGGACCCAGCTCGAAGCCGTATAGTACTGCTGCACCGTCGAAGCGACGCTATACTCTTCATAATAGTACTGGACATTGCCGTCGCTGATGCTCGCGGGGCGATTGTTCAGCACTGTCAAGCGCGGGGCGCTCAGAGTTTGGCTTTCCCCGCTTTGCTCCAGAGCGCTAATGGTCGCGCTGAGGTTCTTTGCGCCAAATACGGTGGTAAAGGCGTGTTGAACGCCGATGCCCAAAGCGGGGTTGGCGCCACTGATGATCGCGGTCGGACTGGCACTGATGCTGTTGGGAAAATTCCCGCCGTTGATTAGGCCGGTAAAGTCCTGCGGTACGCTCGTATTCTGGACCCCAGCGCTCTGGCTTTGCCGGTCGGCTTCCCACAGCACGCCCAATTGCATGAACGCCGGCTTGGACACCGTGATGAAGCGGGCTTCAATGAGCACCTGCTGGATGGGTTTGTCGAACTCTTTGATGATGTTCTCCATCACGGCGAGCTGCTCTGGCGTCCCGCGCGCCACCACCAGGTTGTGTTCGTAATCGATGAAGAATCTCGATCCCGTAAACAAGTTGGTGATCGCGCGCTCGATGGAAGGCAGATTTGGCGCCAGGTCATTAACGAATTTCTGGTATTTCTGAACTTCGGTCACGGTGGTCGCGTTATTGGCGGTGGTCGTGGTCTTGGTCGTTTCCGGGGCGCCGAATTCGGCCGGAAGCACAAAGCCTTTGCGGAGGCGATAAAAACGCGTTTCCTCCATCAGACGCTTGGGATCTTTTGCGTCGACGACCCAGACCAGCTCATCGCCTACCTGAAATTGCAAATCATAGTTGCGCCCGACATACCGCAGGAACTCGCTGAGTTTGACGTTGTCCAGATTGATGCTCAGCACCTGTTTGAGCGGCGCCAGCGACTTGTCGGCGACGATGTTGACTCCCGAGCTTTGGCTCAGGTTGACCAGGATGGTCTCGAGCGGGACATTATCCAGGTGGATCGAAACCTCCTTCTCCAGCACCTTGGCCATCCGGCCCTTTTCGCTTTCAAAGTCAAATAGCGGCCCCTCTTCGTGAATGGTTTTTTCGTAAGTATCGGGGATATACGGGGCGTTCTCGATTCGATCGATCGCGTCACGCACGTCTTTGCGGGGCGGCAAGCCGCGATCTTTTTGTTCTGTCAGCACGCTTTTCAGCGTCGGATTAAAGCCGGAATTCTTGGCGTCGATGCTGCGGATCTTATCTTCCAACGCCTGGGAGCGCTGCGTTTGGGCCTGTTGGTCGACCCAGGAATGAACGCGAGCCAGGAGTTGATTGTTGGGATCCTGGCGATAAAGCGCGTCGGCCCGGGCGTGGGCATCTTCCCAGCGGCCCTGGCCGGCCAGGTCCATGATCTCCTTGATCTCGCGGTCGTAAGTCTCGCTGTAAGTTACCTTGGGCGGCGCGTTCGGCGGCGGCGGCGCTGGATGCTGACAACCCGTCATACCCAGCAACAACAGCGCCGCCGCCCCCGAGGCAATCGCGGTGGTGGTCAGCTTCGGTCGTGAAAGCATGAGAAAATCTTTGACGAAGAACTAGCACATTAAATTCGCCAGCGCCTGCCTTTGCAACTGTTTTTTCCGAACAGTTGCGCTCCGGGCGGATCGTTACTTCTGCTCAGCGCCCTTTGTGCATCCGCATCGTCGCGCGTTTCAGTTCCCGGTCCGCTTCGCGTTGCTTCAAATCTTCGCGCTTGTCGAACTGGGCTTTGCCTTTGCCGACCGCCAGGCTGACTTTGACTTTTCCGTTCTTCCAGTAGAACGACAGCGGCACGAGGGCGTTTCCCTTCACCGCCGCCAGCCCGAACAATTTGCGAATCTCCGATTTGTGCAGCAGCAGTTTACGCGGCGCCTTCGGCTGATGATTTTGAATGTTCCCGTGCGCGTACTCGTCGATGTGCGCGTTGTAAAGAAATACTTCGCCGTTCTCAACCCGAGCGAAAGCATCACTGATCTGGCCCTTGCCGGCGCGCAAGGCTTTGACTTCCGTGCCGTGCAGAACGATTCCCGCCTCGAAAGTTTCCAGGATATGATAATCCCGGCGCGCCTTTGGGTTGCTTAAAATATCAGCCATAAACAGCACCAGCCAGAAGGTCGCCCCTCTGGCTGATTGTGAAATGGGTCAATGGGAGGCTTTTTGCCTCGCTTAATGTTTCTTGCGTTTCTTGGCCGTCGGCCGGGTTAGCTCGGTGATTTCCGGCATCTCGAAACCCACTTTTTCCTCGATGATCTCCAGCAAAGCGATGTCGGCTGCCCCATAACTGGCCGGGGCCTCGACTAAAGGCCGGCTCAGCGCTCCGGAGCCGGAATTGAGTTGACGCACTCGGCGGGAAATCAAGTTGACCAGAACGTTGGGATTGCCAACTTTCTCCAGTGCTTTTCGTGTCAGTTCAGAGTTCAAGGTTGTCCAAGGTGATAGATCGAGCGGGTTAGCCTAACCATTCGGCGGGTGAAAGCAATATCAAAGTTACCAAATCCGCTTGCGCCACCAATTAGCTTTGCCTACAACACTCGGCGCATGCCCGCGCGCCAACCGCGTCCCAGTCCAAGCCCGAGCAACGCGTTCGATCTACAGAAGTTTCTGGCCTTCAGCACCCAGGCCGTCAATGAGGCCTTGGACAAGTTGCTACCCCCCGCCGCCGCCCGGCCGAGCACCATCCACAAAGCGATGCGTTATTCCTTGTTCGCCGGGGGCAAACGCATGCGCCCGGCGCTCTGTCTCGCGGCGGCCTCCGCGTGCGGCGGCGGGGAACAAGGCGCCCTGCCGCTGGCCTGCGCGGTGGAATGCATCCACACCTATTCACTGATTCATGATGATTTGCCGGCCATGGATAACGATGACTATCGCCGGGGCAAGCTCACCAATCACAAGGTCTTCGGAGAAGGCATTGCCGTTCTGGCCGGAGACGCGCTGCTGACTCAGGCCTTCGAGATCGCGGCCCAGGCTAAGGCTTCGCCTCGGTACAGCCACCAACGACTCGTGCTCGAACTGGCCACCGCGTCAGGCTCGCTCCAGCTCATTGCCGGCCAGGTGGCTGATCTCGAAGCGGAAGGGAAGAAAATCTCTGCTCGCGATCTTCGCTATATCCACGAGCGCAAGACCTCGGCTCTTCTGTGTTGCTCGGTGCGACTTGGCGGAATGAGCGCCAATTGCACCTCAGCGCAGTTGGAAGCTCTCACCAACTTCGGCTATCACGTAGGGCTGGCCTTTCAAGTCATTGATGACATTCTGGACGTCACCCAGACCAGTGAAACCTTGGGCAAAACCGCCGGCAAAGATACCCAGGCCAAAAAGGCAACCTACCCCTCAATCGTCGGACTGGAGGCCTCGCGCAAAATCGCGTCCGACCTGACTGGTAAAGCCTTCGCGGCGCTGAAAAGCTTCCGCGGCCGGGCTCAAGCTCTCGAGGCATTGGCTGAATTTCTCCTGAAGCGCGATCGGTAGGGGCATCGCGCTGCGATGTCCCCGGCCGCGTTCAGCGGGCGGAACGAACGTGACATGCCATCCTACCATTCGCGATCGTGGGCCTTGAGCCGTTGATACGACGCGGACGGCGCAGCGCGCCGTCCCCACCAGGGCAAGCGCTATAGGCCGCAGGCGATGTTAGCCGAGCGTTGCCTGGCCCGTGTCAGCTGGCTAGTCTCAAGCGCGCTCACAATGAAACCGCGACTTGCCAAATTCCTGGTGCTGCTCGGGTTGGGCATTTCAAACGGGCTACCAACCTGCCTGCCGGCGCGAAGCGCTCAGGTCGAGGTGGATTTCGCGGACAAACTTGGGCCGATGGCGATGGACCACATGGGCCTGGGTCAGGGCGGGTTATCGGTCGAACCGATGTGGCCCGATCGCATCCCGGAAATCCGCGCACTGCGGCCAAAAATGATCCGGCTCTTTATCCAGGAATACTTCGCACTCATGCCTGGGGCCGGCAAAGTCAACTTCGCGACTCTGGACCGCTCGGTCGAGATGATCCTGGCTACTGGCGCCAGGCCGCTGATGTGTATTTGCTTTAAACCACACGCATTGTTCCCAAGGATCGACCAGGATCAGGTCGAGCCGAGTGATTACGGCCAGTGGGAAAAGCTGGTTTTCAAGCTGGTTCGACACTACGCCGGCCGGCAGCCGGGCCTTTACTGGGAAATCGCCAATGAACCGGATATCGGCGAAGACGGGGGCTGTCCCTACCGGTTTAAACCCGACAATTACGTTCGGTACTATCAGCACACCGTTGCGGCGATATTACGAGCGGATCCTCGGGCCCGGGTTGGCGGACCCGCGCTGGCGAGCTCGGGCTCGCCGTTGCTGCCGGCGTTGCTTGGTTTTTGCGAGACTAACGGGGTCCCCCTCCATTTCGTTTCCTGGCATATCTATAGCAGCGACCCCAAAGCAATCCGCGGGACGATTGAGCGCGTTCGAGCTTTGCTCAACGAGCATCCCGCGCTTAAACCGGAAACGATCCTGGACGAGTGGAATATGGACCTGACGAATCCCGAGCTCGACCCTCGTTTCCAACCATGTTTTGTCTGCGAGACCGTCTGGCAAATGAAAGAAGCGCGCCTGGACTATTCCTGCTATTACCATATCCGGGATTGGCAGGTGCGAATCGAGGAATTTCAGCCGTTTATGTCGGAGCGCGGCGCCTCGTTCATGACCCGCTGGTGGAACCGGATGCCGCAGTTCGACGGCTTATTCGATTATCAGAACCAGGCCCGGCCGGCCTATTACGCCTGGAAACTGCTCTCGCGGATGGCAGGCGAGCGGTTGCGGCTCACCTCCGACCAACCGGAGATTCATGGGTTTGCGACGCACGACCCCGAATTGCGGTGCGACAACCTGTTGCTGTGGAATTTCTCGCCGGCGGACGTCGGAGTTGACCTGACGTTGCGAGGATGCGCGGCCAACTCGCGCTTGCGCCACATTACGCTCGACGCCCTTTCGCCTGGAGTTGACGAGAACTTGCGTTTGCGTCCCGAACCGTTTGTCAGGCTTGCAAAAGGTGACCAGCATCTCCATCTCAAACTTCAGCCTTATGGGGTTGAATATTGGTATTTCGAATGAAGATCTCTCCCGGCACCGCTCGCCCGATGCGCTTGAATTTACGGGAGCCAAGCGGCAAACCAGCCCTGAATAAAACCGTTTGCCGACTCCGGGCCAACGGGTGGGACCCCGAAGCCCGGCGCAGTCTTCAACAAGTCTTGCGTAAAGGCGCCGGGCAGCGCCTTCCGGTGGTTTTCGATTTCGATAATACGATTGTCAGCGGGGACATTGGCGAAGCGGTTCTGGCCTTCTTGGGCCGCAGCGGGCGTCTAACCTTAGCCAATATCTCTCCGAGTCTTGGCCCGGCGGTCAATATTGGCGGCAAAAGCCTGGGCACGGTGCAGGACTGCGCGGACATCATGCAGTATTACGAGGCGCTTTTGGCTCCCACGGTTCACGGCAAGGCCGACGCCACTCCGCTAGCCAATGGCTACATCTGGGCCACGCAAGCATTGGAGGGGCTTAGCCTGGCCGAAGTAGTGCAAGCAACGGCCGGCGCCTGCTCGGCGCTAGACCTCAATGGTCGCGTTCGAACTCGCCGGACGCAGGCCCATACTCACCGGTACCCGGCCCCTCGTTTCCGCCAGGAAATGGTCGAGTTGATTGCCGAGTTGCTCCGCCTCGAGTACCAGCCATGGATCGTTTCGGCCAGCAATGTCTGGAGCGTGCGCTGGATCGTGGCACACGTTCTGAATCCATTGCTAGCCGAACGTGGCAGTAAGCCCGGTCTGCGCCCGCAGAATGTGATTGGCGTGGCGACCCTGCTCGAAGACAAGAACGGCCGATTGCATAAGGATTCGGTGCTGATACGCGACGATTTTGGATATGCCCGCTTAAAACCAAAAGCACTCGGTTCCTTTTATGTGACCCGCCATGTCCAATTCCCGGTGCCGGTCTATTCCGGCAAGGTCGCCTGTATTTTGGATGCCCTCGGCAGCAATCCTTACCTCTGCGCCGGCGATAGCCCCTCGGATCTTCCTATGCTGAGCATCAGCCAACACAAACTTTGGATCGCTCGGCCGGACAAGCCCGAAGCGCAGCGGGCGAGCCGAGCCTTGATGCGCCGCACGGGCCGGGACGGTTGGATTGTTCAGGCAGCTTCGACAATGACAGCTACGCCAGAACCTTCCTGGTCGCGCCAATGAAAAAGGATCTATGAACGACTTCGAGCTGCGACTCTCATTAACACTGCCGCTTCAGTGCAGTGTACCTCGGCCGGCATGCGATTAAAACCGTATGAAATGGTTTTAATTTTCTCGAGCGCCTCACACCGGGCAGAAGCCGCGGTGTTAATGAGAGCAGCCGTGGTGCAAAGTCCAACGCGAGGCTCTCGAAGGCGCGCAGGTTCTCAGCTATGACGAGGCTGCCTTTCGAGTTGCTGCTAGCCTTGCGCTACGTACGACCAAAGCGCAGCTTCGTCTCGCTGGTAACATTCATTTCTGTGTTGGGGGTCACGCTGGGTGTCGCCGTGCTGATTGTCGTGATCAGCGTCTTCACCGGCTTCGAGCATAAGTTACGCGAAAAAATCCTTGGACTGAATCCTCACCTGCGCGTCCTTCAAGCGGGCCGCACGATGGATGATTATCGCAACATCGCTCCACTCATTGCGAAGAACGAAAATGTGAAGGCCATCGCACCATTTATTTTGGGCCAGGTGCTGGTCGAAACGAAGCCACGGACCGGGCAACCGGAGGATGCCGCGCCATGGGTGCGAGGGCTGGACCCAAAACTTGAGGGCAACAGCAGCAGCCTGGCCGCCAGCACAAAAATCGGCAAATTCGACCTCGCGGAGCGTGGGTTGGTGATCGGAATCGAACTAGCGAAACAATTGAAGGTCACCGTCGGCGATCCGCTGCTGGTTTATTCCCCGGCCGACCTGGTCCAATGGCGAAAACACGCCGGTGACAACAACCAAAAAGAACCGGTGCCGGATGAATACCACGTTCGCGGGATCTTTGATGTCGGCTATTTCGAATATAATCGGGCTTTCATTCTGACCTCGCTGGAAAACGCGCAGAGAATGTACGACCTCGGACACAGTGTTCACGGGTTGTTGGTCGCCGTGAAGGATCCCTATCAGGCCGAAGTGGTCCGTGACCAGCTCGAACAAGCGCTCGGGCCCGGTTTCCAGATCAGTACCTGGAAGGAGGAAAGCGCTCAGTTGCTCGGAGCCGTAGTTGTGGCTCGGAACATCCAGTTCTACCTTTTGTTCTTCATCATGATTGTGGCCGCCTTGTGCATTCTCAGCGCGCTCATCACGTTCGTGGTCCAGAAGACGCGCGAGATTGGCATGCTCAAAGCACTGGGTGCTACCGACGTCCAGGTCGCCACCTTGTTTCTGAGTCAAAGCGGCTTTATTGGCGCCAACGGTATTGCCGCCGGTCTTGGATTGGGACGCCTGGCGTTAGCCTATCGGAACGGGTTTCTGCATCTCCTGAACCGGACATTGCGCGTCGAGTTGTTGGCGCCCTCGATTTATGGTTTTGGAGAGTTACCGGCGTTAATCGTTCCGCGCGACGTTCTGCTGATCTGTGGCAGCGCCTTCGTAATCTGTATATTGGGTGGAGTGATCCCCGCCTTTATGGCGTCGCGGCTTAAACCCATCGAAGCTTTGCGACATGCTTAGGCAGGGGACTCGGCGTGCCAGGCACAATCCGAAAGAACATGTTTTACCTGACCCCTTCCGTGAACCGTGTATCGAAAGGCCTCCTCTCCCCTCTCCTCCCGCCTGCGCGGCCGTAGCCGCTTCGGCGCGGCGATGGCCCGAGGAGGAGAGGGAGCAAGCCCAATAGCTTTCGGTGCGCAACCGGCTGACTCCCTCGCCCCGTCAGGAACGAGCGGGGAGAGGGGCTATTCCTAGCTAGGTTCAAGGTCCCAATGCGCGTTAAACAACGTGGAAGCTTTCCATGAACCGAACGGAAAGCCCGCCCTCACCCCAGCCCCACCCCAGCCCTCTCCCCCAGGAGAGGGTGGAGCTTTCGCAGCGCAGTTTGGGTTCATGGCGCAATACATCTGCATACGCAAAGGAAGGCTTTCCATGAACCGTACGGACTCCGAAGGTTTTGGAGTGCGCCGCTTTGCGGCGCTTTTGGGAGCGAAGTAGGGTCGAATGATTTAAGATCTTTCGCAGGTCGTCCGTCGTCGGTTCCAAAAGCGGCGCAGAGCGCCGCACTCCAAGACGCTGGCGCGTCTTTCTGGGTCAGGTTCAATGGTCCTGATGCATGCGCGAACGCGAAAGAGGGCTTTCCATGATGGGCTCATCGCTTTGGCTGTAAGCAAACGCAACTAGCGTTCAAAACCTCATTTTATCGGTTTTCGGGTTTCGTCCTTCGGGTTTCGGATTTAAGCCCGGTTTCACCGTGGCGGATCCAAATCACACAGGTTTCTCTCGCGGCGCGCTGACTCGGTCTGGCTCAACTGCCGCCAACTCGCCAAGCAATTCGTTGCCCTGAGGAATCAAGGTTATATCCGCCTCGCCATCCAGCAGCTTCTGGGCTTCGAGGATATTAAACATGGCGCGGGCGATCTCGGAGTCGCGGGCGATTTCCTGCAGACCGGCGCCGACGATGCGGGGGCGCATGGCGGCAGCTTTGGCGAACTCGATGGCGGCCTGGCGTTCGGCGGTGCTGGTGATGATGCTGACCTGGTTGGCCCCGTCCTGTTTGATGGCGGAGGTGACCTGCCGCAAACGGTTAACGACCTTTTCCTCGATCTGCTTGATCATGTTCGCGTCGCGTAAATGGACTTTGCGTATGTAAACCGAGCCAAGCTGATAGCCCCATTCGTGGGATTTGGGCGAGACTTCCTCGCGCACGGTTTGGCTCATGGCATGGCGGTTTTCGAGCATGCTGGCAAGCTTGAGGTTGCTGAGGCAGCGCACGGTGGAATTGCTGACGTTGGCGGCCAGCGAGCCGCGCGGGTCGGCATTTTTGAAAAGGTAAGACACCGGGTCGCTGATAAACATCTCGTACCAAATCCCGATCCCCATCGGAGCGCCTTCCTCGGAATTGACCGGCTGGCTGCGCAAGTACTCCTGGTCCAGGCGCATATCGAGCGTGTGGCATCGGCCCATGAAATTAATGAAGGGAGCTTTCCAGCCGAGCTTCAGCCAGAGCAGGTGCAGGCCCGGCTCGTTGAGGATCAACGCGACCTTGCCAAAGAGCATATACACCTTGCATTGGCGCTCCTGCACGACGGTGTACAGACCGAACGTCCGGCAGAAGGCGGCGATCAGCGGACCCAGAATAAAAGGTCCTAAAAAGGCAGCGGCCGCCGCGATGAAGAAATTAACCACGGGGCACCTCCAGGATGGCGCGGCGGGCGTCGCTGAAGAGTTTCAGGCGGACGTTGCGCACATAAACCGGAAGCGCATCGGGTCCGCTTTGGCGCAAAACGCGCAATTGGTCGGCCAGCGCTTTGAGCGGCTCGACTTCGGCTTGGGCCCGCAAGGTTTCAATCTCGACGGCGGTTTTGGATTGGACCAGTTTCTGGTCCGCCGAAGCCTGGGCGAGGCTGATGTCGGAGGAGACCTGGTTGTAAGCAGTGTTGATAGCGGCCAGGGCCGATTCGACCTCAGGGGGTGGATCGATTCCGGTTATGAGGGAGGCGTCCAAAGCAATCCCGTACCTGGCTTCGGAGGATTTGCACTCGCGATCCATGTGTTCGTTGATGTCCCGCAGATTTTTTCGAAGGTCGTTAATGGACACGCCGATGGCGGCGGTGGCCAACTCCGGCGTAGGGATTGGCAGGTTCGAAGGCTGGACAGGCGGAGCTGGGGGCGCCTCGAAATTGGCAATCCGTTCCCTCAGCACCGATGTGAAGTAACCCATCACGTGAACGATGGGCCGCTTCACGCCGAAGACGTACGCGTAGAGGTTCTTCTCCGAAACGCGGTAACGGATCTGGCCGGTTAAACCGGTGTTGAGCTGGTCCTTGGTTACGGCTTCCAGGACCCGGCCGCCCTGGTTGGCGGCGGGTGTCTCGGGGTCAAAAGCCATATTGACCGTTTGAGTTGCAATTGAAACTTTGAAGACCCGTTCCCACGGCCACTTGAAGTATGGCCCGCCTGGCGGAATCATCCGGACCTGGGGATAGTTATAACGATCTTTTTCCTCCGGCAGCAATGAGTCGGAGATCGGGTCCTGGCGGGTCGTGGCCGTGCCCACCCGTTCGGCGCGTCCAAAGCTGGTCTTCACCGCGCGTTCGTTTTGGTCGACGGTGTAAATGCCGGCAACGAGATAACGAACCAGAAACCACGCTACGAAACCGATCACCGCGCCGAATAGGATGCTCATAATCGAGTGGTGCGCCTGGGCACGAGCTTGAGCCAAAAAATGGCCCATTGCAAGGTCCGCGCGCGAAGTTATAAAACCCGAAACCCGAAGGCCGAAGGTCGAAAGAAACCCGAAATCCGAAACCCGAGTTGAGAGATCGCGAGTCGAGAAATCGGAAATCGAAGCGTTATTGCCTTCAGCAATAGTAAAAGTTAGGGCGAGCGCAGCAACCGGTAAAACCGTCGTGGTCCGTTCGTGACGGAGTCGGTGAAGGTGAGCGTTTGTCCGGCGGCCGTCACTGGATCGCCCTGGCTCGCCCACTTGCTCGAACTTAGGTCGTATTTGTACTGCAATTGATACTGCGCTCCGGCTTCCGTGCTCCAGGTGAGATGAAGGGCGCTCTTGCTAATCGTGACGGCTTGGGTGGGAACGAAGTTAAACCGGAAAACGGTCCCGCCTCCCTGCTGGCCGCCATTGGACGTTGTCCCGTAAAAACTGCCGTCGCTGGCCAGAACCAGCCCAGCCTCGGGATTCGCGCCATCACCGCCGGAGAAGGAATGCAGATCGGCCAAGCCCCCATTGGTGTTGATTTGGAACACGGTACCATCGCCAGACGAGCCGCCGAAGACTGTCGTGCCATAAAAAGTGCCGTCTCCGGCCCGCACCAGGGCCGCCTTGGGATTGGCACCATCATTGGTGCCGGTGAAAGAGTATAACCTGGTCAGGACGCCATTGGTGGTGATTTGAAACACTGTGCCGCTGGAATAGGCGCCGCCGCCGTAGGTAGTCCCGTAAAAATTTCCGTCACGACCCCGCACCAGCGCCGCTTGGGGGTTGGCACCATCGCCGCCAGTGAATGAATGTAACCCGGTCAGCACGCCATTGGTGCTGATTCTGAACACGGTGCCGTTGGTGAACGAGCCGCCGGAACTCGTCGTGCCATAAAGACCGCCATCGCTGCCTAGAACCAGGCCAGCCGCTGGACTTCCGCCATCAGCGGCGCCGCTAAACGAGTACAAACTGGTCAGTACTCCAGTAGTACTGATTTTGAACACCGTCCCATTGGCGTATCTGCCGGCGAACGGTGTTGTGCCATAGAAACTGCCATCGCCGCCCTGGACCAGTCCGGCGACGGGATTCGCGCCATCAACCGCACCTGAAAAGGAGTACAAGGTTGTCAGCACCCCGCTGCCGGTGATTTTGAACACCGTGCCGTTGGTATATCTGCCGCCGGCGCTGGTTGTGCCATAGAAATTGCCGTCTCTACCCTGTACCAACCCGCCCTCCGGGTTGGCGCCATCGTTGGTGCCGGAGAAGGAGTGCAAGCTACTAAGCACCCCATTGCCGTTGATTTTAAACACGGTGCCGTTGGTATATCTGCCCCCGGAACGTGTTGTTCCATAGAAATTGCCGTCGCTGGCCTGCACCAGTGGCGCTACCGGATTAGCCCCATCATTGGTACCAGTGAAGGGGTACAAAATGAACGGGGACGAAGGTTGCGGAGGGGGCGTCCCCCCTGTAATGGTCCCAGGACTAAAGGTAAGATGAATGGTGGCCGAAACGGTCTCAAAGAGATTTCGAGCTTCGACGCGAACGGCGAAGGTCCCGGCGGCCCTGGGTATGCCCTGGATCAGACCAGAGCCCTCGCTGACGAAGCCCGGGGGCAAGCCCGATGCCGAATACCAAGTGGGGTTGTTGTTGGCCGAAATCTGGTAGGCAAAAGACACGCCCACGATGCCTTTAGCATCGCTTGCAGAAATGGCGCCGTGATTGATCGTAATCACAATGGTCGCCGAGACGGTCTCAAAAAGGTTTCGCGCTTCGACATGAACGGAGTAGGTGCCGGCGGCGCGGGGAATGCCGTGGATCAGGCCAGAGCCCTCGCAAATGAATCCGGGAGGTAAGCCCGCGGCCGAATACCAAGTGGCATTGTTGTCCGCCGAAATTTGGTAACCGAAAGGCACTCCGATGATGCCCTGAACACTGGCTGGGGTGATAGAGCCGTGAGTGACGCTGATTATAATGGTGGCCGACGCAGTCTGAAAAAAGTCTCTCGCCTCCACATGAACCGAGAAAGTCCCGACGGCGCTCGGGGTGCCATGGATCAGGCCAGAGCCCTCGCAAACGAAACCCGGGGGCAAACCCGATGCCGAATACCAGGTCGGGTTGAAGTCGGTTTGGATCTGGTAAGCGAGAGGCACGCCAACAATGCCCTTTACAGTCGCCGCTTGGACCAGCGCCGCAGATGCTGAGCCCGTCACCGGAGTCTGGGATTTGCTGGCCGAAGCGGAGTAGCGGCCGTCTTGGAGAAAGGGCACGTTCACGGCCCCGAATTCGAGCCGCGCGATCTCATAGCCAAAGCCAGAATAGGCACCGAGTAAGAGTAGTGTAAGGATGGAACCGGCTTTCATGGTTGGCCTTTACGATGGCGGTTCTTGGGACCTTCGCGGATTATCGGGTGAGGTGCCGCGCCCTGTCCAGAAAATCTTTGGGTGACGCGTAAAAATCCGAAGGCCGAAATCCGAAACCCGAAAGAAATCCGGAATGCAAATGGGGGAGGCCGAATCAGCTACCTGAGAAACCGTCGATGGCGAGGAATTGACCCACGGCGGCGCCGGCGCGAAGCGCTTTGACCTGGGTGTACTCGGGAGAATGAAAAAACTCTTTGGCGCGTTCGAGGGTGGGGAATTCGATCACAACCAATCGCCGGTTTTCCGGCTCGCCCTCAAGCGTGACAATCTCGCCGCCGCGGACGATGAATTTTCCTCCATAACGAGCGATGGCTGCAGGGGTTGCTTTGGTGTATTGGCGGTACTGGTCCCAATCGGTTACTGCCACGCGAGCGATGATATATGCGGGCATAGAACCACTGATTAACAAGGATGGACACGGATATCGAACAAAGAAGATGGCATGTTTTGGAGTCTGCGCTGTCCACCGAATGGTGAGCCGAGGTTAGTCGTCCAGATCGCACGCTTCAGCTTACTTCCATCCGCCCTGGTCCATCTGTGATTTAAGTGCATTATTCAGGCTGAAGGCCGCACCACCCGAACCCGTCAGTGTTTGCCGCGGAGCTTAAGTGTCATTTCGGCCACGCGTTTTCCTTGAGCTTCCGCCAGTTGTAGATCTTCGGGTCGAGGTTCCAGTTCGCCCTTGGGTCCGGCAACGCACGAGGCGCCGTAGGGAGTGCCACCCCGGCCTTCGGTGTGAATCATTCCCGGGAGCGAGTAGGGAACGCCTGCAATCACCATGCCCAAGTGAAGCAGAGGGATCATCATGCTGACTAGAGTTGTTTCCTGGCCGCCGTGCGTTGTGGCCGTCGAGGTGAACACACCCGCCGGTTTGCCTTCCATTTCGCCCTTCATCCACAACTCTCCGGTGCTGTCGATAAGGTTCTTCATCTGGGCCGTCATGTTGCCGTAGCGGGTCGGCGAACCGAAGAGCACGCCATCGGCCTGGCGCAAATCGTCCAGCGTGCAGACCGGGATGTTTTTGGTCTGCTCACGGAGCGCCTGGGCATGCTGGCTCTGCGCAGTCGCTTTGAGAACTTCATCGAATTCCTGGACCCGCCGGAGAACCGGCTCGACGCCGCTAACCGAAGCAACACCCTTCTCCACGGCTCGAGCCATGCGATACGTGTGGCCATACATGGAATAGTAAACAATGAGCACTTTCATATTCGTTCTCTGCCGGGAAAGGCAGAAACATTGAAGCCTCTTTTTCCCGGTGATCTTTCAGCAGTTGCTGAGTCACGGACACCGTCGTCCCGTGCGCCAAATTCGTCAAGCCGTGGCAAATTTCTGGCACGCCCTTCGAGGTGCCAAAAGTCAGAATGAGGATATCGTTCCGGGGGTCTCACGGACTCGACCCCCGGCTAGTTTCTGTGAACCCTGGCGGGTTCGGATGATACGCTACCTAAAGTCAGCCCAGTTGACGCGGCGCATGTCGCCGGCTTTGCCAAAAACCAGGTGCATGCCAAAGGCGGCGCTGAGGGTCTGGGGTGAGTGTGAGGCGCCGGCCATAGCCACGTAATCGCGCAAGATTCCGCGGTAATCAGGATGGGCGCAATGTTCGATAATGGTTTTGGCGCGTTCGGTGGGGCTTTTGCCGCGCAGATCGGCCACACCCTGCTCGGTGACGATGATTTGCACGGAATGTTCGCTATGATCCAAATGACTGACGAGCGGGACAATCGTGCTGATCTTGCCATTCTTCGCGGTTGAGGGGCAGGTGAAGATCGATAGGAAAGCGTTGCGGGCGAAGTCGCCCGAACCGCCAATGCCGTTCATCATGCTGCGGCCGAGCACGTGGGTGCTGTTGACGTTGCCGGTGATGTCCACCTCGATGGCCGTGTTGATGGAGATAATCCCAATTCGCCGGACGATTTCCGGGCTGTTGGTGATTTCCTGCGGACGCAGGAGAACTTTGGATCGGAAGAATTCCAGGTTCGCGTAAATATCCCGCAGCACGGAATTGGTGACCGTGAGCGAGCAGCCGCTGGCAAAGCGGACTTTGCCTTGTTTCATTAGAGCGATCACCGCGTCCTGGATGACTTCGGTGTACATGTCGAATATGGGGATCTCGGAGCGTTGCCCCATGGCGTGCAGCACCGCATTGGCGGTATCGCCAACCCCCGACTGAATCGGGAGAAAGGATTTAGGGATCAGGCCGCGGCTGAGCTCGGCGGCAAGAAAGCCGGCGACGTTCTCGCCGATTTGAGCGGTGGTGGCGGAGATTTCGCCAAACCCGCCAGTCTCATCAGGGGCATCCGTTTCGACGATGCCCAGGATTTTCCCGGGATTGACTTTAATGGTGGGCGAACCAATCCGGTCTGAAGGCCGAAACAATGGCAAGGGATTGCGGTAAGGCGGATCTTCCGGTTCATAAATGTCGTGGAACCCGCGCAGTGAAGCGGGATGAAAACGGTTGAGCTCGACGATCAATTTTTCAGCTACGCGGCAATAAGTTGGGGCTGCGCCGACCGAGGAGGTCAGGGTAATTTCTCCCGAGGGGCTTATGTCCGAAGCCTCGATCACCGCCCAGCGCACCGGGCCAAGGAATCCATACCGGACCGCCTGCGGCATCATGGAAAGATGCATGTCAAAGAAGGCGGTCCGGCCTTCGTTGATGCTTTTTCTCAAGTCCGGGTCGGACTGATAGGGTGTGCGGAAGAGCACGGCGTCAGCCTGGGCTAAAGCGCCATCCAGAGAACGGCCGGTGGAGGCGCCGGTCATGACTCCAATCCGAAATTCTTTTCCCGCGGCGTGCAGTTGCTTGGCGCGGTCGGCGACGGCGCGCGGCACGGTTTTTGGCGCGCCTGCCGCAGTGAAGCCGCTGAAGGCGACGCTCTGTCCATTTTCGATATGTTGGGCGGCTTCAGCCGCCGTGAGACGTGGGTAAGGTTGGCTCATAAGGAATTAGTTAGATCTCGGTTAGATGCCGTACCTGGTGCGCATCAAAAAAAGCGAGGTTGCCCGAAGCATCTGCCAAAGTGAGGCGGCCTTGGGAA